>Ga0075426_10002296_pt1 | contig 13712 bp, 18 predicted proteins | sample SoiMethybrSBSTD5_FD_75304 | JGI IMG/M metagenome (GOLD analysis project Ga0075426, IMG submission 75304) | Bulk soil microbial communities from a Populus tree surrounding site in Tennessee, USA - Soil MetaG P. TD hybrid SBSTD5 | ecosystem: Environmental > Terrestrial > Soil > Tree plantation... | reverse complement strand
TGCGGGCGCCCAACACTTTTTCCATTAATTTTGGGTCCACATAGGGCCCTTTGCGTAAACTTCTGCTCATGGTTTATTTTTTACGTCTTTCGATAATAAATTTATTGGTCCATTTCTTACGGTTGCGGGTCTTTACCCCCAATGCTGGTCGTCCCCATGGGGTCTTTGGGTGTTTCAATCCAATCGGCTGGCGTCCTTCCCCTCCTCCGTGCGGATGGTCAACAGGATTCATGGCTGATCCTCTCACATGCGGTCTGCGGCCCTTGTGGCGTGATTTTCCTGCCTTTCCCAGGTTATAAAAACGATTTTCAGGGTTTGAGACCATGCCAATTGAGGCAAAGGCATTACCGTGTACTTTCCGAATTTCACTTGATGGCATTTTCAGGTTTACATACATTCCTTCATGGGCAAGTACTTGGGCTGCAGCTCCCGCTGAACGGACAATTTTTCCGCCGCGTCCGGGCTCCAATTCGATGTTATAAACATTTGTTCCTACGGGAATATTCTTTAACTGCAAACGGTTTCCCGGATTCAATGGGGCTTTTTCTGAAAAAACAATTTCATCGCCCACTTTTAATCCTTGAGGGGCAACAATATAATTTTTTACTCCGTCAGCATACTGAACCAAAGCAATAAAGGCGGTGCGGTTTGGATCGTACTCTAAGGCAATGACTTTTGCCGGTGCATTTTGGCGCGTTTGGGCAAACTCAATGACACGGTACATTTTTTTCACTCCGCCACCCTTGTGGCGTGTAGTAATCTGGCCTGATGCTTTTGATCTGCCAACATTCCGGTACAGATACTTAACAAGCCTCTTTTCTGGACGCTTTTTGGTGAGTTGAGAAAAATCAATTCCTGACATTCCTCGTCTCGATGGAGTTGTTGGCTTATATGTCTTCATAGTTTAGAATACTTCAATCTTTTGTCCTTCTTTAATAGTGACAATAGCTTTGCGGTATCCCTTTCTCCACCCTTCTACACGGCCCAATCTGCGCTTTTTCTTAGGGATTTTTATTACGTGTACCGCCATAACATCAACACCATACATTCCTTCAATTGATTTTGCAATTTCCGGCTTGTTGACGTTGCTGTACACTTTAAACGTATATTGGTTCTTTTCTGCTAAATACGATGCTTTTTCTGAAATATGCGGTTCTTTTACAACAGTATGTGAAAAATTCTTTTCGGTTGTCTTTCGAGGAGCTATTGATTCCCCGCCTGCGCGGGCAGGTTTCTTTTCAGTTTTTTTAGTATCTAAAACTTTTTCAACCTTCTTTTCTGGTTGCTTTGATTTCTCTGCTTCCTTTTTTCTTTTTAAAAAATCAAGTAATGCCATGGTGTGTTATTCAGCTTTTACAAACGTTTTTTCCATTTCTTTAATGGCGTTCTTATCAATGACAACGTATTTATGATTCAATAAATCAACAATATTCACATTGCGTGCCTCACTGACACCAGTTTTTTCAATATTGCGAACAGCTCGGTATGCCTGCTTATTTCCATCAGCATATAATACTAACCTGCTTGCCTGGCCCGCCGGTAACTTCTTCATCAATTCTGCCATGAGCTTTGTCTTTCCATTGCTTTCCAATGTTTCCAAGACAACCACTAAATTTTCATGGGCTTTCTGAGATAACACCATAAACATGGCCTTGCGGCGCATTTTGACAGGAATAATCTTTTCATAGTTGCGCTCATTGCGCGGGCCGCCGGAAACTCCGCCGCCAACCCAAATAGGTGAGCGAATTGATCCATGACGTGCCCGTCCGGTTCCCTTTTGGCGCCATGGCTTCTTACCGCCTCCGCGAACTTCGCTGCGGTTTTTAGTATGGGCTGAATTCTGACGCATATTGGACATTTGCGAAACGTATACCTGGTGTACTAAATCGGCGTTGAGTTTTACATCAAAAATTTCCTTAGGCAAGGTCATTTCTCCGGTTTCTTTTCCTGTTACGTTGTATACTTTCGTTTTCATGCTCATGGTTAGCCTCTGATTTCAAGCAATGTGCCTCTCCGTCCGGGGACTGCTCCCTTAACGGCAATAATATTATGTTCGGTGTCAATTTTAACAATTTTCAAATTCTTTACGGTTACGCGATCTGATCCCATGCGTCCAGGCATCCTGCGCCCTTTAATAGTGTGCTGAGGAAAACGCTGTCCAATGGATCCTGTGGTACGCTCATCGTGCTTCATTCCGTGCATTTTGTTTCGTCCGGCAAAACCATGGCGCTTTACAACACCTTGGAATCCCTTTCCTTTTGATGTGCCAATAATGGTTACTTCATCTCCTTCTTTAAATTCTCCTACGCTCAACTGATCTCCTACATTCTTTTCAGTTGCGCCTCTGTTTTCCTTGATATGGCGAAACTCCTTGCCCTTCATTGTTTTGGTGATTTTTGCTTTCTTTTCAATCTTTTCAAAACCAACTTGAGTGGCCTCATAGCCATCTTTTTCCTTTGTTTTCTTTTGAACAATAACCACCGGTCCCGCTGAAACCAAAGTCACCGGAACGATGTTCCCTTGTTCATCGAAGATCTGAGTCATTTCAAGCTTTTTTCCAAGTATAAACTTCATTATTCAGCTTTTTAAACAAAAAACTGGGCAGTTGCCCAATTTTTGTTGGCAACGTTGTTATTCAACGATATTTTAGTGAAAAAATACCATGAAAAGTTAACTGTTGACTTTGAATAGATACTACTAAATTTTTATGGATATGTCAACGCCTGACGGTAAATTCAAGTCCCTCAATGCTTCAATGATTTCCTGGTTGGGACTCATGATATCAAGCATGCGCTTGTGAACCCGCATTTCAAACTGTTCCCGGGCGTTCTTGTGGACAAAGGTTGAGCGGTTAACAGTATACTTAAACACCTCCGTTGGTAAGGGCACTGGCCCTATGACATCAACGCCGTAGCGGTTGGCAATGTCAATAATCTGCCTCACCGAGCTGTCGATTACCTTATGGTCGTAGGATTTTAACTTAATCCTCAACTTTGGTATGACAGCCTCTGTGTGAGCTTCGGCTTTTGCTTTCTTTACGGGAGTTTTTTTTGGTGAAGGTGCTTTTTTAACCGCCATTTATCAATGCTACTTAATGATCTTAGTTACGACACCAGCTCCGACAGTCTTGCCTCCTTCGCGGATAGCAAACTTTCCTTTTTCTTCCAAAGCTACTGGCACAATCAGTTTGATCGTTAAGGTAACGGTGTCACCAGGCATAACCATTTCGGTTCCGGCAGGCAATGTTGCTTCTCCGGTAACATCAGCGGTACGAATGTAGAGCTGTGGCTTATATCCGGTAAAGAACGGGGTATGACGTCCGCCTTCATCCTTGCTCAATACATATACTTCAGTTTCAAATTCAGTGTGAGGAGTAATGGATCCTGGCTTGCACAATACCTGTCCGCGTTCAACATCTTCTTTCTTTAATCCGCGGAGTAAAATACCAACGTTGTCGCCGGCTTGTCCTTGGTCAAGTGACTTTTGGAACATTTCAACCGATACGACAACCGTTTTTTGGGTTGGGCGAATACCGATAACTTCAATTTCATCGTTCTGTTTGATAATTCCTCGTTCAATTCTGCCCGTGGCAACGGTACCACGACCTTCAATGCTGAAAACGTCTTCAATAGCCATAGCAAATGGCTTGTCCAATTCGCGAGTTGGCTCCGGAATATAGCTGTCGCAAGCATCCAAGAGTTCAATAATGGGCTTTGCAACCTCATCATCAGCTGACTTTGCTTCCAAAGCTTTCAAGGCTGAACCACGGATAATAGGAGTAGTGTCTCCCGGGAAACCGTATTTCTTGAGTAATTCACGGACTTCTGATTCAACCAAGTCCAAAATTTCTTTATCATCAACCATATCAACCTTGTTCATGAACACCAACAGTGATGGCAAACCGACCTGGCGTGCCAAGAGAATGTGTTCTTTAGTTTGAGGCATAGGGCCGTCTGGAGCAGATACCAGCAAAACTCCACCGTCCATCTGGGCGGCTCCGGTAATCATGTTCTTAATATAGTCAGCGTGACCTGGGCAGTCAATCCACGCATAGTGACGCTTTTGAGTTTCAAACTCCAAGTGAGTAATAGAAATCGTCACTCCACGGGCTTTTTCTTCCGGTGAAGCGTCAATCTTATCGACGTCGGCTTCGGTATGCTTAAAACCGCGCAGTCCTGAAACTTTCATAACTGCAGCCGACAAGGTGGTCTTTCCATGGTCAACGTGACCGATGGAACCAATGTTTACGTGAGGTTTGGACCTATCAAATTTATCTGCCATGAGAATATATGTTAATAATATTTTTTATTAAATAAGGATACTTAGTATATTATTCTATTCCTTAAAATAAGTCAACACCTACAATAGAGATTTTCAAGCGGAGCCCCTAAATTTGACAGTATTATTTTATTATGCTATAAATATTTTCAGAACAACCATCCTACTGACGGAGAAAAAGCCATGACCGAGTTCTCAAAGGGTAGACTACAAGGCTTCGTGCTAGGGACCATCGCGTGCTGCATCGTTTTTACCGGGTCGTTGTTCCTGGTGAAAATCCGGAACATTCAGCACGGTGCCCCAGTACAGCCTCAGATTACCCAGGTCCGAATCGCATGGAAGTCATTCGTCGACCAATCCGAGGGCCACGGAAACTGGTTTGATGAGTCTGAGAAAGAAGATCTTCTCCTCGAAATAAGGGAAGCTGAGGGGAGATGGCAAGGAAAAATGCATCACTGGCTCCAAGAACGCAAACTAATGGTCGTCGAGCAAGACAACCAAAAGCCCTAACCGACAAGAACCGAAAACAAAAAGCCCGCGGATAGCAAACCGCAGGGCTTATTTTTTTTGTTTTTATTTCCGCTTGCCTTCTATGATTTCCTGGGCGATGTTATTGGGAACGGGCTCATAGCGGTCAAATTGCATAGTAAATGATGCTCTGCCTTCCGTAAGAGAGCGCAATCCTGTGGCGTAGCCAAACATTTCACTCAGTGGCACTGACGCGTCAATAACTTTCATGCCTACCCGTTCGCTTGTTTCTCCAATTTTGCCTCTTCGTGACATTAAGTCAGAGAGAACCGTCCCAAAGAAACCATCGGGGGTAACAATTTCAGTCTTCATAATAGGTTCTAGAATAACGGGCTTTGCTTTTTTAGCGGCATCTTGAACAGCCATGGAGCCGGCAATTTTAAAGGCAAATTCTGATGAGTCAACTTCGTGGTAGCTTCCGTCATAAAGCGTTACCTGAACGTCCACCATTGGGTATCCTGCAACAATACCTTTGTCTAACGCTTCAACAATTCCCTTTTCAGTAGGTTTAATAAATTCTTTAGGAATGGATCCCCCTTTTATTTCATCAACAAATTCAAAGCCTTGGCCGCGTTCTTTGGGTGCAATACGGATGAGCACATGGCCGTATTGTCCTTTACCTCCTGACTGCCTGACATACTTAGATTCTGCTTGTGACTCTGTAGTAATAGTTTCGCGATAGGCAACCTGTGGCTTGCCGAAATTAGCGTCAACATTAAATTCGCGACGCATACGGTCAGCAATAATATCCAAATGTAATTCTCCCATACCAGAAATAATAGTCTCCCCTGTTTCAATGTCTTCGCGGATTCTAAAGGTTGGATCTTCCTGGGCCAATTTACGGAGGGCGGTGATAAGCTTTTCCTGATCAGCCTTGGTCTTGGGCTCTACGCGCATGGCGATAACTGGCTCGGGGAATGAAATTTTTTCTAATACAATGGGCTTGTCTTTATCGCACAAGGTGTGGCCGGTAACCGTGTTCTTTAACCCAACAGTGGCACCAATTTCACCTGCATAGATGACATCAAGTTCTTCTCGTGAATTTGATTTCATGCGTAAAATACGAGAAATTCTTTCTTGCTCGCCGGTTACCGAATTTAAAAGATAGGTTCCCTTGTTTAAGGTTCCTGAGTACACTCTAAAGAATGTCAGCTGGCCGACAAATGGGTCGGTGGCTACCTTAAACACCAAGGCGGCAAAGGGCTCATTGTCATCAAACTTCCTGACAATTTCAGCGCCCGTTTTTGGGTCGGTGCCCTTTACCTGGCCAATATCTAAGGGGCTCGGCAGATAATCTACCACGGCGTCCAAAATCATTTGGGTGCCTTTGTTTTTTAAGGCTGATCCACAAAATACCGGGACTAATTTAAATGCCAATGTTGCTTTTCGCATTGTCTTCATGAGATCTTCTACAGAAATTTCTTCGCCATTCAAATGCTTTTCCAACAGCGCATCGTCTTCGGCAACGATTCTCTCTACCATTTTCTGGCGCCACTCTTTGGCTTTCTCAAGATAATCAGCAGGGATTTCTTTTTCAACTACTTTTTCTCCCTTATCACCCTCATAAGAAATGGCCTTCATTTTCAACAAATCAATGATAGCTGAAAGGTTTTCTTCTTCACCAATAGGAATATTCATGGCCACGGCGTTTTTGGTGAGCTTATCTAAAATTGACTGGAATGATTTTTCAAAACTTCCGCCCATGCGGTCTAACTTGTTGATAAAACAAATGCGTGGCGTGCCATATTTGTCAGCTTGGCGCCATACAGTTTCAGATTGTGGTTCTACGCCAGCAACTCCGTCAAAGACCACGCAGGCGCCGTCTAATACACGCAACGAGCGTTGTACTTCGGCAGTAAAGTCAATGTGGCCCGGGGTATCAATAAGGTTCATTTGAATACCCTTCCATTCCATGGTAATGGCGGCGGCGGTAATGGTAATTCCGCGTTCTCTTTCTTGAGGCATCCAATCCATAACCGTATCTCCCTCGTGCACTTCTCCAATTTTATGTGAAACACCCGTATAAAAAAGCAACCGTTCTGATACAGTTGTCTTACCCGCATCAATGTGGGCAATAATTCCAAAGTTTCTTAATTTTTCTAAAGGATGACGATCCATTGACAAATTATTATTTTAATATATTATTTAATTCAGAAAGGGGGTTAACAATGAAAAACTTGGATAGAGCGACTAAGAGTGTAACCGATGCAGGGACAATGAGTTGCCCAAACTGCAAGGAGGAAGTTCTGGCTACGGGTGCTCATTGTAGCCAATGTGGCTACAAGTTACCCAACCAAATCCCGTCCTCCCCTGAGTGTGATCCCACATTACACTACGCTCTCAAGTGCGTGGAAGTGTGTGGAATGCCATCGGAACAGAAACACTGCACCCAATGCGGAGAAAAGCTCTAACGAGCAAGGCGCCGACGAGTAAAATCGTTGGCGTATTTTTTTACCGCGAACGGGCAAAATGGGCGAAGGCTTTGTTTGCTTCTGCCATGCGATGCATATCGTTCTTTTTCTTCATGGCCATGCCCTCATTGTTAGCAACGTTCATGATTTCCTGGCCTAAGCGTTCTTGCATTGATTTTCCTTTTGCCGATCGCGCGCCGTCAATAATCCACTTTAAAGACAAGAAAATCTTGCGTTCTTGTCGTACTTCCATAGGAACCTGATAGGTTGCACCTCCAATGCGCTTTGGTTTTACTTCAAGCATAGGAGAAGCATTTTCAACAGCTTTTCTGAATACTTCCAAGGGTTCTTTCTTGGTTTTATTTTTAATATCTTCAAAAGCGCCATAGACAATTGCCTGGGCGGTGGTTTTCTTTCCCTGTTTCATGACCTTATTGATGAGCTGTTGGACCTGAACGTCCTGGTACAGCCGATCGGGGTTGATGATGTGTTTTTTAAATGCTCTTCGCATGTAATTTTATTAAAATATGTTTTCCCGCCGCCTGGCGGGATAAGTGTTCGCTACGCTCCCTTAGGCTTTTTAGTTCCGTATCTGCTGCGCGCTTGTTTGCGGTTTTCTACACCAGTTGTGTCCAAAACACCGCGAACAATGTGGTATCGTACTCCTGGCAAGTCCTTTACCCTGCCTCCGCGAATCATAACCACTGAGTGTTCTTGCAAGTTATGTCCTTCTCCAGGAATATACGCAGTTACTTCCATACCATTAGAAAGCTTAACGCGGGCTACCTTTCGGAGAGCCGAGTTTGGCTTTTTAGGAGTCATAGTTTTAACTTGTACGCATACGCCGCGCTTAAAGGGAGAGTTATAATAAGTTGGCTTGTTATGGAGTGCATTAAAACCAAACGTCAACGCAGGTGACTTCGTTTTCTTTTTGATGGACTTTCGGTTCTTTTTGATAAGCTGATGGATTGTAGGCATAAATCAAACAAGCGCATAGCGCTTTAGTATTGAAATCATAGCAAATATTTTTTTAATAGTCAACAGACAATAATAACAATACCTTATTTGAAGTGGTCAACACTATTTAGTGAATGAATATGAGCAGGTTTTTTTGGAGATATCTCCAACATAGTCACCGCAGTATTATCGGGATGATATTTTTTGTAGTTTTTCTTGTTAATTGACTTGTTGAATATCTTCAATAAAAGCATTGTTATCACTCCTCCGTGACCTACGATAAGCAAGGTGTCATCTTTGTGTTTTCTGGTAAGCTCATCAAAAAATGCTCCGACACGATTCTGAAGTTCAGCATAGGATTCCCCCTTAATTGGCTTATAAGTATGAAATGGCAGCGCAGATTTTTTTACTGCATTTCTCCAATTGGTACTTGGTTTGCCTTCGTGTATTCCTAAGTTTCTTTCCCGTAGTTCTACGGTAAGAATTATTTTAGCCAAAGGATGGAATTTCATAACTTCTCTGGCTGTATGTACTGCTCTTCTTAAATCGCTCACATAGGCAAAATCAATCTTTTCTTTTTTAAGTCTTTCTGCTAACTTTTTTGCTTGTTGAATTCCCGCTTTACTTAATAAGCTATCAACACCTTGCCCTTGGGCAATTTTCTTCACATTAGCCTTTGTTTGTCCGTGGCGAGCAATAATAACTTTCATATATTTATATTATACCTCGCCTTTTTTTAAAATAAAACCTTGAAAAATCTAAAAAACATAGTACACTTTATCTGGTTCTTTACACTCACGCAGGGAGGGTTTTGTCGTGGCAAATGTTCTGAAAAGTTTGATTGGGATCCACGAAGAACTAGATAGGGCCGTGAAAGACTTGGCTTTCTTTGGTAATCGTTACCAAATTATCCATCCGGCAGCCAACGGCGATGTCAGCCAACTCATTTCAAAAAAGACATCCGCTGTTCTGATAAAAAAGTTCCAGGGCAAGGCAAGCCGATGGTTCAAGATGGAAACCATTCAAGATTTAGCCGAGATAAGGAATGATGGCCGGACAGGATACCGCAGTGAAGGTATTACCAATTCTAAATTCTATGAATTGGTCAAACCTTTGGAAGGTAGCGTGCTATTGATCACCTGCACTGGCTCCCAGATTCCTGCCATCTACGAACATCTGAAAGACAAAGAGGATGGGAGACTCCTCAATCTCGTTGAAGTTGGTGCGGGCGGTAAAACCATCCGGGTCTTGTATGGCAATCGAGAGTTCGGAACGATTCCGTCAATCGAACTTCATGTCCACATGTTGGCAGGTTCTGTGAGTATTAAGGAAAAGTTTGAAAGTGCCGCTTTAGTCCATGCTCATCCCTACCATCTAAATCTCCTCGGAATGCACAAAAAGATTAAGGGAGATTTCAACGCATTCAATGCAGTAGTTTACACACAAATTGAGGGGCTAAACCGCAACGCTCCCGATTTGATTGGTGTAATACCATATCTGCCCTCTGGCTCATCTGTTTTGTTGAACGCAAACATAGACCCATTACTCAAACACCATATGGTTCTGTGGATGAATCACGGGTTTACCGCAAGGAACTTCCGAATCGAAAGAGCTTACGCCCTTATCGCCTATGCTGAAGAAGCTGCAAAAACATCACTTGATATACTACGATACGGGGGCGTGGGTTTGCCGCTCAAAGATGTTCAGGATATCCTCAGCTCCAACATGATTGATGCGTACCGCCGACTAAAACTCAGAGGTAGTAGCTAATACCCAGAGATAGTGGGTATCGTCCAAGCGCAACAAGGGCCCCGGTTACGATCGAGGCCTGTTTTTATTATTTTGCTTCCACCATTTAAATCTATTTTATCCCCCGCTAAATAATGCGTAGAGGAGCTGAGCTCCCTGCCCTAAGTACTGCAGGCCCCCTAAAAAGATGAAAAAAAGGAGAATAAAGAGCCCGTATTGCTGAAGCCAGATCTTTGCACGTTCCATATGGGGCGGGAAGAAATTAAAGAGGACCCATGAACCATCCAGAGGTGAAATAGGCACAAGATTAAACAATCCCCATAAAAAATTATAAAAACTGATAATAAAGAAGAATAAGAATAGTAAAGCCATCGGCGAATGGGTCAGCGCTGATGAAAGGTTGTCTTGGTTATTAATAAGGTACGAGTATAAAACTTGGGATTTTATTTCGGCAGCAAGCGGAAGAAACCGGTTAGCCACCGCAAAAATGATTGCCATGGCAAAATTGGTGATGGGACCAGCAATAGCCACCTTAAACGATCCCCATTTTTGATCTTTAAAGTTATATGGATTAATGGGCACCGGTTTTGCCCAGCCGAAAATCGGACCTTTAAACCCAGTAGCGACCAGGAGGAGTAATGGTAATATGATTGAGCCAAACGTGTCTAAATGCTTGAGCGGATTAAGGGTTAATCGCCCTGCATATTTTGCCGTTGGATCTCCCAGTGAATATGCAACATAGCCATGCGCGAGCTCATGGATGACCACGGACAATAAGAGGACAATAAGAGATAACAATAGGATAACAAGTGATATGCTCATGTGTTAGTTATAACAATATTTGCAAAAAAAAGAAATACATGATATGATTCCGCCATAAGTATTACTACCATGGCTTCAAAAATCTGTGCCATCTGCGGGAAAACATCAGAAGTTGGCGGATACTACGTTAAACTACGCGGAAAGTATAACCCAACCAAAAAAAAGCGGCGCTATCCTAATTTACAGTGGACGCGGCTTTTGAACGGCAAAAGAGTACTTGCATGTGCCAAATGCATTAAGGCTTTGGCTCGTGTATAAAATATGCATTTTAGTAAAGTAAAATGCCACAGATGGGGTCGGGGACGGGTCGCGAGATTTCTCTGCGTAAGCAGAGAATCCCGACCTAGATTGGGTATCTTCCCGTGAAGGAAAACAGCGCCGCGAGGATTCCAGAGCGGACACGTTAGAAACCGTGGGTTTCTAAGGAGCGAGTTTACGAGCGACCGGGGTATAGTATAACGGCCATTATGCACGGCTGGGGGTCGTGTGACCTGGGTTCAACTCCCAGTACCCCGACAAGGGATCCGGCGAAAGCCGGTTTTTTGTTTTGACTTTTAATAACTTACTGATAGGATAATTGAACTGGTCTTTGACAACCAACACTAAACCTCGCTGGAGACACTCTCATGACTACCCTACCCCCTCTACCCCCGATGACCGAGGAAGAACTCGACAAGATCACCATTCGGCAACGAATGACCTGCATCCAAATGTTGGAAGAGCAATGGAAGAAGGGAAAACATCTGTGCGTCGGCCTCGACATTAATGTCTGGGAAATGCTGACGCGACAGATGGTTACAAGCATCGACCATCCCTACAAAGTTCTTTTTAACTTCGGTCGGGAGATTATCAGAGCCACAGCACACATTGCCGCGGCGTATAAGCCGAACTACGCTTTTTACGCCGAACACGGTCCCGAGGGACTTAAGGCGCTTGAGGACACAATCCTGGAAGTCAACGTCCTCGCACCCGAGGTTCCGGTGATCCTCGACGGTAAGTTCGGTGATATCAGAAACACCAATGAAGCCTACGCCCGATTAGTGTTCCATAAACTTCATGCCGATGCGGTAACCGTCATCCCGTACGTGGGCGGCGAAGCACTTCAGCCATTCCTTGCTGACAAGAACAAAGGTGTCTTCGTCCTCTGTCGCACTTCAAATAAGGGTGCTGGCGAGTTTCAAGATCTGGGAATTACAAACCGAAAGGTAGGTTACCTCTACGAATATGTCGCCCATCGAGTAGCTGAAGAATGGAACAAGGAGGGCAATTGCGGACTAGTTGTTGGAGCAACCTATCCCGAAGAATTGCGGGAGGTAAGAAAGATCGCACCAGACTTACCTATCCTCATTCCGGGGATAGGAGCCCAAGGTGGTGATCTGGAAGCTTCGGCCAAAGCGGCACAGCACCGTTTTGTAATCAACTCGTCACGCAAAATCATCTTCGCTCCAAGTCCGCGCCTAGAAGCAGAAAAAACTCATGACGCTATCACCAAAGCCCTGAAAGGAGGCTGAACATGGAGCTTATATGGGACCTGACGCGGCTGAGAGGATACTACGAGTGCCCGAAAGACAGCATCGGTAAACGACTCGGCCCGCTAGTGGGTTATGCCGGACGCTACGATGACAACGGCACCGCAAAGCAATGGGTGGGCGATGTCTACGCCAACTGCGCGGTACTGGAAGAGTATCCTCTGCAGCTGAAGTTCTTCGCCGACTATCTTGCTAAAAAAATTATCGAATACTATGGAGCCTTACGTTTACCGGGAGGACTTACAGTATGTGGTCTGCCTATGGGTGGCATCGCCACCGGCATATTTGTAGCAGCTAGATTGGGTGCACGGTTCGTGTACCCGGAAAAAAAGGTACTAGAAGCTGCCACGGCATTTAGCCGTGAAAAGTCGCAACTATCCTTTGGCCGCCATAAGATACATCCAGGCGACCAGGTCATTCTGACGGAAGACGTGCTCAATAACTTCTCAACCACGGGCGAAGCCATCGACTTGGTGGCAAACGCAGGCGGAACAGTACTAGAAATTATCGGACTCCTAAACAGATCCAACCTGTACGATGCTATATTTTCGTACAAAGGGAAAGACTACCCAATCAGATGTGTAACCCGGAAGGTGATCATCGAGTACAAGCAGGATGACCCGGCGGTGGCTGATGATATCAAGAACGGAAACATCGTCTGGAAGCCCAAGGATGAGTGGGATCGGCTCCAGCAAGCAATGAAACTGGCAAAGAAATGATTTCTCTGCCGGAAGAAACCAAAAGGCTCCGACCGCGGTCGGAGCCTCTTTTTTTGTTACTTTTTCTCGAGAAGGGTTTTTATCTTATCAATTACCTGGGCCATATCAAATTGGGATTTGATAAGGTAATCATTCGCACCTAGTTTTAACGCTTTTTCAATATCTTCCTGCTGACCAAGATTAGACAAAATGATAACAGGAATTTTTGCCGTGTCAGAATTTGCTCGCGCTTGAGAAAGTACTTCAAACCCATCAATTGTTGGCAAGAGTAAATCAAGCAACACGACATCGGGTTTCTTTTCTTTAAGTGTATCAATTCCCTTCTGTCCGTCTGCCGCCTCAATAATTTCAAAACCTTCCGACTTCAACTTTTTATGAAGCAGATCGCGGAAAAAATCATCGTCTTCAATAATGAGAATGTTTGACATGTTTTTATTATACTCAGCTGCTAAAATTAATCAACTATCTACACCTCAAACTTCTTTTTAATAATCCCCCGCTTTGATGCATCAATGACCTCAGAGGTATGAACGGTGGTATATGACTGGTCGTCGTTCTTTTTCTCGATCTTGATATAGTACTTGCCTTTAGGGACAAGACAGTAGTATCTGCCATAGGCATCAGCAACCTTCTGGCTGACTTGAACCGTGGTATTGGGCATCATGATCTTGAGGACCGCAAAGGATAACGGGTTGCCGGTGGCGCGTTCTACCACGTAG
>Ga0075426_10002295_pt1 | contig 13713 bp, 10 predicted proteins | sample SoiMethybrSBSTD5_FD_75304 | JGI IMG/M metagenome (GOLD analysis project Ga0075426, IMG submission 75304) | Bulk soil microbial communities from a Populus tree surrounding site in Tennessee, USA - Soil MetaG P. TD hybrid SBSTD5 | ecosystem: Environmental > Terrestrial > Soil > Tree plantation... | reverse complement strand
AATCCGCTTGACTGGCACTCAATGAGAGGTAAGCCGTACTTCATTCGCATAATGACCGGGCTTCGCAAACCAAAGGTCACACGACCAGGCGTTGATGTGGCCGGCCAGGTCGAAGCGGTTGGCAAGAACGTAACCGAGTTCAAACCTGCCGACGAGGTATTCGGCGCGTGCCGTGGAGCCTTTGCCGAGTACGCGTGTGCCACTGAGGATAGATTGGCGCTGAAGCCAGCCAACATATCGTATGAGAACGCTGCAGCCGTGCCAGTGGCGGCGATCTCTGCTCTTCTGGGTCTTCGTGACAAGGGACGGGTTCAGCCGGGTCAAAAGGTTCTGGTCGATGGCGCGTCCGGTGGCGTTGGTACGTTTGCGATCCAGATTGCCAAATCGTTCGGCGCTGAAGTCACTGCGGTGTGCAGCACGAGGAATGTAGAGAACGCACGATCGATTGGCGCAGACCACGTCATTGATTACACTCGAGAAGACTTCACGCAGAGAGGCAAGCGTTACGACGTGATTCTTGCTGCGAACGCACATCATTCGATCTTCGATTACCGACGTTCGCTGAGTCAGGACGGAGTCTATGTCATCGTTGGTGGTGGTGGTCTTCAAATGCTCCAGGCCATTTTACTGGGACCGTTACTATCATTGATTGGAAGTAAGAAGATGCGTCTCTGTTCAGCGAAGATAAAAAAGAAGGATTTGATACTTCTGAAAGAACTTCTTGAAACCGGCAAAGTTGTACCCTTCATAGATAGACGTTATCCGTTAAGCGACGTGGCTGAAGCTCTAGGTTATCTTGGTAAAGGACATGCCAAAGGGAAAGTAGTAATAACTGTGGAACATTGTAACGGAACCTAACAGAGCGTCAACTCACCGCAACGTTGTCGAGAGCGCCGCACTTTGTGTGTGCCATTAAATGCGTTCGGTGAGTACTCAGTATTAGCCTGCAATCGGGGACGAAACAATCCAAAGGTGTCCGAAGGGATCTTCCAACCTTCCCTGCCTGAGGCCGTAAAACTGATCGGCTATTGGAAAAACAATCTTCGCTCCGGCGGCCAAGGCTTGATTCCACATTGCATCTGCGTCTTCAACGTTAAGAGTGATGACCATCGTCGAGCCGCCAAGCGCCGGCGGGCTGTAGTTGCCGAATTCAGGAGATTCGTCGGCAAGCGAGATTCTCGAATCGCCGATTTTGATATCAGCGTTGAAGATCTTTCCACTTGGGTCGGCTGCGCGTCCCAATTCAATTGCGCCGAATGCTTTTTGATAGAACTCAATCGCAGCGGCCGCGCCTCTGACAAACATTCGAGGCGTGACAGTGTGAGAGTCTTCCGGTAATGAATCGATTTTCATTATTTTCCCCGAACGCGATGCAAGCCTTACAACGCATCATACGACGACTCCACGTTTAGGTTTGCGCAAGCGTCGGACTGTTGAGCCGCTTGCTCGACGGTTGCAACCACGCCAGTCCACTGAGGACCTTTCTCGTCTTCTTTGCTCATCGGATCATACACAAACATTCCGCGATTGGTAAATGTAAAGACCGCCGCTTGAAATCTGTCCGCGATCTGAAGGTCATTTCCCTGCGGCTCGGGCTCGCGCTGTTCGGATGAGTTGTGCATGATCAAGCTGTTTATTGATAACGTTGTTCACAATAGGTTTCGTTTTTTGACCTCACGCATTTAAGAAGATCGGGCAGATTGACAAACGAAATGCGCAGGTGTACAAGCTTCGCATTGAAACAAGGGCTCCGAAGTAAGAACACGTAGGTTAGCGGTTTGAAGCACCATAGACCGGCCTTCGGAAAATTTCGCGCCGATTCCAGTCGCGTAGAAATCTCTGGCTCCTCCCCGATACTTGTCAGAGTGCTTGCAATGATCGTCCGTCGCTAGCTGTTACGTAAAGGAGAATCGAGAAAATGCAACGACCAAACCTCGCCCGCTTGATCCGTTTTTCGGGTGTTCTGTCGCTCAGTCTGCTCGTGGTTATGTTGGGCGGGCTGCTTAAACCAGCGGCGGCGGTTCAACCCGTTTCATTTGGACCGAAGACTGACTTCGGCACGGGCAGCTCGCCATTCTCAGTGGCGGCGGGCGATTTTAATGGCGATGGCAAACTCGATCTGGCGGTGTTGAACGATGGTAGCAACACCGTCTCGATTCTGCTGGGCACGGGCACGGGCAGCTTTGGGGCGAAGACCGACTTCGGCACGGGTAGGAATCCTTTCTCGGTCGCGGTAGGCGATTTCAATGGCGATGGCAAGCTCGATCTGGCGGTGGCGAATGGTAGTGATGCCACCGTCTCGATTCGGCTGGGCACTGGCGCTGGCAGTTTTGGGGCGAAGACCGACTTCGCCACGGGCGCTGGTCCGTTCTCGGTTGCGGTGGGCGATTTCAACGACGACGGTAAGCTCGATCTGGCGGTTGCAAACACTAGTGACAACACCGTCTCGATCCTGCTTGGCACGGGCACGGGCAGCTTTGGGGCGAAGACCGACTTCGGCACCGGCAGCGCTCCAGAATCAGTCGCGGTGGGGGATTTTAATGGCGATGGCAAGCTCGACCTGGCGGTAGCGAACCGTAGTAGCGCCACTGTCTCGATTCTGCTGGGCACGGGCACTGGCAGCTTTGGGGCGAAGACCGACTTCGCCACGGGCGCTGGTCCGTTCTCGGTCGCGGTGGGGGATTTCGACCGCGATGGCAAGCCCGATCTGGCGGTGGCGAACTCTGGTGCCACCACTGTCTCGATTCTGCTGGGGACGGGCACAGGCAGCTTTGGGGCGAAGACCGACTTCGCCACGGGCGCCGTTCCACTCGCAGTCGCGGTGGGCGATTTCAACGGCGATGGCAAGCTCGATTTGGCGGTGGCGAACTTTGCTACTTCCACCGTCTCGATTCTGCTGGGCACGGGCACGGGCAGCTTTGGGGCGAAGACTGACTTCTTCACGGGCAACCAGCCACGCTCAATCGCGTTGGGCGATTTCAATGGCGATGGCAAGCTCGATCTGGCGGTGGCGAACTTTAACGACGCCAGTGTCTCGATTCTGCTGAACACCACTCCAATTGCCTGCGCTGGAGTTTTTGGTCCCAAGACCGACTTCGGCACTGGCAGCCATCCACTCTCAGTCGCAGTGGGCGATTTCAACGGCGATGGCAAGCTCGATCTGACGGTGGCGAACGCTAATGACGCCACCGTCTCGATTCTGCTTAGCGCCGGCACGGGTAGCTTCGGGGCGAAGACTGACTTCGGCGCGGGCAGCATTCCACACTCAGTCGCGGTCGGCGATTTCAATGGGGATGGCAAGCTCGATCTGGCGGTGGCGAACAACGGTGCCGACACCGTGTCGATTTTGCTGGGCACGGGCACGGGCAACTTTGGGGCGAAGACCGACTTCGGCACGGGCAGCTTTCCAATCTCAGTCGCCGTGGGCGATTTCAATGGCGATGGCAAGCTCGATCTGGCTGTGGCGAACGAAGGTTCCGATACCGTCTCGATTCTGCTGGGCACGGGCGCGGGCGGCTTTGGGGTGAAGACTGACTTCGGCACGGGCGGGATTCCAGACTCAGTCGCCGTGGGCGATTTCAATGGCGACGGCAAGCTCGATCTGGCGGTGGCGAAAGTTAATAGCCCCACGGTCTCGATACTGCTGGGCACGGGCACGGGGAGCTTTGGGCCGACGACCGACTTTGGCACGGGCCTCAACCCACTCTCAGTCGCGGTGGGGGACTTCAATGGCGATGGCAATCTCGATCTGGCTGTGACGAACAACGGCGCCGACAGCGTCTCGATACTGCTGGGCACGGGCACGGGCAGCTTTGGGGCGAAGACCGACTTCGGCACGGGCCACAATCCAACCTCAGTCGTGGCGAGCGATTTCAATGGCGATGGCAAGCTAGATCTGGCGGTGGCTAACGCTGTTAGCAATACAGTCGGGATGTACACAGTCTCGATATTGCTGGGCACGGGCACGGGTAGCTTTGGGGCGAAGACCGATTTCGGCACTGGCGCTACTCCTCTATCAGTCGCGGTTGGCGACTTCAATGGCGATGGCAATCTCGATCTGGCAGTGGCGAACGAAGCAAGCGACAACGTCTCGATTCTGCTGAACACCTGTTGCACGATAATCTGCCCGCCGGATCAATTCGCGAGCACCGGGCCGGGAGCAACTCAATGTTGCGCCGTTGTCAACTTTGCTCCTACCGCCGACCCCAGTTGCGGTGCCGTTGCCTGCAGCCCGGCTTCAGGGACCTGCTTTCCAGTCGGAACGACTACAGTCACCTGTGGCACCGTTCAGGATGGTCCAAGCTGCACCTTTACGGTGACGGTTACCGACAACACCCCGCCAACGATCACGTGCACTGATATCAATGCAGCCGCGACTGCTTCGTGTCCCATTGCTACAAGCTTTCCGGTCAGCTTCACGGCGATAGCCACTGACAACTGCGAGGTGCAATCATTCGTTTGCGATCCGCCTTCAGGCTCAACCTTTCCTGTGGGCGCAACTACTGTCACCTGCATTGTGACTGACACTTCGGGAAACATGGCATCGTGCAGCTTCACGGTGAACGCGTTTAGTTTCTGCCTGCAAGATGAAACCAATTCGGGCAGCGTCGTGTTAGTCAATGCTCAGACTGGAGAGTTCAGCTTCTGCTGTGGAGGAGTTCCGATCGCAAGCGGCATCGGTACGCTAAATTCACGAGGTTGCATTGGCACTATCGACGGTTCGAAGGGGGACCGTCAGGTCCACATTCAGTGGGACACTGCGGCTAATAATGGACTTGGTGCCGGCACGGCTTACGTGCAGAAGCGATCAAACAAAATAGTCTGCCAGATCACGGACAAGAACATGTCCAACAATGATTGTCAGTGTTCGACCGCTCCACCAATGAATCCTAAGCAGCCACCTAAAGATAGAACACTCTGAAAGACTAATGAAACCGTCTACACCGCGCTGGTTTTGCGTAGCGTTGAGCTATATATCAACCCGATTGGAGCGACCTAAGCTCGACGTAGCAATGTAACCTAGCAGCGGACCTGGAATCGAGAAGCCATCGCTTTCAGAATCTTCAACTGCCTGCGTTATAATGCTCGTCTTTCAAATAACCATTGGGGGTCATTGAACGATGAAGCGAATCATAGTCTCGGTCTGTTCCGCTGTGTTGTTACTCACCATTGCTATTCTGAGCGCGGCGCAAAAGAAATCTGCCACCGGTGCCACCGCACTCGGGCCGTCGAAGGCCGCGCTCGACACGATAACCACTGACGGGCTGATGAGCCACATCAAGGTCCTCTCGTCGGACCAATACGAAGGCCGAGCGCCCGCCACTCACGGTGAAGATCTGTCGATCAACTACATCGCGGACCAGTTCAAAAAGATCGGACTCGAGCCGGGCAATACCGACGGCACTTACTTTCAGAAAGTTCCCCTCGCCGGCATCGCTACAAAACAAGACGCTGAGATGAAAATAAAAGCCGCGAACAAAGATTTGAAGCTCAAGTTCGGGCAGGATTTTGTCGCGCGTTCTGTTCGCATCGCGGAGAAGCCTCGCTTCGATGCCGACATGGTTTTCGTCGGCTACGGCGTGGTGGCTCCAGAATACGGTTGGGACGATTACAAAGGTATGGACGTGCGCGGTAAGGTGCTGATCATGCTCGTCAATGATCCGCCCGTTCCCGATCCGAAGAACCCCGCTAAGCTCGACGACAAAATGTTCAAGGGCCGCGCGATGACTTACTACGGCAGATGGACGTACAAGTATGAAATCGCCGCCGAGAAAGGCGCTGCGGGAGTGTTCGTCGTTCACGAATGGGATGACAAGGCGAACTCCGGACCTGCCGGTTATCCGTGGGAAGTTGCCCGCGGGATGATGATGGTTGAGAACTTCGATCTCGTAGCAAAGGACAACAACATGTCTCGCGTCAATATCGAAGGCTGGATGACCAGCGACAGCGCGCGACAGGTGTTCGGAGACCTTGGGCTGAACTTCGACGACATGAAAAAGGCTGCGATAAGGAAGGACTTCAAGCCCGTTGCGTTAAAGGCTCACGCGAAGCTCGATCTCGAACAAAAGATTCGCTTCATCGATTCTCACAACGTTGTCGGCAAGCTCGAAGGCTCGGACCCGAAACTCAAAGATCAGTATGTGATCTACACTGCGCACTGGGACCATCTCGGAATCGGAGTGCCGGATGCCAGGGGCGACAAGATTTACAACGGCGCGCTCGATAATGCATCCGGCTGCGCGGGCTTGATTGAATTGGCCCGCGCGTTCAAAGCGCTTCCAAAACCGCCTCGCAGATCGATTCTTTTTTTATCGGTGACCGCGGAAGAAAAAGGATTGATTGGCTCGCGATACTACTCTGAGAATTCGATTTATCCGTTAGAGAAGACAGTGGCGAACATCAACATGGACGGCTTGAATCAATGGGGCCCGACTCGCGACCTCACAGTAGTTGGTTTGGGCAATTCGACGCTTGACGATGTTCTTCGGCAAGCCGCCGCGGAGAAGAGACGAGTCTTGCGGCCCGATCCGGAACCGGAAAAAGGTTTCTACTATCGCTCGGATCATTTCAACTTCGCGAAAGTTGGAGTGCCGGCGCTTGATCCCAACGATGGAATTGACTTCATCGGCAAGCCTGCCGGTTGGGGCAAGATGAAACGCGACGAGTACACACAGCACGACTATCACAAGCCTTCCGACGAGATTAAGCCTGACTGGAACCTGTCGGGCGCGGTCGAGGATGTGCGCTTGTTTATGACGGTAGGCTATCGAGTCGCGAACTCCGAAAGGTATCCCGAGTGGAAACCGGGCACAGAATTCAAAGCGAAGCGCGAACAGATGCTTCACAGAGCGGGAGTCGAATAAAGAAACCAATGAACAAACGAAAGCTTGGAACGCAAGGTCTGATCGTCTCGGAGCAAGGACTGGGTTGCATGGGGATGTCAGAGTTCTACGGCGAGACCGATGAAGCCGAATCCATCGCCACGCTCAATCGAGCGATTGAACTGGGCGTCGATTTCTTCGACACGTCCGATATGTACGGACCTTACAAGAATGAAGAGCTGCTTGGTAAGGCGTTTCGAGGACGCCGCGACGAAGTGATCATCGCAACCAAGTTTGGCATTCAACGGGACCCGACGAGCGAGACCGGACGTTCGATCAACGGACGGCCCGAATACGTTCGCGAAGCCTGCGAAGGCTCGCTCAAGAGACTGGGCATCGACCGCATCGACCTCTATTATCAGCACCGAGTCGACCCGAAGGTTCCAATCGAAGAGACAATTGGAGCGATGGCCGATCTTGTGAAAGAAGGCAAGGTGCGTTTCCTCGGTCTAAGCGAAGCGGCCCCTGACACGATACGCCGCGCGAATGCGGTTCATCCGATCAGCGCGCTTCAAACCGAGTACTCTCTTTGGAGCCGCGATCCTGAAGATGAAATTCTCGCGACGATTCGCGAGCTTGGAGTCGGGTTTGTCGCTTACAGTCCGCTCGGCCGCGGATTCCTGACAGGCCAAATCAAGAGCATCGACGATCTCGCCGCGGATGATTACCGCCGTTACTCGCCGCGATTCCAGGGAGAGAACTTTGCGAAGAATCTTAAGCTGGTCGAGAGCGTGACCGACATCGCTCGCGAAAAGGGAGTGACTCCGGGGCAGCTAGCATTGGCGTGGGTGCTCGTTCAGGGTGATGACATTGTTCCGATTCCCGGCACAAAACGGCGAGCCTACCTTGAAGAGAACATCGCGGCGTCGAGTATCACTCTCAGCGTCGACGATCTCGCTTGCATCGATGCTGTAGCTCCGAAGGGAGTCGCGGCAGGAATGAGGTATCCCGAAGCAATGATGCGATTCGTTAATATGTGAACTTTTGCGAGACAGATATCCCCAAATGGAAAAGGCCGGACGATGATCCGGCCTTTTCGTTTATTTCTCTTGGAAGCGACTACCAGCGCGGCTCGCGGCGTTGTCCGCGTCCTCCGCCGTAGCCGCCTCCTCTTCCTCCGGCACCGCCACCGCCGAAGTTTCGCTCGGGTCGCGGGCGCGCTTCATTGACGTTAATCGCGCGGCCATTAAGCTCAACACCGTTGAACTTTTCGATGGCCTGCGCCGCCGCGTCCTTGTCCATCTCGATGAACGCGAAGCCGCGCGAACGTCCTGTGTCGCGGTCCGTCACGATAGTGGCCGACTCGACTGTACCTACCTCCGAAAACAGATCGGTGAGCTGATCTTCCGTCGTCTGGTACGACAGATTTCCAACGAATATTCTCATTGTTTCTCCTGAGTTTCTAACGAAACTATTGTTAGAAGGAACTCGTTTTGGCTACCCGGAAGAAAGTCGAGCAGAGGTATCAGCAGACATTTCCGAACAGAGAAGACGCGCTCCTGAACCAAACTTAAGCGGAGGCGCTGCGCCACCGCGTCGAACAGCGAAAATGCTATCAGCAAGCGCTCAAATTGTCGAGACTCGCCGGCACTGTTAACGAGCCTATCGCGGTTATCAATTATGAATGGAAATCGGCAACTCTGTACTCGCGCCGGTCGCGCGATTGCCCACGAAATCTTCGGCAATAATCTTCACGATGTAATCGCCTGACGCAAGACTCGACGTTCGCAAAAAGCCGTCCATTGCCTCGCCGTCTCGAACTCGATTAGTCACGATGTATCTGAACTTCGTCGGCGTGCCGTAAGCACTCACGCCGCTTCCGGCGGCGTAGGCCTTGAATACCGCAGCCGGATCCGCAGGCATACGGTTGAATTCGATGTTGATCAGCGGCTCCTCGTATCCCTTAATCGGATTTGCTGCCGCGTCGAGGATTTGATACCCGGCCCGATAAAGCCCGAGCTTTCGACTCGCGATGTTTCCATCAACTCGATCATAAGCGGTGACAAGGATCGCTACGTCGCTAGTAACGATAAGCCGCCCGTTTTGTCGCTGCTTCAGCACCTGCGGCTGAGCGTCGTCTTTTAAGCTTGATGCCGGCACTATTTCAATTCCGTTCGGCTCGATAGTAGGCGCGACCGTGTCCTTGAACTCAACGAAAGAAAGCGCAAGCGGATTCATCTCGGCGTCGGGCCGACCGAAGTTCAAATGCACGTGATTGAGACTATTCAAAGTGCCGATGAAGTCTCCCACTTTGAAGCGCGTCCCACGCCTGACTCTCACACCGGTGAGCCTCGATGTAACGTCGGTTCGCGGTTTGAACCTGTCTGACGCTCGAATGTCGCCCGTAGCGTTGCGACCTATGCGAACGTGAATGTAGCTGAACAAGCCAACATGAATTCCCTCGCTTGTCGATTCGAAGCCCCAATTTGCTATCGGCGAAGTGACTTTCTCATCGTAGACACAAAGCGCGGGCTCGCCGGCATTGCCGTGAATATCAACGCCGCTGTGAATATGATCCAGCGCGACATTGCCCGGCGCGCCTCGCGCTTCTCCAATGACTCCGGCGATTTCGTGCCAGCGATCTTGCGGATTCAGCGGCCATCGAAAGCCGCCCTGGGTTTTGAGCGACTCGGCATCTATGCGCGGCGTTACATTCGCAGGTTCGGCGCGCGTTTCGGAAACAAAAGGCTGAATGAACTTCTTATCATTCTCGGCGGAGGGAAAATAAGCCCCACCTGCGAAACGTGAGTCTTGTGAGCTGCGATCGCGCGCGATCGGCGCCAGCTCTCTTATCAAAAAGTTATTGCCGTCAGCGACAAAGAGAGTCCCTCGACGATCGATCGCAATTCCCGCAGGGCGATTGAAGTGCGCGTCGGAGCCGGCATTGTCAGCATATCCGGGCGTTGAGCCCGCGTAGTACTTCGCTTCGCCGTCGGGGTTGATGAAGCTGATTCGACCGTCTTCGTCGGAAACAAACGCAAAGCCGTCGCGTGTGAGCGCGAGACTGACGGGCCCTCCGAAGTGAACTTCGCTATTCGTCATATCAATAGTGCCGCCTGCTATCGTCGAGACGTCGCCCGCCGGATCGATTTTTCTAATCGCGCGGTTCCCGGTGTCGGCAACAAAAATGTTTCCCGCCTCGTCGACTGCAATTCCACAGGGCGTATCAAACATCGCGTTAGCCGCCGGCCCATCAACGTAATTTGGTGAGCTGCTGCCGGCGATCGTCGTTACAACGCCATCGGTTGCAATTTTTCGGATACGATCATTGTACGAGTCTGCGACGAATACATTACCTTTCTTATCGACTGCGACGCCTACCGGTCCATCGAACTCTGCCTCGTTTGCTGGTCCGTCTCTGAAACCAGCCAGGCCCGAACCCGCGATCGTGCTCACAGTGCTGCCATCGGTCGAAAGCTTGCGAACGCGATTGTTCGACGTGTCGGCAATGATAAGATTGCCGGCTGAATCGATCGCGATTCCGGATGGCGTGTTGAACTTCGCTTGAGCAGCAGTTCCATCCTCGAATCCTTCAGTAGAGCCGGCAATTGTTTCAACTCGTCCTTCGGGGGTCAGCCTTCTGATTCGATTGCTCTCGCCGGCGTCTGCGATGAACAAATTGCCTCGCCTGTCCACGGCGATGCCAAATGGATCGCTGAAGCTGGCCGACAATGCTTGCCCGTCCTGAACACCAGGCTGCCCCGAGCCGGCGATCGTTGTCACCAGGCCGATAGCATTGCGATTAGTCGGTATCTTTTTGTTGACTATCAGGTAGACGACAATGGCCGTCGTTGTAGGCAGGATTAGAATCAAGACGGCGATTAAGACTCTTCGCATTGAATGAAGGTTGCTAAGCCGAGTGTCGCGCCTTTCTCACCTCAAGAAGGTTGTCCAAAGAAAAACTATCGTTCTCCCGAGGCAACATCAGAATGAAAACCACGAGAGCCAACCGCGGAATAACGTGAGTATGAAACTCGTAGAGCGGTTCTTTAAGAAGATGTCCGAAAGTGACGATTACCAGAACGAATCCGAGTGCAACAAGCGCATCGCGAGTTCGCAAGCCGATGATTACCAGGGCCCCGGCAACCAGCTCGACAATCGGGATGACCGTGCCTACAGCCCAGAGTGACCAGGTTGGCAAGAAGCTGTCGGCGTAGGGGCCGATGAAATATTTGCGAGCGTGACCCAGGGGTCCCAGTTCAAAAACCTTATACACGCCGGCCATCAAGAAGATGAATCCCAAAACTCCGCGCGCGAAAAGCAGGGCCCACGCGCGGTTATGACTATTCTGCTCAGTCATTGTGCTCAAGGTGAGAGGCGGCTCACGGCATCGAAGTATCGAACGAACATCTTCATTCCCCCCGATGCCATCCTCCAATCAAAGTTCTCGTTCTTGGCGTGGTAACCGTGCTCGGGCAGCGAGAGTCCAAGAAAAATTACCGGGGCTTTCAAATATTTTTTCATCGTAACGACTGCGCCGATCGAGCCTCCCTCGCGAGTGAAGGCCGGCTGTCGTCCGAACGCGAACCTGGTAGCTTCGGCTGCAGCATCTGCATAGCGGCCTTCGAACTCGCCGATGTAAGGCGCAAGCGCGGACAGGAACTCGACCTTAATATCCGGGTTTTTCTGCTTAACGAAATCGTGAATGAGCTTGAATATTCTTTTGGGATTCTGATTCGGAACGAGCCGGCAACTGATCTTGGCTTGCGCGCGATAAGGAACAATGGTCTTCGCGCCCGGTCCTTGATATCCGCCGGCGATTCCGTGAACCTCAAAAGTCGGCTGCGACATTATCGCTTTCAGCACGCGCGTTTCGTCTTCGAACCGCAGCTTCTTCAGTTCGTGAGCAGCTTTGAATTTCGCGGTTGTGAATCCAGAATCCAGAAAGCTCTGCAGTTCCTGCTTCGACGCAGGGCGAACGTCGTCGTAAAAACCTTTTATTTTCACCCGACCGGTGTCCGCGTCGTAGCACTGGGAAACTACTTTGCAGATTTCGCCTATCGGATTGCGCGCCGGTCCGCCGGTGAGTCCCGAATGAACGTCCTTCTCGCCGGTCTGAAGCGTCATCGTCAGCATAACCGCGCCGCGCAAGCCGTAAGGAATCGCCGGCTTGTGACGCGAGATCCATATCGTATCGCTCACCAGCACAGAATCCGATGCCAGCTTGCCGGCGTTGCCCTTTAAGAAGTGCTCGAAGTTAGGGCTGCCAATCTCTTCCTCGAGTTCCCAAACGAAATTGATGTTAAGAGGAACACCATTTTGAGCAGCGTAGCGCGCGGCCATCATCGCACAGAGGGCGGGGCCTTTGTCGTCGGTAGTACCCCGGCCTTCGTAACGACCGTCCTGTTTAAAAAAAGTAAATGGGGCCTTGTGCCACTCCTCGGGATCAGCGGGCTGTACGTCGATGTGATTGTAGATCGTTATTGTTGGATTATTCCTGCCGGTTTCAATTCTCCCCCGCACCACAGGATTCCCCGGAGTTTCAACGACCTCAGCCGTCGCTCCGATTGATTCGAGAAATTGATGAACCAAGTGAGCGCCGCGCTTGCAGTCGTCCTTGCGCTCCGGATCCATGCTTACAGTTGGAATCTCAACTATCTCGGCAAGCTTAGTTTCAAATTCCTTTCGTGAGTCGTTGATGTAAGAGTCGAGGCGGTCGAACAGCTTCGATCGTTCTGGCATTCGTTTACTCGAAGTCTCCTTGTCCTTGATGTGAGAGGCCCGGTCATTATGCTTAGGCGTCTCAGACAGTGTCAAGGAAGGCCGACGAGACGAAGAATCCTCTTCTGCAAATAATGCTAACTCAAAGTTGCGCGATTGGAGGAATCGTGGAGTTCTTATGTAGGGTCAACTTGCGGCAAGATTCCCTCAAGAGGGCTGACTGGGCACGCGCGGAACGGTGGATAAACCATGACCGTGCGGTCTGTATGATCCCCTGCATAGGCAAGCCTCAACTTGTTCGTGATTGGCCTCCGCAGATGCAGTTGCAACGCGCAGGATCAGTGCAGGCTGCGTTACCCAAGTGTGTCATTTATCTATAGACGCAATTGCTTCGCGAAACCATTCACATTTCTAAGGGCCACAAGATAACCGCGGAAATGGGTGTATTCACCAGATGGATTGTCAGTCCCGAGTCGTCCGCCCATTGAGTAGTCAGGTGTGGTCAGCGTCCCCCGCTGGCGCTTTCTTTGAGCAAACCGTCGATCAGGTTGCGCAGGTAGTTCTCGTTCTCCAGGTTCTTCTCGCCAACTGGACTACTCTGTGCGCGAATCACGCCCTTGCGGTCTATCACCACAACCTGTGGAACGCGGAATCGTTCAGTTCCAGAGCGGCCAAGATAGGTGTCAACCTTGTCGGAAGAGACGTAGCCGACCGGAAAGGTAATCGCGAGTCGCTGCGTAAATTTCGTCACGATGTGTCCGTTGACACCGGAGTCGAAGGCTACTCCGATGGACTGCAGGCCACGCGCGCCCATCTCCCATTGAAGCTTTGAGATCGTCTGAGCGACGCGCAGACAGTGCGGGCAGTTGGTGACCAAGAACTCGATCATCACCACTTTGCCTTTTAGGCTCGAGAGCCGAGTCTGCTTGCTGGAAGGTTCGACGATCATCAAATCCGGCGATTTGCGGGGCACTGGCTCGGTGCCGGACGCGGGAAAAACACCGAGCGACAGAAGAACTGTCAAAACGATGAGTCTTGGAATGGACATAGGTGACCTCCATCGCAAGCCGGTATTAGATCCGGCTCCACTTTTCGGAAATGCGTTGCACTTCGATTTCAGCCCTTCGGGCCGCGTCCTCGGGACTGAGTTCGCCCTTAACTACGCTGATGA
>Ga0075426_10002293_pt1 | contig 13719 bp, 13 predicted proteins | sample SoiMethybrSBSTD5_FD_75304 | JGI IMG/M metagenome (GOLD analysis project Ga0075426, IMG submission 75304) | Bulk soil microbial communities from a Populus tree surrounding site in Tennessee, USA - Soil MetaG P. TD hybrid SBSTD5 | ecosystem: Environmental > Terrestrial > Soil > Tree plantation... | reverse complement strand
GCCGCCGCACGGTTCGGTTGCGACTGCGAATTGCGTTTTAGCGCTACAAACCTTCGGCAACGGTGCTGGTATCAAGTGGTTCTAGATAGCGACATGTTCAGCCTGTGCGCGTACTCTCATTGGTCGAGCATATCGCTCTTTCCAATTCAGAAGAACGGCAACCGATGGCGGGAGCGGCGGAGGCTTCGCCAACGTCGGGGAGTTTTTCTTGCCACTGCCGGTCGCGGGGCCACCCGGCCAGCAGCCGGTTTTAGTTCCTATCACGGCTCCGAATCCGGCTTGCCCCTTTGCGGGCAACAGCTGCATTAGGCTCAACCCGAGCTTTGGGCAGCTGATTAAAGGGTACGATCAAGAGGGAGTTTCTTCCCGGCGTGAGATCCGGCTGCGACTGCGCGTCACCTTCTGAAAGGACTTTAATGGCGCCGATCAGAACTCATGGGTTTCGCGCCATCGCTGTGTTTTCTACGGTCTTTACGATCTCCCAATTGCTCGCGGCAAAAAGTTGGGCAGCTCTTTTTCAAGATGGGCCGACAGTAGGAACTTCGCGCTGTTCCCAATTTTTAGGCACGAAGCCCCACTGTGGTTTCTCTGTGACCCTGACCACCTGTTCTTTCAGATCCAGATCCGCGCGCGTGACGTGCTGCACCTCGGCGCCACGGTTTTCATACCACTCGATGTAATAAGAGCCTTCGCGATGAAGCTCAGAGCGGCCTGTGGCCAGAACGGGGAAAGCACCATACCAGCCTCTCTACGCTCAAGAGTGATATGGATTGCAGTATGGACGCCAGAAAAGTACAACAAAACAAAATACTGGCGGAGAGAGTGGGATTCGAACCCACGTTAGAGTTTCCCCTAAACACGCTTTCCAAGCGTGCGCCTTCAGCCACTCGGCCATCTCTCCGGCGCTTTTGGGAAGTGAAGGGCTCGGCCGCGTGGATAGAGCCCACTTCTAGATTCTATGGGCGTCAGGTGCGCCCTGCAAGCCAGTGTGCCAGCCGCTAAGCTTAGGCGACAAGTGCTCACATGTCCGCCTGCAAACGCAGACCATCGACAGAACAATGTCTAGTCAGGTTGCTTACGAGAAATGGTTACTACGATTTCTTCGAAAGATCGGTGGTTTCGGCGACAGGAGTTTGCTGCGCGGGCTGTTCGACGGGAGCGGTCGTTGCCGGAGCGGCTTGTTTCGCGTCCTGCAGCACCCGGCTGTTCAGGCAATACAGCGCTAGTTCAAGGCGGTCGGCTACACCCAACTTGTCATATACCTTGCGCAGATAGTTTTTGACCACCTGCTCAGTGGTTCCGACACGTGTGGCGATTTCCTTGTTTTTCATTCCCTGAGTGACGCAGGAAACGATCAGCGCCTCTTTCGGCGTGAGCTGCACTTTTGTGCGTGCCGATTGGGGCCGCGTGCTTTGAGTGCGATATGCTTCGAGTACCCACTTGATAGCATGAGGCTCCAGCCAGGATTCGCCTTGTGCCACCTTACGCAGACAATCGACAAAAAGCTCGGAATCAATCTCTCGTGAGACCACTGAGTGCGCGCCGCGCCGGAAAAGCTCTAATGTGAGCTCCTGGTCGGGCGCTTCAGTGACCACGACGACGCGCAGCCCGGGAGACTGTTTCAGAATTTCCTGCAGAACTTCTACCGGCCGCTCAGCCAAGGCGGATTCAAGTATCAGAATTTCTGCGCTGAATTTGGTTGCCGCGGCAATCGCCTGGGGCAGAGTCTCTGCCTGTCCCACCACGCGGATGTCATCTTCAACCGCGAAAATCTTTCGCAGCCCGGCGCGAAAGATGGCCTGCGAGTCGGCCACAATCACACGAATGAGCTGTTCCCTGTTCTCCATCTCCGGAGGGGCCACTCTTGGTTCTCCCGTGCTTAAAGCTGGGCTTGCCATGTAGTTGCCTATGGGCCGGACATTTCCGTCCTGGACCCGGTGGTCACTTACCGGCGCTCGAAACTGTACTCATCGATCACCACGCCCACTCCACGCCGTCCGCCTTCTTGATTGCTGCGGACCACGCGCCCGTGGCACTGCACCTTCACGTCAGCTGTGGCGCCGACCACTTCTGCCGGAAGCGAAATTGTGAAGTCGACTCTCGACCCAACCGGCATATCAACATCGTGATGAAACAGCACTCCGTTGGCGGAAATGTTGTCGGTTTCAGTGTCGCTTTCGCCGCTTGGCGACGTAATGTGAATGGGAAGTTTTACGGGAAAACGCGCTGCGCTCTGCACTTCTGAGAAGCGCGATCGCACTGCTTTGGCGGCACCGCTGGATTTAGCTGATTCGTCAGACATCACTGGCAGACTACACGCGAAAAACCACCCACGAAAGTTACCGAAGTCATTGGACTTTGAGGTGTAAATACTTGAGGTACATGAACTTGCGGGGATGTTGTCTGGCCGCCAACCAACTCCCAAATAGCACCCCGGAAAGCAACTCAATCAGCGTTATCTCGTGGCCTGAAGCGGGTATTCCAGTGTAAAATCCGCTTGAATTTTCAACGGTAACGCGGAATCGGGGGGCTCCGCGCGAATCTGAAGGGGAGGTTCGTGTGCCCATCCGAAGAAGCGTTGGTCTCGCGCTAGCCCTGGCAGCGCTTTCACTTATTACATCTCTAGCTCCCGCGCAACAGCCGCAGATGTCATCTTTCGACCGCGACCGCGCTCAGGGAATCCTGCGGGTGATTGCTAGTGACGTGAAGAAGCGTTACTACGATCCGAAATTTCACGGCCTCGACTGGGACGCGAAGGTCGGCGAGGCCAAAGAAGGAATTGCGAAAGCTGACACCTTTAATCGAGCGATGTCTTCAATAGCAGCGGCCCTCGATACTCTGAACGATTCGCATACTTTCTTTCTGCCGCCACAACATGCATTTCGTCTGAGTTACGGATTTGAATATCAAATGGTGGGTGACCATTGCTTTGTAACTCGCGTGCGGCCGAAGAGCGACGCGGAAAGCAAAGGAGTCAAGCCGGGAGAGGAACTTGTGGCTCTCAACGGCTTCAATGTAAATCGTGATGATTTGTGGAAGATGCAATATGTGTTTTCCGTGCTCAGACCGCAACCCGCATTGCGATTGGCACTACGCGATGAAGCCGGTGCACAGCGGCAGGTGGATATAGCCGCGAAGATTCGACAGCACAAACGGATCACTGACCTCACGTTTAGCGGCGCTGGAGAAGATATTTTCGATTTGATACGCGAAAGCGAGACCGAAGAGCACCTGATGCGCGCCCGCTTCGCTGAGTATGGAGATCAGTTAATCGCGCTAAAGGTCCCGGAGTTCCTGTTTTCACGGGACGAAGTTGAGAACATGATCGGCAAAGCTCGCAAATATCCAAATCTGATTATCGATCTACGGGGGAACCCCGGCGGAAGCGTCGATACGTTGAAGTATCTGGTGGGTGGAGTATTCGACAAAGACGTAAAAATCGCCGATCGGGTCGGCCGCAAAGAGGCGAAACCGGAAGTAGCGAAGGGCTGGCACAATTCGTATAGCGGAAAGATAGTGGTTTTGGTGGATGCCAGATCAGCATCGGCGGCAGAACTTTTTGCGCGGATCATTCAACTGGAAAAGCGTGGTGCCGTGATCGGAGATCAATCCTCCGGCAGCGTAATGGAGGCGAAGCAATACACCGAAAAGATGGGCTCTGACACCGTCATCTTCTATGGCGCTTCGATCACGGAGTGGGACCTTCTAATGTCCGACGGCAAGAGCCTTGAGCACCGTGGAGTGACCCCCGATGAAATCGTCCTTCCCGGCGCCCACGATATCGCAAATGGCCGCGATCCGGCCCTGGCATACGCTGCTCAAACCTTAGGAGTGAAGATCACGCCCGAGGCTGCTGGGAAGGCGTTCCCCTACGAGTGGCCGCCGGAATAGGACCTTTAAAATTTCGTCACTTCGGTAAAGTTGAAATCTCTCACCTTCATCGCAGGCACCACCATGTCAAACGATTCTTCGCCGCTGGTGCGCACCGGCGTGCTCATCTCTTCGACTTTCGAGAGCATCTCAATCAAGCTTTGATTAAAGCGAAAGTTGCGCAATCCACAGACCACGCGTCCGTTCTCGATGAGAAAAGTTCCGTCGCGAGTCATGCCGGTGAGAATTTTTTCGTACGGATCAACTTCGCGAATGTACCAAAGCCTGGTGACCAGAATTCCACGCTCGGTGCCTGATATCATCTGCGCAACCGTCTTCGGCTCGCGAGGCGATTCGAACACAATGTTCATCGGCGCTTCGCCCATTTCGTTTGGAACAGGAAACCCGTGTCCGGTGGCCGCGATCGGACCAACCTTGCCGGCGTACCCCGACTTCTTCATCCTATCGGCTGTAGCTCGGGCGTAAACCAGGCGCTTCACTACTCCGTTTTCCACCAACTGAACGCGCTGACGCGGCACGCCTTCGCCATCGAACGGAGAACCGGATTGCAGTGGATGATAAACATCGTCTGCAATGCTGATGTTCTCGCCAAATAGCTTGATGCCAATTCGATTGCTGAGAAAAGATCGCTGGTCAAGAATCGCCAGCCCGCCAAAATCGAAGAACGCGAAACCTACGGTATCGAGCACCGCAGCAGGTTCAAGAATGACCGTATGTTTCCCCGGCGGAATCTCGCGCGGGCTGGCCGATTTCACCGCCTTGTCCGCCGCGATACGCGCGAGTGCCTCTGCATTCAGCTTGGCAACATCGGGAGAATTCGCCTTCTGCCATCCCGAGGAATCGGCAGCCAGCATGGTGATGGAAATTTCCGCAGACGTCTGCGTATGCCACGCGCTTAGTCCGCGCGAATTGAAGATTCCTTCGACCGTGTCGGAACTCGCAAAGATTCCCGCGGCCGTGAGTTTTTGTTTCTGAGCAATACCAACAATCTTGCCGACAGCGTCCGCACGCTGCGCAGGAGTGAGCTTCGCAGTCTGCTCAAAATGACGACTCAGTACAGCACCATTTGCTTGTGTGGCGCGGGCGCCCTCGCCCGCGTCCGGCAGCGGCAGCAACTCAGGGTCTGGCTCTTGCACCTTCGATAGACTCTCTGAGGAGCTGACCACATCCCTCAAGCTTTCATCGTCGAATTTGTTCGTGGTCGCGCGCGCCGTGCGTCCGCCAAATGCCGTTCGCACCGAAACGCCATAATTTTCTTCAGCCACGTTTTGGTGAATAGTATTATTCGCAAAGCGTGTCAGCGCAGACTGTCCGCCATAAAAAAGGCACTCCACTTCATCCGCGGTCGCGTACTTGCGAATGCGGGAGAAAATACCAGCAGCTTGGTCGCGAGTCAGCATTTCGTATTCATCGGCTAATTTGGAACGACAAGGCCGAGCACTGGTTCTGAGGGCTGCTGGTTGCTAGTTCCCTTTGTACGCACTCCCCACCTTTACCTTCCTGAATCTCGCCGGACTTGCACCGTGTCCCGTGCCCATCACCTGCTGCGGCTGCCCCTTGCCGCAATTGGGAGTGCCCCATAGCGTCCACTCATCGCGGGAACAAATCGCGTCCATTGAATTCCAGAACTCGGTGGTTATGCCGCTGTAAGAAGGATTCTTCAACATGCGGGCCCGCTTGCCATTCTTGATCTCCCATCCCAGCTCTGTACCAAACTGAAAGTTGTAACGTTTGTCGTCGATTGACCAGGAGCGGTTGGTGTTGAACAGAATCCCATGATCTGTCGAAGCGATCAGCTGCTCGAGCGACAGCGGCTTCTCTCCCGGCAGAATGCTGATGTTAGTCATACGGATGATTGGCAGCCGGTTCCAGTTTTCAGCACGCAACGTTCCGCCGGAGCGCTGCAGGCCGATCAGCGCCGCTGTTTCACGTGAACTCAAATAGCCCGTAAAAAGACCGTTGCTGATGATGGGAGTGCATTGCGCCGGCACGCCTTCATCATCGAAGCCAAATGTGCCCAGCCCCGGCCCGTGCTCCTGGCGCGCGTCCGCGACCACGTTCACCAGTTCGCTTCCATATTTCAGCGTGCGCAATTTGTCCAAAGTCAGGAATGAGGTGCCGGCAAAATTCGCTTCCATCCCCAGCACCCGGTCGAGCTCGATTGGATGTCCGACCGATTCGTGAATTTGCAGCCCCAGCTGCGAACTCTCCAGGATGATGTCGAACACACCTTCGGGACACTGGTCAGCGCTGTGCAGCGCAACCGCTTCTTCGCCGATGCGACGCGCATTTTCGACCAGCTTCAGCTCGTCAATGAGTTCATAGCCCTTGTTTTGCCATTGTCCGCCGAACGAACTTGGATACGACCGCTTCTGGATTTCGCTTCCCGCAAACGCATACGCCACGTATCCCGCGCCGGTCGTGACTTTCGCCTGATGAATGTCGGCGCCTTCTGACGAGAAAAACCACTGTTCTTCACGACGGAAGTTCAGGTTGGTTTCCGCCAGAGTCACCCCTTTTACCGAGCGCAACTCCGCGTCTACTTTCTGCAGCAGAGCCAGGTTTTGCTCAATCGAAATCGTGAACGGATCGATCCGGTGCGGCGTACTCCACTCAGCAGTGACTGGCTTTTCTGGAACCAGCGATACCTCGCTCTGCTTCACTTTGGCTGAAGCTCTGGCAATCTCGACCGCGCGCGCGGTAGTTGACTCCACCGACTTGCGCTCCGGATTTGCCGAGGCAGCAAATCCCCATGCGCCATCGACCAGGACCCGAACGTTGAATCCCTGCGAGCGGGCATCCGACGCCGTTCCGATTTTGCCGTTCTTGGTGGAGAGAGCACGGCTGCGCTCGTCGACCACGCGAACATCTGCGTAAGTGGCGCCCAATTGTGTGGCTGTGTTGAGCGCGGACGAGGCGAGGTCTTTCATGGCGGACAATAAAATCTACCACAGCATCCCTGGCCCGAGTGGCTGCCAACACTCCAACCGAGTCATTGTGAGCGAGTGATTGTGAGCGAGTCACCGTGAGCGAGTGATTCTCAGCTTCTCTCTCTTGTCATCCTGAGCGCAGTAGCATGATTCGCTTGCGAATCATGCTGCGGAGTCGAAGGACCTCTGCACTTTTCGCATCCTCAACCATCGACTCAGGGAATTCTCACCAGGCTGGAGCAGTTTGCACTGGCCACCCGCCGGCCTCCCTCGTGACTAATGGCGAGGAATAAGATGGACCGCCTGCCTCCTTAACTTAGGGACGGGCGTACTTAGCACTGCTTTGCCATGCTTCCATTGCACATCCGCGACTTTGCGGGTCGTGCCGTCCGGAAAGGCTACCCACAAAGCGTAGCGGCTGAGCACGTAGTTGGGGATACCGAACCGCACGGCTATATTCACATCGTCCGGCGATGGCGTAGGCAGAACCGATGCCGGATGCGTGTGGAAAATCGCCGCATCCTGCCCCACAGCCATGGCTAGAGAATTGTGCTTGAACTGGTGGCTGGAATGGATCTCATTCGGCGACCCCCCCGCCTTGACTGTGAACGAATGCTCTACATCGTCAAAGCCGACATACGACGGCAGTGCCCGACGATACAATTTGGACATCTGGAATTGCGTGGCGGGCGTGTTCAGAACCTCGTCCTGAGCAAATGCGGACGTGGCGAGCAGTGCTAAACTACACGACAGCCTTAAGAGACTCTTCACGGGGTTCCCCTTCGGGCTAGGCTTTGGCGAGGGTTCCAGCCCTCGCCAAGACCGATTCTTTCTTAGCTGCGAATCTGTTTCACGTTGGTTTCTTGACGGTCCCGCAGCGTTTCGTGCGCCTCCTGTGCGGAACCGATAAAGACTCCACTTCCTTTGAGTTGCACTCTCACCATACCCATCGTTGGCCTCCCTTTTGCGCCATGATTCCGACGATTCTCGCCAATTACGCCATTAACGCTTGGCATCATGGCGTGCGGAGTTGTTGCGTAGTTAGTCTGAAAAGATGGCCACCACCAACAGCGGCTGGGTCGGAGAAGTGCCCTGCACGGGCAGCGAAGCGTCGTAGTGCTAGTGGTGCCCCGGGTGGAGGCTTTTCTCTCTTGTCATCCTGAGCGCAGTAGTATGATTCGCTTGCGAATCTCTTGTCATCCTGAGCGCAGTAGCATGATTCGCTTGCGAATCACGCTGCGGAGTCGAAGGACCTCTGCACTTTTCGCACCCTCAACCATCGACTCAGGGAATTCTCACGAGGGCCCACTTAGGGTCCACATCCTTGCGTCTTTTGCAAGGGGGCGCGTGGCCCACCTTTAACGATCTTTGCGTGCACCATTCCCACTGAGGGTGCCCCATCCTTGCGTTCTTTGCAAGGGTGGGCGGCGATGCTCCTTGTTCTTCGTGCTCTTTGATCTTGTTGGACAACAAATGGAAAAAGCTGGGGACGAAACTGGGACAGACGGGACGTTCACCAATTTCCCTCAGATCCTGCCTTCGCTCGCGACTTCTCTCTCAAATTAACGGTAGTGCTTAGCATTTTCTCTAGCGCTTCAACAAAATGCTACTAACAGCCCTCACGGCGCTTGCAGCGAGTTAGGTAATGTGAACGCCCGCGAGCCGCTATCGCACGGAAGCGGTGCGTTCAGGTAGTCGGGCTCGAGCGTAACGTGGGCAGCCGCGACGATTTCCTGCTGCTTTTGTTCAAACGCTGCTGACTTGATTTTGCCGATGATGACTTCGCGCACTGAATCCAACGGCTGCGTGCGTCTATCTTCTACCTGGACAATTTCGTAGCCGAAGCGGCCTTCAAACGGAGCACTGGTTTCGCCGGGCGCCAAGAACCAGAGCACTTTGTCGACCGCAGGCTCCATCTGATGATGTGACACATATCCGAGCTCGCCCCCTTTCTCCTTTGTATATGTATCCTCAGAGGTCTTGGCAGCCAGCGACGCAAAGTCCGCGCCGTTCTTGATCTCGGAGGCGATCTCCACAGCTTTGGCCTGCGCTTCGGTGGCGCTTCGTTTCGAGCGACTGGCCAGCGCAGTCGCATCCGAAATAAGAATGTGGCGCGCCTTGGCCTGCTCGAACTCGCTCTTGTGTCCCCGATAGTAATTCTCGATCTCAGATTCAGTCGGCTCAGTTTGCTGCGCGATGTGCGCGATCAAATCTCCCACCAAAGCATTATCGCGGTCCACTTCATTTAGCTTCGGATCTTGCGCTCCGGACAGCTGTTCGCGCTTTGCCTCCTCAGCTAACGCCACCAAAGGACCGAACCAATCTTTCGCGAGCGCAGGATGCAACACGTAGCCCCTCCGCTGAGGAGGGGGAAGACTCCCGATCGCCGAGCACACCTCAGAAACTGTGATCTTACGATCGCCTACAGTCATGACCACGGGATCCTGCGACGGCGTCGTCGATGCCGCCGCTTGTGCGACCTGCTGCGCCCAGCATTCGCCGTAGAAACAAATAAGCACGATCGCAAGTTGTAGCGTGGTCCGCATTTCAGCTCTACTCCTGCGAAAGGATTCTACTCGCAGAGCTCACAGACAAAAGGCCCACGAGTCATTCTCATGGGCCATAACTTTCAACATTACTGTTGGCGAAGTGCCGGCATCGGGACTGGAATATTGAAAGTCGTTGCCGCCACTCCCATTCCGTTCTGGCACCCGTTCGGAGGAAACGTGCAAGCCGTATGGGTTCCCTGGCAGCCCGCCGCCCAAAACATAAGTCCGAGCATGCCGGTGGTGGTTCCCGCGCCTGCAGGTTGCACCGTCTCCACAAAGTTTGCCGCCTGCGACTGCTGCGACTGATTGAACGGACCTACGCAGTTTGGAAGCGGCTTCGAGCTCACCAGGAAGAAGCTTCCCGTCAGTTTAGCGGGGGCGAGTGGCGGTACTTGTAGCGTCGGATATCCATCCACATGCTGCAGCCAATCCGATTCCAGAGAGGATGTGCTGGTATTTGTACGCACAACCATAGCATTCGCGTAATCGAGCACGGGATGGCTGGTAGTCAACCAATTCGTGGTCGCGTACGCCGCGATTCCCGACAGGTACTGGTCCCCGGCGCCTAAATCAATGGTGAGGCGCGCGGCCTGATTCGCTCCAGTCGGGTCGTAGGGAATCACCGAGCGATACGCGTTTACGAAAGCAGCCAATCCGGTGAGATTCGGACTGCTGGTATTTTCATAATCTATTTCTATTCCCACATTGAATTGCTTGGCTGCGTTGGCCGCGTTGATGCCCAGCTGCGTGGGATTCGTTGATAGAGCCGTGTCCCAAGCGCTGGTGTAAGTCTGCCCGCCGATGGAGAAAATCACCCGCACCCCGCGCGTCTGGAAATAGCTGACCGCATTCTGGTCCATGCCGTTCGGTATGCCGTTGGTGTCGCCCGAATCCGTGGTCAGGTTCATCAGCTTTACCGGGTGCACAAAGCTGAATATGACCAGGTTCACCGAGGGGTTGAACGTATTGTTCATACTCCGGTCGATCATCCAGTGATTCTGAGTGTCGAAGGTTGCAGAGTCTTCTGCTGTCGCCCAGGTGCAAAAATCAGCCGTGCAATGCCACGCGCCATAAACCTGCATTGGCGTCTGCGCAAATGACGGCACCACGAAACATAGCGCCAGAACTGCCCACCACCACCGCCTGCCTGACATACCGCCTCCTTTTCTTCTAAACTGCGTAAACTTCCGAACTCTGCGCCCTTATTGCTGGCGCAGAGCAAACGTTCCAGTTGGAATGTTGAAAGTTGTTGCTCCCGTGCCTACACCCGCCTGGCAGGTGTTCGGAGGAAACGTGCATACCGTTCCGTTACCCTGACAGCCACCACCCCAAAACATAAAACCAGCCATGCCGGGAGTTGTGCCCGCGCCAGAAGGAGGAATTGTCGAAACGAAGTTGAACCCAGTCTCCTGGTCCGAACTGCTGAAGGGCCCGACGCAGTTCGCACTCGGACTGTTCCCTACCACCCACAAACTTCCGGTTAACTTTGCCGGCGCCAGCGGAGGCACACTGCTGGTCCCCTGCACGTGCTGTTGCCATCCGGTTTCGAGTGAGCCCACGGTCGTGTTCTGTGACGCGACCATGGCGTTGCCGTAGTCAAGCACCGGGCCGCTGGTTTTCAGCCAGTTAGTGGTTGCGTAGTTGGAAAGCCCAGTCAGGTATAGATCGTCATTGCCTAGATCAATGGTCAAGCGCGCTGCAAAATTTGCGCCGGTCGGGTCATACGGAACAACCGAGCGATAGGCGCTCACGAACTTTTGCAGGCCGGCAGTATTGGGGTTGCTGCTCTTCTCGTAATCAATCTCCATGCCAACGTTGAATTGCTTGGCGGCATTGGCAGCATTGATTCCAAGCTGAGTCGGATTCGCTTTGAGCGCCTTCTCCCAGTGGCTAATAAAGCTGAACCCTCCGATGGACATCATCACGCGAATGCCTTTGCTCTGGAAATAATTCACCACCGCAGAATTCATTCCGATGGGAATGCCGTTCACCGTAGTCGAGTCGGTGGTCAGGTTCATCAGCTTCACCGGATCGACAAAACTCAGAACCACCACATTCACCGATGGTGAACCGTTGCCCCGGTCGATGATCCAATGATTGTCGGTATCGAATGTCGTCATGTTGGGCACCGAAGCCCAACTGCAGGCATCGGAGTAGCAGTGCCACAGCCCATAAACCTGCATTTGATAGGGGCTTTGCGCGTTGGCGGAAAGTCCGGCAAGAAGGAGCGCCGGCAGAAGAGACAGAGAAACCAGCTCGCGTCGCATACCGTTCCTCCTGAATTGTGAGGGGCAGCCTGCATCGCACAGACTCTCAGTGGCACCCTGGGGAAGATGGGGCGAGCGATCAGCGGCAACCCACGACCAAGGAACATTAGTACTACCTATTAAAACGTGTCAATACGAGGAATACTGCAGGTGTGAGTACTCGGCCACTGTATTCCCAAGATGGACGGTGGGGCGGTCGAGCGACTTTTAGTTCTCTGTGGTGTTCACATCAGTAGTCGCTTTGGTCACGGAGGTGGGGCCATGGCAAAGATTATCGAGTTCTACATTCCGAAAGATTTTCGCAGCAAGGCCAAAAAACCGCTGGATAAGCCCGGCGAACTGATTGAGTTCCACGTGCCAAGAAAATCGGCGTAAGTGGCTCTACTTGCCGGGTGGTTTCGAGGGCAGCATCGAGCGCCCGGCATTTAGTTCCACCCTTACTTCAACAATCCCCAATTCCCCAGATACTTCCCATACTTTGACTTTTTCAGTCGCGGATACACCGCCACGCTCCCCTGGCCTCGCAGCACCGCTCCCGGGATGATGTACCAGATATCTTCCGGCACCACATACACCGCCACAAAATCAAACGGATCGCCCACGTACGCTCCTCGGCTGCCACGCACCGAGCACGAGTAGCCGCCGCGGTCTACGAATCCCGTGGACTTCACCTGTACCCGCACATAACGTGCCTTGTGCTCGACCATGAAGTCATACTGCGCTGTCTCTCCCCAAGGCTTCATCACCGATAAGCCATTTTCCGCCGCGGCAGCCATGAACCTCAATTCCGCCCACTCTCCCCGCCGTTTCGCATGCTTAATCTCCATTGCCTTTTCGTTCATAGGGTCCCCATGTGGCGCGGGCGCCCTCGCCCGCGATTTCGTGTAAACACAAAAAGGGCGGACAATTGCCCACCCTTTGCTTCCCAATCTTCAGGTTTTTAGTTTGATTTTGGCCGACGACCAACGACGTGTGACGCACGACGTATTTTCTTATAGTTATATTATCTCACAACGGTATAACTAAAATGGCCAAACTCTGAAAGTTTATTTCTGCCATAGGATGAGCAGCTTAGGGGAAAACAGGGTGGTTAGGGGGCTTGACAAGATTTTGCACAGGAGACGGCCAGCACGATTGTTAATTCGATGATGTCACGCTTGGGCAAGGAGAATGCGGGATTTGACGGCTCCGCGATAGGGCGAAAATGCCTGTCGTAAACATCCAGTCCTATAAGCACCCAACTGACGCACAAAAGATAGAACCATATCGGCAGCCCCAGCATACCTCCGTGCGAATGGGCATAAATCGAATACGCCATTGCAACCACTCCAATGAGTGTTGTAATCGAAGCAGCCCATCTGCGTTTTGTGCCGTCTATCAAGAAATATATCCCTGTGCCGAACGTAGTCAGCCCCACCCAAAACCACGCTTCATTGAGTCCCATCGCGCACACCTCCACAGGGATCTCCGTTTGTTGCTCTGAATAAACGAGAGATCAGACTGATATGGAGGTATCGTATTTGTATCAACACCCGGTCCCGTTTATTTCTGATCTTTGATGAGCAGCCTAGGGGAACATTGCGGCACGGTTCAGTCCCTGATCGCGTGCAGAGCAATGATCGCAAGCATTCCATCGGCCGTCAGCGTGGCCGCGGCGACAGAAGACAGACCCTCAGCGGCTAAAGCCACATCAAAGACGGCTTTGTGGCACGGCTGAAACCGTGCCCTTCCCGATCGTGCTGTCCCCGAATTCCGGATCGAGTATGCGGCAGTGTGTGGGCACGCACAGCGGCGTGCATTTTTCGGGATATGTTGCATTTTCCGCAGAACCTCTCCCGAAACGAAAAACTCGCCAACTATTTCTGGCGGGAAGGGCACGACTTTCAGTCGTGCCGAAAGGAAGAGAGAAACTTTCCGGCTTTAGCCGCTGAGGTCGTGACTCAACATAACATCGAACCTCGGGGGCTAAAGCCCGGCCATCGTTGCGCCCTTTGTGGCACGGCTGAAGCCGTGCCCTTCCCGGTCGTGCCTTCCCCGAATTCCGTATCGATTGCGAAGACTTTGTCGCACGGCTGAAGCCGC
>Ga0075426_10002292_pt1 | contig 13727 bp, 15 predicted proteins | sample SoiMethybrSBSTD5_FD_75304 | JGI IMG/M metagenome (GOLD analysis project Ga0075426, IMG submission 75304) | Bulk soil microbial communities from a Populus tree surrounding site in Tennessee, USA - Soil MetaG P. TD hybrid SBSTD5 | ecosystem: Environmental > Terrestrial > Soil > Tree plantation... | reverse complement strand
TCTCGTCAAAAATTCCCTGGTTGTAATTATCCAAAATGCAGTCTTCTGGAGTGTAAGCCGAGGCGCCGATGCCGTTGACCATGGCCTGGAAGGTCATTTCCGTCTGGTCCCAGTGCTTGCCCCGGTCCATGGCGTAAAAGCGGCCGGTGACGGTGGCGATTTTGGCAACGCTGCCGATTTGCTGGGCGCGCGCTTTCAGTTTCTGGATGGAGTCCAGCGCCACTTTTTGCGCCGTGTCGCGGCCGTCGGTAAACATGTGGATGTAAACTTCCCTAATCCCCTGTTCGGCGGCCAGGGCAATGAGGGCGTATAAATGCTCGTCCGAACTATGGACGCCGCCGCTGCTGACCATGCCCATTAAGTGTAGCTTGGATTTATTGTCTTTGGCGTGCTTGCAGGCGCCCAGGAACGCCGCGTTCTTGAAGAAACTGCGGTCCTGGATGGAACTGGTAATGCGCGGCAAATCCTGGCCGACGATGCGGCCGGCGCCAATGTTCAGGTGGCCCACTTCCGAGTTGCCCATTTCGCCCCAGGGCAGGCCCACCAGCGGGCCCGAAGCCTGCAAGGACAAGCTGGGAAATTCGCTGACAATGTAATTCAGCGCTTCCGGATTGGCCATGCCAATGGCATTGCCGTGGCTGTAGGAGGCAATGCCAAAACCGTCCAAAATGACGAGCACGACTTTTTTGTAGGTCTTATGGTGCATGCTGTTCAATTTCCGCCAAGCGGTTGTATTTGGCCAGGCGCTCGCCGCGGGCGGGCGCGCCGGCTTTAATGTAATCAGCGTTTACGGCGACGGCCAGGTCGGCGATAAAGCTGTCCAAAGTTTCGCCGCTGCGATGCGATACCACAACTTTGTAATTATTCTGCTGGGCCAGCTTGACCGCGGCCAGGGTTTCGCTCAGCGTGCCGATCTGGTTGACTTTGATTAGCACGGCGTTGGCGATGCCGGCAATGATGCCGCGCTCTATGCGCGCCGGGTTGGTGACAAACAAGTCGTCACCGACCAATAGCACGGAGGCGCCCAATTCTTGCGTCAGCAGTTTCCAGCCCAAAAAATCATCCTCGGCGCAGCCGTCTTCGATTATTTCCAAATGGTATTCTTTAACCCACCGCTCGTATAATTTGTAGATGTCGCCCGGTTTGCGGTCCGTGCGGTTGGCCGGCATATGGTAAACTTCGGCGGCGGCGTCGTAGAAAGTATCGGCGGCGGCGTCAAAGCCGAACTTAAAATCTTTGCCCACGGTATAACCGGCATCTTGCACGGCTTGAATTAAATATTTAAAGGCCGCTTCATCCGAGGCCAGGTGCGGCGCGAAGCCGCCCTCGTCGCCCAAACCGACGCTGAAGCCTTTATCCGCCAGTTCCTGCTTTAGGGTGTGGTAAACTTCGCTGGCTTGGCGCAGGCGTTCATGGAACGGGCCGCGCTGGGGAATTAAAAAATACTCCTGAATGTCCAGGCCGGAGTCGGCGTGCTTGCCCCCGTTAATGACATTAAACAGCGGTACCGGCATGCGACCCGGTCCGTAGCCGTATTTTGCGGCTAAGTATTGGTATAACTCCTGGCCTTCCGCTTGCGCCCCCAGGCGGGCGCAGGCCAAAGATACCGATAAAATGGCGTTGGCACCGAGCTTGGCTTTATTCGGCGTGCCGTCGAGCTCGATCATTATTTGGTCGAGTTTTTGCTGGTCGGCCGCGTCGCGCCCTTCCAGCGCCGCAAAAATCGGCCCGTTGACGTGGTGGATGGCTTTGGTTACATCCTGCCCCTGGTAACGCTTAGGGTCGTTGTCGCGCAACTCCACCGCTTCGTAAGTGCCGGTAGAAGCGCCGCTGGGCACGCTGGCCGTAGCGGAAATTTCGCCCGCCCAAACTGTTGTTTCCACAGTGGGGTTGCCGCGGCTATCCAGAATTTCCCGGGCCTCTATCTTAGTGATTATTGGCTGGCTGATTTTTGTTTGTTTCATCCGGAAGCTTTATGGGAACATTTGTATTTATTATACCACATTATCGACAAATCAAAAAACGCTGCCCGCGCAAAAGCCGTTCCGGAAATTCGGCTTTTGGTTTTTATTTCAGCGCTTCCAGTCCCGGCAATTTGTCGCCGGCCAGGAATTCCAGCATAGCGCCGCCGCCGGTGGACAAGTGGTCTATATAGTCTTGCTGGTGGGCCTGGCGCACCGCGTCCACGGTTTCGCCCCCGCCGACCACGCTAAACGCTTTGCCTTGCGACACGCCGCCGATTACCCGCGCCAGCGCCGCCGTACCCGTATGGAACGGCTTCATTTCAAAATGGCCGAGCGGGCCGTTCCAGACGATAGTTTTGGCCGTTTTCAAAAACCGGGCGTATTCCAAAATGGTTTGCGGGCCAATGTCGCAGATAATTTCCTTGGGCCGCACGTCGTATACCGGCGCCGACCGGATGGATGATTTAGCCATTTCTTTGTTGGCCAGCACCACATCCTTGGGCAAAACAAACTTATCTTTGTAATTATGCAGTAATTGGGCGGCCAGTTTCTTGCTCTCCCCTTCCACCAGCGATTCCCCAATCTCCAGCCCCTGCGCTTCCAGCAAAATGTTGGCCAAGCCGCCGCCTAGCAAAATTTTGTCGGCGCGCTCAGCCAAATTATGCAAAGTTTTTTCCTTGTCGGAAATCTTAATGCCGCCCATCATCACAATAAAAGGTGATTTCGGTTTATTCAGCACGTAACCCAAATTTTGAATTTCCTTTTCCAGGAGCAAGCCACCGTAAGATGGAAGGTATTTAGTCACGGCGACTACCGAAGCTTCGGCGCGGTGGCTGACCGCAAAGGCGTCGTTGACGTAAAGGTCGGCCAGGCCGGCCAGGCGCTTGGCGAATACGGCGTTGTCCGCCTCCTCTCCTTTGTAAAAACGGAGGTTTTCCAGCAACAAAACGCTGCGCGGTTGGAGTTCGTCCAGGCGCAGGCCGGCGCGGGGCTGTTCAATGTCGCCGGAATAAAAAATTAAATGGTCAGCGGGGTAGCTGGGCAATTCATCCTCTGTCTCCGCGAATTTCAATTCCAGCAGTTCGCTGAGGCGCTCGGCAATAGGCCGCAGGGACAAATGCTTATCCCACTTCCCTTCCGGCCGGCCCAAATGGCCGCACAGAATAATCCGGCAGTTTTGTTGGCGCAGGAAATTGACAGTGGGCAAAATCGCGCGCAGGCGGAAATCGTCGGCGAGACGGCCTCCCTCCAGCGGCTCGTTCACGTCCACGCGGACCAGGACAGCCTTGCCCGCTAGCGCGGCGGATTTGAGGTACTTAATCGCCATGGAACCATTATTATTTTGACGCCACCAAAATTACTTCTTCTACCAGGCGGTTGGAATAACCGAACTCGTTGTCATACCAGGCCACCACTTTGACAAAGTTGCCGTCCATGACCTGGGTCAGCGACAGGTCCACGATAGCCGAATGCGGGTTCCCGACAATGTCGGAAGAAACTATCTGTTCGCGGGTCACTTCTATGAAGCGCGAGTACTGTGGGCTATTGGAAGCCTCAATGAAAGCGTTATTCACTTCCTCCACCGTGGTATCTTTTTTCAGCAATATGACGAAATCGGACAAACTGCCCACCGGCGTCGGCACGCGCATGGACAAGCCGTGGAACACACCTTTCAGTTCTGGAATCGCCTGGGTGGCGGAAATGGCGGCGCCGGTCGTGGTGGGGATGATGTTGACCGCCGCGGCGCGGGCGCGGCGCAAGTCATTGGACTTGCCGCCCGGCGGCGGGCCGTCCACCAAATTTTGTTCCGCCGTGTAGCTGTGGATGGTGGTCATCATCGCCTTTTCAATGCCGAACTTCAGATGCAGGACTTCAATAACAGGCGCGATGCAATTGGTGGTGCAGGAGGCGTTGCTGATGACCGGCTGGCCGGTGTAATTTTGTTCGTCTACTCCTAAAATGATAGTCGGGGTGATGCCTTCGTCTTTGGCTGGCGCGGAAATTATGACGTGTTTCGCTCCGGCTTTAAGGTGAGCCGAGGCTTTTTCGCTGTCGGTGAAGCGGCCGGTGCTTTCTATCACAATAGTCGCGCCGATCTGCCCCCAGGGAAGGGCGGCCGGGTCTTTCTCGGCAAAGACGGGGTATTTTTTGCCGTCCACGATAACATGCTTTTCGTCGTAACTGACTTCGCGGTTGTAGCGGCCGTAATTGCTGTCAAACTTCAACAGGTGCGCCAGCACTTCGGGGCTGGATAAATCGTTCAGGCCGACGACCTCAATTTCTTTTTTGTCCAAAGCGACTTTAAAAGCCTGGCGGCCGATGCGGCCGAAACCATTGATGCCTAATTTAATTTTGTCCATTGTTGCTAGGTTCCTTTTCCATTGCGTCCCCTGCCTGGGCAGCGGGGCTGGTTAATTTTAAGTTGTGGTGATGGACTTTTTCCTGGGGAAAGCTGACGTATTCCTGGCTGAGAAGCAATTTGCCGCGCCAATAGATGGCACTGCCGAAGGCGACGAGGCCGCACAGGAAAATCAGGAAGAAACGGAAACGGAAATTGGAATCGCTGATGCTGTTGCCGGCAAAGTCACTATTGATGAACAAGGTTTTGGGTCTTAAATTGCTTGAGCTTAATTTCCGCCGCAGTTTTTACGGATTCAATGACCGGCTTCATGATTTTGCGCGGGTCGATTTCCGTCAGGTCGGCGGCCAGCGACTGGCGCAAGGCGTTACTGTAAGCCATCCGCAATTCCGTGTCTATGTTAATTATGGCAATGCCGCTCTCTATGGCTTCGCTGATGGTCTCGGCCGGCACGCCCGAGGCGCCGTGCAATACCAGCGGGATTTTCACCAGGTCATGGACGGCTTTAATGCGCGGCACGTCTACGTGGGCTTCGGCTTTTCCGCTCATTTTGGCCACGCCGTGGACCGTACCGAACGAGCAGGCCAGCGTGTCCACCCCGGTATCCTGGTAAAATTTGAGTGCTTCGGGCGGGTCGGTTAACAGGGCCTGTTCGTCGCTGACCGAGACCCAGTCCTCACTGCCGCGAATGCGCCCAATTTCGCCCTGCACCCAAGCGCCTTCAGTATGGGCAAATTGCACCATTTCTTTCGTGTCGCGCGCGTTCTGTTCGTAAGGCAAATGCGAGTGGTCAATCATCACCGAAGAAAAACCCAGGCCGATCCCCTCTTTTAACTGGTCCATGTCTTTGCCGTGGTCCATGTGCAGGGCCACCGGGATCTTGGCGTGCACAGCCAGCGTAGCCATGATTTCGTAGAGGGTGTTCAGGCCGGCGTACTTAATGGCCCCTTCGCTGGCTTCCAAAATCACTGGCGTATTAAGCTCTTCCGCCGCTTCCAATATCCCTTTGGTAATTTCCAGGTCCATAGTATTAAACGCCGGGTATGCGAACTGCCCGACGACATTGCCCTTGAATAGTTCTTTGATGTGCACCAGCATGGTCAGTCTTTCTTTTTGGCTACCAATTTCGCAATGCGCTTTTTTACCGCTTCACCGGTAATGGCAACAGGTTGGTATTTTTTCATTTGGGCCAGGCGGCCTTCCAGCTGGCGGCGGTCAAGCAGGCCTTCTATCGGCCCGACTTTCATGACGACACTGCCGGCGTTTACCGGTCCCCAGCGCAAGGCTTCACGGTGCGGCTTGCCGTAAACCAAGGCTGCCATATAGGCAGTGGTGAAGCTGTCGCCGGCGCCCGTGGCTTCCACCCGCGGGCCGGGAAATTCCGGAATATAGAAAAACCCCTCGTCGCTGTGGCTGTAAGCGCCTTTGCGGCCGTCGGTTAACACCACGGCCTTGGGGCCAAGCTTACGCAACCGCTTGCATAATTCTTCAATGTCGCCCTTGGTGTCTCCGACCCAAAATTCCGACTCTTCTTTGTTCAGCGACAACAATTCCGTGCGCTCCAGCATGCTTTTGTTCGCCTTAATTCCCTTGCGCAGTTGGAACGTACCGGGGTTAAACCCGAGCTTCACCTTATAGCGGTCCAAGTAGCGGGCCAGGGCCGGGTAAATTTTTTCAAACCCCAGACCCATGCTGGTCAAGTAGACCCATTTGCTGGCAGCGAAATGGGGCAAAGTGTATTTCCGGTGTTCATGGTAAACAAAAATCGTCCTTTCCCCCTGGTAGCTGAGGACCGTGGATGCGTTGGTGGAGTGCTTGTCGTCGACCACCACGTAGTCCACGCTGACCTTTTCTTTCCGCATTTTATGGACAATTTCCCGGCCGCCGGAATCGTGAGCCAGCACGGTGTAAAACGCCGTCTTCAAGCCCAGGCGCGCCGAGCCCACTGCGTTGTTGGCGGCGTTGCCTGCCACGGAGCGGTAAAATTTGTCTACCGGCAGTTTGTCCCCCCAATTGATGATCGCCTTTTCCAAGCCGCCCATCTTCTTGATCACTATGTCGTGGATAAATAAAAAAGTATCGATGGTCGGGTCACCGATGGAAATGATATCGTATTTTCTGCGCATAAATGGAAGCATGGGTTATTGGATGCCTTTTTCCGTCAGCGTATGGTGCCCGGCAGATAAGCTGCCGATTTGCTGGCTGATGCAAAAATCCAGGAAGTAGCTGTTGCCCGTAAAGGAATAATAAGAATAATCGTTCCAGAGGGAAGTAACCTGGGTTTCGGCATCACCGCATTTATTGCCTGTGGCCAAGGAGCCATTATCTACTGGGGTGGGGGCCGTAGGGAAATTTTCGAAAAACACTTTTTCATTAGTGCCCGCCGTGTGTGGGGCGGTACCGATGCCGCCATTGGTGCCCGTGCCCTGGTTATTGCCGCAGGCGTTCACGGTTCCCGAAAAAAGCGACTTGGTGCTGTTTAAAATAAAGCCGGTAGTTGCTGGCGGCAACTGCGGGTAAGAACCGCATTCATTGAAATAAAGCTCCATTGCCCTTTGGATAAGTTGGACGTCGGCTACCCGCTTTGTGTCGCGAGATTTCACGCGGACCGAAGTGATGACAACGGAAAGGACCGCGGCCATAAAGGCAATGATCGCAATGACCACGAGAAGCTCCACTAACGTAAACCCTTGTTGCCGCTTCATTTGGCTTTCCTTAATAATGCTTTTTTAATCGCCGCCTTAACGCTGTCTTTGCCCATGCCGAATTGCTCTATTAATTCATTCGGCTCGCCGCTTTCGCCGAACCGGTTCTGCATGCCGACCATTTCCATTGGTACGGGAAAATTCTTCGCTAAGACCTCGGCGACCGCCGAGCCGCAGCCGCCCATAACCTGGTGCTCTTCTAAAGTAACGACGGCGCCCGTCAATTTAGCCGCCCATATGATGGTTTCTTCGTCAATCGGCTTGATGGTATGGTTGTTAATGACCAGCACGCTGATCCCTTCTTTTTCCAGTTCCAGCGCGGCCAGCAAACCATTGTACAAAACCGGGCCCGAGCCGATAAGCGCAACCTGCGTGCCCTCCTTGAAAATTTCGGCCTTGCCGACGCGAAACGGCGTTTCCGCCGTGGTCATGACCGGGGTTTTTTCCCGGGCAAAGCGGAAGTAGGCCGGGCCGGCCATTTCCCCGAGCGCCACGGCCGCTTTTTTGGTTTCCAAATAATCGCACGGAACCACCACAGTCATGTTCGGGAGGACCCGCGTAATGGCAATATCCTCTAAGGCCTGGTGGGTGGCGCCGTCCGGGCCGACCGAAATGCCGGTATGCGCGCCGGCAATTTTAACGTTGGTGTTGCTGTAAGCCACGGATACCCGCATTTGGTCCCAGGACCGCCCTGGCGAAAACACGGCATAGCTGGAAATGTACGGTACCTTACCGACCAAAGCGAGGCCGGCGGCGATGCCCATCATGTTTTGTTCGGCAATGCCGACTTCAATGAAGCGGTCGGGGAATTTGTCGCCGAACGTGGAAGCGTTGGTGGAACCGGCCAGGTCGCCGGTCAAAACAACAACGCGCGGGTCGCGCGCGCCCAATTCGGCCACGCCTTCGCCGTAGCCTTGGCGCGTCGGCACCTGCTCAATGTCGGGTACGCCGATTTTGGGGTTTAATTTTACCGCTTGGTTGATCATCTATAAAATTAGCAAAGATTAAGGATGTGCGGCGCCGTGGTCGCCGCCGGCTTTAGGCTTGGCGCTGGCTTTGTCATGGCCGCCGGCTTTTTTACCGTGGTCACCGCCGGCTTCGTGCCCCCCGCCTCCGCCGGCACCGAACAACTTTATTTGGCCGGTAAAGTCCGTTTCCGCGCCGATTAGGGCCTTGAACCCTTCGCTAAATATTCCCATAACCGTTTAAGTTAATTATTGGTGCTCGCTTTTAATGCGGCCGCCCAAAGTGCGCAATTCATCCAGCGCCACTTTGGCTTGTTTGTCTTTCGGCGGCGCGCCGCTGACATCTTTGTTGTTTGGCGGGATACCGTGCCATTCAAACCGCTCTTCCATGTAATCCACGCCCTTGCCGGCAATGGTATGGCAAATTATTAAAGTCGGTTTTTCGTAAATGGCCTTGGCTTCATTGCAGGCATCAACGAATTCCTGGATGTTGTGCCCATCCACTTCCAACACGTGCCAATTGAACGCCTCGTATTTCGCGCGCAAACTTTCCAGCGGCATCACGTCTTCGGTATAACCGTCAATTTGGATGTTGTTGCGGTCGATAATCGCGGTAAGGTTGTGCAGTTTTTCTTTGGCGGCAAACATCACCCCTTCCCAGATCTGCCCTTCATCCTGCTCGCCGTCGCCCATGACGCAGTAAACGTGGTTGCGCTTGTGGTCTAGGCGCAGGCCATAAGCCATGCCCACGGCTTGCGACATGCCTTGCGCCAGCGGCCCGGAAGTCGTTTCTATCCCGGGCAAAGCGCCCAAATGCGGGTGCCCCTGCAGGCGCGTGCCGAATTTGCGCAAAGTTTTCAGTTCGTCTTTGGGAAAATAACCGGCTTCGGCCAACGTCGCATAAAGCACCGGACAAATGTGGCCGGCGGATAGCACCAAATAGTCACGGCCGTCCCACTGCGGGTTTTTGGGGTCGTGGTTCAGGACTTCAAAGTACAACGCGGTAAAAACGTCGGCCATGTCCAGCGGCCCGGCACTATGGCCGGAACCGGCGGCGAGAAGCATGTCAATTATGTCTTCGCGGATGGTGTTGGCTTTGTATTTCAGTTCGTTGACGGTAAAATTTTTCATCCGTATTTTTCTTTGGGTTTATTTTTGGGATTCGCGGTTTTGTTTCTAAACTAGGGCCGCCAGCTCGTCATAGTTTTTTTGCCACTCGCCCCCTGCGGCTAAGCCTGAGCCGACCACAAACGAATCAACTTTGGCGCCTAAAAAGAGGCCAATAGTGCGGGAACTGATTCCGCCATCTACCTCCAGTATAGCATTTGGCACCAGGCTCTTCAATTCAGCCGCCCGCGCTACCGTTTGGGGCAAGAAAGGGGCCCCTTGGCTCCCCGGGTTCACGCCTAGAAGGGTAAAATCATGGATCGTGTCGCCAAAGTAGCGCAATACCGATACCGGAGATTCCGGGTTTATGGCCAGGGCCGGTTTCATCCCTAATTTCTTTATTTCCCCGGCCGCGTTGTCTACGTCCTCTTCTTTGGCAAAGGCCTCGTAATGCAAGATGACCGTGGAAAAACCGGCAATCTGGTAATCCAAAAAGTTTTGCGGCTGGCGGACCATCAAATGGGCTTCCCACTGGAAAGCCGGGTTCAGCGGGTCCACTTCGTTGACGGACAATGTTTTGCCGGAAACGAATTCGCCGTCGGCAAAATCTACCTGGATGCGCTCCACCCCGGTAATGCGCGTAACCTGGAAGATCTTGTCTTCCAGGCTTTGGCGGTCCGGCTCTAAAATTGCGGGAACAATAATGGCCATTAGTTATTTCTCTAGCGACGTTATTTTTTTGATGCGCCTGATGTGCCGCGGGTCGGTTGAGTAAGGCGTGTCCAGCCATTTTTCCAAAATGTTTTCCGCCATGTGCGGGCTGACGTAATCGCCGGGCAAGCAGAGCACGTTGCTCATGTCGTGCTCGCGGATCATTTTGGCTCCCATGACATTCCAAGCCGTGGCCGCCCGCACGTTGGCGAACTTGTTGGCAACTATGCAGACGCCCTGGCCGTTGCGGCAAATTAAGACTCCGGAGTCGCGCAAAGGGTTCTTGGAAACTTTTTGCCCCAGGATTTTGGCATAGTCGGGATAGTCGTCAGTCGGGACGTATTTTTTCGGCCCCAAATCGGTAACCGCAATTTTGTTTTTGGCCAAGTATTTTTTGAGATGCTCTTTCAGCTTAAAACCGCCATGGTCCGAGGCAATATATAGCATATAATTATAATTCTAAATTAATCATCTGGTTAAAATCGTCGGGCAGCAAGCTGGCGCCGCCCGGCAGCAAGCCGTCTATATTGGGTTGGGACAGAAAGGAAGGGGCGTTGGCGCTATTGCTGCTGCCGCCATACAGCACCGTTTGGATGCCGAACTTGGTTTTGGCGTAGATCGCAATTTTTTCCGCGTGTTCGGCTTTCTCTATATGCTTCGTTTCGTAAGGGTTGCCTGAACTAATAGCCCAGACCGGTTCGTAAGCGACGATTATCTTGGCGGCGTCAACGTTTTTCAAAGCCTCAGCCAACTGCTCCGCCAGGGTATCGATGACTGCCAATTCGTCCTCGTCGGCCTTGGTGTCAAAACCAATGCACAGCACCGGAGTAATTTTATTTTCCAGCAAAGCCATGATTTTCGCATTAATTTGCTCGCCGCTCTCGCCTAGCGCCCGCTTTTCGCTGTGGCCGACAATGCAATATTTCACGCCCAGGCTCTTCAGCTGGGCCGGCGAACCGCTTTGCCCCGTATAAGGCCCTTTGGCCTGCCAAAAGCAGTCCTGGGCCCCCAGCACGGGATAATCTATAGACGACAAAAACGCGGTCGGCGGACAGATGGCGGCGAGGTGCTTGGGTGCGCGGTCAATCTTGCCGGCCAGGGCCTGCGCCTCCGACAAGGTTAACGGGTTCAGCTTCCAGTTGCCGATGATGATTTTTTGCATAATATTACTGCTTTCTTACCTTTACAATTAGCCTGTAAAAATCTTGGACTATTCCTTCAACCGGCCAGCGACCGAGTGACTCAAACTTGAAATCACCTTTATCCGCTAAGTCATCAACGATGAGACTCTTAAATTCCGCTGAATCATAAATTGTACCGATGATAGGAAAGATATAAATTTTCCCACCATGTTTTGTAGTGCGAATCATCTCATCAAACACAGTTTTGTATTCGGATACATATTTTGGGAGGTATGCAGGCACCGTTGCATGGGCGAATTCCGCGTCAAAAGTGTCGTCATCGAAAGGTAGCTCCTGAGCATAGGCTACAGCAGTTGGATTTTCTATATTCCCTTTTTTCTTAGCATCGAGAACTTCCTGTTCCGCAGCATTTATTGTGGTTAAATCAACCCCGGTTTCCTTTGCTTTGGCTGCAAATCTCCCCCCTGGCGCCCCGCCAATGTCCAGAACCTTACCACCGGCGAAATCGGGAAGATTAATTCCTAAATAATCCTCGTAATACGGCAAACCGAAATCGGTATGAGAAGATCCATCGATGTAGTCTTTCCTATTGCCAGTAAAGACTTCGGCTCTTAGCCCTGGATAATGGTCAATGTTACCCTTATGCATATCTCAATCCTTTAAAAACTTAGCGGTCACTTCCGGCGGCATCGGGTTAACCGGGATGTCGGTGGCGTATTCAAACCCCGCCCAAATGGTCAGCCGCGGGAAAATCGTCAGGTGCCAGTGGTAAGACGCCTCTTCGTGGAAAGTGTGCTGGTCGCGCTTCACCGGCATGCTGTGGATGTAAAAATTCAGCGGCGGGTCGGAGAGCTTGGTATAAAGCTGTCCCAAAGTTGCTTTCAGGACAAAGGCCAAATGTTTTAGCTCAGCCGCGCTGATGTCTTCAAACCGCGCGCCGTGCTTCTTGGGCAGGATCCAGGTTTCAAACGGACTGCGCGAAGCGTAAGCCGACAGGACAACGAAATGCTCGCTTTCGTGGACAATGCGGTCCTTTAGCATCAACTCCTCTTTCATGATATCACAATAAATGCAGGTTTTGTTGGCTTGATAGTGATGGTAGCAGCCCATGATTTCGGAATGGACATGGGGCGGCACCATCGGCGTAGCCATAAGCTGGTAATGCGGGTGGACGCTGGTGGCACCGGCGTCGCGGCCGTGGTTGTGGAACACCTGGACATAGGCAATTTCCGGGTTTTGGCTAAGCTCTTTGGTGCGGTCGATAAAAGTTTGCAGGGATAACTCTACTGTGGCCACGGACTGCAGGGCGATTGGTTCGTTGTGCTTGCGCGTAATGATCACTTCGTGTTCGCCGTAACCGGCGCGGGACATGTAAAAATCCCGGTTGCGGTAAATTTTGGTTTGCTCCAACGAAGCAAATTTGTTGGGAATGACCCGCAGTTCCCAGTCCTTGTTGTTGGGAATGCGGCAAACGTCATCGCACAAGTCCGGGTTCTTGTCCTCGTTACCCGGACAGAACACGCAAGAAGAGTCAACCTCCGGCAGGCCGGACATAACGCTGTAAGTTTTAAAGTCCTCCGGGCGCTTGGCGCGCTTCGGGGCAATTAATACCCATTGTTTTGTGATTGGATTTTGGCGGAATTCGGACATTAGATTTTAATCTTGCTATTTACGAAGTTCGTTTTTTGTGCTTTAATATCGGCGGAGGTGACGTATGCAAACGGAGGAAGTATTTGTCCCATCAATTCCCGCGAAACGGAGGTTCTGGCTCGGTACAGTAGCTTTGATTGCTTTAATCTGCACGATAATTCAGTTAATTAGGGTATTCGGCTATCACTATGGCATCGAAAGCAGCGGTAGATTAACCGATAACACAAAGAGCGGGTTACTTTTGTCGGGCATCTCTCTTTTTGTCGCCGGGCCAAGCTGGTTACTCTATAAGTTCGAACGGCAGCTTAAACGGTGGAACAAAGATTAACCACTATCAATCAGTCCATCGTGGCGGCGGTGTAAGCCATACACCGTCGTCTTTTTTTTATTTGTTATTGACAAATGTTATTTTTTATGGTTTAATTGCGGCGGAGGTTAAACGAGGATGTATCATCTTAAATTAAAAGATCTGAATTCCGTCTGGCGGATCGGCCTATTTTTAGTGGGCGTGGTTTGCCTGGTAGCGGTCCGTATCCTGGAGATGGCCCAAAGCATTGTGGGTCAAATTAGAAAACTTACGCGTTCTATCCGGAATACCGCGGCAGTGGAATTTTGGATAATCTGCATGGCCGTGCTTCCGGAGCGGGATGAGCCGGATTTCCGGCGGCCACGACGTTGGACGAGAGAGCGGATAGCGCGGGCGGGGGCGCGAATTTTGGCGGCCGCGAGCATTACTTTACTCCTGTTCGGACTGCTGCACAGTCACGAATTCCTTGCCTTTAGTATCGCAGGCGGAGCCATCGTCTGCGCAATACTCGCTTCTCTTTTCAAAGAAGCTCTCAAGGGCTTATTCCAAGCATTGATCGGCTGAAGAATAAGCACCATGAACTCTGATTAGATTCCACTTGAACCGCGGCGGTGTATGGCTCACACCGTCGTTTTCTTTTTACCTATTTTTTCATTTTATCTAGATAATTTTGCAAAATAATCTGCGCGGCTAAGCTGTCTACGTTTTCCCGGCCGCCGGGCAAGTTGCCAGCCATGACGCTGGACAGCCGTTCATCCATAAATTCCACCGGCAGGGGGACAACCTTCTGCAGCTGGTCGCTGAATTCCTGCACCTC
>Ga0075426_10002291_pt1 | contig 13727 bp, 7 predicted proteins | sample SoiMethybrSBSTD5_FD_75304 | JGI IMG/M metagenome (GOLD analysis project Ga0075426, IMG submission 75304) | Bulk soil microbial communities from a Populus tree surrounding site in Tennessee, USA - Soil MetaG P. TD hybrid SBSTD5 | ecosystem: Environmental > Terrestrial > Soil > Tree plantation... | reverse complement strand
CGCGACTTTGACCGGCGTGTAGCTGTCGGTCGTCGTCCCGTTCCCGAGCTGGCCCCGCAGGTTCTCTCCCCAGCAGTACGCCGTGCCACCAGTCGTGAGCCCGCACACCTGCCCGCCGCCGACTCCCACGGTAGCGAAGCTCACGCCACCGAGCACCCGCACGGGCGCGGTGCGGGTGACGTTCGTGCCATCGCCGAGATCTCCATGCGCGTTGCTCCCCCAGCAGTACGCGGCACCGCTCGGCGCCAGGCCGCAGGAGGCCCGCAGGCCAACGCTCACCGCGGTGAACGTGAGCCCGCCGGCGACGGCCACCGGCGCCGAGCGGTTCGTGGTCGTGCCATCGCCAAGCTCACCGGTCGAGTTGTCCCCCCAACAGTACGCCGCGCCACTGCCCGAGAGCCCGCACGTGTGCGAATAGCCCACACTCACCGCCGTAAACGTGAGGCCGCCACTGACCGCAACGGGAGCCATGGCACAGGGCACGGTTGCCTTTCGGTTCAGCGGGAGCGCGCAGGCACCACTCGTCGACGCGCCGATCTGCCCCGACTGGTTGATGCCCCAGCAATACGCACTTCCGCCAGTCGTCACGCCACACGTATGATCCGCTGGTCCGCTCGTACTGATCGTCGCGAAGGTCAGGTTGCCTGAAACCGCCACAGGCACCGGGCTGTCCGTGGTCGACCCGTTGCCGAGCTGGCCATAGTGATTCCAGCCCCAGCAATAGGCAACACCACCGGGCGTGAGCCCGCAGGTATGTTGGTCGCCCTGGTACAGAGCCGCGAGGGTGAGCCCGCTCGCGGCAGGGACGGGCGTCAAACTATTCGTCTGCGACCCGTTGCCGAACAGACCGGTCACGTTCGCTCCCCAGCAATCGGCGGAGCCGCTCGAAGCGATGCCGCACGTGGCCCAGTAGCCCGCGCTTAAGGCTGCGAAACTCAGGCCGGTCGAGACCAGCGCCGGGAGCGCAACGGCGGCGCTCGTCGACCCATTCCCGACCTGGCCGTCGCCGTTGTACCCCCAGCAATACGCTGCCCCGCTAACGAGGCCGCAGGTGTGAGTGGAGCCGGTGCTCAGGGCCGAGAAGGCGAGGGTCCCGCTGGGAATCGCGGTGACGGTGATGGCCGAGGTGCCGCTCACTCCCTCGCTCGTCGCGGTAATCGTCGCCGTGCCGGGCGATTGAGCCGTCACCAGGCCTGTCGACGACACGCTCGCGGCGGCCGGGTTGCTGGTCGCCCACGTCACGAGCCGCCCCGTCAACACCTTCCCTGCGTGGTCGTAAGTGATGGCCGTCAATCCCAGGGTGCTTGTTGACGCCATGGTGGCGGCTGTCGGCGAAACGGTCAGAGTAGCCACCGGCCGGCTAGCGATCGTGAACAGCTCGGTTCCGATGCCTTTGGTGCCGTGCGATGTGGTCACGAGGATGTCGTATGCCCCTGGGCTGGCGGTGACCGCAACGGTGATGTTGGCCGCCAATTCCGTGGAGCTGACGAACTGCGTCGAGTTGGTCGTCACATTGGGTGAGACGACGCCACTCTGACCCCATTGAGCCTTGGACCCCCGATCGAACCCCGATCCGAACACGTGCACGTCGATGGTCGTGTCCTGGAGCGCGCTATTTGGCGCGGCCGACGTCACGGTGACGCTGGTGCTGCTGCTGCTCGAGGCCCGAAGCGGGACCCCGGTAGGTGTGCGATCGGTGCAGGCTGAGAATGCCACCCCGAGCAAGAGCAGAGTCGCCAGCCGGAAGGGAACGTTCGAACGGTGCGTCATGGGGCCTCCCACGCCAAGCCTACGGAGAAATCGCCTGTGATCGATCGAACCGACACCGTCCGCGACTCTCGCGCGTCGGGGGCGCGATCGCCGCCGCCGCTGAGGCTGTACGCCGCCCAGTGATAGGGCGCCCGATATCGGGGATCGGCCAGCATCTCCCGCTGCGCCGCGGCGAGGGCGACAGCGGGGGGTGCCGTCGCAAGCTGCCGGTAAAACCGCTCGGCAAAGACGGCGGCCCCGTCGTCTTCCACTCGCCACAACGTGGCGACCACGCTGCGCGCGCCAGCGAAAAGGAACGCCTGCGCCAGCGTGGCGTAGTCCTCCCCGCGCGTGAAGGCACTGGACCACGCCGTCCCCACGCCCGTCTCGCAGCCCGAGAGGAAGACCAGCGTGCTCCTCACCGATAGCTCGAGCAGGTCGTGCACCTCGAGCCGGCCATCGTCTTCGGGGCTGCCATTTCCGGGTGCGAGGTGGATGCGCGAGAACAGCGGATTGCTGGCGTTCATGACACCATGCCCCGCCACGTGTACCACGGGCACGGTGCCGAGGGCGGCACGCAGACTGGCCTCGGTAGCGCTGGGGCCGAGCAGCAGCCGCGCGCCGGCAATCGCTCGGCCCACGGCCATCGCTTCCCGTCGCGTCGCAGGAAGGCCTTCCGGATCGGGCGCGAACACTGCGGCGGCGACGCGTCCCGCACCGAGGGTCGTCGCGCGGCCTCGAGCACTCCGCAACGCCGGCAACGCGGCTGCCGCCGGGAGGTAGCTCACGACGTGGTCTTGGATGACGTACCGACTGCGCGCGTTGTCACGCAGAGCCGCGAACGGGAGATATGACAGCACGCCGTGCGGAACGACGATCAGCGGGTGTGCATCGCCCAGCATGCCGGCCCGTCGCGCTGGACCGATCAGGATCTCGTACAGGCTGCCAAGCAGGGCGCTCCCAGACTCAGTGCCCGCCTGGGGATTGGCCAGGAAGTCGCGCGCCACGCGAACGCGGCTGGCGAGGTTCTCGACCGATATCAAGCTCGTGAACATGCGCACGGTGTCGGGCGTGACGACGAAGATCATCACGCGGTCGGCGGCGACGAGATACTCGAGCAATACCTCCGCCGGCGACAGGCTCGCCCGCACCTCGCTCGCGCGGACCGGCGTCCTGCCGAGCAGCGCCGCCGGCGGCGTCCGGTCGTCGGCCGCCTCCGCGGCCACGGTCTCGTAATCGCTGCGCGCATCTCCCACCCGGCGCCACAGGTCGGCTACGGTCGCGCGGCCGGCGGAGTCGCCGTGCGGACCGACCTCACGCTCGAGGCTGTCGGCTTCGGATGCGAGCTGGTCGATACGCCGCAGCAGGTCTTCCCCCTTCGCCCACGTCCGAGCAGTCGGACGACCTGACGCGCGCTCGTCGCTCTGAGCCAGGTGCTCGACCAGGGCGCGCCCGCGTGCCGCGTCGCTCACCTCGAACGCCTCGTCCCATCGTCCGAGCCGCGCCAGGGTGGTGACGAGATCAGCGTACGCCGCCGCTCGACCCGCTAGGTAGCCCGTGCGCAGCAGTCCCGAGCCGAAATTGCTTCGCACACGCTCGACCGCCGTCACGGCCTCACGTCCCGCCGCGGCGGCGGCCGTGAGCCTGCCCAGCCGCGTATAGGCCCGGCACAACAGCGCCGCGACCTCCCATTCGGTGTCGTAGCTCCCGCGCGACAAGCCGGCACGAGCGCTGGCCAGCGCGCTGAGCACACCCTGCGCGTCGCCGGCCCGATCGGCGATGCGCGCCTCGACTAGCGCCACGTCGACGCGCAGCGGCCGCGCGTCGATGCTGGTCACAAGCCGGCGCGCCTCGGCGAGTGAGGCTCGACTCTCGGCGCGGCGGCCGGCACGGTCCAACACGTCCGCCGAGACGAGCAAGTCCCCGATCTCCTCGACTCGCGCCCGGATCCGGTGGTGGATGGCGCGCGCCTCCATCGCCGCGCGTCGCGCCAGGTCGAGATCGCCGAGTGTGACATGGATCTCGGCCTCGTTGCGCAGGTCCGCCCCGGTCTCCTCATCGAGGCCGAGATCGCGGTTTATCCGCTGGGCCGTGGCGTAGAGGCCGAGCGCCCCGCGAACGTCTCCCGCGTTCTGGTGCAGCTGCGCCAGCTCCTCGAGATCGCTCGCCTCGTTCTGACGCAGCCCCTGCGCTCGAGCGGCGGCGAGCGCACTGTCCAGCGCCGCGACGGCGAGGCGCGGCTCCCCCAGTGCGTCGTACGCCGTACCGAGTTGACCGAGCGCGTTCTGCTCGCCCGTGGCATAGCCGATGGCGCGGTAGCGCTGCCGTGCTTCCTCGAGCACTGCAATCGCGGCAAGCGGGTCGCCCGACCGGATGTCGAGCATCCCGAGATTGGTCAGTGCGTTTCCTTCGATGCGGCGGTCGCCGAGGCCGCGGCCGCCGTCGCGCGCCGCGCTGAATCCCGCTCGCGCCGCCGCGAACTCACCCAGCTCGGTGTGGACGAGCGCCAGGTTGCTCGACACCGCGGCGAGGCCCTTGCTGTCGCCGACCGCCCGGGCCGCCGCGGCCGCGTTGCCGAACAGCGTCACCGCGTCCCCCAGGCGCGCTTCGTTCCAGGCCAGGAGCCCAAGCGCGTTGTAGGACTTGAACAGATCCTGCGTGAGGTTGAGTCGGACCTTCAGCGCCAGCGCCTGTTCGCCCAGCCGGCGGGCGGTGCGGTAATCCCCCTGCCGCCATGCCACGAGCCCGAGCCATGTGAGCAGCCGTGCTTCGAGTGCGGTGTCCGCGGCAGTGCGCGCTCGCTCCAGCGCGCCGAGCCAAAGCACTCGCGCGCTGTCGTAAGCTCCTCGGTAGTAGATGCTCTCGGCGACCGCTACGCGAACCGGAGCTCCACGGGCGGCTTCCGCGCCGGGCGAGCTGCTCGATTGGGAGCAGGCGGCGAGGATGGCGAGGGTGGCGAGCGAACGACGGCCATTTCTCATGGCGCTAACGTGAAGCGGCTCACCCGGCTCGTCGCGGCCGCTCCGTCGGGCAAGAGGGCGTCGACATACCAGAGGTAGCTTTTGCCGCCCTGCAGTCGGGCCGTAGGTGGGACGCGCTGCAGCGTGTCCGCGGACGCGCCCGTCCAGACGACGTCGCCCTGCTCGCTCGTCACCGTGAGGCGATACTGGGCGCCCGTTCCGGCCGGGCGCCAGACGAAGGCCAGCGATTTCGCAACCACGACCGCGCCCGGCGCCGGACTCACGGCGGCGATCACTGGCATCCCCTCGTCGCCCCCGCGAACCACTGGTCGGTCGGATCCGTCCTGAGAGCTGGGGCGAGCGATCACGAAGACGACGGCCGCAGCCGCAGCCGCGCCGAGGAACACCCACGCCCTGCGGCGCGGCAGCGGCCGCACCTGCCGCAGCGTCGCGAGGGCCCCGAGTTCGGCGCGGATCACCGATCCGAGCCGCACTTCTTCGCGGCAAGCGGCGCACGTGAGTAAATGCGTCTCCAAGTCCGACAGATCGGGTTCGTTCAACCGGCCTGCTACGTACCGCTCGACGAGTCCTCGTTGGGCCACCGCCTCACAGGTCAGGATCCGGTTCGTCACGTGTCGGGCCCTCCCAAACTGTCTGTCGGAAACGAGGGTCCGTCGTGACCTGGCGCGCCCCTGAAGGCAAGCCGCAGGCGTTCGAGCGCGCGCGACTTGCGTTTGCGCACCCGGTCGGCCGGCTCTCCGAGCTGTCCGGCGATCTCGCCGGGGGAGAGCCCTTCGAAGTAGCACAGCCGCAGGAGCTCGCGGTCGGGCGCGGACAGGAGCGCGAGCGCATCGCGCACCCGCGACCGCTCTGTAGCGGACACGAGCGCGCTCAGAGCGTCGAGGTTGTTGGAGGGATAGTCCTCTGCCGGGAGCGTGTCGAGCGGAATCACGCGTCGCGCCGCGCGCACCATGTCCACGATCACATGGCGCGCGATTCCCGCGACGAATGCCGGGAGCTTCTCGGGATCTGATGGCTGGCCGTTCGCGAGCGCGACGACGGCGCGGGTCAGGGTCTCCTGGATCGCCTCGCGAGACGCGTCCACTGAGCCGAGCGTGCGGAGCGCTAACAGCTCAAGGCCGGGCCTGAAGTGCTCGAGAGCGTCCGCGGCACTTCCCTTCGGTGGCCCGGACTGCTCTGCCCGGAGTGTCACGCTTTGACCCTAGCCACGACAGAACTAAGACGTCGTGGCCCGCACGCGTGCGGCCTTCGCAGTCCAATATCCGCCCCGCGGGGGCGGGCGCAAGCAAGCGCGAAAGGCAGCGGAATGGCCTACTCCGGGAGTGTACGATGACCCTGTCGCTCGGTTGGCGCGTCGCGCGGTTCCTACCCGCACTCCTAATCCTGAACGCCTGCTCCTTGAGCGATCGGCCGATGGCCCCGCGGTCGCGGCCAGAGTTCGCGATCTCTGACGCGGTGCACGAGGGCGGCACGCCGGGCTTCTACTTCCTGCCGCCGATGGTCGCCCAACCCGCTGTGAGCGGCACCTTCGACGCCGACGTCGCAACGCTCAATCCGGCGATCGCCATCTGCGATATCACGAACGACGCCAACTGCGGGACGTCGAGTGCCACGCTCATCGTTTTCACAAACACGAGCACGCCCGCGATCACGGTCGATCTCACCACTCCGCAGTACCAGGTGAACTGGAACACGCAGGGCCCGGGCTTCAGCGCTAATCACACCTACCGCGTGCATGTCACGGCGGGGGCGAGTGGGGCGCGGCGCGAGCTGGGCTTCGCCGACGTGTTGCTCACCACCACGCCGGGCCAGGCAAAGTTCCTGCAGACCGGCGACATCATCGTGCTGCAGGATGGGCGGACGCTGCCGATCCACGTTCGGATCGAGAGCGGGATCCCTGGAAGCCTCGCGGTGAGTGCGGCAAGGGCGAGCCTTGCGAGCGGGGGCACCGATCTCATCACGGCTACCGTGCAGGATCTGCACGGGGTGCTCCTGGGCGGGGCCACGGTCGTCTGGAGCGTTACGACGACGCCGGTTGCGGGCGTGGCCGACGCCACACAGCCCCTCAACCCGACGAGTGGGCAGACGGGCGCGGCCGGCACGGTGCCGACGACACTCAAGATGGGCACGACGTGCGGTACAGCCACAGTTGCAGCCGCGAGCGCAGGCCTCATGGGAAGCGTCACCGTGTCCGTGAGCAGCAACTGCTGGACGACGAAGGTTTCAATGCCGACCGCGCGTGCACTCCTGGGTACCGGAACGGTTGGCGGAACCGTCTACGCTGTGGGGGGCAACAGCAACGGCACGGTGTTGGCAACAGTAGAGGCGTACGATCCCAATACGAATGCGTGGAGCCCCGAGGCATCGCTTCCTACGGCGCGAATCTGTCCCGCTGTGGCCGGGATCAACGGCGTGCTCTACGCTGTCGGCGGCGATCCCACCGGCAACAACAATCCAGTGGCGACGGTCGAGGCGTACGACCCCGCCACCAACACTTGGATGACCAGAGCGTCGATGCCCACCGCACGCTATTGCCTGGGTGTCGCGGTCGTCAACGGCATCCTCTACGCGGTCGGCGGCGCCGCTAGCAACGGTACGCCGCTCGCAACTCTGGAGGCGTACGATCCCACTACTAACACGTGGACGACCAAAGCGTCGATGCCGACTGCCCGAGTCGATTTGGGTGTCGCCGTGATCAACGGGATTCTCTACGCCGTGGGCGGCTTCAGCATAATCAACAATGTCGGCACCAATCAGGCTACGGTGGAAGCGTATGATCCCGCCGCAAACGCGTGGGTGACAAAGGCCTCGATGCCAACGGCCAGACATCGCTTCGGTGTCGGGGTCATCAACGGCATTCTCTACGCGGTTGGCGGGCAGAGCAGTCAGAGCAATCCTCCCACCTTTGCGTCGATGCTCGAAGCCTACGATCCCTCCTCTGACATGTGGAGTACGAAAGCACCGATGCCCACGGTGCGAAGTAGCCTGGGTGTCACTGCGATCAACGGTGTCCTCTACGCTGTGGGAGGCGTGACCGTTAGCGGCGCCCTGCAGGCGACGGTCGAGGCGTATCAACCGTAATGGCCGTTATGGTGGGGACACTACAATGATCCTATCGCTGCGCTGGCGTGTGTCGCGACTCTTGCCCGTGGCTCTTCTCTTCACGGCCTGCTCATCGAGCGATAGGTCCACTGCACCCCGGACCGGGCCCGAGTTTGCGATCTCCGACGCGGTCCACGAGGGCGGCACGCCGGGCTTCTACTTCCTGCCGCCCATGGTCGCCCAGCCAACCTTCGGCGGCACCTTCGACGCTGACATCGCGACGCTCAATCCGGCGATCGCCATCTGCGATGTCACGAACGACGCCAACTGCGGGACGTTGAGTGGGACGCTTATCGTGTTCGCGACCACGAGCACGCCCGCGATCACGGTCGATCTCACCACTCCGCAGTACCAGGTGAACTGGAACACGCAAGCCGCAGGCCTTGTCGCGGGTCATACCTATCGCCTGCACGTCACGGCGGGGACGAGTGGGGCGCGGCGCGAGCTGGGCTTCGCCGACGTGTTGCTCACCAGCACGCCCGGCCAGGCAAAGTTTCTGCAGACCGGCGATGTCATCGTGCTCCAGGACGGGCGAACGCTGCCAATCCATTTCCGGATCGAGACCGGAATTGCGTGCGACTGCTGGTCCATCAAGTCATCAATGGCCAACCCGCGGACGTTCAATGGCGCTGGCGTGGCAAATGGTATCCTCTACGCCGTGGGTGGTATTGCGAACGGATCTACCTTCGTCGTCGCGACCGAGGCCTATGACCCAGTTGCCAATGCCTGGACTGCGATGGCACCGCTGCCGGCGCCTCAGGTACAGGTCGCGGTCGGCGTGGTGAACAACACCCTCTACGCAGTCGGCGGGTCCGATGGCACCCTCATCTCTGGTGAGGGTCATTTCCTCGGGACGGTCGAGGCCTACGACCCCGCGTCGAACACCTGGAACTCTAGAGCACCGATGCCAACGCCGCGGCGAGCTCACGCCATCGGTGTCGTGAACGGTGTTCTCTACGCCGTAGGCGGCTTGGCCAATGGGAGCTTCGTCAATACGGTGGAGGCTTACGACCCGACGACTGACAGGTGGAGCACGAAGGCCCCGATGCCGACCCCCCGCGCGCACTGCGCCGTCGGCGTATTGAACGGCATCCTCTACGTCGTAGGGGGGTGCCTAACCGGCCCTTGTTCCCAACAAGCGCTTGGGACGGTCGAGGCCTACGACCCGACGAGTAACACGTGGACAACCAAAGCCCCGATGCCCACGCCTCGGGCGGCTCTCGGCATCGGGGTGGTGAACGGCGTTCTTTACGCCGTTGGCGGTTTTACCAATGGCGCCCACCACCTCAATACGGTCGAGGCCTACGACCAGACGACTGACACCTGGAGCACCAAGTCCCCGATGCCCACGCCTCGAGACCTCTTCGGTGCCGTAGGAGTCCTCAACGGCGTCCTCTATGCCGTGGGTGGGTCGCATCCCCCCGACGGCGTAGAAGCCGACTACACCGGCCTAGCGACGGTGGAAGCCTATCAACCGTAGGATGAGGCCTGGCCACCACACCGGTCACGAGGCTGTCGAAGGGTGGGACGTGGCCGGATTGGCGGCGGTGAGGAGCTAGGAAACACATGGTTGCTCGAACAACATTTCCCCGTCGGTGGCTCACGATTGCGGCCGTCACCGTTGCAGCAAGCTGCGGAGGCGCTGGGACAGGCCCCTCCAATAGACCGACGCCCGCGGCTATCGTCGTGGTCGCGGGAGACAAGCAGACCGGAACTGTCGGTCAGGCGCTGCCTCAACCGCTGGTCATCAAGATCACCGATCAGTCGGGCGCTGCCGTGGCTGGGATCGCGGTGTCGTGGACCATCTCCGCCGGTGGTGGAAGCGTTTCGGCCGCGTCGAACCAGACGGACGGCCAGGGACAGATGCAGGCCACGTGGACGTTGGGCCACACCTCCGGCGCGGACAACAATACGGCGGTTGCCCGTGCCGGCGCGTTGTCGGCGGCGCTCACGGCGAGCGCGGACGCCGGCCAACCAGCCCAGCTCAGTATCATCTCCGGCAATGGCCAGACGGGCCTAGTCGGGCAGCCGCTCGCGCTGCCGTTGGTCGTGACGGTGGGCGACCAATACGGCAACGCGAACGTCAACGTATCCGTTGCGTGGGCCGTGACGGCCGGTGCGGGCGGCCTCTCCGCAGCGTCCGTAACGACGAATGGTCAAGGCCAGGCGACCGTCACATGGACGCTCGGGCCGGACAGCGGAACGAGCCGCGACTCGGCGCAGGCATCGGCGCCCGGGCTCGCGGGATCCCCCGCGACCTTCGTGGCGAGCGGCGCTACGACGGCTCTCTACACCGATCCAGCGGCGTTCGCCCAGGCCACCGCGAGTCGTGGCACGCCGACGATCGTGAACTTCAACGAGCTGGACGCGAGTCCAGTGAATAACACCGTCGCGGGACGTACCCCATTCGACGGCAGCCATTACGCGAGCCAGGGCTTTACGTTCGCGAGTCCGGGCGGCTACCCGCTGTTCATTGCTCCCGGTGGATTGCCGTGGAATACCAGCAATTCGCTGTCGGTTGGCCGTTTCCCGTACGAATCCGACACGGTCCAGACTGCCACGGACGACACCGATTCCCTGCTCGTGACATTGAATCCGGGTTGTTCCGCCGTGTCGTTGCAGATGCTCGACATCGGCATCGGGGCCAACGGCACCGCGAGCCCCGCTGACTCCGTGAAATTCCTCGACGCGAGCGGCAAGGTGGTGCAGCAAGCGCCGCTGCCACGGGACTACACGAGCTATCGGGCGTTCGTCGGGGTCGCGTCCACGACCCACGTGGTCACGACGATTGTCGTCGCCGAGGCGGCGCACAACGGGGACGACGTGGATTACGACGATTTCCGGTGCTTCCCGTGAGCGATGCGAAGCTGGGTGAGCGGGGCGCGCACGAGCGAGCGGAACGGCCTACTCCTGGAGTGCAACAATGATCTTGTCGCCGAGCTGGCGCATCGCGCGGTTCCTACCCGCGCTCTTGATCCTGAACGGTTGCTCATCGAGCGATCGGCCAACCGCCCCCCGGAGCCGGCCGGAGTTTGCGATCTCCGACGCCGTCCACGAGGCTGGGACGCGGGGCTTCTACTTCCTCCCACCGATGGTCGCCCAGCCGACCTTCAGCGGCACCTTCGACGCCGACATTGCGACGCTCCATCCGGCGATCGCTATCTGCGATGTCACGAACGACGCAAACTGCGGGACGTCGACTACGACGCTCATCGTGTTCACGACCTCGAGCACGCCCGCGATCACCGTCGATCTTACCACCCCGCAGTACCAAGTGAACTGGAACACGCAGGCCGCAGGCTTCGTCGCGGGTCATACCTATCGCGTGCATGTCACGGCGGGGGCGAGTGGGGCGCGGCGTGAGCTGGGCTTTGCCGACGTGTTGCTGACCACCACACCCGGGCAGGCGAAATTCCTGCAAACCGGCGACATCATCGTGCTCCAGGATGGGCGCACGCTGCCGATTCATGTCCGGATCGAGACCGGGATCCCAGGGAGTCTCACTGTGAGTGCAGCGAGCGCGAGCGTGGCGCAGGGGGGCACCGATCTCATCACCGCTACGGTGCGAGATCTGCACAGCGCGGCGCTCGCCGGCGCCACGGTGGCCTGGAGCGTGACGACGACCCCCGCCACAGGTGTCGCCGACGCCACCCAGCCCCTGACTCCGACGAGCGGGACGACGGGCACCACGGGCACGACAAGCACCACATTCAAGGCGGGTGCCACCTCAGGCACCGCAGTCCTCGCGGCTGCGAACGCTGGCCTGTCGGCAGCGACAAGTGTGACCGTTGCATGCAACTGCTGGATAACGAAGTCACCGATGCCTACTCCGCGGGGGCAGCTGGGTGTCGCAGTCATCAACGGGATTCTCTATGCGGTGGGAGGGTACAACGGCGGACCTCTCTCCACGGTTGAGGCGTATGATCCCACTACCGACACGTGGACGACGAAGGCGTCGATGCCCACAGCGCGTTCTGGCTTTGCCGTCGGAGTGATCAACGGGATTCTCTATGCGGCGGCCGGAACTCAGGGCGGGTCTCTCAAAGACGTCGTCGAGGCGTACGATCCCACTACCGATACATGGACGACGAAGACTCGGGCGCCGACGGCGCGGTTTGGGGTGGGTGGGGGAGTGGTCAACGGGATTCTGTACGTCGTTGGCGGCGACGGCTTCGGAGGGCTTGTGCCCACGGTCGAGGCGTATGATCCCTCTACCGACACGTGGACCGAGAAGGCGTCGATGCCCACTCCGCGATCCCAAGTGGGTGTGGGAGTGGCGAACGGGATTCTCTATGCGGTGGGCGGCTCCTCAGTGGGCAACGCTCTCGTACCTCTTTCGGTGGTTGAGGCATACGATCCCGCTACCGACACGTGGACGACGAAAACGTCATTGCCTGTTGCGAGTGCGGGGCCGGGTGTCGGCGTGGTCAACGGGATTCTCTATGCCGTGGGCGGCTTTTCAGGTGGGTCGACCAATCAGGCGTATGATTCCAATGCCGACACTTGGACGATGAAGGCGTCGATGCCCACTTCACGATACCTATTAGGAGTGGGAGTAGCCAACGGGATTCTTTTTGCGGTCGGCGGCGGTGACCCTCCTGGTGTCTCGACGCTTGAGGCGTATCAGCCGTAACCTTCGTTCGGCTGCCCGACGTGCCGAGGCTCAGCCCCGCAGCAAGGTTCGCTGCGGGGCTGTTTCGCGACAAAGGGCCGCTTGTAAGATGGTGCCGCCGATCCCCGTCACGAGCGCCGCCTCGGCGCGGCTGACCAGTGCCGATAAAACAGCCAAGCCGAAACCAGAACCGCCAGCGTCCCCACGGCAATTTTTCCCTCGAATAGCCAGACGTTCTCGATTTCAGCAGGCGGTACGACCGAACACAGCAGAGCGAGCAATGTCACGGCGTATCCCGACATCGCACTCAGCTGTTTCCCGGCCTTCCACGAACTCCCAAAGACGTAGAGATAAGGAATAAAGCCTGTTATTACCATCACGGACACGAGCTCGTCGTACGCCGCGCGTAGGCTGTCACCCAGTTGATAAAACAAGAGCAATAACGTTGCGAGCACTGCGAGGGCGAGGGTGGCTACATACGGTGTTCCCCACTGTGGATGGATCTTCCCGAACGCCTTCGGTAACAAGCCATCCACTCCGGCAGCAAACGGCAGCCGCGAACTCGCGGTACCGAGTCCTCCCACGAACCCGAGCCCGCCGGCAAGCACCAGAAGCGCGATGAGAGGCGAAATCCATGCCGCAGTCAGAAGCTGTCCGGCCGAATCCCCGACTTCCGCAAAGCCATTGAGCTCGCTGATCCGGTCGGGCGGAAGCACGACGAGCAAAGCTGCCGTCGCCGAAATGTAGAATATCGCCGCGAATCCGGAGGCGATCCATCCTGCCCGGCGCATCGTTCGCTCCGGGTCTCGCATCTCGGCAGCCATCATACCAGGGCCTTCCATGCCAGAGGTCGCGTAGGCGATCGCAGCCCAAAAGCTTACTGTTCCCCAACTCCAGCTCGGCAGAATACGCAAAGGTGTCGCGGTACCGCGTCGCACAAATACCAGGGACGCCATGATCACCAGCAGGACGACCAATGCCCAGGTGGCGACTGCGCCGAGGTTTTCGGTCCACTTGCCGACGTTGAGCCCAATCAGGTTGGATCCCATCGCGATCCAAATCAGAGCAATCGTTGCGACAAGTAGCAGGACTCGGTTATCGCCCAAGTGGGCGTGAGTGTTGCCAAGTAATGAAAAGCCGACCTTCGTGTACAAGAGAGCGGCGGTCGGAAATAAGAAGGCTATCCCAATCCAGTAAGACCAAAAACACAGGAACCCATTCCAGGGCCCGAAATCGTTACGGGTCCAAAGATACAAGCCGCCTGCGCCGGGATATTTTGCAAC
>Ga0075426_10002289_pt1 | contig 13734 bp, 10 predicted proteins | sample SoiMethybrSBSTD5_FD_75304 | JGI IMG/M metagenome (GOLD analysis project Ga0075426, IMG submission 75304) | Bulk soil microbial communities from a Populus tree surrounding site in Tennessee, USA - Soil MetaG P. TD hybrid SBSTD5 | ecosystem: Environmental > Terrestrial > Soil > Tree plantation... | reverse complement strand
CAAGAGGCAAGCCTGTCGCGGCTGTATGCGGGAATTCACTATCGTTTCGACTTTGAGACGGGACTCGAGCTGGGCCGCAGGGCTGCCGCGCTCGCGCTTGCGGCGGACCTGGACGAGGTGGCCCCGGGCACCAGGTAAGTGACGCCCCCATGAGGTTGTCAGGGTGGACCCGCCCGACCGGGCGGGTCCACCCTGTGGGTCCGAGTCGGGCACGCTTTGCCGAGGTCCTGGGCATCGCTGTCGTAACAGCAATCCCGAAGATCGACCGAGTGTCGTGAGAAAGTCACAGCATTAGTCACAGCACGCGATCCTCTGAAGGGTGCTCAGGGTGGTGTCCCGCGCCTTGCATTCGTCACTACGGCCCGTGCGACGCGATGTTTGCCTGGATGAAGCTCAACACGCTCCCGAGATCGAGCCGCTGGGCCTGGGAGTCGCCGGTGCAGTCTTGCTTGCCGTCGCTGTTGAACTTGATGTGAATCTGGTGGATCGAAGCGACGACGTACTCGACGCCACCCGACTGGAGAAGGATGGGCCCGCCAGAATCACCGAAGCAGGGGCCGCCGGGATTGGGCTCCAGGTACAGGAAGTCGCCGTCGAGTTTTTGAAATCCTACCGCGGCAATTCGGCGATCTCCCGTCAGGGTGAACCCCCCCTCCACCCCCACGGTCCCATACCCAACGTCGAAGAGGCTTGCCGCCTGTAGTTCGCTATTCTTGAAGGAGTCGAGGAAGTCGGCCGGCGCCAGCTGGCCCAGCTGAATCCCTTGGACGGGACGCGAGAGGAAGAGCAGCGCGACATCCGGCGGACCCTCCGGTGGGACGAAGGCGGGATGGAAGACGTACCCCGTGATCTCGCGCCATGAAGCGGGATTGGTGACATTGTCCGCGAAGCTCACGTGGATACGTGAGGTCGGGAGGGCGTCCGGCGAGTATCCAGCGAACTGGGCGGCGATCGCCAGGCAATGCGCCGCTGTTTGGACGACCCGGCTCGACAAGAGCGTGCCCGAGCAGTACCAGGGCGAGTAGGCTACTGGGAACCACGGGAGACTGGGCGCATCCAGGATGACGGCACCGACGTACCGATGGTCCGGGTCGAGCTGACCGAGCGTGACCGCCGAGAGTCCTGGCGGCGAGTCGCGCGTTGCCAGGGCGTTCGAATCACGGCAGCTGCTCACGCTTGCAATTCCAAGCAGCAGGCCGACCGCCAAGCGAACGGCGTTCATAATCGTCTCCTCTCCAGGGAACTTCCGTTTTCTGACCGCCTCGCTCCTGTCGCCGCCCGGTGCTGCTACTGTGGCCAAGGGGCGAGCCCCGCATCGGGCGCGCCATCGGGAAACCACGCCGCATCGTTCGGATCCGCCTGGTTCGCCACTTCGGTGAAGGCCCCCCAAGCAAAGCTGGCCGGGTCACCCAGCGCCGCTGCATTCACCGCAATCACCACTTGTTGTCCGTCGATGCGAAACTCGACCGGCGTGATTGTGGCCGGGCCGCCCGCGAGGAGAGGCCGACGATCCAAGAGCAGCCCGACGAAGCCTGTCTCCAGGCCGAACGACCCCGTCGGATTCCAGCACAGGGCGACGACGAGTTCCAGGATGTTTGCCTCATTCTTCCCGAACGGATACCCGACTGGTGCAGTGGTCGGGCCTGTGTCGAGGCCGTCACCGACGCAGACATGATCGCTGTGCGTGGGAATGGCCGGATCAGCCGCCGGGTCGGACGGAACGGGGGCTGCCAGATCCCACACGAAGACAAAGCGCCCGCCCTCTCGCGCGACCGATGCCGAGGTCAGATCGAGCCAGGCCGGCGCCTTGTTCTTCACGTCGCCGGCAGGATCTGTCACAATGCTAGTCAATGACGCAGCGGCGTCGAACGCTGCGCCTCTGGAGTGGCGCAGCGCCGTCAGGGTGTTCCGCTCGGTGCAGCTCGCCAACAGGGTCGCGCCCAAGAGCAGCCTGCTGGCTTTCCTCAGCGTATTCATGGTTTCCTCCACTAAAGACGGTGACGCAATCATGCTCACGCGCTCCGCTAGCTGTCGACGTTCAGCGTAGCCGTCGAGCTGTACCAAAGACACGGTCCCCCGTGGTTGGTCCAGTTGGGAAAGCAGGACTTGTATGTGCCTTTGAGCTGTGCCTTGAACGGCCCCGCGGGGTCGAACATCCACGTGTTGCAGTTGCCAGGAGACCCCAGGCTGGGGTTGACGCACGCGCTGAAGCCGTCCGCCGCCGCGGGACGCACGCCGCTCCCGCTGAGCGTCTGCCCAGGCAAACAGGGCACGACCGACACCTCCGTGCCGGTGATCGGCACGCCGGCCGCTGTCCAAGACCAGTTCGCCTCTGAGTTGCCATCGCCGCTGCACTTCAGGCTCCACGTGTACGGCCGGTCCGCCAGAGACGCGGTGGCCGCCAGCGGACGGGCCGACGGCGCGGTCAGGGCGCTGCGCTCGGTGCAGGCCGCCAGAACGGCGAGGCCGACCACCAGGCTGGCGGTGATGTGCTTCGACTTCATGTTGGACCCCCAATTCGTTTCCGCGACTGGACTTTGAACTGCCTTGCGGCTGCGGCTGGCTATCGATCCCGTGGGCCTGATTCGCCCCGACCAGACGCGAGAGCTATGTTAGGGCCGCGGCGTGAGACCGCCGTCAGACCAGCGTCAAACGGATCCGCATGGTCGAGCTGAGGACGTTCGGTGGGTTGTCCCTCCAAGCCAATGGCGCCGCGTGCATAGGGGCGGCCGCCCAGCGCAAGACGCTCGCCCTCCTCGCCCTGCTCGCCCAACACCCCCGCGGGCTGAGTCGCGACAAGCTCATCGCCTACCTCTGGCCGGAGACCGACGCGGAGCACGGCCGCAGCCTGTTGAGACAGGCTTGCTACGCGCTCCGCCGGGACCTCAACGAAGACAAACTGTTGCTCGGCTCGACCGAGCTGCGGCTGAACCCGGCCGTCCTCACGAGCGACGTCCAGGCCTTCGACGACGCGCTCCAGCGCGGCGAGCTAGCTCGGGCTGTCGACGGGTACCGCGGGCCGTTTCTGGACGGGTTCTATCTCAGCGAGGCGCCGGAGTTCGAGCGCTGGGTGGACGCCGAGCGCGCACAACTTGCGAAGCAGTTCAGCGATGCGCTCGCCACACTAGCGAAGGAAGCTGCCGCGCGCGGCGACCACCGCGGCGCGACCGACTGGTGGCGCCGGCTCACGGCGCTCGATCCGCTCAGCTCCCACGCCGCCCTCGGCCTCATGACGGCGCTCGTAGCCGCGGGCGAGTCGGCCGAAGCCATCAAGCACGCGCGGGCGCACGAAGCGTTTCTACAGCAAGAGATGGGGACCGCGCCACATGGCGCCGTGCTGGCGCTGGTAAAGCAGCTGTGTGAGGAGGCGGAGCGCGGCGCGTCCGCGTCGGGCGCGGAGCAGCAGCGCAGGCGGCGTCAATCCACGACGGATTTCCTGCTGGCGGCGCTGCCGGCGGCGCTGCGCCGCGAGCTCCGCCGGACGACCACGCTCAGCACCGTCGCGGCCGCCCTGGCGATCGTGCTCGTCGTCGGCGCCGTGGGAATCGGCGTTTCGGGAAGGCATGGGACAACGAGCGAGCCCGAGCCCTTGCCCGTCGCAGACCGGAAGATGCTCGCCGTGCTGCCCCTCGAGAATCAGGGTGCGCCGGGTGACGAGTATTTCGCCGACGGGCTCAGCGAGGCGATCACGGCTCGGCTCGGCAGCGTGCGGGGCTTGGGCGTTATTGGCTGGCGGAGTAGCCGACAATACAAGGGGACGAGAAAAAGACCGCAGGAGATCGGTCGGGAACTTGGCGCCCAGTATCTCCTCGAGGGCACCGTTCGCTGGGAGAAGCCGCAGCACGGTCCAAGCGCGGTGCGCGTGAGCCCCGCGCTAATCCGCGTTTCCGATGGGGCGCAAGTGTGGGCGAGCCAGTATGACACGGTGCTGGCCGGCGTGTTCGCGGTGGAGGCCGATCTCGCCACCCGGGTCACCGGCGCACTCGACATCGCTTTGGCCGACGCGGAGCGGCGGGTGTTGGAGGCCCGGCCCACCGCGAGTCTCCAGGCGTACGACGCGTACCTGCGTGGGCGAGAGGTGACGGAACGAGACTGGGACGCGGCCGACTTGCGGACTGCCGCCCGCATGTTCGAGCAGGCGGTCGCCCTGGACTCGAGCTTCGCGCTGGCGCACGCCTGGTTGTCGGCCACCTACGTGACGATGTACTGGAACTACGTGGACCGGTCACCGGAGCAGCTGACACGCGCCAAGGCCGAGGCAGACCGCGCCCAGCGCCTTAACCCCGACTCGTACGAAGCGCACGGCGCCATGGGGTTCTATTACTACCATGCCGTGCAGGATTACACCCGGGCGCTGGCGGAGTACGCCCACGCCAGACGCCGTCGTCCTAACGATCCGTGGCCCGCGGCGATCATCAGTGGCATAAAGCAGGATCAGGGCAACTGGAGCGAAGCGTTGGCCTACGGGCGCGAAGCCGTGTCGCTGGATCCCCTCAACGCCGCGTTCGTGGCCGGAATGGGCTCCCAATACACGGAGCTGCGCCAGTACGCGGCCGCTGACTCCTACTACGCCCGCGCTCTCGCCCTCGATCCAGCGTCGGTTTCCGCCCGGCTCACACGAGCCTTGGGACACCTCAACCTGACAGGAGACCTAGCGGGAACACAGCGCCTGCTCCCAGACGTCGCGCGAAACATCGCGCCGACCGGAGTTGAGGACCAGGTTACCACGCTCGGCGACCTCGTCACCCTGCTCGACGATCCGCAGCAGACGCGCCTGCTCCGGCTCACTCCCGCCGCGCTCGACGGCGACACCGCCGCCCTAGCGCTGGCAAAGGCTATGGTCTATCGAGGGAAGCGCCAGCTGTCTTTGGCAAACGACCACTTCGATTTCGCGCGCATCACTCTGGAGAGGAAGGTCCGGCAAGAACCCGACGACCGCATGGCTCACGCCCTGCTCGGTCTGGCGTTGGCTGGCCTCGGCCGGTCGGCGGACGCGATCCACGCAGGAGAACGGGCAGTCGCGCTGATGCCGGTCTCGACGAGTGCGCCCGAACACGCGTTGCTGGTGGCGAACCTGGCGCGGATCTACGTGCTGCTGGGGGAGCGCGATAAAGCGATCGAGCAGCTGGAGACCGTATTCTCTCGACCCGGCCCGCTCTCCGCCAACTGGCTCCGCGCGGACCCGTTCTGGGATCCGCTGCGGGGCGGCCCGCGGTTCCGGCGGTTGGCAGGGGCGAGTAACTAGAGGAAGATCGACTGCGTCGTCGTCACCGTTCTCTGCGTGCTGCCGTGGTCACGCGCCGCGAGGGACGATTTCGGGAATCGAAAACGGGGCGGTCATCCGACCGCCCCGCTGATTTCGCTGCCCGGCATCGTTACTGCGGCCAGGTGGCGAGCGGCGCGCCCAAGTTGAAGTCTGGCGCGAAGTCAAAGGGAACGTGTTTGTTGTAGGCGTTCTTCACATCATCGCCAGCCTTCGCAACAGCGGTGACCGAGAGCCAGTTGAAGGTCGATGGGTCGCCGAGCAATGCAGCATCTACCACAAACGTGATCTGCGCACCATCCACGGTAACCTGTATCGGTGTGACGATCGCCTGTCCGCCTGTCAGCAGCGGCCTGCGGTCTACCAAGACGTCCGCCGCGCTGGCGGGGTCGAGCGGGTCGACGAACCCGGAGCGGTACACCCGGTGCTGGATAAAGAACTCGAAGGCGTTCGCGGTGTTCTTTGTGAAAGGGTAGCCCACTGGGGACGCAGTCGGGTCCGTGTCGAGGATCGGCTGCCATACCATGACATCGGCCCACGATGGCAACGCGGGGTTGTCAGGCACAGGGGCCGCCAGCGTCAGTACGAAGACAAAGTTCGTCCCCTGCTTCACGACCTCAGCCCTGATGATGTCGTGATAGTCATTTCCCCTGTTCTCAAGGTCTCCAAGCGGGTCCGTGACGACGCTGGTCAGCGGCGCTACCGCGGCGAAGGATGCGGGTGGCAGGACGCGCGAGGCTGTCGGGTCAGTCCGTTCGCTGCAACCCGCGATCAACATGGCTCCGAGGAGCAGGCTGCAGGCTTTTTGCAAGGCACTCATAGTTTCCTCCAACACAGATGTTGATGGCGACGCCGCACGATCCTCGCTCTCCCTAACGCGGCCTCCAGGCGGGAGAGAGGTTGCCAGAGTTGCCACTCGGAGCAATCGGTCTGAGGCCCGAGCCGTCGACGTTCACCACCCAGATCCCGAGGAAGCCGGACGCCTCCGATTTGTCAAAAGCGATCGTCAGACCATCGGGAGACCACGCGACGCCCCCGCTGGGGGCGAACGGCGGATTGTTGGTCACGTTTAGCGAACTCGAGCCGTCGGCGCTCATCACGTAAATGTCGCCGCCCGCGATGAACGCGATCCGTCTGCCGTCGGGGGACCAGACGGGCGCCTGGTCGTCCGCCGGACTGATGAGCCGGGTTGCGGCGCCCGATCCGTCGGCGTTCACTACGTAGATGGCGAATATGCCGTTGCCGTCGCGGTCGGTCGTGAAGGCGATCTTCGTGCCGTCGGGGGACCAGGCTGGAAAGTTGTCTGTCGCCGGGTCGGTGGTGAGGTTCACGGGATTCGAGCCGTCGGCGTTCATCACGTAGATCTCAGAGTTGCCATCGCGGTTGGTCCAAAAGGCGATCTTGTTGCCATCGGGTGACCAAGTAGGCCCCCCGTCCGCGGCCGGGCTGTTGGTGACGTTGACGAGGCTCGAGCCGTCGGCATCGAGCCCATAGATCTCGTCGGCGAATACGGCGGCCATCCTCCCGCCATCAGGGGACCAGACGATCGGAGCCGGGTCAAAGAAGAGCCGCGGGCTGCTGGTGAGGCGGGTGAGGCCCGTGCCGTCGGCGTTGATGGCCCAGACCTCCCAGTAGTCCCCGTCGCGCGTGCTCCAGAAGGCGATCTTGGTTCCGTCGGGCGACCAGGCCGGGGAGGCGTCCCGCAGGTGGTAATCAGGCGTGCCATAGGTCAACTGGACGACGCCCGAACCGTCGGCGTTCATCGCGTAGATGTTCGTGCTAACATTGCGGTTGCTCGAGAACGCGATCGGGCGGATCGCTAGGAGCGCGCAGGAGACCTGGAAAGCCGCCCGCACCGAATCCCCCGCGGTCATGGTGACCGTGGCCGGATTGGGGCTCATTACCGCGCAGTTCGCCGCCACCCCGCCCAGGGCTACCGTGTGGGTGCCCGCCCTCACGTTCAAGCTGACGGATCCGTTGGTTCCGAGTGGCTGCCGGCCCCTCCGTCCACTGCTACCATGTAGCCATCGGGGTCGAGATCCGCCGCACCCGTGGTGGACGCGCTGACCTGCAAGTTTCCGGTGGATGGTCCGGTAGACTCGGACCCGCGGCACGCCAGAGTAACGACAAGCAGCGCCGAGGCAGCGCCCAGGCGAACAACGAACTTCGTTCGAACGGACCACATCGTGACCTCCGTTCCTCAGAGGCGCCGCTCTAGCTGTCCACGCTCAGCTGGCCGCTCTCTTTCCGGCCGCAGAGGTCATGGCACTTTCGCGTGTGCCCTCCAACAGAGCCCGACAGACTCGCCTTGAAAGGACCGGCCGGGTCGAAAGTCCAACTCTTCGAGTTACCCCATACGGTGGCCGTAAAGCCATTCGCGGTGGCGGGACGCACGCCCGTGCCATTGACCTGACCACTTCCGCTGCAGCCAGCACTGCTGCTGGCAAGCACAATTCCGTTCTCGGTCCAAGACCACTCGGCTAGGATGAAGCCGTCGCCGTTACAGTTGAAGCTCCAGCTGTAGGGCCGGTCGACGAGAGCGGCTGCGTCCTCGAGAGGGCGAATGGACGGCGCCGTGAGAGCGTTGCGCTCGCTGCAGCCAGCCAGCAAGGCGGCGCCGAGCAGCAGACATGATTCCTTCCGAAGCCGGTACATGGTGACCTCCGCTTGACGTCCATCCCGTTTGCGGGCTGCGAGTTACTTCGTTCTCTGCCGGTGCCGGCCCTGGCGACCGCGTTCGCATTCGCAACATCGCTGCGTGAGGGCTATGTTAGCTCGGTGCGGTGAGGGCCCGATCAAAAACGGCTCAAACGGGCCCGATGCAGTACCCCAGGACGTATGGTGGGCTGATGCTCGAACTCATGACGTTCGGCGGGCTGTCCATCAAGGACAGCGGCGCCCCGATCACCGGCGCAGCCAACCAGCGCAAGACCCTCGCTCTCCTCGCCCTCCTCGCCGCCGCCGGCAAGAACGGGCTCAGCCGCGACAAGCTGATCGCCTACCTCTGGCCCGAGACCGACATCGAGCACGGCCGCAATCTTCTCAACCAAGCGTGCTACGCTCTGCGGCGCGATCTCCACGAGCGCGAGCTGCTCGTCGGCGCTGGGCAGCTCCGGCTAAACGAGGCCGTGGTCGCGAGCGACCTGCGGGCTTTCGAGGACGCGCTGCAACGCGGCGACAGCGAAGCGGCGGTCCGGGTCTATGCGGGACCGTTCCTCGACGGGTTCTTCGTGAGCGGGGCGCCGGAGTTTGAGCGCTGGGTGGATGCCGAGCGCGGGCAACTCGCCAAGCAGGTCAGCGACGCGCTCGTCACTCTGGCGAAGGACGCGTCCGTGCGCGGTGACCACCGCGCCGCGGCCAACTGGTGGCGTCGGCTCACCGCGCTCGATCCGCTCAGCTCCCATGCCGCCCTCGGCCTCATGAAGGCGCTCGTGGCCGCAGGCGAGTCCGCCTCTGCCATCAAGCATGCGCGAGCGCACGAAGCGTTCATAGAGGAAGAGATGGGGACCGCGCCAGATGCTGCCGTGCTGGCGCTCGTGAAGCAGCTGTGTGAGGAGGCCGAGCGCGGAGGGCCCCTCCCAGGCGCCGCGGAGCAGCAGCGCAAGCGGCGTCAATCCACGACGGATTTCCTGTTGGCCGCGCTGCCGGCGGCGCTGCGCGCGGAGCTGCGCCGAGCGACCACCCTCTCCACTGTCGCGGCCGCCCTCGGCATCGTGCTGGTCGTCGGCGCCGTGGGGTACGGCGTCTCGGGAAGGCGCGGGACAGCGAGCGGAGCCGAGCCCCTGGCCGTCGCGGACCGGAAGATGCTCGCCGTGCTCCCTTTCGAGAATCGCGGAGCAGTTGCCGACGAGTACTTCGCCGATGGCCTCACCGAGGCGATCGCCACCCGGCTCGGTAGCGTCCGGAGACTCGGCGTCATCGCCTGGCAGAGCGCCAGCCAATACAAAGGCAGCAAGAAGAGCCCGCAGGAGATCGGCCGGGAGTTGGGCGTCCAATACATCCTGGACGGCTCAGTCCGCTGGGAGAAAGCCGGCGGCGCGAGCCGCGTCCGGGTGAGCACAACATTGATCCGGGCGTCCGACGCCGCCCAGCTCTGGGCCGACGAGTACGACACCACGCTGAGCGGCGTGTTCGCGGTGCAGACGAACCTCGCCACCCGGGTGGCGGGTGCGCTCGACCTCGCCCTAATAGACGCCGAGCGCCGTTTGTTGGAGGCCAGGCCGACGGCGAACCTCCAGGCCTATGACGCGTATCTGCGCGGGCGCGTGCTGGGAGATCGTGAGTTCGATCCGGCCAACGGCCGCAAGTCGGTTCGCTTGTACGAGCAGGCGGTCGCCTTGGACTCGAATTTCGCACTTGCCTATGACTGGCTATCCGTCGGTTACGTGTGGATGCACATAAACCACATGGACCGGTCGCCGGACGTAGTGACTCGTGCCAAGGCCGCGTTAGATCGCGCGCTGCGCCTCGGTCCCAACCTGCCGGAATCCCACGCCGCGCTGGGGATGTTCTACCTCAACGTTCTCGGGGACAAAGACAAGGGGCTGCAGGAATACACTCGAGCCAGAGGCATGCGCCCCAGCGATCCGTGGTTTCCGGCCTTGATTGCAGCAATCTACGAGGCGAAGGGACGCTGGAACGACGCTTTGGCCTATAGGCACGAAGCCGTGGCGCTCGATCCTCGGAACGTCATGATCATGCTCATGACGGCGTCCAGCTTCATGGACCGACGCCAGTTCGCGCCGGCCACCTACTACTACGACCGGGCTCTCGCACTCAAGCCGGAGTCGTTCGACGCACAGCTCGGCAAAGCCATGGCCTATATCGGGCTGACTGGCGATCTGTCGGGGGCGCAGCGACTGCTGCCAGACCTGTTGCAGACACCCGATCCGACCGGTCAGAATGTCCCTGTTCTCCAGTTGAGCGACGTAGCGACGCTGTTCGATGCTGGACGCCGGGCGAGGTTGCTTGCGCTCACCCCAGCCGCGCTGGACGGGGATAGCGCCGTGTTGGCTCTGGCTAAGGCGATGGTCCAGCGCGCGAATGGTCAGGGTCCACAAGCGCGCGCGCAGTTCGACTCGGCGCGCAGCATCCTGGAAGTCAGCGTCCGTCAGGAGCCCAACGATGAGTACTACGCCGCCCTGCTCGGCCTGGCCCTGGCCGGCCTCGGCCGCTCGGCCGAGGCGGTCCGCGAAGGTAAGCGGGCCGTCGCTCTCGTTCCCGTCTCCAAAGACGCCGAGTGGAACCCGTACCTGCAAGCGAATCTGGCACGCATTTACGTGCTGCTAGGCGAACGCGATGAGGCGATCGAGCAGCTGGAGATCGTGCTCTCGAGACCCGGTCCGCTCTCGGCCGGGTGGCTCCGGGCCGATCCGTTCTGGGATTCGTTGCGGGCGAACCCGAGGTTCCAGCGACTGGTCGCGGCGAGGAACTAGATGAAGACCGGCTGTGTCTTCCTCACCGTTCTGTGCGTTCTCCCGCAGTCATTGCGCGCACAAGACGTCACCGGCAACCTCCAGGGCCGGGTGGTAACACCCCAGGCGGAGCCCGTCGCGGATGTCAGGGTGACCGTCGCGGGACCGAGCCTACAGGGTACGCGCGCCTCCCAGACCGATCCCCAGGGATTCTTCCAGGTGCTCGCCCTTCCGGGGGGGAGCTACGCGGTACGACTGGCGCGGATCGGGTTCCGCCCCGTTCTGATCGACCGGGTGCCTGTCCGGGTCGGTGGCACCACCAACCTCGGCCTCGTGACCGTCGAGTCCCAGGCGCTCGAGTTGGGCGAAATAGTGATCACCGCGCAGCGGCTCTCGATCGACCCGGTGAGCACCACGATCGGAGCCAACGTGGATGCGGCGACCTATGACGCGCTGCCGGTCGGCCGTGACTACCGCTCCGTCGTCGCTTTCCTGCCGCACGCGAACACGAGCTACTACACCGGCGACCCGGTGAACATCGGCGGCGCGACCGGGCTCGAGAACGCCTACTTCATCGATGGCGTCAACGTCACGGACGACCACTTCCAGGGCGTGGTCTCCACTTTTGTCCTGCCATACAATTTCGTCCGAACCGTCGAGGTGAAAGAGGGAGGATACGACGCGCGGTACGGCCGGGCGATCGGGGGGCTGGTCAATGCGGTCACCTACTCGGGCGGCAATCGGTTCGAGGGAGACATGTTTGCGTTCTTCACCGATCGCGCGCTGACCGGAGTGCAACGCACGGGCTTTGACGACGTGCGCAGCGACGGCTTCACGAACTACGACGTCGGTGCACGCGTTGGCGGACCGATCGTGCACGACCGCCTGTGGTATTCCGCCGCTTACAACCCCCAGGTCGAGTCGGCGCAGCAAGCCGTCCCCGGGTGGGGCGACTTCGCGGACCGGCTGCGACGCCACGTCTTCGCCGGGAAACTCACGTGGCGGATCGCGACCTCCACCGGCTTGGAGCTGCTGCTGTTCGGGGACCGCTCGACTCATCACGAGGTGTCGCGCTCGACGTTCTCCGCGTTCTCGGGGGTCGACAGCGTTGCCAACCCCGACCCGTTCCTGTTCTTCACGCGGGCGGGACATACCTCCACGTCGTTGCGACTGTCCCACCAGTTCGGGCCCCGTGGCCTGTTCGAGGCGGTACTAACCCGCGCCACGAGCTTCACGAGCCAGGGTGCGGAGACCGCGCGCGGCGCCAGCGAGCCGCTGTACCTCGATTACATCACCAGTACCCTCTCGGGAGGTCTACCGGGGAGAAACTCACCGCGAGACGCGCGTACCTCCGTCATGCTGCGCGGGGAGCTCGAGTTCGGTCCGCACACCGTGATGGCCGGGGCGGAGTACGAGGACGACCGCTACACCGACACGTGGCGGTCGAACCTAATCCTGCGCCTGAAGGACTCCCTCTGGACCAAGGACTCAGCGCTCGTCCCGGGGACCGTGCACAACCGCATCCCGACGCTGTATGCCGAGGACTCCTGGCGTATCGGATCGCGCGTCACTGTGCACGGGGGACTCCGCTGGTCGGGCGAGTACCTCTATGGATCGGCCGGTCTGGCACAAAGCTTTCCCACCGAGTGGCAGCCTCGGCTCGGCGCGGCGCTCCAGCTCGGTCGCCTCGGCACGCAGCGGATCTTCGGGTCGTGGGGCATCTTCTACCAGCAGCAACCGCTGGACGTTGCCCAGGGCTTCTACATCCCATACCCGGAGTACCTGAGCATCTTTTCGTCCGATCCGCGGCTCCCGGGCGCGAAGCCCGATACCGTACTGAACATTTCGACCGATCCGTCGCAGTACCCCAACATCCGCGGCGTCCAAGCGGAGCACCATCGGGAGATGACACTCGGATACGAGCGCCTGATCGGCACTGAGCTGAGAGTGACTGCCCGTGGGATACGGCGAGACCTGTTGTCAGCGTTCGGTTTCGGACTCGACACGTTGAATGCGCTCTACTGGGTGATGGGTGTTCCGGGACAGGGCGCCTTGAGCTTCCTGCCAAAGATGCGACGCAGCTACTCGGCGCTGGAGCTATCGGCGGAGTGGGCGGGTGGCCAAGGTCTCCAAGCGCGTCTCTCCTACGTCCTCTCGCGTGCCTACGGCAACTACACCGGCTTCTATGCGTCGGATTACGGTGTGGCGGCCCCGGGCCAGTTCGGCGGCGTGCAGATCGCCGAGCAGAAGAAGAACAGCACGGGACTGCTCCCGAACGATCGGACCCATGTGCTGAAGCTCTCCGGGGCGTACGGGTTCCATTTCGGTCTGACCAGCGGAGCGTTCTTCACGTGGCAATCGGGCACGCCGCTCAACGACTTCGGCGTCAACCCGTACTATGTCCGGGCGACGTATCTGGTCCCACGCGGCTCTGCGGGTCGCACGCCGGCTATCTGGGACTTGAACTTCCGGTTTGCCTATCCCTTCCAGGTCGCGAAAGGCGTCGGCGCGAAGGCGACGCTCGACTGGCTGCATGTCGGCAGCCCGCGGCGGCCCGTGTGGCTCGAGCAGATCCAGTACGTCGCAGAGGACGCCAACGGCAACCCGATCAATCCGAACTCGACGTACGGCCAGGTGCGGAGCTACCAGCCGCCGACCCAGGCGCGGCTGGGCGTGGAATTCACGTTCTAGGCTTAGGGCTTGGCTCGGGCAGCGTCAGGCTTTTCTTCTAGCCCGAGATTTGGACCCCGAGCCCTGCGGCACTCACCGTCCCGGTTTGCGGCAGATCGGGCACGGCCCCATCTGCGGCTCCTTGCCGAGCTCGAGTACCACCGGGCCGAGTGTGACCGCCGTGTCCGTGAGCGTCACGGTGAGCGTCATTACGTGCCCATCGGTCGAGCCGGTAAACCGCGCGGGATGGTCGGGACCGCGCGCCACGGGATAGAGCGTGATGTTGTAGCGGCCGGGCGTGTCGAACCGTCCCTGCTCATCGGCCACGATCGCCTGCTTCGTGTCACCCGCCGTGCAGCCAATATGGACGTGGGCGGTGGTGTCGAA
>Ga0075426_10002288_pt1 | contig 13736 bp, 10 predicted proteins | sample SoiMethybrSBSTD5_FD_75304 | JGI IMG/M metagenome (GOLD analysis project Ga0075426, IMG submission 75304) | Bulk soil microbial communities from a Populus tree surrounding site in Tennessee, USA - Soil MetaG P. TD hybrid SBSTD5 | ecosystem: Environmental > Terrestrial > Soil > Tree plantation... | reverse complement strand
GCCCGCGGATTTTTCCCCCGATCATTTCGGGAACCTCTTTGTCCAAAATGATGTGGAATCCAGAATCGCGCAAGTCAAATCCCATGGCGAAAAGCGAATCGGGAAACGTAAAAGTCTCCGACACCAGGATTTTCGGTCCGGGCACCGGTTTCCCGCGAACAATCACTGCGGCGGCGCCATCGCCAAACAAAATTGACGAAATCAAGTTCGCCTGAGAAATGTCTTTGCGCTGAAATGTAAGGGAGGGCAATTCCACGGCAATGATGAGTACATTCCCGCCTGGATGCGCTTTCAAGTAGTCTGCAGCGCGGCCCAATGCCATGGCCCCGGCCGCACATCCTAACTCGGTGAAAGGCATGCGCCGCACGTTCGGACGAAAACCCATCAAGTGGATCAAGTGCGCGTCCAGGGAAGGAATCATGAAGCCGGTGCAAGACACAGTTATGATGAGGTCGATGTCTTCCGGCTTGAGCCCGGCGTGTTCCAGGCACTTCTCCGCGGCTTCACGGCCCAGCTTCACCGCGTGCTCGATGTACTCGTTGTTTGTCTTGGAAAGCGCGCGCGGTTCGATGGTGTAATCGATGGGGAAAATGGCGCGCCGCTGGTGCACCTGCGCGTTGTCCACGATGCTCATCATGGCTTCGAGCCGCCGCTCGGGAATATCGAAGACGCGACCCATGTAATACTTCACGTCATCGCGCGTGATGGTGTAGGGCGGAAGCGCTGTGGCCGTCGCCGCAATCGTAGGATGCACTGCGTCACCGTTTACTCCGGGAACGTGACTCACGGGTTCGATTCTCTCCTTTTGGAGCGCAAAGGAAGTTGGGTGCTTTGCCCCTGATTCAACCGACGAATGCTACAGTCTCAGAGCGTGCTGCTTCTGAGGTTCTGACTCTACCTCATTCTCTTGTGTAACCCAAACATTTGCAATTCGTTGCGGTTCGTTGCCAATAGTCGCCTAGCGCAGCCCCACAAGCCCCCGAACCGATTCGATTAGCTTCGCCGAATCGTAGCCCACTCCATCCTTGAACACGGTTTCTACCTTTTCGATGTCCTTGATATTCCCGGAGGGATCGCCGTCAATCACCACCAGATCGGCTTGCTTGCCTACGGCCAGCGTGCCGATCTTGTCCAGCTCGCCAAGAAACTCCGCGCCATTCGAAGTAGCGATGTGAATTGCCTCCACCGGCGTGAACCCCGCCTCCACGAGCAGCTCCACCTCGCGTTGATCGCCGAATCCCGCAATCACGCCGCCGTATCCTGTGGGATCCAGACCCGCCAGCAGCATGCCGCTCTGCTTCACGAATTCGCGTTCGAACTCCAGTTCTTTCTTGAACAGCGCGGGCCAATCGGATTTCGCCGCACCGTCGGAAATCAGTGCGCGTCTTCTCAAGTAGGAAATGCGCGCTTCGGGGAGCATTGCATCCAGGATGCGGGCATCCAGCGGCGCGCGGTTCGGTACGAACGTCTCGAACACCGGCAGAGTGGATGTAATCGCAACGTGATGCGCCACGAGGTCGCGAATCATTTCGCGAATCGGACCGCTTGTCACTTCCAGGGGAAGCAAGGCTTTGTCAGCCTCGGCCGGATTGGGGCACAATCCCGGTTTCTTCCCAGGAAGAAATTCCGTGTCAACAACCAATCCATGCTCCAGGTCGTCAATGCCAAGTGCAGCCGCTTCACGGAAGCCGATGGAACAAAGATGCCCAGTCACCTTAATTCCATGCGCATGCGCCGCTTTTGTGGCCGCGCCCAGTTCCTCGGGCGTGATGTTCATGTATGCCTTGAAGGATGTAACTCCCTGCGCGATCCAGAATTCTACGGTGCGCCGCGCATCTTCTGCGTCTTTCAGCTGATGCATTTGCAGCGCGAAGGCTCCCGGGCCTTCTAGGTACGGCCCCGTGACGTGAATTTTCGGGCCGGCCATTTTGCCTTCGTCAATGTCACGCTTTAGTTCGAGGTCCGCATAGGGCTCAATGCTCCCCGTCGTTCGAATCGACGTCACGCCTCCCGCCAAATACAGCCGCGGAAAACTCGCGGCGTGTTGCGGATAGAGCGGTGGCGCGCCGCCCGGCGACGGGTAGTACATGTGGTCGTGCATGCCGACAAGCCCGGGAATGATCGTGCGGCCGGAGAGATCGAGCACTTTCGCGCCTTCGGGAATCTTTGTGCTGGCGGCGTCGCCGAGCGCGGCAATCTTTCCCTCGCGGATCACCAGAGTTTGATCTGCGCGAGAGGCGGCTCCGGTACCGTCAATCACATGCACATGCGTCAGGGCAATTACCGGCGCGTCTTCCTTCACAAACGCGCGTACCTCGGGGGTCAGTTTGGACGCGGACTGCGGCAGGCAAAGAGCAGGCAACGTCAAGAAATAGAAAGTTAGAGCCAGTACTTTTCGCATGGGCCACCCCGAAGGCTTGGTTGTCGTCCGGCGTGCGGCAGGCAGTTTAAGCAGAGGAGGCCGGCAAAGCAAGAAATGTTCCACGTGGAACTCTAATTGCTCACGGTAGCTCTCGCCTGCCTTCAACCCACTCGCATATCATTTATGATAGATTTCCTGCCTTTTGAGGTAAGTCCTTTGAGGTGAAGCATGTCTCGATTCTTCTTACGTTTCTTCGTTTGTGCTCTCGTGCTCATTCTATTCCGCGAATGCCCCGCCCCTGGACAGCAAACCGCGACGCCCGCTACCACGGAGGGCGACTTTGTCGTCAAGAATTTCCAGTTCCGCTCCCGTGAATCGCTGCCCGAACTGCGCCTTCATTACACGACACTCGGGAAGCCTGCAAAGAACGCGCAGGGACGCGTCACCAACGCGGTTTTGATCTTGCACGGCACCGGTGGCACCGGGCATCAATTCCTCTCGCCCATTTTTGCGGGCGAGCTTTTCGGCCCGGGCCAGCTTCTCGACGCCGGGCGCTACTACCTCATTCTTCCCGACGGCATCGGCCACGGAAGATCTTCGAAGCCCAGCGACGGCTTGCACGCGCATTTTCCCACGTACGACTACGACGACATGGTCGCCGCGCACCATCGCTTGCTCACCGAAGGGCTCGGCGTGAATCATCTGCGCCTCGTCATGGGCACTTCGATGGGCTGCATGCATTCGTTCGTGTGGGGAGAAACGTATCCCGATTTCATGGATGCGCTGATGCCGCTGGCCTGCCTGCCGGTGCAAATCGCGGGCCGCAACCGCATCTGGCGCATGATGGTGATGGACGCCATTCGAAATGATCCTGAATGGGAGGGTGGCGAGTATTCCACCGAGCCGCAGCAGGCGTTGCGGACCGCGCTTGATCTTTTGATGATCGCCGGAAGCGCGCCGCTCTATTGGCAAAAGGCCTACCCGACGCGCGAAGCAGCCGACAAGGAGCTCGATGATTATTTCAAGTCGCGGATGCCGGGACTTGATGCCAACGACCTCCTGTACCAGGTGAACGCTTCCCGCAATTACGATCCTTCGCCCCAACTCGAAAAAATCATCGCGCCTATGATGTACATCAACTCCGCGGATGATTTCATCAACCCGCCAGAACTCGGCATCGCTGAACGCGAAATCAAAAAGGTGAAGAATGGCCGCTTCGTGGATTTGTCCATCACCGACGAAACCCGCGGCCACGGAACTCACACCCGCGCCGCCGTCTGGAAGCAATACCTCGGCGAATTATTGGAAAAGTCTGCGCGATAACCAAGTCTTGGCAAGCTTGAGTGCGAAGAACCCCATAAAACCCGCGGACCAAACGATGGTAGCTCCGTAGACGAGAAGCGAGGGGGTACCTGAGCCCGACAAAAGAACCGTAGCCAGCACGGATCCTGAAACCACGAAGCCAGTCACATTTCCCGCCAATCTGTATTTCAGGGGAAGCTTGGGCGTAATTGCTTTTTCATTCCAGCGTCGTTCAATGCTCCTTCCGACCCAATACCAGAAGAATGCGACTAACAGGACGAAAAGCAGGCGAACCACAAGGCTGGACTTAATCACCGCTGCCATCAGGGCTGTGGCCACTAGAACGAGGAAGTCAACAATAATGAGCAGATTAAATGAGCGCGGCACGTAGTCGAATTCACCCATTAAATGCCAACCGTTATTCGTCCATTGAGCTTTAAGCTGAGCCTCGTGTTTGTTTTTCTCAACCTGGAGGCCAATCAGAAGTGTGATAGCAAGCGCGACTTGGAGTGCAGAAAGCACCCAGCGCCAGGGGAACCGCCGAGGATTAGGCCGGCTCACGCTTTCCTGATTTCCTAGCCGCAGATTTTCTGAATATTAATGGATTTGGTGTCCATGCAGACACTACCCCGCAGCTTCCTGGCTGGCGCGGATTTCCTGCCAGCGGCGTGGGCGCTTGTTGGCTTGCAGAACTTTCTTGCGTAGGCGAATCGTCTTTGGCGTGATTTCCACGTACTCGTCGTCGGCGATGAACTCGATGGCCTGCTCGAGGCTCAACTCGCGGTGCGGAATCAGGCGAATGGCCTCATCCGCGGTCGACGAGCGCATGTTCGTCAGCTTCTTTTCTTTCGTGACATTCACGTCCATGTCCTGCTCGCGTGTATTTTCGCCGACAATCATCCCCTCGTAGACGTCCACCGTTGGGCCGACAAATAACTCCCCGCGCTCCTGCAAATTCCACAGCGCAAATGCCGTCGAGACTCCCGCTCGATCCGCGACTAGCGCGCCTGTGGGACGCAGCGCCATCTCGCCACCGTATTCCGTCCAGCCGTCGAAAATCGAGTGAATCAGCGCCGTGCCGCGGGTGTCGGTCAGCAACTGGCTGCGCAAGCCGATCAATCCGCGAGAAGGAATCTTGAAGTCCAGCCGCACGCGCCCCGAGCCGTGATTGCTCATCTTGGTCATTTCGCCGCGGCGCCCGCCGATGGTTTCCATAATGATGCCGATGAAATTCTCCGGAATGTCGATCACCAGCCGCTCGACGGGTTCGAGCTTCTTCCCGTTTTCCGTGCGCGTCACGATTTCCGGCTTGCCCACCATCAATTCGAAGCCTTCGCGCCGCATCGTCTCAATCAGAATCGCGAGTTGCAGCTCGCCGCGGCCCAGCACGCGAAACGATTCCGGCGTGTCCGTGTCTTCAACGCGAATCGAAACGTTGGTGAGCAATTCTTTTTGCAGGCGGTCGCGCAGATCGCGTGAGGTCAGGTAGTCGCCGTCCTTGCCGGAAAGCGGCCCGCTGTTCACCGTGAAAATCATGGCCAGCGTGGGCTCGTCAATCAGCAAAGGCTCGAGCGGCGCGGGCGACTCCACATCCGTGATGCTCTCGCCGATTTGAATGCCCTCGATTCCCGCAATCGCCACAATATCGCCCGCGAGAACCCCTTCGGCTTCGTCGCGCTCCAAGCCGCGGAACGTGAACAGCTTGGTGATTTTCGTAGGCTCGAGTTTTCCGCTCAGCTTGCTGACGCCCACTTCTTCGCCACGCCTGAGCGTTCCATTGAAAACGCGCGCGATGGCGATGCGCCCGAGAAACTCGCTGTAATCCAGGTTCATCACCTGAATCTGCAGAACGCCCGCGGGATCACCCGTCGGCGCGGGAATATGTTTTACGATAGCTTCGAACAGCGGTAACAAATCTTTCGAATTATCCCCAATCTTGTTGTGGGCTACGCCGTCGCGCGCATTGGTGTAAATGATCGGAAAGTCGAGCTGGTCTTCCGTCGCGTCCAGGTCAATGAAGAGGTCGTAGATTTCGTCCAAGACTTCCTTCGGCCGAGCATCCGCACGGTCAATCTTGTTCAACACAATCACCGGAGGCAGTTTTGCCGCCAGCGCTTTCTGCAAAACGTACCGAGTCTGCGGCAGGGGTCCTTCGCTCGCGTCCACCAGAACGACCACGCCATCCACCAGCCGTAGCGCGCGTTCGACTTCTCCGCCAAAATCGCTGTGGCCCGGCGTGTCCACAATGTTGATTTTCGTCCCGCGAAAAAAGAGCGCGGTGTTTTTCGCCAGAATGGTAATGCCGCGCTCGCGTTCCAGCTCATTCGAATCCATCACGCGGTCGACCACCGCTTCGTTGGCACGGAAAATCCCGCTTTGCCTGAGCATGGCGTCCACCAGCGTGGTTTTGCCGTGGTCCACGTGCGCGATGATGGCGATATTGCGAATCTCTTGACTCATGTTTCTGTTCTTTGTGACGTCCTCGCGCCAATTCCTCCAAACACAAAAATAGCTGCTGGAACAACCAGCAGCCCGGATATTTCTCCACTTTGGATGCTTCTCAGGTGCGGTCGAGCACTTTCCAGTGTAACAGAGCCAGCCCGGTTCGTGTACTATCCCTGCCGCGAGAGTAAAGGGCCAAGGCAAGGAGGATAAAGCTTGTGAGCGCTCTTCATATTGACCGGAAGTCCCTCTATTTTCTGTTGGCCATTCTTCTTCTCGGCCAGCCCACCGCCGCGCAGCAGCAGGAGCGCCCCGACTATTCGAAGCTCTTTGACAAAACCGAAGTCATGATCGCTGCACGCGACGGAGTGAAGCTCCACACGGAAATCTATTCCCCCAAGAACGCCTCCGAGCCGCTGCCCGTCATCTTCGAGCGCACCCCTTACGGTCTGAGCGATGACGAAAAAGGCTACAGCCGCATCCTCAACCGCTACGCCGAAATGATCCCCGAAGGCTACATCTTCGTGTTTCAGGATATTCGCGGGCGCTACGGTTCCGAAGGCAAATTCGTCATGCAGCGGCCGGTGCGCGATCCGAAGAACCCGAAAGCAATCGATGAGGGCACGGATACCTACGACACCATCGACTGGTTGGTGAAAAACGTCCCGCACAACAACGGCCGCGTGGGACTGCTGGGCATTTCCTACGGCGGCTGGCTCACCGTGATGGGCATGCTCTACCCGCATCCCGCGCTCAAAGCCGTTTCCGAGCAGGCTTCTCCTGCCGACATGTTTCTCGGCGACGATTTTCATCACAACGGCGCTTTCCGCCTGAGCTACGGCTTCGAATACTCGACGATGATGGAGACTGACAAGACCAACTTCTCTTTTCAATTCGATCGCTTTGACACCTACGAATGGTATTTGCAGCTCGGCGCGCTCTCGAACGCCAATAAGAAATACATTCACGCAGCGCTTCCCACGTGGAACGACTTCGTCGCGCATCCCAACTACGACGCGTTCTGGAAACAGCAAGCCATGCCCTCCATTCTGACGCGGCCCAAAGTGCCGAATCTCAACGTCGCCGGCTGGTGGGACCAGGAAGACTTCTACGGCCCGATGAAGATTTACGAAATCCTGGAGAAAGAAGATCCGGACCACTTGAATTATCTCGTTGCTGGTCCCTGGAACCACGGGGGCTGGGCACGCGGCGTAGGCAATTCGCTGGGGCTAATCCCTTTTGGCAGTGATACATCCCTTTATTTCCGGCAGAAGATCGAAGCGCCGTGGTTTGCTTACTGGCTGAAGAACAAAGGCAATCTTCCCCTCAAAGAGGCGCTGCTGTTCCAGACCGGCAGCGATACCTGGACAAAATTCGATTCCTGGCCGCCGCGCGAAGCGAAAACCCAGAATCTTTATTTTCGCGAAGACGGAAAGCTCTCGTTCGACGCCCCGAGCGCTGATTCCGAGCAAGCTTTCGACAGTTACGTCAGCGACCCCGCGCATCCGGTGCCGTATCGACAGCGCCCCATCGACATGACTTATCCCGAGGACCATCCTGGCAGTTGGTATACCTGGCTGGTGCAGGACCAGCGATTTGTAGATAGCCGCCCCGACGTCCTCACCTGGCAAACCGATGAGCTGAAGGAGGACGTCACCCTTGCCGGCCAGGTCACTGCCAAACTCTTCGCTTCCACGACCGGCACCGATGCTGACTGGATTGTCAAGCTGATTGACGTTTATCCGGAGAAGTATCCCGACAAATGGCAGCTTTCCGGCTACGAACTGATGATTGCCGATGAAGTTTTCCGCGGCCGCTTCCGCAACTCTTTCGAAAAACCGGAAACGATTCAGCCCAGCGTAGTCACGCCGTTCAAAGTTGACTTGCACACAGCGAATCACGTCTTCAAGAAAGGCCACCGCATCATGGTTCAGGTGCAAAGCACTTGGTTTCCCATCATTGACCGCAACCCGCAGAAGTTCGTTCCCAACATTTTTGAAGCACAGGAATCGGACTACCAGAAAGCCACGCAGCGCGTCTACCGCTCAAGGCGCTTTCCCTCGAGCGTCGAAATCTCCGTGCTTCCATAAGCCACCATGTCAGGAAATTGAGAATGCCCCCCTCGAGCGCCTGCGCTGGCGAGGGTGGGGGCGGTAAGCTTTGCGCCATACTCTGGGCGCCTAGTGATACAAATACTCCCAGCATTCCAGTTTGTTCCTTCTTCCGCTTTCGCTGGCAGTTCGCCCAGAAGCGGCTTCTACCCAGTACAAAGAATTGGTTTGACCATGTGAGCGCAAGAACGTTCTACGCATAGACGAGAGACGGGAATTGTTCCCGTGTTCGAAGAGGGGAATTCTCCGCGATTTCATATAAAGCGCATCTAAAAATGGAAGCTTAACACCATGTAACATCCAGATTCTTGCAGGATTGTCGAGGTCTTCATTAATGTCTCTCGGTAGTGCACTCGGTCGAGGAACTTATGTGCGAAATCATCCGTAATTCAGGAAAACACTCTACAGGCTTTTGCGTCTATACGGTGTAAAGGGGTAAGGGTGACCGTCTATGCCATCGGAAGTGATTACGATGCAAGAACCGGATAGTCCTGCGATTCCCGGGCCAAGCTTGCTTTCTTCAGGTCGTTATATCCATTTTGGGCCCTTCCGGATTGATCAGCAGAGGCAGGAAGTCACGCGGAATGGGATCCGGCTAAAGCTTCAAGGGAAGGTTTACCAGACGCTTCTCACGTTACTTGAAAAGCCTGGCGAAGTCGTGACGCGCGAAGAGCTGCGCCTGCGCCTGTGGCCCGCAGACACGCATGTCAATTACGATGCGAACGTAAACACCACCGTTAACAAGCTTCGCATAGCCCTGGGCGATTCATCGGACAAGCCCCTCTATGTGGAGACCATACCTCGAAAGGGATACTCCCTGCTCGTGCAGCCGGAAATCTCCAACAGGGTCGGAAATCCTCATGTGCCGCAAAACGGGTCACATCGAGAAGACGGAGAAACCTCTTCTCCGCGCACTGGCTTTTTCAAGTTCTCCAAATCCGACTTGTGGGTGGTCCTCGGCGCCATCGGCCTGATTCTTGCAGGGATGCTCCTTGGGGCCGGCATCATGCGCTTCTGGATGAGCCATCCAGCGCCAGTCTCGAGTCACTCGCTCGCGCTGGTTCTCCTTCGCATTTTGGAGAAGGCGCTTCTTTAGACCGGCCTGGACCCCGTCAAAATCATCCTCTAGGCTTTCCGCTGGCGCTGTGTCTTCAATTCTCTGCATGCCCCTGAAGGAAGCCTCGGCGGTTGGAATGCTTCGTTGCATTCTCGTGTAGACTGCTTGCTTCCTTATGCTAACCGCCGTCACCCGCGCTGTCAGTCCGGCCATCGTCCGGTGCGAGCTGTCTTTCATCGATCGCAAGCCCATCGACTTGGGGCGCGCGCGGGAGCAGCATCAAGCGTACGAAATGCTCCTGGCAAAGTTGGGCGCGCGGGTCATCTCTCTTCCCCCCGAGCCCGATCTTCCCGATTCCATGTTTGTGGAAGATCCCGCGATAGTACTCGACGAAATCGCAGTCATCTTGCCGCTCGGCACAGAAAGCCGCCGGCCCGAGGCCACGTCCCTCGCGCAAGAGCTTTCGAAATACCGCAAACTTGCCCACGCCCAGCTTCCCGGTACGCTCGAAGGCGGCGACGTTCTTCGCATCGGCCGCAAGCTTTTTGTGGGGCTGACGAAGCGCAGCAACGCCGAAGGCATTCGCCAACTCGCGGAGATCGTCAAACCCTACGGCTATGAAGTCATCTCCGTGCCCGTGACCGGCTGCCTGCACTTGAAATCCGCGGTCACCTGGATTGCAGACACCACGCTGCTGGCGAACCGCGCATGGTTTGACACCAAACCCTTCGTCGGCTATGACTGGATTGACGTGGATCCCTCGGAGCCGCACGCCGCGAACGCGCTGGCGCTTGGTGACACGGTCATTTTGCCGGCGTCGTTTCCAAGAACGTGCGGCCGGATCGGCTCGGTGGACTTTCTCGTCACAACCCTGGACATCTCTGAGCTCCAGAAAGCCGAATCCGGCCTCACCTGTTCAAGCTTGCTCTTTGAGAATTTCAGCTAGTGTCAGGCAGACGCAACCCTGATTCTGCCCGGCTTCGCTGGCTCTTGCGTCCCGGCTCTCTCCGGGAATACCCGTGCCGATCCTCTCCAGCCGGAGCAGGCCTATGGGTGAAAACTGAATTCCAGCGAAACCGTCGTTTCGCCGCTCGCTGGCGCGTACTTCCAGTTTTTCAGTGCGTCCTGAACGGCGCTCACCAGCACGGGATGGCCGCCGAGCACTTTCACATCCTTGATTTGGCCGTCGGGCGCGACTAGCACTTGAACTTTCACGACTCCAATTAACCGGAATCGACGCGCGGTCTCCGGATACGTCGGAGTTGGATTGTTAAGTGCCTTCCGGCTTTCCTGCGCGTGCACGCCCGCTCCCGCGAAGCTGAATCCCACCACCAGCAGAATCTGCGCTACTCTCTTTCTCGTGTTCATCTCCATCTTCGTCATTCCATTCCTGTTTTGAGTTTTTTCTTTGAGCTGGCGTATATCGGGGACCACAACGCCCGGACTCTTTTTTATTTCTTGTCCTGCTGTTCCAGCCTATCGAATGCTGTTTCTTCTTGGAACTCTGGCGAAGGTCAGGTGTGATTCCGCGGAAACTGTTCGTGCGTACGAAGTACGAAGAGAAAACATTTTCCCTAAGCTGCGGTCGCGAGAAAATGTGGGTCTGAGCCCTGTGCGCTTTGCTATTTGTTCAAGGGTCACCGTAGCTGTTTGCATAGCTAAGGGCTTTCTATGCCGAAACCCATTCCCATGCGTCTACTAACACCAAGGTCGGGCTCAATTCCCAACTGGGAGGGCAGCTCTATGAAACGCACAGTAGCGGTCAGACTCGTCCTGGGCCTCCTTTGCATGACCACTCTCTATTCAGCCTCAGGGCGAGCGCAGGATACCTGGAATTGGCCGGAGAAGCCGAAGAACCTCCAAGTCTTGCCAAAGGACTGGCCGGGTTCGCGCCTGCGGCCGGTGATGGTCGGGTTCACAAGAGCACTTGGTGTGCGCTGTTCCTATTGCCACAAAGGAGAAGAAGGCAAGCCGCTGAGCACGTACGATTTTGCCTCGGACGAGAATCCCAACAAGAACCGCGCCCGAGAAATGTACCGCATGCTTGGCGACATCAATGACCATTTGAAGAAAATTGAGCCCAGCGGCGATAAGCGCGTGAACATGTGGTGTCACACCTGCCACCATGGGCGCCCGCGCCCCATGACCCTTGACGAAGAGCTGGGAGAACAATACCGAAAGAAGGGTCTGCAAGCCGCACTCGACGATTACGCCGATCTCAAGAAGAAATATTACGGGCGCGCAGCTTTCGATTTCGGCGAAGGCTCGTTAAACGTTTTTGGCTATGCCCTTCTGGAGGGCAACGACGCCGCGGGGGCGATCCAGGTCTTCAAATTGAACGCCGAAGCGTTTCCTGACTCCTCGAACGTTTGGGACAGCCTGGCGGAAGGCTACTTGAAGGTGGGTGATCTCAAAAAAGCGCAGGAGAATTACGAAAAGGCGCTTAGCCTTGATCCGGCAAACCAAAGCGCTAAGGAAGCCTTGAAGAAAATCAAAGACTCACCGCAAAAATGAGTTGTGCCTGACTACGGCCGCGCTTGCAATTCCATTCTCAAAACAGCCGAGGCTGGCGCCTCGGCGCTTCGCGTCCGAAATATTCGTAAGCGCGCGGAGTGGCTACGCGGCCGCGCGGCGTGCGATCAATCATGCCAATCTGCATGAGGTAAGGCTCGTACATTTCTTCGATGGCGTCTTCCTCTTCCGCAAGCGCCGCTGAAAGCGTCCCGAGGCCCACCGGACCGCCTCCATATTTGTCGAGGAGCGCCAGCATCAAGTTGCGGTCCACTTCGTCCAGGCCGCTCTCATCCACGCCAAGCATTTGCAGCGCTTCCTGCGCAACAGCGCGCGTAATCCGCCCAGCGGCGCGGACTTCGGCGAAGTCGCGCGAGCGGCGCAGCAGGCGGTTGGCGATGCGCGGCGTGCCCCGGGAGCGGCGCGCGATTTCTTCCGCGCCGCCTTCGTCCATTTCGATGTTCAGGATTTTCGCGGAGCGGTGAATGATGATGAGCAAATCCGCCGGTTCGTAAAAATCGAGACGATGGACGATGCCGAAACGCGAACGCAGAGGAGCGGTGATCAATCCCGCGCGCGTTGTCGCGCCCACCAGGGTGAAGTGGCCCAACTGGAAAGGATGAATGCGCGCCCCTGGTCCCTGGCCAATGATCAGGTCCACGCGGAAATCTTCCATCGCAGGATAAAGCACTTCTTCGACCGCAGGTTGCAGCCGGTGAATTTCGTCGAGAAAAAAAACCTCTTTCTTTTCGAGCGAGGTCAGAATCGCCGTGAGGTCGCCTTTGCGTTCGAGCAGCGGCCCCGCGCTCGTTTTAATAGGAACGTTGAGTTCGTTGGCGATGATCTGCGCCAGCGTGGTCTTGCCCAGCCCCGGCGGGCCGTACAGCAGCACGTGGTCCAGCGCTTCATCGCGGCTGCGCGCCGCGTCAATAGCGATCTGAATGTTCTCCTTGACGCGCTTCTGCCCGATGTACTCCTCGAGCCGCCGCGGCCGCACGCTGACGTCGATGCGCGCGTCTTCTTCATAAGCCGCTCCGGATACAATCCGCTGCGGCTCTCTTTGCTGCATCATCCGTTTTGCAGTGCCATCGGCCATACTTGTTTTCTCAGCGCAAAGACACAGAGAACGCCGGGGAAGAAAGTCCTTTTTTTGTCCTTTCTGTGCCCTCCGTGGTCTCTGTGTTAAAACACGCTCGTAGACATTGCCATCTTCCAACCGGTCCGTGGCAGTCGCTACGCTCCCGCACGGGTGGACCGCCCCTTCGGCGCGCTCAGCGATTGCAGCGTCGCCCGCAACAGCTTCTCAAAATTTCCTGTGCCTGCCGCGCGTTTCGCTTCCGCCGCCGCCTCTTCTGCTGTGCGCGTGTCGTAGCCCAAATTCACGAGGGCGGAGACGACGTCTGCCTCTACGCCCGCCGCAGAAGCCATCGCGGGCTTCTCCGTTTCGATGGCCACGGCTTCGAGTTTATCCTTCAACTCCACAACCATGCGTTCCGCGGTTTTTCTCCCCACGCCGGGAATCTTCGTTAGGCGCACCAAGTCCCCGCCGCGAATCGCCGGAACCAGCTCTTCCACGTTCATCCCGGAAAGAATTTTCAACGCCAAGGCCGGGCCGACGCCCGAAGCGGAAATCAGCAGCTCAAAAAAATGCTTCTCGCGCGAGGAAACAAAACCAAAAAGCGCTAGCGCATCTTCGCGTACGTGCGTGTAAATCAGCAGGGTAACTTCGGTGTGCAGCTCGCCCAGCGCGGCGTACGTCGAAAGCGGCACTTGCACCACGTACCCGACGCCGCCCACGTCGACGAGCACCTGGTTCGGTCTTTTCTCCGCGAGCCTTCCGCGCAACTGGCCAATCATCGTTGTCGAATCCCGGCCGCCAGTATTGCCGCCTTTTCTTCGCCTGTCAACGCGAACCCCAATTCCGCACTCAATTAGAAAACTGCCCTGTCTT
>Ga0075426_10002286_pt1 | contig 13740 bp, 10 predicted proteins | sample SoiMethybrSBSTD5_FD_75304 | JGI IMG/M metagenome (GOLD analysis project Ga0075426, IMG submission 75304) | Bulk soil microbial communities from a Populus tree surrounding site in Tennessee, USA - Soil MetaG P. TD hybrid SBSTD5 | ecosystem: Environmental > Terrestrial > Soil > Tree plantation... | reverse complement strand
ACGTCGTTTGCGCTAACGAGAACCGTTTGCGGAGTGTCAGTTGCGGCCGGCTTATCGACGGCGACCGCGGGCGTTTCCAAATCCGCGGCATTGAAACCGATCTTTTCCGCCAGCGCGTTTACGAACACGTGCACGCCGATCGCAATCGCTTCCGAGAATCTTCCGTCGCTCAATGGACCACGCATCCGATAACTCATCTCGCCTAACACACCCTCGGGCAACTGAGTCTGAACTGTGCGACTGGATTGCGTGAACGAGCTCTTTGACGCTGCGGAGACGACCATCAGCAACGTCTTCGTGCGGCTGGTCTTTGCAGCGATGTTCCAGTTGTTAGCCAGCCGTTGCGAGAAAACATCGATCGCCTCGCCGCCGGTGCTGTCGACCATTGCGACGTAAAATTCGATCTTCGTCTTTTCCTTAAAATTCGCGAGCAGGGTCTCGAGCCGGTTTTTCATGTCCGGATCAAGCACGCCGGCGAGATCACTGACGTGACTGGTTGGCGAGGACAATTGCGTCGACTGGGCCAGCGGCGTGGCCGTTGTCAGGGCGAATAGACCAGCAGCCGCAATCAGCGCCAATCCGAAGTTCAAGACTCGATATGTTGGGAGCATCCGATGTTTTCCGTGTTGAGTTTTGGGGGACGATTCGGCGGTCATGATACCATCTATTCGCGACTTGCGTCTTTACCCAACAATTTCGAAAAGAAGATGAGTGAACTGGACGAAGCCTGGACGATTGCGCTGGCGGAGGCTGAGCAAAGAGCACGTCTCGCGGGCCGCGGCGACGTCGCCGAATACCTCGCGCTGCGCAATTCCAACGATCTGCTCCGCAAAGCCGGCATCGATTGGCTCGTGGCCAGCTTCACGAGCCTGGCGGGCGATGCGAACCGCGCGGGCGCAAGCATTCAGATCGCCAACACTGACGGGCACCGGTTCCGCACCGGTACCTCGACGATGGTCGGACGCCTCGTTTCGCTGACTAACGGCGTGCGCCAGCTTCTCGTGGAAGCCGGTTGGCCGCGCGTGCCGCGCGATGGCATCGTGCGCGGCGGCGGCCTCGCTGCGGCGCACGTTCGTCACGTCGGTATTCGCCGCGCCGATGAAGAGTTGTTGTTGTCGCGATCTGCCGCGGGCGCGCCGCAATGGACTTCAGTTACAAGGACGCGGCGAACTTTTCACGAGTCAGACATGCATCGACATCTCGCTATTCTTCTCGACCGTTACCGTTAATCCGCCTTCCCAATCCGCATAACCATTTCGTTGACCGCTGCACGTTTTGGCGCTGGTCAGACTGAACTCCGTGATTTTTCCTAGCAAATTTAAGGCTTTTCGCAGTGGTCCGGGAAAGGCACAACACTTGCCAATCCTGCCTTCAGCGAAACGCTGGCTGAGGATCAATCCCAGACCCGAAGAATTTCTGAGGAGAGAGTAAAGATGAAGAAGCACACACTGAAGTTTTCAATTTTGGCTGCGGCGGTGTTAGCGCTCAGCTTGCCGGTTGCCGCAGCTGCTCAATGGAGAGGTTATCCTCAAGATCGTTATCCAGATAATCGCAACAACGGCCGTTACGGACGTTATGACGATCGTGCCCTGCGCGACTCAGCTCAGCGGCTCGATCGTTTAGCGAAAGACTTCGAACGCGACATGGACCGTGCATTGGATCGCAGCAGCGTGAACGGCAGCAGCCGCGAAGATCGCATCAACGATGAAGTGCATCAGTTTCGTCGTGCGGCCGGCGACTTTAAATCACGCGTCGGTAATGGCCGTGACTTGAACCGCAGTGCGGACGGAGCGCGCCGGTTGTTGGATGAAGCGCAGCAAGTGAATCGCATTGCTCGACCGCGTTGGTTTGATGGCCGCCTGGCGTCTGAGTGGTCAGCGATTGAACAAGAGTTGCGATTCGTCAGCGACGTCTACGGTTTCCGCTATAACGGCGGCAACAACGGTGGCTATGGTCGCGACGACGACTATCGCCGTAACGATCGCAACGATCGCAACAACAATCGTAACAACGATTGGTGGCGAAGAATTCCATTCCCTCAGTAATTGACTAGCCTGTAATCGAATCTGCTTGTTGGTACCTACCCGTTTTTGACTTCCTTTCGAAGGCCTCGGCTCTGCCGGGGCCTTTGCCCTTTTTGCGTGGTTGTGCTTTTTTGTGGAACGCATGCTTGGCACCCTCTATCTGATCGCGACGCCGATTGGCAACCTCGCGGACATCACCCACCGCGCGCTTCAGGTCTTGCGAGATGTCGCGGTCGTCGCGTGTGAAGACACGCGACACACACGCAAGTTGCTACAACACTATGGCATCAACGCAAAGACCGTCAGTTACCACGAACACAACGAACAGCAGCGCGCGCGCGAACTGATCGAGTTGCTGCAACAAGGCAGCGACGTCGCGGTTGTTTCCGACGCGGGCACACCGGCGATTAGCGATCCGGGATTCAGGCTCGTGCGTGCGGCGATTGATAACGGGATCACTGTCACGCCGGTGCCTGGTCCTAGTGCATTGATCTCGGCATTGGTTGCAGCGGGTCTGCCTACGGACGAGTTTTTCTTCGGTGGATTTTTGCCGGCGCGTTCGAGTGCGCGGCGCGCGCGTTTAAGCGAGTTGCGTGTAGTGCCGGGAACGTTGGTCTTTTACGAGGCGCCGCACCGGCTCGCCGCGAGTTTACGCGACGCGTACGAAGTGTTAGGCGAACGTGAAGCGGTGGTCGCGAGAGAGTTGACGAAGTTGCACGAAGAGATCAGGCGCGGGCGCTTGCATGAACTTGCTGAACATTACGCGAACGTCGAACCACGCGGCGAGATTGTGCTGTTGATCGATCGAACGGTGTTGGACGACGCGGCTGCTGCGGAAAGTTCAACGACAAGTGTTTCGCAACTCGTCGCAAAGTTTGAAGCCGAAGGCCTGGATCGCCGTGCGGCACTAAAGAAAGCGGCGCGTGAGCTGGGTCTCTCACGCGCCGAAGCCTACCGCCTTCTCACACAACATCGACAGGATTCGCAAGGTTAACAAGATAGAAAGAAACTTAGACCAGATCAGTTCTTAACCACATCCAGCTCCAAACCCCATCCTGTTAACCATGTTCATCTTGTCTACTCACTACCGCTCAGTTGGGCCGGTAATGGTTTGTCGGCTCTCAATCGCGCCGGTCGGTTCGCGATTTCCCACAACGTCATGTAGATCGTGCGCGTCACGTTCTGCATCTTCTCGTAATCGATCTTGTCCGCCGTGTCTCCCGCACGATGATAGTCTTCGTGCACACCGTCAAAGAAAAAGATGATCGGGATACCTTTGCGCGCGTAGTTGAAGTGATCGCTGCGATAGAAGAACCGGTTCGGATCGTTCGGCGCGTCATAACGCGTATCGAACGTCAGGTTCAGATACGATTTATTGACCGCGTTCACGAGTTCGCCAAGCTCGGTGCTCATCATCGTCGAGCCGATCAGATAGATCGCATTCGGCCCGGTTAACTCGGAATTGCGCGGATTGGTGTCGCCTTCTTTCTTGCTGCGCCCGATCATGTCGATATTGATCTGCGCGACGATACGATTCAACGGCACCGTCGGAAACTCAGTGAAGTAACGCGAACCCCACAATCCTTTTTCCTCGCCGCAGTGCCAAACAAACAGCACCGATCGTTTCGGACGCACCGGCGCTTTCGACAATGCCTCCGCCATCGCCAGCAACGCGGTCGTGCCCGATCCATCATCATCAGCGCCATTGCAGATCCGGTCGTTACCGATCGGCGGACAACCACTGCCGACGTGATCGTAGTGCGCGCCAAGCGCAACGTATTCTTCTTTCAACGCCGGATCGCTACCCTCCCAAATCGCGACCACGTTCTGTGTTGGAATCGTCTCCGTAGTGTTGCCCGCGCTCAACGTCACCTTCTTGTCGTCGCTCAGTGCAAACGGCGCCGGTAACGCGGCGGCGCTGGTCGCGTTTAGTATCGAGCTGCCCGCCTCGCGCTCACCCGTGAACAACGAATTCACTACGTCAGGCGCGACAACAACCGACGGCATCGAGGGTGGCGGTTGTTGCGTTTGAAACTTCGCGACGTAAGTCGCGCCACGTTCCATCACGCGCACGCGGATACGCGGCCAGTTCGCGACATACTGCGCATCGGGAACGTAGATGAGTCCCGCAACGCCTTTCTGTCGCGCGTATTCAATCGGCGCGATCGAATCTTCACCGATCTTGCCCAGCTCCTGGCGCGAAATACCGCGCGGCGATTGGTTCGGGGTCCCGAAAACGATGGCAATCTTTCCCGTCGGATCGATCCCTTTGTAAGCATCGATGCCTTTCGACTTGATCAGCCAACCACTGCCCGCGAACACAAGCGCTCCACTAACACTGCCTGAGCCGCTCGCGGGAATGAAATCCGTACCCGTGTTTAGCGCACGACCGTTGATTTCGACTTTCGTTTGACCGCTGTCCGCTCGATCTCGTCGCAGCTCGATCCGTTGAAAATAACTGCCTTCGTCGCCGGCGGGTTTGAAACCCCAGCGATGAAGGTTCATGGCGAGAAACTTGGCGGTCGTATCGAGTCCTCGCGACGGCGTGTCGCGTCCCTCCATCTCGTCGGAGGCGATGAATGTTAAGTAATCTCTCAGTTGCGCAGCGGCAATCGTATCGACGCTGCGTTGCGCGGCAATTGAAGCCGCGGTCCTTTTTGATTTGTCAGCCGCACGTTGCGCCCGTTGGGCATAACTCGCGGGAAACGTGACGACGAGCAAGCTCGTCAGCACGAGCGCGGATATGAATCTTCGCATTTACTCTCCAGAAGAAATGATGATGTTTATGTAATTGCTGGGGAACTGTTTGATGCGCCAAACCTGATGCAGGTTACGCTTCTTGCACCGCCTGCACCAACCGGGTCAGCGTGTCTTTTGCATCGCCGTAAAGCATGCCGGTCACGGGCTTAAAAAACAAAGGGTTCTCAAGGCCGGAAAAGCCTTTGCCCTGTCCGCGCTTCAACACGACTACGGACTTCGATCGATCGACTTCCAGAATCGGCATGCCCGCGATCGGGCTGCCGGGATTGTCGCGCGCGTCAGGATTCACAACGTCGTTCGCGCCAATCACGACGGCGACGTCGGTAGTCGGAAACTCGGGATTGATCTGCTCGAGTTCATAAAGCGACGAATAAGGAACGTTTGCTTCGGCGAGCAACACGTTCATGTGGCCAGGCATGCGGCCGGCGACTGGATGGATGCCATATTTGACGGTGACGCCACGATTCTCGAGCACGTTTGCCAGCTCGCGCACCGCGTGTTGCGCCTGCGCGGTCGCGAGGCCGTAACCGGGCACGAAAACGACCTTGTGGGCGTAAGCGAGTTGCGTCGCGATGTCTTCGATCGCGACTTCACGCATCGTGCCTTGATGATCCGAACCGATTGCCGCGCTCGCGGCGCTGCCGAAGGCGCCGAACAGCACGTTGGTCATCGAACGGTTCATCGCGCGGCACATCAGGATCGAGAGGATGAAACCGGAGAAGCCGTCGAGCGTGCCCGCAATGATCAGCACCTTGTTAGACAGCACGAAACCCGTAGCGGCTGAGGCGAGACCGGCGTATGAGTTCAGCAACGACATCACGACCGGCATGTCAGCGGAACCGATCGGCATTACAAGCAGGAGACCGAATACGAACGCGAGTCCGACCATCGTGAAAAACAACGGCATCGATCCCGGCACAACGATCAAGTAAATAAAGATTGCTACCGTTGCCATGAGCAGGACCATGTTGAAAACGTTCTGGCCCTTGTAAGTCATCGGCGTGCCGCGCACGAGCCCCTGGAGTTTCGCGAAAGCGAGCAAACTGCCGGTGGTTGTCAACGAGCCGAGCATCACTTCGAAACCGAGTGCGCTCATTTCGATCGTTCCGAGCTGGCCGCCGTGACGATAAAACTCGGAGATGCCGACGAGCGCGGCGGCGAAAGCGCCGAATGCGTGTGAGAGCGCGGTGCGTTGCGGCATCGCGGTCATTGGCACCCAGAGGCCCATCGCCAGGCCGACCAGCGAGCCGATGGTTAGTCCGGCGATGATCCACGTGTACGAGATGATCTCGTGATGGACCAGCGTGCCGATGATGGCCATCAACATGCCAAACTCGGCGAGGTGCATGCCGCGTTTGGCCGTTTCTGGATGGCTCAGGCCCTTCAACCCGAGGATGAAGAGGATTGACGCGAGCAGGTAGCTGAGTTCGATGAAGTACGTTTGCACTTTATTCTTTTTTCGCCACGTCGCGGCGCTTGAACATCTTCAACATGCGATCGGTAATCACGAAACCGCCGACTACGTTCGTGGTTGAGCAAACGACAGCGATGAATCCGAGGACGGTGCTGACAGTATTGTAGTGTGCGCCGGCAGTGACGATTGAACCAACGAGCGAGATGCCGGAGATCGCGTTCGTCGCCGACATCAACGGCGTATGCAGCAGCGGCGGCACCCGCGAGATAACCTGGTAACCGAGAAACGCCGCCAGCGCAAAAACATAAAGTGCTGAGATCAGTGCATCTGCCGACATACCGCCTCCTAACTCGTTTGGCCCAACAACGCCGCGACGCGTTGATTAATGATCTGCCCCTGGTGCGTCACGCACGATGGGCCAACGACGTCGTCGTTCATATCGATTTGTAGTTCGCCGTTCTTGATCAGCAAGGAAAGAAACGCCGTGACGTTGCGGGAGTAGAGCTGGCTCGCGTGTACCGGCACCGTTGCGGCCAGATTTGTCGGAGCGAGGATCGTGACGCCGTTGCGTTCGACCGTTTTATCCGCCTCGCTAACCGCGCAGTTGCCGCCGGTTGCGCCGGCGAGATCGATGATGATCGATCCGCGTTTCATCCCGTTCACTGCTTCTTCAGTAATCAACAAAGGCGCACGCCTGCCGGGTACTTGCGCCGTGGTCACGATGACGTCGGCCGTCTTCGCATGTTCGGCAATCAACGCGCGTCCGCGATTCATTGCCTCTTCGGAAAGTTCGACGGCGTAACCACCCGCGTCTTCAGTCTTGATCCCGCCGAGATCGACTTCCAAAAACGTAGCGCCGAGTGATTTGACCTGTTCACCTGCGGCGGCGCGCACGTCGTAACCTTCGACGACCGCGCCTAAACGTCGCGCCGTTGCGATCGCTTGCAGACCGGCGACGCCTGCACCGAGCACGAGCACGCGCGCGGGCGGCACCGTGCCGGCGGCGGTCATCAACAACGGAAACATGCGCGGGATGTAGGCGGCGCCGATGAGCACGGCTTTGTAACCCGCGACCGTCGCCATCGACGATAACGCGTCCATCGCCTGCGCGCGCGTGATGCGCGGAATAAGCTCCACTGAAAACGTGGTGACGCCGTGTTCTGCGGCTGGAACGAGTGCTTTAGGTTCGTCGAGTGGACGCAGGAAACCGATCACGACCGCGCCGTTCTTCAAGCGAGCAAAGTCTTCAGCGGGTGGTCGATTAACGGTGGCGAGCACGTCGGCGTTTTTGAGCAACGCGTCGCGGTCGTTTAAGACTTCGGCGCCGGCTTCGCGATAGTCATCATCGGTGCGTGCGGCTGCCAATCCCGCTCCGCTTTCGATCTGTACGGTGCAATTGAGGGCCGTCAGTTTCTTGACCGACTCCGGCATGAGCGCCACGCGTGCTTCGCCGGGTTGTGTCTCGCGCAACACAACAACGTTCATGCAGCGCTCCGTTTGTTAATTTGAAAACGGTTAACTTGAAAATGGACTTCGTAACGTTGAAAGCAGTTGAGGATCGGTAGTTCTCGCGCGGTGCGGTGGCGGACAACTCCGTTGGTCGGCATAGACTACGATTGGTTCATCGCGTTGGATTAGTTGCGCTCGAGCGCGAGCAGTATAGCAAATTTGCGCCGCAGATCCGGCTAAGACGCGTTTACTTGCCACTGTGGAGGCTGAGGCCTATAATCCGAAACCGCTGCGGCGCATTGGTGTAGTTGGTTAACACGCTGCCCTCTCAAGGCAGAGATCACGGGTTCGAGTCCCGTATGCGCTACCACGATATGCCGAAGGTCGCTGGAGTTTAATTCCAGCGGCCTTTCTTTTGTCCCCGCCCAACTGATTGGCAACTGAATAGTGAGAACGTCGTCCTCTCGAAGTAGTTGGAACGTCCCTTCTTCCTCTGCCTCATATCGACCTGCGTAGGTGTCGAGCAAGGTTAAGTCGAGGGTGATCTCAGGGTGCTTCGTAACCTTCGGTTTCTCTAGCGGTAGGTTTGGCCGCAGCAAATGAAGTGCAAGGTCGCCAACGCTTGCCAACTGGTTCGAGAGTACGCTACGCCAACCCGATTCCGCGGATCTCAGGCGAGATAACTTGCATATCCCCAGGTACTGCCTTCATGAGTAGGATGCGTAATTGATCTCCCGTTCTTATCCAGACTGTATTTTCTTGAGAGTGAGAATCCACGGACAGGTTACTAATCCAGGAACAATAATGATTCAGAGATGAAGAGCCTGGAATTGATTTCGTCGCTCGTCCGAGAAACAAAGCTCATCCATATCTCATCGCCGCAGGAGGATCAGTAACCCGGCGGCAATCGCAAGAACAGCGAGTACGGTATTGACGGTCGTCGAAACTCGAACATTGAGTAGCGGTAAGAGCCCGGTGAGAATTAACCAGATAGCGAGCAAAATCATCCCGAGATTTCTACCCGCGAGAGTGTTAGTTATCGCCATTTTAATTTCCCTTCTCTCGACGTTCTAAGGTTTTGATTTTGTAGAACCGTGATCTCGACGGAACCAGGTTCTTTACATAAACCATTTCAATTTTGGATCGACTGCCCCAAAAAACCAAGATGATTTCGTGTTGCCTTGGAATGATTGTTGAAAGAGCATTTCTCCGGTGGGCGCCAGAAACAAGTTGCGAAGAGTGTCCACTGTGGGCTGCCAATCCTTTTCAATAACTTTCATAATGCCGTAACGAAGAGTTTGGGCGGTAGCGTTTGGGTGACCGTCATCGCAACTGAACCTCACGTGCCATATGCGTCACTGACGTGTGCATCACTGACGTTGACTTTTCTGCACATTGGGAATAATCTCCCGCCGTTTTAATCGAAAGGCTGACCTCCGAGTCTCTGGTCCTTACATATTCGCTAACTTCCGTTTTTTTGATCGAAGGCTCGAGAGCTTTCGGCTGCGCGCGCCTCATGCAAATCCAAATCTAATCGTTGACGAGCAGAGAAATTTACTTATGGGTACCTGGCAATCACTCCCGGATCATCCCTTGCCGGATGTAATGCTTCTCTTGACCGACGGCTCAGTTCTTTGCCGGTCAGTTGTGACTCAGAGTTGGTCGCGCTTTCGTCCTGATAGCTTTGGCCGCTATGACAGCGGCGCATGGGTTACGTTGACGTCTCGGCCAAGGGTGGACGCTTTAGCGGCGGCGACGATTCTCAAGAGTGGTCGTGTTCTTATTCTGAGTCCTACTGGAGCAGACATTTATGACGCGGAAAGGAACGTATGGGAAGAAATTCCCACATCTGCTCTTAACCTCGGTTACGGTACTGGCCAAAACCTGCTTTACCCTCCCTTATGTGTACTCACTGATGGGAGAGTGCTGGTTGGACTTGAGGGGAACTTCCCCTCAGATATCAGATTTGGCACGGCTCTCCTCGATCCTGATAGTCGTACAGGCGTGCGCGCTGCCGACCGCATACCCAACTGCGGAGGCATAGCTGTAGAAGACTACGGTCAATGGGTGCTGCTGCCTGGTGGCTCTGTCTTAACGATTGCCTGTACAGAGGGCGGAGGAGTCAGTGCGCAATTGTTTCAACCAGACTTGAACCGCTGGCACTACGCCGGTGCGAGCGGTATTGAAATAGCACGTCCTATAAGAACGCACTTCTTGTCGCGGCGAACAAGCGGTCACTCTCCGTTGCTTCTGTTGCCTGATGGGAGGGTGCTTGTAGTGGGCGATCATCAGATGTTCTTTTTCGAACCTCCGACCGAGCCCACCGGTGTTGGAACGTGGCAAAGCAGCAGTCAATTCCCAGATATTGACCCCGTTAACTTCCCAATCGATTACAGCACTCAATCTGCATGCGTTCTGCCAAATGGAAAGGTTTTCTGTGCTGCAATCTATACCGCGCCGACCGGACCAGATCGCTCACGTATGCGTTTCTTCGAGTTCGATCCAACTCCGGGACGCGAATCTTTCGTGTTACAGGCAGGTCGCAACTTCGAGTTGGGTGGTCACAATTTCGGTCTTAATGTTCGGGGCGGTGCCCGAATGTTGCTACTGCCCAGTGGCCAAGTATTGGTCTCGGTATGGGGATTCGAAGGTGATGGTGTCTGGGGAATTTATACTCCGGAATCGCACAGTATTAATGAAGCCTGGCGGCCCCGGCTTACTAGTTGGCCAAGTGAAATGGAGCGGCGTCGAATTTATCGCTTGCAGGGAACACAACTTAACGGCCTCTCTCAAGCTGTAAGCAATGTAAGTTGGCCCAGAGACGTCATCTCCCAAAACGCAACGAACTACCCTTTGGTCCAGCTGCAAAGCCTCAACCCGCGAATTCGTCGAAGCCAGTTGTGGTACTGCCCAACCTTCAGTTACTCGAATATTGGCGTGGCAACCGGAGACGAGCAAACGCAGTGCTCCATTTCAATACCGCCGGAGGTGCCCTCAGGCGCCGCGAGGATCCGAGTTGTAACGAATGGTATTCCTTCGGAATGGTTCGACAGCTTCGTAGCTTCTGACCCCGGATTTATTATTGACGATCTCATGCCGGAGTTATGGAATCAGTTGCTTGGTACACCCAACGATGGTCCGCTGCTCGTGATTGGGCCGGACGGAAAGGTTCGACCCATTCCGCCATGGGATCCGAATGCAAAAGAAGTATTAGTTGCTTACCAGCAGATGCGCCGTGGAATTGAGGTGCTCAGAGTGGTCGGAAAACGGCTTTCAGCGGCCGAAGAGCTTGCGCGCGTGGAAGGGCCGTTTGGACTAAACGCTAATGATCCGAACTTAAAGGAACTAGATCCTGAGCCGATAATAGATAAGCTGAACGCGCAACGACGGAACCCTTCTCGGTGAGTCCTCGAAAATGAGGTGAAGCAGGAGCGTTTGGGCCGGGCCAGACAGCGGGGTCGTAGCGCACTTCTCGCAACGCTTGGAAGAAACTGAGCATTTCTGTCGTCGGCGTCAAAACGAAGTTGCGAAGATTGTCCACTGTGGGCTACCAAATCCTTTCAACAACTTACAGGCTCTCCTTCAGTGAGTAGATTTTGAGTGCCGCTGTCGTTGGGGACACCCTCACTTCATCAGAGTGCTCCTGAATCGGCAAAAGAACATTCACTCATTGAGATGGCGAGGCCGAGTTAATCCATCCAGGGCATCAGAGACTTGCCCGCCACCTTCAGTTGTCAAGAACGCGATCCAGCACGGCACGGGGACGGTGGGCAATCAACTTGGAACGCTTGTATGTACATTTGAAAATGTTCGGACGGGTACGAATTTTCCGGATCTCTTGGTAGGAAGTTTTGATGAATTCGACGGCGATTATATCGAAGCGGAGATCAAGAGATTAACTCGCGAGCCGGGAGCGGAACTGCCAACCCGTTTACTTAGAACCGCGCAGACAGCAAACTTCGTTCGGAGTATCGCGGTGGGTGAGACAAGATTGTCCACTGTGGGCGTCCAATCTCTCTCACCCATCACAGATACGAGCAGAGCCGCTATCGATCACTCGCCAATCACGTTGCACGACGACGCCGGACGTCCAAACAAGACGTAACGAACATCGCTACGCGTGCCTGATCCCGGTGGCGGAATGGAATTAAGTCCATAGCCGAACGCCGCGAACAGGTTTCCGGGATTGTCGTTTGTCGCCGGTGCCTGCCGGATAGTCACGTAGTCTCCGAAGCGACACGTGCCGACGTTACTCCCGGTCGTGATGTACACGACAAAGTCGCCCCAGAATCCCACAACGTGGTTCTCATAATTTCCGTTCCCACCATACTCCAGCGAGAGGCCGACTTCTCCAGTACATGCGTTAGTCGCTAAGGCGGGATAGCCGAAGGCGTAACTGTTGTTCCAGATCTGCACTTGTTGGATCTTGCTGAAGTTGTTGTTTCGATCCAGCGTCACCATCTCGACGTGAGGCTGTTGAAAGTTACTGTCGGTCCCGGCACTCCAGGCAAACCAAAGCTGATTGCCTACGCGGGTCGAGCCGATGACCGCGGTACCCGGAAAACCACCGCCACATTGACCAAGCCAGTTTTGGCCGTCGGGCGTTGTTGAAGACAAAGCTACCCTCGCCCACGACGAAATATTCACGTCGCGCCAGAAGTAAGTATTTGAGCCTTCCGCCAACGAGAAAACTCTCATCTGGCTATTGCTGTTGTGTCCGGCCCAAAAGATTTCATCGAGCGTGTTCTGCATCAGGTGACCGCCCCACACCATGCTCGAATCAGGCGGATTCGTATACCCAATCGTGATCGTGCCGGCCGCCTGAATGCCGGCGAGTGATATCCGTGAAACCTGGACCCCGCCGTTGCAGCCTGAAGGACAAGTAGGCCAACCCACGTCCCAACTCAGATAAAGCGAGCCGTTTCCCACCGAAAGGTCGGGGTAGTCGACGCCCGTCCCTGCCGGCTGGCCAAAAAGATTCGACGGCAAATTCCAATACGTCCAGGCCGTGCCGCCGCTGTTGATAATCGCTGCCGGACTGGCGGAAGCCAATCGGAAACCATTATTTCCCTGGAGCAGCCAGATAAAGCGATCGATGCTCGGCACATACTGGACGATTTGATCACAACAGAAGTTAATCGCGTCAGCGGGAAAGATGCTGGTTGGATTCAACTGCGTGAAGCTGCCGCCGTTATTCGTCGAATAGGCCGCGAAGAAATTTGCTGTGACGAATACGACGCCACCGCCCGTAGCACCACTTGGCTCGGCGATGTTGCTGGCGTTCGTGCCGACTCCCGCATTCTGAACGAAATTAATCGCGCCAGGAGCGTTTGCGAACCGTAACGGCCCAGCCTCTGTTTTGGCTAAAGTTGCGGTTTGCACGTTGGTAGTGTCCTGAGTCGGAGTGCCGGGGACGAATGGTCCGATTGGTGGAGTCCATAAAGAGCCGTTCTCGTCACCTTCGAACTCCGGCGGCAACGGCGGAAATGGTGCGCCAGTCACAAAGTTTGAGCTGGCGGTCGCTGAGTTAAGTGGGTTGGACCCGGGAGCATTTGGCGGAATGCGCAAAGTCAGGTTGAAGGTAAAGCAGAAGGTTGAGCCACCGACCTGATACGTTCCCTGAACGGTCAGCGCGTAAGTTCCATTTGGTTGGAACGGTCCACCGGTGAAGTTTGCATCGGCATTTGTTAAGCCGCCGGCGGGAATCGTTCCCAGGTTGTTCGGCAAAGTTGGACTTGTCAAGGTTCCACCGGGCAACGTGATCGACGTAATCTGAACGTTCTCCGCAGGGGCCGTTCCGGTGTTCGCGATTTGGAACGCGGAGAGCAGAGTCGTCGGATTCGACAGACTTGCTCCCGGCGCACGGCCCTCCAGCACAGCAGCGGGCGCAACGCATTCGACAGACACTGTCAACGTTGAGCCGGGGCCGGATGAAAGTGTGATCGTGAGTTGATTCTGATCGAGCAGCGTAACCGGTTTGACGATCGACGCTACCTGCTGATTGAGATCCCGTGGGCCGACGATCTGCTTACCGTTTAGTGAAATGGACGCACTACTAGCCCGTTTTGTCTTGTCGCCACTTCCGTTTGCCAC
>Ga0075426_10002284_pt1 | contig 13741 bp, 11 predicted proteins | sample SoiMethybrSBSTD5_FD_75304 | JGI IMG/M metagenome (GOLD analysis project Ga0075426, IMG submission 75304) | Bulk soil microbial communities from a Populus tree surrounding site in Tennessee, USA - Soil MetaG P. TD hybrid SBSTD5 | ecosystem: Environmental > Terrestrial > Soil > Tree plantation... | reverse complement strand
TTCACCTTGGGCAACGTCGTCACCTTCATGTACTGACACGACGCGCGCTCATCCGCGGCGAGGAACGTGCGATCGGGATACGCCCGCTCGAGGCGATGCAGGATCCCGACTTCGGTTGCCACGATGAACGTATCGGCATCCGACTGCGATGGCCGCCGGATCATTCCCTCGGTGGACAGTATCTGCACGCCGGACGGATCGATGTCGCCCGCCGACATCGCCTCGATCAAGCTCGTCGAGCACCCACACTCCGGATGCACCAGAAACTCCGCTTCCGGATGCGCCGCGCGCTGCTCGGCCACGCGTGCCGGCGTGATGCCCGCGTGCACGTGGCACTCGCCCATCCACACGTGCATGTTGGCCCGCCCCGTGATCCGCCTAACGTGCGCGCCAAGGAACATGTCGGGGAGGAACAGGATCTCGCGCTCGGCGGGAATGGACTGCACGACTTCCACGGCGTTGCCCGATGTGCAGCAGTAGTCGCTCTCGGCTTTGACCTCCGCGCTCGTGTTCACGTAGCTCACCACGACCGCGCCCGGATGTTCGGCTTTCCACGCGCGCAATTGCGTGGCATCGATCGTGGCCGACAGCGAGCATCCGGCGCCGAGGTCGGGCAGCAGAACGGTCTTTGCCGGAGACAAGATGGCGGCTGTCTCCGCCATGAAGTGCACGCCGCAAAAGACGATGACATCGGCCTCCGTGCGCGCGGCTTCGCGCGACAGGCCTAACGAGTCGCCGACCACGTCGGCCACGTCCTGCACCTCGGGTCGCTGGTAATTGTGCGCGAGGATGATCGCGTTCCGATCGCGCGCCATCGCGCGGATCTCATCGTGCAGTGCGGAATATCGATCAGCGTATGCCATGTTGACTCCGGATCACGTCGTCACGAGCGCGCCGTCCCCGCGCCACAGGACGTGCCGATGCTGCCAGCTCCGTCTTGAGCGCGGAAAATCGGTGCGGTAATGGCCGCCGCGCGATTCTTCGCGCAGCAGCGCGGCCCGCGCGATGAGTCGCGCGGTTTCCACCAGGTTGGCCTCTTCGGTGGCGCCTTCAGGCAGACGGCGCTCGATGTCATCGAGCGTCGTGAGGCAGGTGCGCAGTCCGTCGGCCGATCGCACGATGCCGGCGAACTTCCACATCGTCTCGCGGATCATGTTCGCCGCCACTTGCGCGGCGCCCCGATCGGTGAGCGGCGGCACGCGCCACTCGCGCGCCGGCGGCGCCGCGTCCAACGCAGGCACGGTTTCCAGGTCGCGGGCCACGCGCTCGGCGAACACCAATCCCTCGAGCAGCGAGTTGGACGCCAGGCGGTTGGCGCCGTGCACGCCCGTGCGCGCCACCTCGCCGCAGGCGTAGAGGCGGCGCAGCGTCGAGCGTCCGGCCAGATCGGTCACGATGCCGCCCATCGCGTAATGCGCCGCCGGCGTCACCGGAATGGGCTCGACGCGCGGGTCGACGCCGCGCGCCATGCACAGGGCGAAAATGCCGGGGAATCGCTGGGCGAAGCCGGTGCCTAACGCTGTGGCGTCGAGGCGGACGCCGCCGGTGGCCTGCTGCTCGCGAAACACCTCGCGCGCCACGACGTCGCGCGGCGCGAGCTCGGCGTCCGGATGGCGCGCCGGCATGAACCGCTCGCCTAACGCATTGATGAGGATCGCGCCTTCGCCCCGGACCGCCTCCGAGATGAGCGCCAGCGGCGTCTCCGGCGTATCGAGCGCCGTCGGGTGGAATTGCACGAACTCCATGTCCTCGAGCTCCGCGCCGGCGCGGTAGGCGAGCGCGATGCCGTCGCCGGTGGCCACCGCCGGGTTGGTGGTGTAGCGATACACCTGCCCGCATCCCCCGGTGGCGAGCACGGTCGCGTCGGCGTGGATCTCGAGCGGCGCGCCGGCCTGGCTCGCGCGCACGCCGAAACAGATTCCGTCTTCGACCACCAGCTCGAGCGCGCGCGTTCGCTCGAGCACGCGCACCCGCTCCGTGGCGCGCACCCGTTCGACGAGCGCGCGCACGACCTCGGCGCCGGTCTGGTCGCCGTGCGCATGCACGATGCGCCGCTCCGAGTGTGCGGCCTCCTTGCCTAACAGAAACTCGCCGCGCGGATCGAGGTCGAAATGCACGCCGGCCGAGCTCAGCTCTCTCACGCGCGCCGGCCCTTCGTGCACCAGCACGTCCACCGCCGCGCGGTCGCACATCGCGGCGCCGGCGGCGAGCGTGTCCTGTTGGTGCAGCTCCGGCGAATCACCGGCGCCAATGGCCGCGGCAATGCCGCCCTGGGCGTACGCCGTGGCGCTGTCGAAGAGCGATCGTTTGGTGAGGAGCACGACATCGCCCGACAGCGACGCGCGCCAGGCGGTGTGCAATCCGGCGACTCCGCTGCCGATGACGAGATACCGGCACCGGAGTGGACTCCGCTCCTTCTTATTCCCAAGCATATGCTGCCGAGCGGGACGAGTATGTCCCGTCGGGTCTATGCGTTCGGGTTCGTCGGACGGAGCGGTTCGGCGGGTAAGTTCATTTGATCTCCCATTGGTAATGAGTGGAACCGAGCTGGGGGGCCGGTTGGGAAACGCCTTGGTTCCGCGGTGCGGAACCCTCCCAGCGTGTACAAATATAGTAGCCTGACAGGGAAACGGCGCCAGGCGCCGCTTCCCTCTATAGTTCTGTCATGTCCCTCGACATCCGCACCACCACTGATCTCGACGTCCTCAACGCACGCGTACGCACCGAAAGTTCCTTCGTCGACCGCATGCGGGCCGAGCTCGGCGGCGTCGTCATCGGTCAGCGCGCCATGATCGACCGCTTGCTCGTTGGGCTCTTGGCCGACGGACACGTGCTGCTCGAGGGCGTGCCCGGTCTTGCGAAAACCCTGGCGGTTCGTGCCCTCGCGGCGTCGATCGACGCGTCGTTCCGTCGCGTGCAGTTCACGCCCGATCTGTTGCCGGCCGATCTGGTCGGCACGATGGTCTATGACCAACGAAGCGGCGGATTCACGGTGCAGCAGGGGCCGATCTTCGCCAACATCATTCTCGCCGACGAGATCAACCGCGCACCGGCGAAAGTGCAGAGTGCGTTGCTCGAAGCGATGCAAGAGAAGCAAGTGACGATCGGCGGCGTCTCGTACCCGCTCGAGGAGCCGTTCCTCGTGCTGGCGACACAGAATCCGATCGAGCAGGAAGGCACGTACCCGCTGCCCGAGGCGCAGGTCGACCGCTTCATGATGAAGCTGCTCGTCACGTACCCGGCCCGCGACGAGGAGAGCGCGATGCTCGACCGGATGACCGGCGGCGTCGTCCCCGTCGTGCGACGCGTCGTGGACGCCGAGCGCATCCTCACCGCGCGCCGCATGGTGGACGAGATTTATCTCGATCCGCGTGCACGCGAATACGCGTTGGACGTGGTGCGCGCGACGCGCGATCCGGCCGCCGCCGGCCTCGCTCCGTTAGCACCGTTGGTCGCGTACGGGGCGAGCCCGCGCGCGGCGATCGCGTTGGTGCGCGCGGCCAAGGCACAGGCCTTTCTCGACGGACGCGGCTACGTCGCGCCGTCGGACCTGAAGACGCTCGCGCACGACGTGCTGCGCCACCGCGTCATTCTCACCTACGAGGCAGACGCCGAGAGCGTGACGGCCGATCAGGTTCTCGACCGCATCCTCGATGCGCTGCGCGTGCCGTGAATCTGCCTGACGTCCTGCGACAGGTTCGCCAGCTCGAGATCCGGAGCCGGCGGCTGGTGCAGGATGTGCTGGCCGGGGAATACTCGAGCGTGTTCAAGGGACGCGGCGTGGAGTTCGCCGACGTGCGGCCCTACCTGCCGGGGGACGACGTGCGCACGATCGACTGGCGCGTCACGGCACGCGCGGGCGCGCCGTACGTTAGGCGCTACACCGAGGAGCGCGAGCTCACGGTCCTGTTTCTCATCGACCACAGCGCGTCGGACGCCTTCGGCACGCGGCGGCGCACGAAGGCGGAGCTGGCCACGGAAGTGAGCGCTGTGCTCGCGCTGGCGGCGGTGCGAAACAACGACCGCGTCGGCGCGATCCTGTTCTCGGATCGGGTGGAGCAGTTTGTGGCGCCGGCCAAAGGCAAGCGGCACGTGCTGCGCGTGATTCGCGAGATGGTGTCGTTCGAGCCAAGGGGGACGGGAACCGATCTCGCCGCGGCGTTCGACTTCGCGATGCGGATCTTGAAGCGGCGCGCCGTCGTGTTCGTGTTTTCGGACTGGATGGCGGGCGACTACGACCGCGCGCTCGAAATGGTGGCGCGGCGGCACGACACGATCGGTGTCCATCTCGTCGACGAGCGGGATGTCGAGATGCCTAACGTCGGCCTCGTCGCACTCCGGGACCCGGAGCGCGGCGAGTGGCGGTGGCTGGACACCGGGCGCGGCGACGTCCGCGCCGCGTTCGGCCGCGCCGCGGCCGCACGCGACGCGGCCGTCGCCCGCCGGCTGCGCACCGCCGGTGCCGATCTGATCCGGCTCCGCACGGCCGACGGCTACGTCGCCCCATTGTTAGGCTTCTTCCGGCGCCGCGAGCGCCGCATGCGGCATTGACGTGCGCGGGCACCCGGCGTGTGTCTGCCTCGCCGCGCTGACGATCGCGCTCGCACCGCGCGCGGCCGCGGCGCAGCATCTCGACGCGTCGGGCGGCGGCACGGTCACCGTGGGCGATACGGTCACCATCGACCTCCGCGCGACCCTCCCCGACGGGGCCTCGATCGCCGGCGATCCACACCCCCGCGATTCGCTGCCCAACAGCGTGAGACTCCTGGCGCTGGACACCCTGCCGCGCGCCGCCGACGGCGCGCGCCGCTACCGCGCGCGCATCGCGTTTTTCCAGACGGGCAGTCTCACGAGCCCGGCCTTCGCACTGCCATACCGCCGGGCCGGCGCCGAGGCGGCCGACTCGGTCGTGAGCGGCGCGGTGCTCGTCACGGTCATGGCGACGCTGCCCGATACGGCGGTCGCCATGCGCGACATCCGGCCGATTGCGTCGTTCGGCGGCTCCGCGCGCTCGGCGTCCCCCTGGTGGCTCGTGGCGATCGCGGGGCTGCTCGTGGCCGCGGCTTGGGCCATCGTGCGTCGCGCGCGCCGGCATCGGCCCGAGCCGATCCCCGCCGCACCGATCGACCAACCGTTAGGCGCGTTCGAAGCAGCGCGGGCCCGGCTGCGCGCCCTCGGCGACTCCGACTTGGCGAGCCGCGATGTCGCCCGGTTCTACGACGAGGTCACCGACACGCTGCGCCGTTACCTCGAGGCGGCGCACGAAATTCCGGCCGTGCACCGCACGACGCCGGAGTTGGTCCGCACGCTGCCCGCGGCGCTCGCACCGTCCGCCGCCGCCACCGGCGCCCTGTTAGGCGAAGCCGATTTCGTCAAGTTCGCGCGCCTCCGCCCCGATCTCCCTTCCGCGCGCGCCTTCGCGGTGCACGCAGCCGACCTCCTCGACGCGTGGCACGAGTCGGCGGCATCGGCGCTCGCCGGCACCGCATGAACGATGCGCTTCGCTGACCCGTGGGCGTTCGCGCTCGTGGTTCTCGTGCCGGCCTACCTCTGGTTCGCCTGGCCACGGCGCCGCCGACCCCCGGCGGCCGCGCTCGGACTCCCAGCGCTCGCGCTCCTCGACGCGACGCCGCCTTCGCATCGCGAACGCGCGCTGTGGTGGCCCGTCGCGCTGCGCGCCTTGGGCTTGCTCGCGCTCATCGTCGCACTCGCGAGACCGCGCTCGCCCGGCGACGTCCGCGACGTGTCCAGCAAGGGCCGCAACATCGTCATCGCACTCGACATCTCGAGCTCGATGAAAGCGCTCGACTTCGCGCCCGACAACCGCATCACCGCCGCCAAGCGCGTCCTCGCCCGCTTCATCGACCAGCGCCGCAGCGACTTCATGGGCCTCGTCATCTTCGCCAGCCGCCCGTTCACGCAGGCGCCGCTCACCGACGATCGCGGTGTCCTAACGGAACTCCTCGGCCGCGTGGACATCGGGCTGCTGCCGGACGGGACCGCCATCGGTACCGCGCTCGCGATGGCGGAGAACCACCTCAAGGACTTGCCGCGCCACAGCGGGGTGATCGTGCTCCTCACCGACGGCGGCAACAACACCGGCGCGCCCGATCCCCTCGTCGCGGCGCGCATCGCGCGCGCCATCGGCGTGCGCATCTACGTGATCGGCATGAGCGCGCGCCCGGGCTCACGACTGCCCACGGATGCGTGGGTACGCGGCATGGGCCAACAGTACCAACGCCGCGAGCTCGCGTACGGCGAAGAGCCGGCGGTGCTCAGCGCGCGCGACGAACAACTGCTGCGCGCAGTCGCGGCGACATCGGGGGGTGCATACTACCGCGCCACTGACGAGCGCGCCCTCGCCGACATCGTGCGCGAAATCGACCACGTCGAGAAAAGCACGCTCGAGGAGCGTGAAGTCCTCACCTGGAACGAGCACGCAGGCTGGTTCATCGTACCGGCCCTGCTCGTCCTGTCGCTCGAGGTCGCGCTGCGCACCACATGGCTCCGGACGGTGCCCTGACGATGCGCCTCGACGCCCCGCTCTGGCTCCTGGCGCTCGTGCCGCTGTTGCCGTTAGGCATCTACGCGTTGCGGCGACGCGAGCGCCGCCGTCGCACCGACCGCGCCCGCTACGGCGACGCGTCGCTCGTCGCGCGCACCTCGGCTCTGCCGCCGCGTGGCCGCCGCATCGCAGCCGATGCGCTCCTCATGTGCGCGGTGACGCTCCTGGTCGTAGCGCTCGCGCGTCCCCAGTGGGGCGAATCCCGCGCCGCAGTCGAGCGCTCGTCGCGCGACGTCCTCTTCGTGCTCGACTTGTCGCGCTCCATGAACGCCGCCGACGCGTATCCGTCGCGCCTCGTCCAAGCCAAAGCCGCCGCACGCGCCATCGCGGATTCCCTGCCGCACGACCGCGTCGGCCTCGAGGTATTCGGCGGCAACGCGTTCCTGCAGCTGCCGCTGACCACCGATCATGGCATCTTCGCGCGCTTCATCGATGCCGTGACCACGGAGGACGTCCCCGATCCAGCCACCGACATCGAAGGCGCGCTCGACCTCGCCGCCACCACGTTTGCCCGCGACGGCGGCGCCGGTTCGCACAGCGTGGTGCTCCTTACGGATGGCGAAGCCACACAAGGATCGATGCGCGACGGCGCGCAGGTGCTGGCCAAGGCGCACATTCATCTCTTCGCCGTCGGCGTGGGCTCTGTTGCCGGCGCGACGGTACCGGAGACGCCATTGGATTCCCGCCCCCACCGCGACTGGCGTGGCCAAACGGTGATATCGCGCCTCGATGAGTCGGACCTCGCCGCCGCGGCAGCGACCGCCGCGGGCCGCTACGACCGCTGGACGGGCCCCGCCGGTGCAACACCCGTGATCGCCGCGATCCGTCAGTTAGGCACTGCGCGCGCTGCGTCGAGTGAACGCGCGGCCTTCACCGATCGCTTCGAGTGGCCGCTCGCCCTCGCGGTGCTCGCGCTCGTGCTCGAGTCGCTGCTGCGTGCGCCATCGGTGCGCTCGGCCGACCGCGCCGCCGCGATTCGGAGCACCGGCGCCCGCGCCGCCGCCCTGGTGCTCGTCGCCGCCGGTCTCGCCGGTGCGTTAGGCTTCCAGCCGCGGCTCGATACGCGCCGCGCCGCCCGCGCCGTCTCGTTCTACGAGGCCGGCCGCTATCGCGACGCGCTCGACGAACTGCGCGCCCTCGTCCGCGATGCGCGCCGCGCGAACGACCCGGATGCCGCCGCACTGTTGTCCTACGATATCGGCAACTCGCTCTACCGCCTGGCGCAGTTCGACGAAGCCGTCAACAATTACCGTCTCGCGCTGGGGGGCCCGCCCGATGTGCGACGCCGCGCGCTCTTCAACCTCGGCGACGCGTACATGCACGTGGCCGACGAGGAGCCCGACAAGCGACCCATGCTCCACGCCGCGATCAACGCGTACACCGAGGCCCTGCTCATGGCGCCGCGCGACGCGGACGCCAAATGGAATCTCGAGCTGGCCTTGCGCCGGTTGGCCGACGAGGAGACGCGGTTTGGCGGCGGTCCGCACCGCAAGGCGGACTGGGGCGGCGGCAACCTCACCAAGTCTGGCTATGCCGGTGCACCACGAACCGGCGCCGGCGCGTCCCAGGGCGCGGGCTTCGGGAATCCGCAGGGTGGTCAGTCGGCTCCGCAGATCTCCGAGTCCGACGCGCGTCGGATGCTGGATGCGCTGCAACGAGCGATGGTGACGGGCCAGACGGGCGGGGGATCGCGTGGCGCAAAGGCGACATCCACCCGGGCTGATTGGTGATGTGCTCGCGCAACGGCACTTCGCGAGACATGTTAACCACTTGACCGTCAAGCGCTTGAATGTTCGCCGACACGCGCCGATGCAGGCGCGTCCCTTGCACCGGAGCCAGCCGCGGCTTTGCTTCGGCGGTTCGGGAATGCCGAATTCCCGGGGCCGCGATTGGTTCGGAAGGCTCTTGCGCGATGTCGCGCAGCGGCCGGTGTAGGCCGCATCCGCTTCGATGCCGAGGTTCGATCTCGTGGGTGTGACAACCCCGTGGGTGATTGCGTGGCTGGTGATCGGCGCCGCCGTAGGCGCGCTGGTCACCTATCTGATTGTTAGGCGGCAGCGCCGCGTGACGCGGCGCGAGCACGTCGTGCAGTTGCGTCGCCGCGAGGCCGCGATCGACCGCCTCAAGAACACGATCAAGGAACACACAGATCGCCTCCGCCACCAGGATGACGAGCTCCGCGAGCTCGGCATCGTGCGCCGCGAGCGTATTACGTTAGGCGGTGACCTCGATCAGGCGCGGCGCACCATCGCCGAGCTCCAGCATGCGATCGACTCCACGCGCGCCGCCGCGCGCGAAGCCGAGCTGCGGTTGGGCATGGCCCTCGAGACCGAGCGCCAGGACGCCGCGGCGCGCCGCGCCGCGAGCGCGGCCGAGCTCAGCGCCGCACAGGAGAGTGCCCTCGGCCTCCGGGCCGAGCTCGCCGCCGCGCGCGAGAGCGCCACGCGGATCACGTCGCGCCTCGAGGCAGACCTCGCGGCTACCCGCGCGCTGCTCGAGCGCACCGCCGAAGACCTGCACACCGAGCGCGCCATGTCGGCCGACGCTCGCGCGGAGCTCGCACGGCGCGTGACGCTGCTCGAAGACGACCGCATCCGCCTCGAGTCGGAGCTGTCGAAGGAGCGGCGCGAAGGCGCGGAAAAGCAGCAGGCGCTCAGGTCGTACGTGAGCACCCTGCGAGAGCAGTATGCGCTGGCGTGCACCGAGCGCGACGCGGCAAGCCGCGAGGCGGAGCTGCGTCGGAAGCAGGCCGACGACATCTCGCGCGCGCTCGACGCGGCGTACGCCGAGTTCGGCCGCCGGTTGGACGAAGAGCACTCGGAGGCCGTGAGCGTGCTCTCGAAAGTCTGGGACTACGTGCACAATTATCCGCGGCTGCGCGACCGTCCCGTTCCGTTAGGCGAGGCGCCGCTCGCCGACGCTCCCCCAACCGACGAGCCGCCCGAAGAGCCCTACTATCCGCCTGCCGCGCCGTCGGCTGGCGCAGCGCCAGCTGCCGAGCCGTCGGCGCCTCCCGCCGACGCCGCTGCCCGGCCCCGCCAAGCCCCGTCGGCCGCGGCCGCTCCGTCAGGCGGGTCGCCGGCGGACGTCGAGCGCGAGGTCCCCGCCTCGCCGCCGCGTGACCTTGCGGACGCGCCGCGCACATCCGGCGGCCGCGAATACGACATCGAGGAAGCCCTGTCCGACAGCATGCCGCACGCCGATCGCCAGCCCGGCTTGCCCACGCACAGCACGCGCGTCCGGCGTCCAGTTTCCGCGATGCGCCGCGACAACGACGTGCTCGTCATTTGCGACGACGGATCCGTGTGGTCCAAGCGGCCCACCGGCTGGGTTCAGGAATCCGCGATTCCGGGGTCGGAAGTTGGTCAGGAACCCGGCTCCGGCTCTGGGACCATGGGCAAAGAGGGCGAGCGCGGCGAAATTGGGTAGGTGACCCCGGACAAGCGAGTCGAGTGGCCGTCGCCGCCACGGATCGCCATGATAGGACGAGCCCTCCTGCTCCGCTGCCCGCGCTGCGGGGGACGGGGCATCCGGCGCTCCTGGTTCAAGTTCAAGCACGCCTGTCCCACCTGTGACCTCGCGTTCGAGCGCGGCGAGTCCGAGGACTACTGGCTCGGCGCCTACATGTTCAACCTCGTCGCGGCCGAGCTCGTGTCAGTTGGTATCGCGGTGCTGGTCATTGTATCTGTGTGGCCAGCTGTGCCGTGGAACCTCGTGTGGGCGCTTGCGGTAGTGCTCGCGATCGCAATGCCGGTGATCTTCTTTCCATTTTCGCGCGATCTCTGGCTGGCGTTCGACCTCATCTTCCGGCCGACCGACCCGGACCGCGTCTCGCACCATGAAGTGCCGCCAGAGGCTCACTAGGGCCGCTCGCCTGCCGTGCAGGCACCATGCTGGCGCGAGGTCGCTTCCGTCGCGTATTAAACGACAGTCACTTTTGTTTTCCCGCAGGAGGCACTTTCTCCGACAGCCGAGCGGTCCGTGCTTTGTCTGCAGCGACCGTGCTTTGTCCGTTTCTTCATGCGTAATTACTGGAACCCGATGCTCCCCTAACGCAGAAGTGATTCACTAGCTAGCAGCGTCGGTTCGAGGAAGGGCGCCATGCGGGAGACGTTTAGCAGTACCCAGTAGCCTTCGCCGTTTGGCGGAATCTTGTGTAACTTTATGGTGTACCAGTAACGTCCAATCATCGGCGAGCGCGTCACGCTTGCCGCCCATTGGGCCTTTTCCTTTCGCAAAGAGATTTCCATGGCACGCACGAACCCCGCGTTGCGAGAATCTGTTTTCCGGAATGCCGTCGCCGGCGTCAGCGCCGAGCGAATGACAGTTTCGGGCACGGCGCTCAAGGCGCTGTTGCTCGTCGCGCTCACGATTTTTTCTGCCGGCTGGGTATGGACGGCGACCGCTACGAATCCGGCCGTCGTCGGACCGGCGGTGGGCGTCGGCGTGTTCGGTGGGTTGATCGTCGCCCTGATCGCGATATTCAAGCCGCAGACATCGCCCTTTACGGCGCCATTGTACGCGGTCCTCGAGGGTCTGGCGCTGGGCGCCATTTCGGCCATGTACGCCGCGGCGTATCATGGCATCGCCCTGCAGGCCGTCGGCCTCACGTGTACTGTTGCGTTAGGCATGCTGCTCGCCTACCAGACGGGCCTGATTCGTGCCACGCCGATGTTCCGCCGCATCATTATTTCCGCGACGATCGGCATCATGCTGTTCTACGTGTTGACGCTGGTCCTCGGCCTGTTCCACGTGTCGATGCCCATCCTGTGGAGCTCCACTCCGTTAGGAATCGGTCTCAGCGTGGTGTTCGCGGGTGTCGCGGCGCTCAACCTCATCCTCGACTTCGACCTGATCGAGCGCGGCGCGCAGATGGGCGCCCCGAAGTACATGGAGTGGTACGGCGGGTTCGCGCTGCTCATGACGCTCGTGTGGCTCTATCTCGAGATCCTGCGGTTGCTGGCGCGGCTGCGTCGATAGCAGAGACGTGGATTGCGATCGTCGTGAGTTCTTGCGAAACGCCGGCGGCATGCTTGCCGTCGGCGTTTTGTTGCGATCCCCGGCTCTTGCTGGAGCCGGGCGGCGGCATGGCCTGCTCGATGCTCGGTTAGGCCACCTCGGCCTGCAGCTCTACACGGTCCGGAACCTCATGGACCAGGACGTCGAACGCACGATCGCCGCCGTGGCCGCGATCGGCTACCGTGAAGTCGAGCTGGCCGGCCTGCACCACAAGACGGCGACGGAAATGCAGGCGATTCTCGACCGCCACGGACTGCGCGCCCGCTCCTCGCACAGCAGCATGCAGGACATCCGGCGCAACTGGTCCCAAACGCTCGACGATGCGGCGACGCTCGGGCAAACCTACATCGTCAATCCGTGGATCGATGAATCCGAGCGCACGGTGGACGGCTACACCAAAGCCGCGCACGAGATGACGGCGGCGGCCGAGGCGGCCAAAGCGCACGGCATCGGCTTCGCTTACCACAACCACGACTTCGAGTTCGCGCGCGCGGGCAACAGGTTAGGCTACGACATTTTGTTGGCGGAGAGCGACCCGGCGCTCGTGAAGATGGAGCTCGACATTTTCTGGATCGTGAAGGGCGGTCAGGACCCGCTCGCGTACTTCGCGCGCCACCCCGGACGGTTTCCGATGGTGCACGCCAAGGACATCACGAAGGATGGGACGATGGTCGACGTGGGGCAGGGCACCATCGACTGGCGCGAGATCTTCCGTCATTCGCGACAGGCCGGCATCGAGTACACGTTCGTCGAGCACGACGAACCGCCGTCGCCGATCGCCGACGCAAAAACGAGTTACGAGTACCTGGACGCCCTGAGGTTCTGAGCGCGCTCGCCGAGCGAGTCACGGCGTACGGGATGGTACGCCGTGACGTCGCCTCGCACCGTTAGGCGCGAAACTCCTTCGGGCGGTCGTGCTTCGCGTCGGCCAGCGCGCGCTGCACACCCGATGCGTCCAGCTCCGCGCCATACACGGGCGTCCCCGGCTGCTGCCGCCACGAATCGTCCAGTCCGCCGGCGTCCACGGTGTCGAACCCGATTTCATCGATCACCCGCATCACGACCTGCTTCGAGCGCGCGTCGTCGCCCGCGACGGGCAACGCCAGCCGCTTCTCGTCGCCCTTCGGGCGCGGACGGTCCACGATGTTGTGCGCGTAAATCGTGTTGAACGCCTTCACCACCGGCCGCCCCAACTGCTCCGACACCCAGCGGCTCTCGGTCGTTCCTTCTTCGATCGGCTCGATCTTCCCATCGCGCTTCGGATAATAGTTGCCGGTGTCCACCACCACCGTGCTCGCGCTCGCCGACGCAAACAGATCCTTCGGCAGCTCCTTCACATCCTTCTCCGGAATCGTCACGATCACCAGGTCCTTGTCGCGCGCGGCGTCCTTCGCCCACACCGGCTTGGCGCCGGTCTTGGATGCGACATCGCCCAGCGTCTCCGGACCCCGCGAATTCGCGATGGCAACGTCGTGTCCGACCGCGGTGAGCCGACGCGCGAGATTCCCGCCAATGTGCCCCGCGCCAATGATACCGATTTTCATAGCTGCCTCCTGCAGAAAGTGAACGCGAGCCACGAGCATCCTTCATGGCGCGTGCCAGCCGCCGCGCGTCCCGGCGCCTAACGGACTCCGCCGATCGACGCCAGCACGCGGTCGAGCGCCTCGCGCGAAGGCAGCGTCGCCTGCGCCAGCCGCGCCGAGCCGCCGCCGCGACCGCCTGCGTCGGCGAGCGCGGCCTTGATCGCGCGGCCCGCGTCGAATCCCGAATCGTCCGATGCCGCGACGAGCAGCGCCGCCGGCGACTCGACTGCGCCGACGAACACCGCGCGCGGCAGCGACGCCGTGGCAAGCGCGAGTGGACGCAGCTCGTCGAGCGAACCAGAAGCGCGGCGCTCGACGACACGCCGCACGCCCGCGTCGTCGGCTTGGACCGTCTCGTACCGCTCCCGCGCGACACGCGCCGCCAGTTCTGTTTCGAGTGCCCGCAACCGCGACTCGGCTTCCTTCAGTCGCGCGCTCTGCCGTGCCACCAGATCCGTCACCTCGTTGGGCGCCGCCGACAGCGATTGGGCCAACCGCGCGACCGCGTCGTGATCGCTCCGTGCACGCTCGACGGCGCGCATGCCGCACACGAACTCGAGTCGCGCCGACTGTC
>Ga0075426_10002282_pt1 | contig 13742 bp, 14 predicted proteins | sample SoiMethybrSBSTD5_FD_75304 | JGI IMG/M metagenome (GOLD analysis project Ga0075426, IMG submission 75304) | Bulk soil microbial communities from a Populus tree surrounding site in Tennessee, USA - Soil MetaG P. TD hybrid SBSTD5 | ecosystem: Environmental > Terrestrial > Soil > Tree plantation... | reverse complement strand
ATCGTTCTCGGGCGTGAAAATCCTGATCGGCAAAATCAGCGGCCACTGCCCCGAGTGCTTCGGCGAGGAATGGCGCGCGCTCGACGGTTCCGAGCGCCCGGATGTCACCGACGACCTGGTCTGCGTTGGCTGCGGCCACAAGGTGATGTGCGCCGATCTGGTGCTGCAGCTCCCGATCGACGAAACGATCTACTGATCGGCTCCCTGCCCGGGCGTCATAATGGCGCCAGCGAAAGGGGTGGGATGCCTTACTCGGTAGAAGGGAAGCTGGTCGTCGCGATCTCCTCGCGGGCGCTGTTCGACTTCGAAGAAGAGAACCGGGTGTTCGAGGCGGAAGGCGAGCCGGCGTACGTCGCGCTTCAGTTCGGGCGGCTCGATGTGCCGGCGCGCGAGGGCGTCGCGTTCCCGCTGGTGCAGAAGCTCCTCGCCTTCAATACGGACGACGCGCAGCGCGTGGAAGTCGTCGTGCTATCCAAGAACGACCCGGTGTCCGGGCTGCGCGTGTTCCGCTCCGCCCAGCGTGCCGGGTTGGCGGTGGAGCGGGGAGTGTTCACGCGCGGGCGCAGCCCCTGGCAATACCTCGATGCGCTGCGTGCCAACCTGTTCCTGTCGGCCAACGAATCCGATGTGCTCGCCGCGCTTTCCGCGAAGTGTCCGGCCGCGCGCGTATACCCGGAGTCGGCGCAGGCCGCGAGCCGTCACGCCACCGAACTGCGCATCGCTTTCGATGGCGATGCGGTGCTCTTTTCCGACGAAGCCGAGCAGGTCTACCAGCGCGACGGTCTCGCCGCGTTTTCCAAGCACGAGGTGATGAACGCCCTGCAGCCACTCCCGCCGGGGCCGTTCAAGCCGCTGCTCGAGGCGCTGCATCGCTTGCAGAGCGACCGCCACTCGCCCGTGAAGATCCGTACCGCGCTGGTAACGGCGCGCAGCGCCCCGGCGCATGAGCGCGCGGTGCGCACGCTGATGGAGTGGAATGTCGGCGTCGACGAGGCCATGTTCCTCGGCGGACTGGATAAGGGCGCGTTTTTAAAAGCCTTCGAGCCGGATTTCTACTTCGACGACCAGCGCGGGCATGTGGACTCGGCGCGCGCCTACGTCGCCGCCGGCCACGTCCCGTTTGGGGTGGCAAACATCCGCTGATTGCAAGATGATCGGGGCTTGTTCGAGCCGCGCCCTCCTCAGTCTGCCGACGTCGAACTCGCCGCCGTGGCCGTCAGCCGCCGCACGTTCGCCGTCCTGCTTGGCGTGGCGTTCGCGCTCAGCGCCGCCCTTTGCGTTTATGCCAGTCAAGGGGCCGATCCGCTGATCGGCTTCAGGACCGCGGTACAACTCAGCGGCTGGCTCTGCATATTGGCAGTCTTCATCGGGTTCTGCGCGCGCTCGGCGCGTAACCGCCGCGATCTCGCCGAAGTCACCGCCGCGGCGACCGGGTTCTTCACCGGCGCGGCGATGCTCTATCTCGCCTACTTCCAGTGGAGCGAGCCGCCGGCGGCGCCGGCCGCGCCGCTGGTCGTGAAGACAGCGCCCGGTATCTGGAACCCCGCCCAGCATCTCGCGCTGCCCAAGGCGCCGTTTACCATGTCGGCAGCAGCCGGGGGAACGGCGCCTGATGCATCCCGCGTTGCGCGGCACCGGCCGGCACAAGCCGTGGTCACAGCCTTGCCGGTCCCGGCCGCCGGCATTGCGGCGGGGGAGGTTACCGTGACCAAGGAAGACGCGTGCACCGACCAAACCGGTCTTTCGCGCCTCTTTTGCGAGGAGCGCACGCGCCTCGAGAATTGCGGCACGCGCAGCGCTGACGATCCGGCGTGCCCGTCCGTCATTCCAGCCTCGCCGCCTCAATAGCCGTTGCGATGCGCCCTTCGGCGACCGCGTGGCAGGCGACGCCGTCGCTGAATGCCGGGACTTCGCGCCGGCAGCGGTCATCGGCGTGCGGGCAGCGCGGGTGGAACGTGCAGCCGGCCGGCGGCGCCAGCGGATTCGGCACTTCGCCGCGAACCGGCGTGCGCGGCCGCCCGCTCATGGCGAGATCGGGCACCGCATCGAGCAGCATGCGCGTGTAGGGATGCCGCGGACGGGAAAAGAGCTGCGCCGCCGGCGCCAGCTCGACGATGCGGCCGAGGTACATGACGCCGACGCGGTCGGCGACCTGCGAGACGACCGCGAGGTTGTGCGAGATGAAGAGGTAGGTGAGGCCGAGGCGCCGCTGCAGCTCGCTCATCAGGTTCAGGATCTGCGCCTGCACCGAGACGTCGAGCGCCGAGGTCGGTTCGTCGCACACCAGGAAATCCGGTTCACCTGCCAGCGCGCGCGCAATGGAGATGCGCTGGCGCTGACCGCCGGAAAATTCGTGCGGGTATTTGTCGCCGTCGTCGGCTGATAGTCCGACCTGGGCGAGCAGCTCTTGCACCTTGCCGGCGGTGCCGAGGAACCGGATCGGCTCCGCGACGATGTCGCGCACGCGCCAGCGCGGATTGAGGCTCGCGTAGGGGTCCTGGAAGATCATCTGCAGCCGGCGGCCGCGAAATTCGACGCGGCCTTCGCTGGGCGCGTACAGACCGACGATCAATCGCGCCACCGTGGATTTACCGCATCCCGACTCGCCGACCAGTCCGACGGTTTCCCCCTTCTCGATGTCGAGCGACACGTGGTCCACTGCGCGCAGGAGGCGGCGCGGCTCGTGCTCGAGTACGCGGTTGAGCCAGGGCCGCGAGACGTCGAAGTCGCGGCTCACGCCTTGCAGGCTAAGCAGCGGCATGCAGCCAGCAGGCCGCGCGGCTCGCGCCGGCGGGCAGAAGATCCGGCCGCTCGTGCAGGCAGCGCTCGAAGCGGCGGGTGCAGCGCGGATGGAATGCGCAGCCGGGCGGGATCGCGTTGAGCCGTGGCATGGCGCCATCGATCTGCACGAGCCGGCTGCGCTTTGCCGCGATGCGCGGAATCGAGCCCATCAGCCCGACGGTGTACGGATGTTTCGGCGCGTGAATCACCTCGCGCACGCCACCGACCTCGACGATGCGGCCGGCGTACATCACTGCCACGCGATGCGCGGTTTCCGCGATGACCCCCATGTCGTGCGTGATCAGCATCACCGCCGCGCCGCGCTCTGCTGCCAGGCGCTTGAGCAGCGCGATGATCTGCGCCTGGATCGAGACGTCGAGGGCGGTGGTCGGCTCATCGGCGATCAGAAGCCGCGGCTCGGCGGCGAGCGCCAGCGCGATGACCACGCGCTGGCGCATGCCGCCCGAGAACTGGTGCGGATAGTGACGGTAGCGGGCCGCGGGCGCCGGGATGCCGACCTCGCCGAGCAGCGCCAGCGCTCTGTCGCGCGCGGCGCGCTTCGCCATCGGCAGGTGCGCGACGATCGTTTCCTCGAGCTGCCGGCCGATGGTGTAGAGCGGGTTCAGCGAGGTCAGCGGATCCTGGAAGATGACGCCGATCTTGCGGCCGCGCAGCTTGCGCATCTCCCCCGGCGGCAGGTTGTCGATGCGTTGGCCTTCGAGCCGCACTTCCCCCGCGGCGATGCGCCCCGGCGGCTCGAGCAGGCCGATGATGGCGAGGCCGGTGATCGATTTGCCGGCGCCCGATTCGCCCACGACGCCGAGCACTTCGCCGGGCGCGATCGCGATCGAGATGCCGTCGAGCGCGGTAAGGGTACCGCGGCGCGTCGGGAATTCGACCCGCAGGTCACGCACCTCGAGCGTCATCGCAACTTGGGATTCAACGCGTCGCGCAACCAGTCGCCGAGCAGGTTGACCGACAGCACGAGGATGACGAGGGCGAGGCCGGGGAAAACGGTGATCCACCATTCGCCGGAGTAGAGGAACTCATTTCCGATCCGGATGAGCGTGCCGAGCGATGGTCGCGTGGCCGGAACCCCGACGCCGAGAAATGACAGCGTGGCCTCGGTGATGATCGCCGTGGCGATGTGGATGGTCGCGATCACCAGCACCGGCCCCATGACGTTCGGCAGCACGTGCGACAGCATGATAGAGAGCGGCTTGCGGCCGATGACGCGCGCGGCCTGGACGTACTCCTTTTCTTTTTCCACCATCGTGCTTCCGCGCACCGTGCGCGCATACTGCACCCAGCCGGCGAAACCGATGGCGAGCACCAGCACCGGAATCGCCAGCTGATCGTGGCGATCGCCGGGCAGCGCGACGCGGGCCACGCCGTCGATGAGCAGCGCAATGAGGATGGCGGGAAATGACAGCTGCACATCGGCGACCCGCATGATCATCGCGTCGACCCGCCCGCCGAGGTAGCCGGACAGCAGTCCCAGCGACACGCCGAGCACCGCCGCCAACAGCACCGCCGCGAGGCCGACGCCGAGCGAGATTCGCGCTCCGTGCATGATGGTGGAGAGGATGTCGCGCCCCTGGTTGTCGGTGCCGAGCGGGTAGTGCGCCATGCCCTTGTCGTCCCAGGCGGGCGGCGTGAAGGCGTCGCTCAGGTTGAGCGCCGCCATGTCGAACGGGTCCTGCGGCGAGACCCACGGCGCCAGCAGCGCCGCGCTGACGCAGATGAGCGTCAGCAGCGCCGCCACGATCGTCACCGGCGAGCGCCGAAAGCTCCAGGTGAGGTCGTGCTCCCAGACCCGCCGGAGAATCACTTCACCGTCGCAAAGCGCGCCTGTGGCCGGTCATCGAGGCTGTAGGCGATGGTGACGCCTTTCTTCATCGCCCAGGGCCGCATCTGGTGGTGCAGCGGCACGTAGTAAGCCTGGTCGCGCGTGATCTCCAGCGCCTCTTTCAGGATCGCGTCGCGCTTCTTCACGTCGGTGGTCACTTTCAGCGCGTCGATCATCTCGTCGAGCTTCTTGTCGCTGATGCGCCCGATGTTGAAGCTGCCGTCGGCGCCGGTGGTCTTGGTGCGCACGAGCGACTGCAGCGTATAGAGGCCGTCGAAGGTCGGCACGCCCCAGCCGAGCATGTAGGCGCTGGTATCGAAGTTGAGGAGCTTCGGAATGTACGTGGCGAAGGGCATGGCGTTCAGCTTGACGCGCATCCCGGCTTTCGCCCACATCGAGACGAGTGCCTGGCAGATCTTCTCGTCGTTCACGTAGCGATTGTTCGGGCAGTCGAGCGTGAATTCGAAGCCGTCGGGGTACCCGGCTTCGGCGAGCAGTTTCTTGGCGCCCGCCGGGTCGTACTGGGTCACGATGTCGACGTCCTTGGTGTTGCCGTGAACCCCGGGCGCGATCATGATGCCGGCCGGAATCGAGAGGCCGCGCATCACCACCTTGCGGATCGTTTCGCGGTCGACCGCCATGTTGAGCGCCTTGCGCACGCGCACGTCCTTGAACGGATTCTTGCCCTTGACGCTCGCGTATTTCAGCTCGTCGTTGTGCTGGTCAAGGCCGATGAAGATGGTGCGCACCTCATGGCCGTCCAAGATCTTGACGTTGGATTCCTTGCGCAGGCGCTCGACGTCCTGCGTGGGCAGATCGGTGACCAGGTCGACATCGCCCGAGAGCAGCGCGGAGACGCGCGTCGCGTCCGACTTGATCGGCGTGTAGACCACGTCGGTCACGTTGCCGTCGAGCTTGCCCCACCATTGCTTGTTCACGGTCATGACGATGCGCTTGTCGGGCTCCCAGCCCTTGATGATGTAGGGTCCGGTGCCGTTGGTGTTGCGCGAGGCGAAGGTCTCCTCCCGCTTCGAGTAGTCCTGGATGTGCTGCGAGCGGTTTTTGTCCGACCACGCCTTGCTCATGATGCGGAAGTCGACGATATTTTGCAGAAGCAGCGGGTGCGGCCCGGAAAGGATCAGGTCGACGGTGTGGTCGTCGATTTTCTTCACCTCGGTGATGCCGGCGACGTAGATCTGGTTCGTGCCCTGCGGCTCCTTGATGCGCGTGAACGAGAACACCACGTCATCGGCGGTGAAAGGTGAGCCGTCGTGGAACTTCACGCCCTGGCGCAGATGGAAGCGGAATTGCGTATCGGAGATCTTGTCCCAGCTCGTCGCGAGGCAGGGCTCGATCTTGTAGTCCTTGGTATAGCGCACCAGCCCTTCGTACGTGTACTGCATGATGGCGTGCGTAGTCGCATGGTTCTGCGAGTGCGGGTCCATCGTCAGGATGTCGTTCTGCGCGGCCCAGCGCAGCAGCACCTGGGCATGCGCCGGGCCGGCGGCCAGCGCGACAAGCAACAGCAGCGTTCGCATCATTCCCCCTCCTCGGTTTACTTGAGCGGCAGACTCGCCTCCACCAGCGCCGCGAGAAAGCCGGCACCCAGCGGAATCACCTCGTCGTTGAAATCGTAATTCGGATTGTGCAGCATGCAGCCGCCGGCGCCGGGCACGTGATCGCCGCCCTGGCCGAGGAACGCATAGGCGCCGGGACGCTGCTGCAGGAAGTAGGCGAAATCCTCGCCGCCCATGGTGGGCTCGTGCTCGGTGATGACGTTGTCGGTGCCGAACAGGCGCTTCGCCACGTCCGCCGCGAAGCGCGCTTCGCGCGCGCTGTTGATGGTGGCCGGGTAACCGCGCACGTACGATACCTCGGCGCTGGCACCGAAGGCTTCCGCCGTTTTGGTGGCAATCTCGCGCAGTCGCCGCTCGGCCAGGTCGCGCGTCTGCGGCAGGAACGTGCGCACGGTGCCCACCAGCTTCACACCGTCGGGAATAACGTTGAACACGCCGATCTGGCTGGTGGCGAGCGAGCAGATGCTGACCACGACGGCGTCCACCGGGCTTACGGTGCGGCTGGCGATGCTTTGCAAGGCGGTGATGATGTGCGCCGCCGCCAGCACCGGGTCGACGGCGAGGTGCGGCATCGCGCCGTGCCCGCCGCGCCCGCGCACCGTGATGCTGACTTCGTCGGTCGAGGCCATGACCGGGCCGGCGCGCACCGCGAGCTTGCCCGGCGGCAGGCCCGGCCAGTTGTGCAGCCCGTAGACCTCGTTCATCGGGAAGCGCTGGAAGAGGCCCTCCTGCACCATGACATTCGCGCCGCCGCCGCCTTCCTCGGCCGGCTGGAAAATGACGTACGCCGTGCCGTCATAGTTGCGGGTCTCGGCGAGATAGCGGGCGGCGCCGAGCAGCATCGTCGTATGGCCGTCGTGGCCGCAGGCGTGCATGCGCCCCTCGTGGCGCGAGCGATGCGGGATGTTCGCCGTCTCGTGGATCGGCAGGCAGTCCATGTCGGCGCGCAGGCCGATGGCGCGGCCGCTAGCCGTTTTGCTGCCCGGGATCACGCCGACCACACCGGTCTTGGCGATGCCGCCATGCACCTCGATGCCCAGGCGCGCGAGCTGGTCCGCGACGACGCCCGCGGTGCGCGTCTCCTGGAACGAGAGCTCGGGATGCGCATGCAGATCGCGGCGCACGTCGCGCAGCTCGGCCTGATAGGCACGAATGCGCTCGATCGGCGTCGTCATACCGCCTGCACTCGCAGCCGCGGATCCACCGCGTAGTAGAGCAAATCCACCACCAGATTGATGATCACGAAGAAAAGCCCGATCAGGCAGAGATACGCCGCCATCACCGGCACATCGGCGAAGTTGATCGCCTGGATGAAGAGCAGGCCCATCCCGGGCCACTGGAACACCTGCTCGGTGATGATGGAGAACGCGATGATCGCGCCGAGCTGCAGGCCGGTGATCGTCATCACCGGCACGAGCGTGTTCTTCAGCGCGTGCCCGAAGTGGATCGCACGATCGCTCAAGCCGCGGGCGCGCGCGAAGCGGATGTAGTCGGTGCGCAGCACTTCCAGCATTTCAGAACGCACCAGGCGCTGGATCAGCGTCATCTGGAAAAGGCCAAGCGTAATCGACGGCAGGATGAGCGCCTTAAGACCCGAGGCGGTGAAAAAGCCGCTCGACCACCAGCCGATCGCGACCGTGTCACCGCGGCCGAAGGACGGCAGCCAGCCGAGCTGCACCGCGAAGACCAGGATGAGAAGGATGCCGATGAGGAAGGTGGGCAGCGATACGCCGATCAGCGAAACGCCGAGCAGGAAATGCGACAGCCACGAATCTCGTCGCAGTGCGGTGTACACGCCCATCGGGATGCCGACCAGCAGGGCGAACAGCGCCGCGCTGAACGAGAGCTCGAGCGTCGCCGGCAGCCGCTCGACAATGAGCGACGACACGGGTCGCACCTGGCGCAGGCTCAAGCCGAATTCGCCATGCAACGCGTTGGCGACGAACGCCGCGTACTGCACGTAAAAGGGGCGGTCGAGTCCCAGCTGCTGGGTGACGCGCGCGCGATCCTCGGGCGTCGCGTCCTGGCCGAGCATGAAGATCACCGGATCGCCGACGAAGCGAAACAGCGAAAAGGCGATGAACCCGACGGTGAGCATCACGAGAATCGCCTGGCCGAGCCGCCGCAGAATGAACGCCGCCATGAGGCGGCGAATATAATCGCAAATCGGGGTCAGGCACCGATTTCCATCTCGTTCGCCCGCAAGCTCATCGACTGGCAGCGCGCCCACGGCCGGCACGACCTGCCCTGGCAAGGCACGCGCGATCCGTATCGCATCTGGATCTCGGAAGTGATGCTGCAGCAGACCCAGGTGGCCACGGTCATCCCGTACTACGAGCGTTTTCTTAAGCGCTTTCCCAGCGCGCAGCGCCTTGCGCTGGCGCGCGAGGAGGAGGTGCTGCGCCTCTGGAGCGGACTCGGCTACTACGCGCGCGGCAGGAACCTGCACCGTGCGGCGCAGCTCATCGCAAAGCGCGGCTTTCCGCGCACGGCGGCAGCGATCGCGGAGCTGCCCGGCGTGGGTCGCTCGACCGCCGCGGCGATCGCCGTGTTCGCGTTCGGCGAGCGCGCCGCGATCCTCGATGGCAATGCGAAGCGCGTGCTGGCGCGCAACTTTGCGCTCAGCGACGAGGACGAGCTCTGGCGCTGCGCGGACAGCCGGCTGCCGCCGCGGGATGTCGAGACCTACACGCAGGCGCTGATGGATCTCGGCGCGTCCATCTGTACCCGCACGCCGAAGTGCGCGGCATGCCCGCTCGCTGCGAGCTGCATCGCGCGCCGGCAGGGCCGTGTCGCCGAGCTGCCCGCGCCGCGGGAGCGACGAAAGCTGCCGCAGCGAGAGGTGCGCTGGCTGGTGCTGCGACGTAACGGCGCCGTGCTGCTCGAACGCCGGCCGGCGCCCGGAATCTGGGGCGGACTCTGGTGCTTCCCGGAGCTCAGCGGACGCGCACCGGCGCCGGCCAGGCGCCTCGCGCCGATCGAGCACGGCTTCACCCATTTTCGCCTGCGGATCCGGCCGCTCGTCTGGGAACTCGGACATCGCACGAAGCCCCCCGTCGCCGGGCGCTGGCTCACGCTCGCGCAAGCGAAACGCGCCGCCCTACCGGCGCCCGTCAAGGCGCTGCTGCAGGCCCTTGAGTGAGCGAGCTCGCGCTTTTCCCGCTCGGGACGGTGCTCTTTGCCGGCGGCCGGCTGCCACTGCGCATCTTCGAGCAGCGCTACATGACGATGGCGAAAGGCTGCTTGCGCGACGGCACACCGTTTGGCGTCTGCGCGATCCGCGAAGGCCAGGAGGTCGGCACGCCGGCCGTGCCGTACGACATCGGGACGCTGGCGAAGATCGCCGATTGGGAGATGCCGCAGCTCGGGTTGCTGCAGGTCATCGCGCACGGCGAGGAGCGCTTCCGCATCATCGAGCGCCGTGTCCAGCCCGACGGGCTGCAGGTCGCGCGCATCGAGCCGTTGGCCGCGGCGGCCGACGCGCCGATCACCGAGCAGGATCGCCTGCCGGTGCGCATCCTCGAGCGCGTGATCGAGGAGCAGCCGCAGCTTTTCGGCGAGCCGCACCGGCTCGACTCGTGCGCCTGGGTGAGCGCCCGGCTCACCGAAGTGCTGCCGCTCGCGCTGCCGACGAAACAGGAAATCCTCGAGCTCGACAGCGCGCGTGAGCGGCTGAATCGGCTCAATACGCTGCTTCGCCGGCGCGTCGACTAACGTTCAAGCGCGAGCGCGCGGTGGCGCACCAGTACGCGCCAGTCGCCGCGGAAGCTCTTCGCCAGCGCTTCGGCGAGATATACGGAGCGGTGCCGGCCACCGGTGCAGCCGATCGCCACGGTCACGTGGCTGCGGTTCTCACGCACGATCTCCGGCAGCCATTTGCCGAGGAGCGAGCGCACGTCGGCAAGCCAGCCCTGCACGGCGCTGTCGCGGCCGAGGTACTCGATCACCGGCGCGTCGCAGCCGGTGAACGGGCGCAGCTGCGGGTCATAGTGCGGGTTGGCGAGCATGCGCGCATCCAGCACCCAATCGGCATCGAGCGGGATGCCGTCCTTGTACGAGAACGATTCAAACAGCAGCGTGAGGGCGCCGCTGCCGAGCCCGAGCAGGTCGCGAATCCAGTTCTGCAGCACCCGCGGCTGCAGGTCGCTCGTGTCGATGCGGCTGCCGAGCGGCGCGATGCCGGCGAGGAGCTGCCGCTCGCGCGCGATCGCCTCCGCGAGCGTCATGCCAGGTCCGGCGAGCGGATGGCGCCGGCGCGTCTCCGAGAAGCGCCGCAGCAGCGTGTCGGCGTTCGCCTCGAGGTAGAGCACGCGGCAGTCGACGCCGCGGCGGCTGAGCTCGGCAATGTGCTCGGGCAGCGCCGGCAGCGCTGCGCTGCGCGCGTCGATGCTGACCGCCGCGCGGTCGTGCCCGGCGTCGGCCAGGAAGTCGACCGTTTCCATCAGGAAGCTGGCCGGCAGGTTGTCGACGCAGTAATAGCCCGCGTCCTCGAGCACGCGCAGGGCAATGCTCTTGCCCGAGCCGGACAGTCCGCTCACTAAAACGAGCTGCACTACTCGCTCTTGTCCATGTGCGTGCGCTGGCGTGCGAGGAACTCGGCGGTGGAATCGATGCCGCGCAGTTTCAGGATTTCGTTGCGCACCGCGGCTTCGACCAGCACGGCCAGATTGCGCCCCGCCGCGACCGGGATGGTCACGCGGCGCACGCCCACACCGAGGATCTCCTCGGACTGCTCGATCAGCGGCAAGCGCTCGCCGGGGTCACGGCCGCCGGGCTGCGGACGCTCCAGATGCGCGATCAGCCGCAGCTTCAGCTTCCGGCGCACCGCGGTCTCGCCGAAGATGGTGCGGATGTTCAGCAGTCCGAGCCCGCGCACTTCCAGAAAATCCTTGAGCATCGGCGGGCAGCGGCCTTCCAGCGTACCCGCGGCGATGCGCGAGATTTCGACCACGTCGTCGGCGACGAGGCCGTGGCCGCGGCTGATCAATTCGAGCGCGAGCTCGCTCTTGCCGACGCCCGATTCACCGGTGATCAGCACGCCCAGGCCGAGCACGTCCATGAACACGCCGTGGCGCTCGACCGTCTCGGCGAGCGCCTTGGCGAGATAGCGCGCCAGCTTCTCAATCACGCGCGGCGCGGCGAGCGGCGAGGTGAAGAGCGGCGTCTGTGTGCGCGTCGCGGCTTCGACCAGCGCCGGCGGCGGCGCGACGCCGTCGGCGATGATCACCGCGGCCGGATGCGACTCGAGCAGGCGCTCGACGTAGCCGGCGACGATCCCGGCCTCATAGGCGCCGATGACCTGGATCGAGTTCGGGTGCGTGAGGTTGAGGTGGCCGATCAGCGAGGCGGCGGCGACCGCCTCGCGACGCACCGCCGTGCCGCCCTCGCGCCCGGCCACCCAGGCGAGCGAGAGCGGCTCGCGGTTGTCCTCATGCAGCCGCGCGACGTTGACCTGCAGCATCCGGTTGCCAGTTGGCGACGAGCTGGTGGAGCGCCGACGCGTCGGCGGCGGCGCCCATGGCGTCGCGCAGCGCGCGATCGCTGAACATCTGCGCGAGCTCGGAAAGGATCTGCAGGTGCTTCTCGGTCGCCTTTTCGGGCACGAGGAGCACGAAGATGAGGGTGACCGGCGCGCCGTCGGGCGCGTCGAACGCAATCGGCTGTGCCAGGCGGATGAAGGCGCCGAGCGCCTCCTTCAGCCCCTTGATGCGGCCGTGCGGGATGGCGACGCCCTGGCCGAGGCCGGTCGAGCCGAGCCGCTCGCGGGCGAACAGACTGTCGAAGACCAGGCTGCGCGCGATGCCATCGTGATTCTCGAACAGCAGGCCGGCCTGCTCGAACAGCCGCTTCTTGCTCGACGCCGGCAGGTCGACGAGCACATGGGCAGGGTTCAGCAGCTTGCCGGCGAGGCTCATGCTAGACGCGCTTTTTCTCCACGTAGCGCTTGTCCTTGTAGCGTAGCACTTGGCGGTCGAGCTTGTCCGCGAGGAGGTCGATGGCCGCGTAAAGATCGTCTTCCTCGCTTTCGCAATACAGGTCCTTGCCGCGCACGTGCAGGGTGCATTCGGCCTTCTGGCGGATCTTGTCCACCGTCAGGATGACGTGGGCGTCGATCACGTGGTCGAAGTGCCGGTTGATGCGCTCGAGCTTGGCGCGAACGTAGCTCAGGATCGCCGGGGTGACTTCCACATGATGGCCGCTCACGTTGAGGTTCATGTCTAGAGAGCCTTTCGTTGGTTGACTGCAGGAATCTGCAGCGATTCGCGATACTTCGCAATCGTGCGGCGCGCCACCACGATGCCCTGCTCGCCGAGGATCTGCGAGATGCGGGCGTCGGAGAGCGGCGCCTTGGCGTCCTCCGCGGCGACCAGCTGCTTGATCAGCGCGCGGATCGCGGTCGAGGAGGCGGCGCCGCCCGCTTCAGTAGCGACATGGCTGCCGAAGAAGTACTTCAGCTCGAAAGTGCCGCGCGGCGTCGCCATGTACTTCTGCGTCGTGACGCGCGAAATGGTGCTCTCGTGCAGGCTCAGCGTCTCGGCGATCTCGCGCAGCACCAATGGGCGCATCGCGACTTCACCGTGTTCCAGGAAATGGCGCTGGCGCTCGACGATCGCCTGGGACACCCGCAGGATGGTTTCGAAGCGCTGCTGCACGTTCTTGATGAGCCAGCGCGCCTCCTGCAGCTGCGAAGAAAGCGAGCCGCCGCTGCGCGCGCCGGCGGCGATCTCGGCGTACAGCCGATTGATGCGCAGACGCGGCATGGCGTCCGGATTCAGGCTCGCGCGCCAGGCGCTGCGTACCTTGCGCACGATGACGTCCGGAATGACGTAGCGCGCTTCGACCTTGGCGAATGCGGCGCCGGGACGCGGATTGAGCGTGCGGATCAGGCGCTGCGCCGCGCGCAGCAGATCCTCGCTCGCGCCGGTGACGCTCTTCAAGCGCGCGTAGTCGCGCGCGGCAAGGAGCTCGAGGTGCTTCTCGACGATGTCGAGGGCGAGACGGTGCGCCGGGTCCTCGGCGCGGCTTCGCAGCTGCAGCGCAAGACATTCGCCGGGCGAACGCGCGCCGACGCCGGCGGGCTCGAAGTGCTGCAGGTGGCGCAGCGCGATGCTCAGCTCCTCGGGCGCCGCTTCCGCCTCCTGCGGCAGCAGCGCCGCGATCTCCTCGAGCGACTGGGTCAGGTAGCCGTCGTCGTCGAGCGCATCGATGAGGAGGGCGACGAAGCCGCGGTCGCGCGCGCTCAAGTTGGTGAGCGAGAGCTGCGAGTGCAGGTGGTCGCGCAAGGTCGGCGTGTCGGGCGGCGCGAAGCTGCGCTCTTCGTCCTCCTCGCCGTTGCCGCGCCAGGTGGCCGCGCTCTCCAATGACCAGTCGGCGTCGGGCGCCGCGGGCGCTTCTTCGGTGGGAGCGCTGCTGCTCGAGGTGCCGCCGGCGGGGGCCGCGGCGAGCGGCTCGCCTTCGTCCGCATCTTCGCGCTCGAGTGCCGGGTTCTCCATCAGGATGCGGTCGATCTCCTGGTTGAGCTCGACCGTGGAGAG
>Ga0075426_10002279_pt1 | contig 13748 bp, 15 predicted proteins | sample SoiMethybrSBSTD5_FD_75304 | JGI IMG/M metagenome (GOLD analysis project Ga0075426, IMG submission 75304) | Bulk soil microbial communities from a Populus tree surrounding site in Tennessee, USA - Soil MetaG P. TD hybrid SBSTD5 | ecosystem: Environmental > Terrestrial > Soil > Tree plantation... | reverse complement strand
CCTGGGCTAATGAATACCGCTGCTTCGCGCCTCTTTTGCTAATCCAGTGGAGTTCCCAAAAGCGACCCGTAAGCGCTCCGCGGCCGTCTCCGGCGTGATATCACGCTGTGGAGTTCCCAGGAGCTCGAAGCCGACCATAAACTTTCTTACGGTCGCAGAGCGCAGGAGGGGAGGGTAAAAGTGCGCGTGGAAGTGCCACTCAGGATGGTCGCTCCCATCAGACGGCGATTGATGGAAGCCCATTGAATACGGAAACGGTACATCAAACACGCGATCGTAGGCGGCGGTGATCCGGTTTAAGGTTTTACTAAGAGAAATCCGTTCATGGTCGTTGAAGTCGAGGAAAGTTGCCATGTGCCTGCGACTGCAAACCAGAGTTTCGAAAGGCCAGATGGCCCAGAAAGGTACGAGCACAACGAAATCTGTGTCTGCGAACACAATTCGCAACTGTTGTTGATCTTCAAGCCGGATGTAGTCGCATAGAAGGCAGGTTTTTCGGGCGCGATAATAGTTACACTGACAAAGCAGTTCTTTGCTGGGTGCTTCTGGAATCGAGCTTGTGGCCCAAATCTGGCAATGCGGGTGAGGATTGCTGGCGCCCATCATTTCGCCGCGATTTTCGAAAATTTGCACGTGATGAATTGCTGGCATTGCGCTGAGCTCGCGAAACTGCTCCCTCCAACCGCAGACCGCGTTTTCAATTTCCTCCGGGCTCATGGTGGATAAAGTAAGGTCATGACGCGGAGAAAAACACATAACGCGGCAAATGCCAGGTTCGCCGTGTGCCACGAGTAGTCCTGCTGCGTCCACATCGATTTGGTCAGTTGCGGCATTTGGTTTCAGCGCGGCGAAGTCATTTTCGAAAACAAACGTGTGCGTATAAGCGGGGTTTTGTCTCCCTCCAGCACGCTTGTTCCCGGGACATAAGTAGCAACTCGGGTCGTACTGAGATTGTGGCGAAAGAGGAACTCTCTCGACGCTCCCCTGCCATGGGCGCTGTGCCCGATGCGGCGAAACCAGTACCCACTCATTCGTGAGCGGATTCAGCCTGCGGTGGGAGTCCTCGTGGAGTTTCAAAGTGGAGCTCTAAAGAACTCGTAATCGTACCGCAAGGAGAAGCTAGTCTGCAGCGGGACAACTCTAGCCAGGAAAGTAGCGCTAGCGAAAGCGATTGGAATATGCGGGATCTTCTTGGAAGTCAGGCGGCTTTGTCTGGTTCGGTATTCTCGGCCCGTTCGCGCATCTTCTGTTCAAGGCGGATCTTGAGTTTTTGCAGTTGCAGTTCCTCAAATTGCCGTTCCTGGCGCACCATTACCGCTTTCAGTTCATAATGAACAACTTCATTTGCTTTAGTAATGAGCGGCATGGGGCCTCCTCAATTTGAAGAAATTGGACTGGAGTTTACAGACTTGCGGTCGTCGAATCAAGTCTCGGCCGGGCAAGTCGGGCAAGTTCGCGTAACATTCATGAAAAGTTAACTCATCGCGCGCAGACGCACCCATATAGGACGGCCGCAGACGGACTCGAGAAGATGCCGCGCAGCGGCGACATATTGAAGGTCCTGTGGTTTCCCTGAAGGCCCGCAAGCCCACACGGTAAAGAAATCGCCAGTCTTTTCAACTTCCAGTTCATGAATTCTGCCGTCGTGTTTTTGGTCCAGTGCATCGGCTAAACGCAAGATGCCCGCCAGAAATACTGTTTGGCGCTTTGCGGACCGCGGAACCGTCTGGTAACTGCTTTGCCCGGGGCGCGGCAAAGCGCCACGATGATAGCGTGCAATCGCGGCGGCCTGCTGGAGTTCCCGTAATTTCCATCCAAAAGGAGGAGCCAGCTTGCGGATCAAGCGATAGGAACCCTTGTGATGGTTCTTGCGGCTCCTGGCGCGACCCACATCGTGCATCAAAGCGGCAGCCTGCAACAACAACCGGGTGCGATCGAACTGCTGCTGGTGATTACGTCCGTTTTTGGCCAAACCATCATAGAGCTGCAAAGCCAGGCGAGACACGTGCCGTGCGTGTGCGAAGTCAGGATCAAGGAATGCAGCCCAGGTTTTCAGGCGTAAGAGAACGGCTTCGTGAAGCTCCTTGCCTTGCGGCAATGCAGCGCGCCAAAAGCTCCACTGTGAATGTCTGCCGACCATCTTGTTTCTGTATTCACTCAATCTCTGGGAGCGTTGCTCTTCGATGGTGGCACGCCAGTGGCTACGGCTGGCTTCATCCTGAAAGGCGCCTATTCGCAGAGCGGTGGCCCAAAGCATGTCGAGATCGTGAATCTCGCCCAACACATCCTGAAGATACTTCAGGTCCCCCTCCCAGCTCTCACAAAGGGAGGGCAGGAAATTCTCTACCGTATAGCGGAATTTTTTAAGGCCAATGCGCAAACGATGGAAGGCAACATGGCTACGGTTGCGCAATGCCTGCCGGTGCAATTGGTGGGCTTCATTCCAGCGTTCGAGGGCGAGGTGACGGAAGATCAGGCTGTCCAGCCGCAGCAGCTTAACGCGGCGGCTCAAAATTTCGCAGCAACTCAGCCATTGCTTCTCGTCAAACTGCTGCACGGTTCCAAGGGCCATCTCTTTGAGGCGTGTCTCTTCCGAATCGGCATGTGCCAGCAAGGCACTGCGGACAGGGGAGTCGCCGGAACTGAGCCTTGCGACCCACTCGCTGAGAACGTGGATGTCGCGGAGATTTCCCAGTCCACTAAAGAGGGGCCGGGCAATCTTTTTTACTTGTCGCCACGCTGGATGGGGATCAATCCCGGTGATTCCGTCAGCAAGAGAGCGGCAACGCCGCAATGCGACGCGAAGGTCGTGCACCGGGTCGGGAGCGAAACCGGCGCTCAAGTTCGCGCGCTCTTCTATCACTTTGTTCATCCAATAGGCTAGGCCGGCCTGGATGCGATGCGCCTCAGGCATGAGATTTATTATCGGTTGAGAACTCCCGATGCGCCAGTGGGGACTCTGGCGAACCGCTTTGAACCATTCTGGGAGACAGTGGGATTTCTCTGAATGTGTTCCAACGCTCGGTCAATTACGACGCTGAGTTCCTGACTGTACTTGCGCTCGCGTCCCTTCGCCAACATTTTCTTGGCATGGTCGGCACTGAACCAGGTCGGATTCCGGTCGGATTCGTGGGGACGCCGCAGTTCCTTTACTTCGAGCAGGAAAGCCTTCACCACAAACTCCTGGACGCCGGAGCTTTTCCAAAATACGCCCTTGGAGTGGATGTACAAATGGAAGTGCCGGGGCTGAATGCTTCCTATGGCTCCCGCCTCTTCCAGTGCCTCGCGCTGGGCTGCCTGGCTGTGTGAGATTTGTGAATCCGGGCTTCCTTTGGGGAACGTCCACTTCCCGCTTCCGTTGGTATTCACCAGAAGAAACTCGATAGAGAATCCCCGCTGCCGGTAGCACACGGCGGCTACCTGGAACGGCAAGGAATGGTTATGGAGGCGGAATCGGGGCACTTTTAGTCTCGGGAAACTGTTCTTTTATCGTATGTCAAGAATGTTTCATCGAGATTAAATAGTTGTGAATACCTTAGTGAGTAACATGCCCGGACTGCGTCGCCCATTCGCCAAAATGTGGCTGACGAGACACTACAATACGGCATGTTTTCGCCCTCTAGCGTTGAAATTCCTGAAATTCCGCAAAAGATTTGGCGAACGCTTCGTAACGGTCCGGCGAAGCTGCTGGAGGCCAAAAACGCCGGATGGCCCGGCGCTTCCGATGCTGATTTTAACGATCTGCTCAGTGTCCGTCCAAACAGCCCTTTTGGCCGGAGCTGTTGGGGTAGCCGGTTCCGGCATTATAGGCGTTATTCGACCATTCGCCTTGAGCTTTCCACTTACTGTTATTGGTGAACGTGATCAGAGGAACGTTGAAGGTCCAGGCGCACTTGTCGCCATTCTCTGCGCCGCTGGAGTCGAACCAGCCCGTGCCCACAGGATCGGTGCGGGCTTCCGAGAGCTCGTGAGCGCTGACGTTGGCCAGTGCGGCGAGTCCTTGCGAATGCAGGCCGGATGTATCTTGCGGATCGCAGCCGGGATCACCATCCAGGTTCCAGAAAAATGCGAATTGCACATTAGTGGATCTGCAAGTCCCCCAGCTGTGGTAAGCGCAGTAGCCTGCGTGTCCTCGCTTTAGGTCAACATAAACGGGATAGTATCCGTTGGCAACCGGATTGGTGATCTTGCGACAGACTTCGGCCAATATGGTTGATGTCTTAGCGCCGCTGCCCGCGGTGGAAAGATCGATCACGTCGCTGCCAAGGGTATTCGAAGCGCCAACCTGACCGTTCGTCCCGGTGTACTCATCGGACGTCTTGGCATAGTTTGACCCACTGAAACCGGTGTAGAAGGAAGTAAGTCCGGTGATCTTGTCGCCGACAAAATTGCTGTTGCCCCAGCTTGAGCCCCAATAAACTACCTGGACGGCCGAACTGGTCATTATCGGTCCACCGTGCCAGGTCATTAGAGGCGACTTCCCGCGTGGAGGAGCTTGCTTCACGCCTCTGGCCCAGTGAATTCCTCGCGGGGGCGGGCCACCTTCGGGCCGTTTTGTCATTTCAATCTGAGCAGCACTGGCAGAAACAATGAGCGCACTAAGTCCGATCAACAGAACAGCAGATTTCTTCATGGGGTCTCCTGATGATCAAAGTTGTGAACAGGCGAAGCGATAACCTCGCAACCACAACGGGAGGAGAAAAGCTGCGGAAGCTCATCCGCAGAGGCGACACTGATTAAGCTCTATCACCGCCTGCAGCGCAGACTTGTCGCGCAGAGCAAACAGTATCTTCATAACAGTCGTTTGTCAACGGATTAACAGCTGTGCAAGGCACCGCCGATTGGCGAGTGCCCAAGGAAGCAAGGGACCACGGTTTCCATCGGATGATGACGTTGTTCGGCGTGGCAGTTCCACTCTGTAAAGTGCCAGTCGCCGCTCTCATCTTGGACGAGATTTTCTAGAATATTTTGTTCAGCTGCTGAGCTTCTGCCCTTCGCATCTAAGGATGCAAAGCGGGCACACCGTATCAGAAGTTTTTGCTGAATGTGATTTCAGAACGATATCCAAGAACTGCTCGGTGCGTCATAAATTGATAGAGCGGCCTGGAGGTGGAAGGTGAAACGAAGAGAATTTTTGGTCGGTTCGGCTTATGCTGCTGGAGCAGCCTGGTTTAGTTCAACAGGATTCAACTCTGCTTCATCGGCCATGTCGCCCCTGGGGCGGAAGTTCGCGGCCTCAGACAGCGTTACGCTCGGCAGCACTGGTATTCAAACCAGCCGCTTGGCGATGGGAACGGGAACGGTTGGGTCAGGCCATCATTCTCACCAGACCGCGCTCGGCCTCAAGGGACTTTCCGAACTGCTTCTGAACGGCCATGAGCATGGGCTGCGATTTTTCGACGCTGCCGATTCTTATGGGAGCCATCCGCATGTGGCGGAGGCATTGAAGCACGTGAAGCGGGACAAGGTTACGGTTCTTACTAAAACATGGGCTCGCGATCCGGCCACGGCCCGTGCCGATCTGGACCGGTTTCGCAAGGAACTGGGGACGGACTATATCGATATTTGTCTCATGCATTGCTTGACTGAAGGCGACTGGACGGAGCGCTACAGAGGAGTAATGGACGTGCTCTCTGAAACGAAGCAGAAAGGGATTATCCGTGCGCATGGGTGCTCGTGCCATTCCATCGAGGCTATGCGTGCGGCGGCGACGTCTCCCTGGGTAGAGGTTGATCTGGCGCGCATTAATCCGATTGGATCGCATATGGATGCCGACCCGAATACCATTGTTGGGGTGCTGCGTCAGATGAAGGCCGCGGGAAAGGCCGTCATCGGCATGAAGATTCTAGGTCAAGGCGATATGCGGGAGCGCCAGGATGAGGCTCTGAAATACGCGCTGTCGCTGGGAGTGCTGGATGCCTTCACTATCGGGGCGGAGAGCAGGGGCGAGCAGGAAGACCTGATTCGGAGGATTGCAGCGGCGGCCTGAGTGCCGGGTTTCGCTTGATTGGGTCCCGGCAAAGAAAATACATGGATCCTTCTGCCTCGCTGCGCTCGGCATCAGGATGACCAGGCGACGGGGCATGCACCTGCGAGGATCGCATAGACAACTCCTCTTCGGGACGGCGGGGCGCGATTATAAAAAATCCACAAAAAGTAATTCTTTAATGATTTTCACCGTTCCTGCTCAGCTAAAATGGCGGGCAATATGTCAGCTACCGCGGTAAGCCGGACTGTTGAGACTTGGAGGCAGTGGACAGGAAAAGTCCTCAACGGAAAGTATCGCCTGGGCCAGTACCTGGGCGGATCCAACCACAGCGCTGTTTTTCTCACCGAGTACGGAAGAGGGGAAGACCGCAGGAAAGCCGCCATCAAGCTCATTCCCGCGGGTCCGGTGGAAGAGGGCCGCTTCTCGCGATGGGAAAAGGATCAAGGATTGTGGCATCCTCATTTGCTCCGCATCTTTGATAAAGGACAGTGCGAGCAGGAAGATACCAGCCTGTTGTATGTCGTGATGGAGTATGCCGAAGAAGACCTGTCACAAATTCTGCCCGCTCGGCCCCTTACTGCGCAAGAAGTCCGAGATATGCTCAAGCCTGTTCTGCAGGCGCTAGCTTATCTTCACAGCCAACGTCTCGTGCATGGCCACGTCACGCCGGCAAATATCCTGGCTGTGCAGGACCAAGTGAAGATTTCCTCCGACAGTCTTATCGATCCGTTGCGTCCGCCTGCCACTCTTTCGAGAGACGGCAACTCCTACAGCGCGCCGGAGTTGAGGGCCGGAAGAATTTCTTCGGCGTCGGATGTCTGGTCGTTGGGTGCGACAGTGCTGGAAGCCCTGACACAAGGCTTGCCAACTGCGAATGGGGGCCGATGGAATCTGAGCATACCGGACACAATGCCGCAGCCGTTCCTGGAAATTGCGCGGAATTGTCTGGTGGCTGAGGAGACGCGTCGATGGAAAATTGGCCAGATCACGGAGCGGCTTGAGCCGGCGTCATCGCCTCGAATGCAATCCGTGGTTACGCAAGCTGTTGCGATGCAGCGTCGTGCGAGTCCAGCGCCAAAAAAGGTCACGAAACGAAATTATTTGCCGTTGACGGTCTTGGCTGCGGTCGTGATCGCCGGTCTTATTGGTACGAAACTTTTCAGGCAGAGTTCGCCGTCCGCCGTGAAGCCGGTTGCGAGCGTGCAAGAGACTTCATCGCCCGCGGTTCGGACCGAACCGGCGAGAGCAGTAGCAGCGGACCTTCTGCCTGGCGCTGTGGCGCAGCAGGTGTCGCCCGATGTCTCGCGGGGAGCGCGCAATACCATCCATGGAAAAATTAGAGTGATCATTCGCGTTAGCGTGGCTCCCACCGGCAGTGTGGCGGGAGCAGCGTTCCAGGTCAGGGGACCGAGCAACTACTTTGCCCGCAAGACTATGGAGGCGGCCCGCGATTGGAAATTTACACCGCCGGAGGTCGACGGCAAGCCCTTGGCCAGCGAATGGAGTCTGCGATTTCTGATTGGCCGGACTGCCACAGAGGTTTACCCGTCGCAAATAGCGCCTGCGCGTTGACGGAATGAACACTCAGAGTCTTTGGCGAGCCTTATCTCTTAGCAGCAGATCTCTGTAACTCATCGAACACAGCCGCTAACGTAACTGCCCGCTCTAAGTACATGGTTCCCCTGATGGACACCTTCAGAGTAGCTGCTCTACCGTCCCTTAGACACTTGCACGTCTGACCGGAGGTGAGATACGAACCCACTTCGAATTTTTGTTGCCGATGACCACGAAGTTGTACGCCGCGGTGTGTGCTCGTTGCTGGCAGCCCATCCAGGATGGGTGGTTTGCGGCGAGGCTGCTGATGGCCGTGAAGCAGTCGAGAAGACCCGGCAATTGAAACCCGATGTCATCATTCTGGACATCGGAATGCCCAACCTCAATGGACTGGAAGCCGCACGGCAGATTCTGCGACACGAATCCGGGCAACGCATTCTGATTTTGACTATTACGGACTCAGAGCAGGTCGTGCAGGAAGTACTGAAGGCTGGAGCAAAAGGATATTTACTGAAGTCGGACGCGGCCAAAGACCTCGTTACCGCCGTTGAAGCACTGGCGCAGAATCGCACTTTCTTTAATTCCCGGGTGGGACAGATCATTCTGGAAGGCTTTCTGGGGGGCGGTGATTCGACATCGAAAACGAGTGCTCCCTTACCCAGTTTGACCGCCCGTGAGCGGGAAATTGTACAGCTGCTGGCAGAAGGAAAGAGCTCAAAAGAAGTTGCGGTGGCTTTGAACCTGAGCGTGAAGACGGCCGAGACTCACCGCAGCAACATCATGCGGAAACTCGATCTTCATTCCGTGAGCGCGCTGGTGCTGTATGCCATCCGTAACAATATTGTTCATGTTCCGGTGCCGGATGCGGAAAATGCAAGCCTGGTCACAGCAAAGGTGGCCTAAGGAACGCAGGGTTATTGATCGTGTGATCCGACCTTTTCAGGGAGGTGGTTATGCTTTGGACGATTTTCGTGATTCTGCTGGTTTTGTGGTTGCTCGGCCTGGTCAGTTCGTACACGTTAGGCGGTTTCATTCACCTGCTGCTGGTGCTGGCACTGGTCGTGCTGGTCATCAATCTGGTGAGTGGAAGACGCGGAACGGTGTGAGTTAGGCACTACACCTAAGAATAGGCGTGCGTCATTGCGGCGCACGCCTGTTTCTTTAGTAGGGCTTGAAGTCCTGCCAATATGTGAGGTTGACTACGTCCTGCAGCATGGGGGTACCGGGCGGCAGATTGGTGGGGTTCAGGAACTGCGCGTCAAAGTAATAGGCGCGGGTAGGTGGAGAGTAGACCAGTGCGCAACACTTAAATGTGCCGGTTGCATACTGAGAGTAGTACAGGCTGACCAAGGAGCCCCGATAAAACAGCGTGGAACCGCCCCAGGTCTCGATGTAGCGGAGAAAGTTGTGGACTCCGCCGTCAGTTCCAAAGTCCTGGCCGGTGCCGGCCGGCTGCGGAAAATTGATGTTCTTGCCACCGGCAATGGCCAAGCGATAGTAAGTGCTGGCCGTCTTTCGGTTGCCTAAGTTCAGCGGATTTAGCATGCTGTTCAGATCCGACCAATTGTTGGAAAGCAGGGTTACTGAATCGGCGATCACGGCAGCGGCAGAATGAGGAATATCGCCGTTGCCGGAGGGATTTCCCCAGAAGGGGTCGGTCCCGTCAGAGTTATAGTTCCCGCGCACGTAAACGGGGTTTTCCGAAGCCACCGTGAAGCCACCCTGATTGTTGTCCGGCCGTGTGGGAAGGTTGTTAAGGCCGCCATCAACGAGCTTTAGCACTTGGCGTGCCCCGGTCACTCTATTTTGACGTCCCTGGTTCAAGCAGTCGAGTGTTTGATACGGGTTTGTTGCACTGACATTAGGGGGAAACGCGTCGCTTACATTGGCCGCACCCCAATTGTCCGGCAATTTATTTCCGTCAACGTCCTCGGAAGCCTCGAGCACGCCATCGGGAGTTCCGAGCGCCGAAGCAGAATTGATTACATCTTCGAAACCAAATTCCCCGGTAAGAACGTTAGGGATCGGAGTAGCATTGGGATCGAGTCTCATGCCACGGCGATCAGAAAAGTAGACCAGATAGCCGTTCTGGCTGGTGAACTCCACCTGCCCGCCGTTGCCGGGTATAACTCCCCGCAACCACTGCCGCAAGTTTCCTACGTCGAGTTCAACTGCGTTCATGACGCCGTTGGCGTAGCACTGAGGACTCGCCATACCCGGAGGAGCGGCATCACGTGGGAAACCTTCCCGCGGATCATAGAAATTGATGGGATACCAGCTATTCGCCCCGGCGACATTCGAGGGCTGGTCTACCGCATCCGCAGTGCTTCCATTCCCATCCCGATCTGCCAATTGCTGAAGAATCAGGATGGCGTTCGGGTGGACAGTATTTTGTCCGGCGCCGCCGACCGGCGTAGTCGGAACGCTCGCGCCGCGAGCAAATCCCGACTGTAGCCACTGGGTCGTCACTCCATTCCAATTCCCGCCTGCGTCTTTGTATTCGACTCTCAACCAGCCGTGGACAAGGGGCCAAGTAGCCGCGGCGCCAAAACTCTTGGGAGCCACCCATTTGTTGTCGATCGCCACATTCGCCTGAGCGATAGGCGTAGCTACGCCACCCACATTAAAGACGTTGTTGTCTAAATTAATGTCTTCCGGAAGCGCTCCCGGGCGGTCAGGGTGCAGATCGGCCTGCTGATCGGCCAGCAAAATGCGAATGTTTGCCTTGTTGTACTCGCGCGATGAGCCGAGCGGCGAACTGGTGGCTTCCGTATTGTCGGGACGCTTGCGGATAATTTGAATCTGCCCGGCCGAATTTGCAGCGCCCTGCACAAAAGGCAGCTGCAGAGGATTCACGCCGGTCTTTACAAATCCGTTATACGAACTGGCAACGTTTGGCCAGTTGCCGTTCGGACCGCCAGCGGCTGGTATTCCGCCGCTCCAGCTGGCATCGGTCACTGCGAACTTGATGCAACCGACAGTGTTGGTCTCGGCTGCGGGCGGATCGCATCCGCCATTCGTATTGGGGATGTAGACGCTGCCCGTGTAGTTCGTGCTGGTAGGCCAGCCGTTGGCCAGCCGGTCACGAATAATCTCTTTTACGGCGGTCACTTTGGCATCGATGACAAGCGGGCCACCGCCGGTCGCCAGGAAGAGATTACCGTTGCTGTGCACTCGGCCTTGAAAGTCAAACCTCGGTCCAGGGAAGTAACTCAAGTCGCTATCGGAAAACACGCCGAACTGAAAGACGGGGATTAGCGCGACCTCGACGCCCCGAGTCATATTGACCGAAGCGCCGCCCGGCCGTGTGGCCGTTACTTGCAGCGTCAATGGGATAATCTCAGCCATTAGACCTTCACTCGGTCCGGAGCTGATGATGCTGGTCCTTGCTTGCGGATTGCCGTTGGCGTCCGGTGTCCAGCTGATCTTCTCTACATAGTTCATACTCCCGACCATGGTGGCGTCTGGCGGGTTGTTGGTAAGGTTTGTGAGCTGGGCAGGGGTTGGGGACTGAGACGATTGATAAAGTGCCGCGAGGTTTGCGGTGAGCAACTCCATGCCTGACTCAGCGCCGTAGTATGCCACGTTGGTCTCCAGATCATTACTGCCGATCTGGCCGGCTCCGTGAACCATGAACAGCAGCCCGATGGCAAGCGCCGACAACAACAACAACACCAGCAGACTGGCAATGAGAGTAAATCCCCTGGTACGGCCGAAACGCTTAGGCATGCAACGCTCCCCTGAACTTTATCTCATTCCCTACTGATAGCGATCTTTGAATGACAGGCTTCGAGTGCTGACCGACGTCATCAACGCCATACTGCGGGACCGATTGCCGTAGGAGTTGAGAGTCTGCCCCATCACTTGAATGTTGACTTTATTAATCTGGTTGGGGGAGTAGCTGCTGCCGATGGGGTCGCTTACGCTACCGCACGATGGCCCATTCGTACCGTCGCAAAGGTCATAAGTAATCTTCAAACCGATTATGTTGTCAGCCACGGGAGCGGGATTCTGGCCGCTCACCTGACGCATCAACCGCGGCGGCTGTCCATTCTGCGGCACTTCAATGAAGTAAGTGACTGCCCAGATTCGCCGCGCAACCGTATTGCTTCCTGTAACGATGTACTTGATGTTCCCGTTGAGTGCGCCGGACTGGTTGACCTTCAGCGGGTCAGCGTCCGCGAACGTGATTCGGCCGCCCGCGTTCGAGATGCCGGTCACTTCTCCTACTGCCGGGCCTTTCGTGTTATTCAGCAGGATCAAGTCGCCGACCTGGATTCCGGTTGGTGAAAGAATCGCCGGGAAACCTGCGGGCGGATTGGCGGGAGGGGCAACATCGATGGCATCCCCGTTGGGATTTCCCGCGGGAAAGGTGATCGTGTATTGGTCCAGTGGGAAGCTGTAGTCGGCGTAAATGACGGTGACAGCGTCCGCTCCCTGCCCGGTGGCTTGAATGGCGGTCGGCCCTCCCTGTTCCAAGCCATTGTTCGGACCGGGAACGATGCCGTACATGTAATTCGAAACCGGGGCGCCGCCTACCGTGCCCGAAGGATAGGTGTTGTTGGCCAGCCAGGCGCGGTTGGAATCAACTGCGAAAAACGAAGGAACCGAGCCGGTCCCGTTAGGCAACGACAGGCCTCCCGAGGGTAAACCCGAGCCCGCCATGCTCACATCTTTCGCGACCAGGTTAAGCGCGGAGCGCACGCTCTGCTGCATCTCGGACTGCTGAGAAACCAGAATCGTCGCATCCATGCCACTCTTGAATAATTGCGTGGTTGCCGCGAGAACGATGAGGCCGAGAGCTACCGCAACCATGAGCTCAAGTAGTGTGAAGCCTTTCGCTGTGTTCGACCCCGATCGCATGTTCTCCTCTCAGCGGAACGACGAAATCAGCGCCCGCACCTCGTAAGTGCGATACCAACCTTGCGGCACCGGATATTTGACCGTCACGGTGATCTGACGCACGTTGGGATTGTTAGCCACGTTGCTGATCTGAATCTGGCGAGTGAAGTTCGCCAAGCTGATGGTTACCGGCGCACTGCTCGTGCCGTTCGACCCCGGCACAGTAACGGTCGCTGGCGGGTCATCGTCAGCGGTGCCGACCAAGCCATCCGCTCCGGGTTCTGTCAGGAGAGTGAATCCTTGCGTGAAGATGCCGGTACCGCTTCCAACGTTTTGGAGCTGGTCGAAGCTCCGCGAGCCGGAGTGGCGGGCAGTGAAGATGCTTTCCATGGCCTCTGCGGCCTTCTGCCGTGCTATCGCATCAAGCTGGACACTCTGCGTGTTCCCGATGGCCAGCGCGAAAGTTGCCAGGACCGCCAGCAAGCCGATCATCAGTACTACAATGGCAATCAGCGTTTCGAGCAGGGCGAATCCTTGCTGCTTTTGCTTCATTCCCGCGCGCGGCAATTGTTGCGTGATCTTCATTGTTCCGACCAGACAGGGCTTCCGGAAACCTTGTTCAGGCGCCAGCCGCGAATCCGGCCCGTGGCCGCGTATAGCGTAACCGCGCGTGAACTGTACAACTCTGCATTGCGAGCGATGTACACGATGCCGCTGCTCAGATTTCCGTTCGTGTCGTGCGCTGAGCCATCCGGCAGGAACATGACCTGATCACGAATTCCGTTGTTGACACCTTGATCGAAATCAATGGCAGTTGATCCCGTTCCGAATCCATCCGGCACTGTGGCCGGGGTGTTTGGCAAACCCGTGAGGGTCTGAAAGCCAATGTCGTAGGGCAGCGTGATGGCCCTGACTTGAGCAGCGGCAGAGAGTGCGGTACCTGCATCCCACCGGTAGACCTGAATACTTTGCGCGTTCGGCGCTCCCAAAGGTGTAGCAGCGCCGGCCGGCGCGGCATTTCCCAGGCACACGATGTACTGCTTGCGTTCAGTCACAGCACGCTGTCGAGCAATGCGCAGTTGCATAAGCACGTTGTTGAAGGCAGTGTTCGCGCGCGCATCTTTCAGTACTGGCTGCAAACTCATAAACGCCATGCTCGAAACGATGAACACGATGGCGATGACAATGGCCATTTCGATCATCGTGAAGCCGCGAGTCTTGGCACTGCAAAGATTGTCAGGTACGGACATTATTGTGTGATCACGTCCTCACGACAGGGGCATCAGCCTCCTGCTATGACGTTCAGCTTTCAACTGCATCGAAGTTAGACAACACGTGGGTCGATGGTAGGGTCACTTCCGCG
>Ga0075426_10002278_pt1 | contig 13751 bp, 8 predicted proteins | sample SoiMethybrSBSTD5_FD_75304 | JGI IMG/M metagenome (GOLD analysis project Ga0075426, IMG submission 75304) | Bulk soil microbial communities from a Populus tree surrounding site in Tennessee, USA - Soil MetaG P. TD hybrid SBSTD5 | ecosystem: Environmental > Terrestrial > Soil > Tree plantation... | reverse complement strand
ATCGCGTAATACGTATTGCCTCTCAACACGTGGATTCAGGAGTCCTGGTAGACAATGAAATCAACCCTGGTTTGATGCCGCTTGGCGAACGACGGCTCGGAAAAGAATTGGCAGGTCGCACCAAACGCGCCGTCATAGCGGCGGCGCGTTGGTTTCGAGCGGGGGGATCGTCGAACTTTTCGCCGAGCGTTTGCTCCGGCGGCGGGAATCCGGGCCTAACATACTGATCGCGCGGGCCGGGTGAAGGGAGCCCCGGCAGCGCGGGTCCTGTCGCCCGCTCTAGAAGCCGAGCTTGACGTTGATGTCGACCAACACGGATTTGGGTGCTTCGTCGAAGACGACGCGCTCGCGACCGGGGCGGATGATCAGCCGCTCCATCGGTCCGAGCCCGTGGCCGTGTCCGTGGCTGCCGCGGCGAAAATACACGACGCGCGTGCCGTTCACCTCGTCCACGCGGACGATCTTGTACCCGTGGTCGACGAGCACCTCGCGCGTGACATCGGTCGCCCGATCGATCGTCACCATCTTCTTCGCCTGACCGGGCGGAATCTTGTCCTGGTGACCCCGACCCTGCGCATGAGACGCGGAACTGACAGTGGCGACGAGCGCGAGCGCGACGAGCGCGCCGATGACCAACGATAATCTTCGACTCGACACGGGACCTCCTGGCGTGAGCGATGCGATTCGCCATCTCCATGTGTCTGACGCCCCCCAACCCGGCGGCGCAACGTCGGCCCGCAGACCTCGTCGCGATTAGATTTGTCTTGCCGCGAATTGGTTTCCCAGGGGGAAGGCCGGCCCGGTGGGTTCGATTCCCACGAACGACCAAGGGAGCCGGAACCCCTGGCCGGGTTCAAGTCCCGGGCGGCGCCTGGCGACGCCGCCTAACGCAATACCATGATCGCCGGCGCGATGCGCGCATCGCCGATGCCACCGACCGCCTGACGCTTGGAGACGACGCGATGCAGTATCACGCGATCAATTTCGCTCAGAAACTCGGCCTCTTCACCGAACACTGGCAGCCGAAGGTGATCGCCGAGATGAACGATTACCAGTTCAAGATCGTGAAGCTCCAAGGTGATTTCATCTGGCACGATCACCGGGACACCGACGAAACGTTCATCGTCCTCGATGGGACGTTGCGCATTGACTTCAGGAACGGCTCGGTTCACGTCGGCTCCGGCGAGATGTTCGTCGTTCCCAAGGGCGTCGAGCACAAGCCGTACGCCGAGGACGAGGTCAAACTGCTCCTCATCGAGCCGCGAGGAGTGTTGAACACCGGACACGAGGGCGGCGAACGGACGGCCCAAAACGACGTGTGGATCTAGTCGTAGGCGTATATTCCCCGGATCAGTCCGCCACACGCTTTCGGTTTTCGAGGTCGATATGAAACGATCCGCTCGCATCGCCGTTGCCGTCGCGACGCCGATCGCCGTTTTGCTGGTGCTGCTTGCCGTCGTACCGTTCCTGTTCCGCGCCCGGATCGCCGAGACGGCGCAGCGAGAAGTAAATGAGAGCGTCGACGCACAGGCGGCATGGCAACGCGTGGGGCTCTCGTTCTTTCAGCACTTCCCGAATCTCAGCCTCTCGCTCGACGGCCTCACGATCGTCGGCGCTGGTCGTTTCGAGGGCGACACGCTTGCGGCGGTCCAGCGCCTACGTGTCGTGCTCGACCTCGGAAGCGTGGTCGGCAACGTGATGAGCGGCAAGCCGCTCGTCGTGCGCGCGCTGGAGCTCGACCAGCCCCGACTCAATCTGCTCGTGCTCGAGGACGGCACCGCCAACTGGAACATCACCAAGACGGCGCCCGCGCCAGCCGCCGCGCCTAACGCAAAGCCGTTTGCGGTGAGCCTGCGCGACGTCACCATCAGCGGCGCGCGTTTCGCGTTCGTCGACCGCCACGCGAACCTCCGCGCCTCGCTCATCGGCTACGACCAGTCGCTGAGCGGCGACCTCAGTCAGCGCCGCGTGGTGATCCACACGAAGGCGAGCGCCGACACCGCGACGGTCGTCTTCGCCGGCGTCCCGTATCTCGACCGCGTGAAGGTCGGACTCACGACCGACATCGACGCCGACCTGGCCGCCCAATCCTACTCGCTCGGCGCCACCACCCTCAGTCTCAACGACCTCGCGCTCGGCGTGTCGGGCACGGTCAAGTCGTTAGGCAAATCGCTGGCGCTCGACCTGGCACTGAAGGCGCCGAGTACGAACTTCCGGAGCATACTGTCGCTGGTGCCGGCGGTGTACGCGCACGACTTCGATAAGGTGCAAACCTCGGGGACCGTGGCCGTCGACGGGTGGGTCAAAGGCACCTACGGTGCGTCCGCATTTCCGTCGTTCGCGGTTACTACGAAGGTGAACGACGCGGCGTTCAAGTATCCCGACCTTCCGCTCCCGGCGCGCTCGATTTTCGTCGACCTCGCGGCCACGAACCCCGGCGGCAGCGCCGACAGCACCGTCGTCAAACTCGACCGATTCCACGTCGTGCTCGGGGCGAATCCTATCGACGCGCACATGGTGCTGCGGACGCCGGTGTCGGATCCCGATGTCGATGCGAGCGTCAGTGGGACCGTCGATCTCGGGGACCTGCGCCGCACGGTGAAGCTCGAAGGCATCGATCAGCTCGCCGGTACGGTGTCCGCCAACGCCGCCGTCAGGACGCGGATGTCATACCTGGCCAGGAAGACGTACGACAAGGTCGCCGCCAGCGGCACCGTGACCGTCGGCGGCCTAACAGTAAAGGGCGCCGCACTGCCGCGCCCGCTTGCGGTGCAGCAGGCGTCGCTGGCGCTGGCGCCGCAGCACGCGACGCTCAAGTCGTTCGCGGGAACGATCGGCAGCAGCGATCTCGAGGCATCGGGCACGCTCGACAACCTCATCGCGTTCGCACTGCACGGTGACACGCTGCACGGCACGGCCACGATCAAGAGCAAGCGCTTCGATCTCAACGAGTGGCGGTCGGGCGGAGACCTCGATGTCATCCCGGTGCCGCCCAAGATCGACTTCACCCTCGATGCGACGGTCGGCCAGCTGCTGTACGAGAAGTTGACGATGACCGATGCGCACGCGCGCCTCCGGATCGCCAACCAGCGCGCGACGCTCGAGCAGTTCCAGACGAACACGTTAGGCGGGCAGGTGGCCGTGACCGGATTCTACGAGACCACCCGGCCCGCGCAGCCGACGTTCGACGTGAACGCGAAGCTGACCAAGGTGGATGTCCCGTCCGCCTTTCAGACGTTCACCACCGTGCAGATGTTGGCGCCCGTCGCCAAATATGCCAGCGGGACCGTCACGACCAACGTGCACCTCACCGGTGCGTTAGGCAAGGACATGATGCCGGCGTTCGCGAGCTTGGGCGGCGCCGGGACGCTCGAGACGTCCGCGCTCGCGATACGCGGCTTCCCTGCCCTCACGAAACTCGCCCAGGCGACCAAGCTCGACGTGCTGAACAACCCGACGCTCGAGGCGCTGCGCGCGGCGTTCACCATCGACAACGGCCGTCTGACGGTCCAGCCGTTCGACTTGAAGGTGGGCGGCATCACCGCGAACATAGCCGGGTCGAACGGACTCGACCAGTCGCTGCAATACACGCTCGGCCTTCGCGTCCCGCGCTCGCTGCTCGGCGGCTCGGCAAATCAGGCGCTCGCCGGCCTTGCGTCCAAGGCCGGCGTCGACCTCGCGGCTGCGCCCGAGATTCCGCTCGCCGTGGAAATCGGCGGCACGGTGACCAACCCAACCGTCAAGCTCGATCTCGCGAGCGCCGGGTCGTCGGTGAAGGCCGCGGCCCAACAAGCGGTCACGCAACAGGCGTCCGCCGCCGCGACCCAGCTCGTCCAGGACGCCCAGCAGCGCGCCGCGGCGATCGTGCAGAGCGCGGAGGCGCTGGCCGATACCGTCAAGCAGACCGGCTATCGCCAGGCCGACTCGTTGACCGCCAAGGCCGGTGACAATCCGTTGATGCAGGTGGCCGCCAAAGCCGCCGCCGACAAGCTGCGCAAGCAGTCCGACGACAAAGCCGCCGCGATCGTGCGCGCGGCGAATCAGCGGGCCGACAGCATGGTTGCCACGGCGCGGGCGCAGGCCGCCAAGCTCGGATCGAAGCCGTAACGGCATTAGCAGGTTGGTCTCCGCGCACCAGCAGCGCACCCGACCATGGCGCGACGGCGCGCGTTGCGTCCGTTAGGCGAGTGCCGCGGGATCGCCGGCGATCTCCAGCTCTAGATTGAGCGGTCCGTACAGGTAGTCCACTTTCGCCCGCGGCGTCGTCCATCGGCCGTAGACGGCGCTCAGAAATCCCTCCGCGTCGCCCGGAATCGCCATCTCGAGCCCATCCACGAACCGCGCCACCCGGACGCTCTCGAACACGCCTAACGGAAAGCAGTAGTGAAACCGGCGGCGGCCGCCGTCGAGGTTCGTGATCGTCCACCCGCCGCGATACGGGCGCACGATGTCCAGATCGATGAAGAGCCGCGGGTGCCGCGGGTGCACCACGGAGAGCTTGTGCTCGTTCTGCTTGCGGATCCTGAAGCCCCGCGCCACCATGTGCGCACCGTACGCGGGCAATCGATGCGCATCGGTGTGCCGGATGCCGAGGTCGATGTCCCGGTCGCCGTAAATGAATCCATTGTCGCGGACGCAGCCCAGGAGCGTGCCCCAGAGCAGCATCGGCTCGAATCCAGCGGCGCGCGCGGCCGACTGCGCCACGCGGAGCAACCGCGATCCATTGACGGCGAGGTCCAGGCCCTCGAGGGACAGACGACCGGACTTGTACGCCGCCATCTGTCTCGCCACGTGCACGGGTCGGCGCACCAGCACGCCGACGTGCGGCGCGAACCGCCGATACATCCACGGCACATATGGCCGCCTCACGAACTGCCCAACGTGCGCCAGCGTGAGGCGCGGCGCCGCGGTGCCTAACGCCATCGCGCGGGGCGTTTCCGCGCTTTCGGCGCAACACCGCGCGTACTCCTCGGGCGTGTCCACCTCCCACCATGGCAGGCCGGCCGTGAACACCGGCCACAATCCGTCGCCGCGCATCAGCACGTCGTACGCCTGGTTGGGAAACCCGCCCGTGCCGCCGGCACGGATCACCTGCGCGATCCGATCGAAGAACGCGGCGGAGTCGCGCTCGCCGATTCGCACCAGTTGGGCGCTTTCACCGGCGGACTGCTCGGCCGGCACCGTGGTGGAATAGCGCACGATGCGCCCATTCTCGAGCTCCACGTGGTACTCGCCCGCACGGAAGGCGCGCATCGGGTCAACGAGGCATGCATTCTCGTGGGGTGACTCGAGGAACCGCTCGATGAGCGCCTTCGCATACAACACGTCGGCGTTCTGCACGAGAAACGCGTGCCCTCGAAGGTGCGGGCAGGCGAGAAAGAGCGACGTGATGCTGTTGGTCGTCGCGTAGTCGTCGTTCACCAGCACGCGGCATCTGCCCGCGACGTGACGGTGCACGGCGTGAGCGGCGAAGCCGGCCACGATGGTGATGTCACCGATCCCGGCGGCGGACAGCGCATCCAGTTGGTGGTCGAGCAGCGCTCGCCCATTCACCGGCAGCAGGCATTTGGGGGTCTGCTCGCTTAGGGACCCCAATCTCGTACCGCGTCCGGCCGCCAACAGGACTGCTCGTCTAACTGGGATAACAGCGCTCCGGCCTCGGGCTGCTGCCATGATGCCACCGAATTCCGGAGCCCGCCAGATCGGCGGCCTTTTCCGCCCGTTAGGAACCGGCCATGGATCGCCGGCTCACAATGCTTTGAGCAGCCGGTATGTAAATTCGAGCTGGTCGTAGAAAGCGTGGACGCCGATGCGCTCGTTCAGTCCATGCGCGCGCATGTCCTCGTCGTTGTTGGGATCGACGAACAATCCGCACACCCCATACACCGGCATCCCGGCGTTGCGCAGGAACAGTCCGTCGGTTGCGCCCGTCTCCATTTCTTGAACGATCGGCAACGGTCCCCACATCGACGTGGTCGCTCGTTCGAGTGACTGCTCGAGCGCCGGCGGCAACGGCGAAGGCGGGCTCGCAATCGCCGTGTCCGCGACTTCCACGTGCACACCGCTATCCGCCACGATACGCCGGATGGTCTGCTCCACTTGCACCGGATCGCTGCCCGGCATCATCCGGCAGTTGACGGTGGCCGTCGCGGTCTGCGGGAGTGCATTCACGGCGTGTCCGCCGGCGATCAGCGTCGCGACGCACGTCGTGCGCAGCTGTGCGTTGTAGAACGCCGATCGCGCCGCGAGGCGCGCGGCGGCCGCGCTGTCGGGCGTGCTCGACGCGCTCACCGCGCGCATGTCGGACGCGAGATCGGCCGGCACCAGCGCCGCCGTCCGGGAGAAGTACGTGCGGGTGACGGGGTTCGTCTCGAACGGAAACGCGTAGGCGGATACTTTGCCTAACGCCGCAGCCAGCTCGTAGATCGCGTTGTCGGCGCGCGGGAGCGAGCTGTGGCCGCCGGGATTGTGCGTGGTGAGCCGAACCGAATGAAACACTTTCTCCGCCGCCTGCACGTCCATGGCGATCGGTTTGCCGTCGCGCAGCTCGCCGCCGCCGGCGTCCGCGTTGAGCACGTATTGCGCGCGGATCGCGTCGCGATCGTGCGCGAGCAGCCACTGGATGCCGTTGTATCCGCCGCCGCCTTCCTCGCCCGCGGTGAGCGCCAGGATGATGTCGCCCGACGGAACGATCTTCTCCTGCTTCATGCGCAACAGTGCCGCCACCCAGCTCGCGTCGCCGTTTTTCATGTCGAGCGTCCCGCGGCCGTAGAAGTGGCCGTCGCGCTCCGTGAGCTTGAACGGATCCAACACCCAGTCCGAGGGCTTTGCCTCGACGACGTCGATGTGACCGATGAGGAGAATCGGGGCGCGCGCACCGCGTCCCCGATAGCGGACCAGGAGATTTTTGTCCTTCGCATCCTTGCCCGTGTCGGGCCCCACGACCTGCGCGTCCGCCGCCGGAAACCCTGCCGCGCGGAAGCGCGCCGCCAGCGACTCGGCCAGTTTGGTGGTACTGCCGATCGAATACTCGGTGTTCGTCTCCGCCATTTCTTGGAGCAGCTCTCGTCCGAGCGACTGGAAAGGTGTGAGCGATGATTGTTGGGCGAGGGCCGCGGCATGCAGGGTGAGCAGCGCGGCCGGTGCGAGCGCGAGAATCGCGCGGAGACGGATTCGGGTAGTCATGGGCGGCGATGTTACGCCAATAGCCACGCGTCCGCTAGAGCGCGCAAGCCGACCTCATGATCGCGCCAAGTCGCCGCGCGACGTATTATAGCGGCGAGCATCGAAATGCCTTCCAATCGACCGCTCATTCTTCGCTCAAGAGCGAAGCGAACCTTTGCCGCCGGCACAAGGACGAGATGACCACCGACATCGCGCGGCTCACCGCGACGCTCGCCGACCGCTACTTCATCGAGCGCGAGCTCGGCGCCGGCGGCATGGCCACGGTGTACCTCGCCCACGACGTCAAGCACGACCGCAGCGTCGCGGTCAAAGTGCTGCGCCCCGAGCTCGCCGCGGTCATCGGTGCCGAGCGATTTCTCGCGGAGATCAAGACAACGGCGAATTTGCAGCATCCACACATCCTGCCGCTCTTCGATTCGGGAGAGGTCGACGGGTTGCTGTTCTACGTGATGCCGTTCGTCCAGGGTATTTCGCTTCGCGAGCGGCTCACCCGCGAGAAGCAACTGCCGGTTGACGACGCGGTGCGTATCGCCACCGAGGTCGCCGCGGCGTTGGACTACGCGCATCGACATGGCGTGATCCACCGCGACATCAAGCCGGAAAACATCATGCTGCACGACGGCGCTGCCCTCGTCGCGGACTTCGGGATTGCGCTCGCGGCGAGCAAGGCCGGCGCGCGGATGACCGAGACGGGCATGTCGTTGGGCACGCCGCAGTACATGTCGCCGGAGCAGGCGATGGGTGAACGCGAGCTCGATGCGCGCAGCGACGTCTACGCGCTGGGTTGCGTCACGTACGAGATGTTGATTGGCGAGCCGCCGTTCACCGGACCGACCGCGCAGGCGATCATCGCACGCGTGATGACCGAGGAGCCGCGCCAGCTCACGGTGCAGCGAAAGACCATTCCGCCCGAGGTCGAGGGCGCCGTGCTGCGCGCCATCGACAAGCTGCCGGCGGATCGCTTCGCCAGCGCATCGCAGTTCGCGGACGCACTCGCGGGCCGCGGCCTAACGGTGAACACGCGCACATCGCCTGTCGTTCCGGTGCGCGATGCGTGGCGGATGCGCTTCTACGCAACGAGTGCCCTCGCGGCGCTGGCGATCGGACTCGCGGCGTGGGGGTTCATGCGGTCGACTGGCGCGGGCGATCGCGTGACGAAGCGCTACATCTCGCTCGGCGACAGCGTTCAGGCACAGACGGCGCAGCGCGTCGGGCTGCCGCTGGCGCTCTCGCCCGACGGTTCGCGTCTCGCGTTCCTGGGCGATACCCTCTTCCGCATCTGGGTCAAACGTCGCGACACGCTCGACGCGGTGCCGCTCGCCGGTACCGAGGGAGCGAGCTCGCCCACGTTCTCTCCGGACGGCCAGTGGATCGCCTACGTGGCCGACGGCCACCTCAAGAAGGTGCGCGCCGACGGCGGCGTGAGCATCACGATCGCCGATTCGGCGGGAACCGGATTTGGCGAAGCGTGGCTCGATGACGGAACGCTGGTGTACACCGACGCTTCGCTGCTCGGTCTCCGGCGCGTGAAAGAATCGGGAGGCCTGCCGACCGTGGCGGTGGCGGATACGACGTACAGGGGGCTTGCGCCGATGTTGGGGACGCCGCTGCCGCACGGGCGTGGACTGATTTTCGTGGTCTGCGCCTCGAACTGCGTCACGATGAGCCTCAACGTTCTCGATCTCCGCACCGGCCGCACCAAGCGGCTGGTGGACAACGCGTCGATGGGCTGGTATCTGCCTAACGGGCGACTCCTGTACTTGCAGCCCAACGGCGTCGCGATGGTCGTGCCGTTCGATCTGTCGACGTTGTCGATCGGCGGCGCGCCAATCCCCGTGCTCCAGGGAATCCGGATGACGAGCGCCGCGCCGGAACTCGCCTGGTCGAGGTCGGGCACGCTGGTGTACGGCACCGGATTGGCCGGCGCCGCCCTCACCTTGCACGCCATCGCCCGCAACGGGACCGTCACGACGTTCGATTCGTCGTGGAGCGGCGCGTTCAACTCATTCGACCTCTCGCCTAACGGTAAAGAGGCGGCGGTCGGCGTCGCGACGCCCGGGGCTGGGCTGGACATCTGGGTCAAGCAGCTCGACCACGGCCCGTTCACGCGCCTCACGTTCAGCGGCCGCGATCGCCGTCCCGCCTGGTCGCCGGACGGCCGGTACGTGGCGTTCATCCGGGACAGCGCGAGCGGCGGCGACGTCTGGGTGCGCGCCGCGGATGGCGGCGGCAGCGAGCGGCGACTCACCCATTTCGGGCGCCCGCTTCAAGAAGTGTCGTGGTCCAAGGATGGCCGGTGGCTGGTCGTGCGCACGGAAACCGGGGCCGCAGGCAACGGCGACATTCTCGCCGTGTCCGCCCTTGGCGACTCCACGACGGTCCCGATCGCGGCCACGTCGGCGACGGAGCTCCAGCCGGCGCTCTCGCCTAACGGAACATTGGTCGCGTACGTGTCGAACGAAGCCGGAATGAACGAAGTCTTCGTGCGGCCGTTTCCCAACTCCGATGCGGGGCACTGGCAGGTGTCCAATGGCGGTGGTGGTTCACCCGCCTGGTCGGCTGACGGCAAAGAGCTGTATTTTCTCAACGGGAGCAATCGCCTGATCGCGGCCGAAATCGGATCGGGATCGACGTTCAGCGTGACGAAGCTCGAGGCCCTGTTCGACGCGACCGCATTCGGATACGTCGGCTACCACTGGGCGTTCGATGTGACGCACGACGGAACGTTCGTCTATCTCGGTCCCGCCGGCGCACCGCGGCCGAGCGCGTCACAGCTCGTCGAAGTGGACAACTGGTTCGCCGATTTGCGTTCGCGACTCCAGCCGTGACCCGGCGTCACCGCGCATCCTTCATCCGGGCCCGCACGACCGCGTCCCAATTCGAGACCACCACCAACTCGCCGACATCGGCGCTCTGGAGAAAGATGAAGTGCCGTCCGTCCGGCATGACGTCGTAGTTGGCGTGGGGGTTGCCGGCGAAGACGTACGTGTCGGCGAGCACCGAGTCGTGCCTAACGACCGAGAACGCAGGTCCCGGCCCGATCATCGCCGCCATCAGCATTCCGTCGCCGCGGTAAAACAGCCGGCTGCCGTCCCGCGACCAGACGGGCTCGGCGCCGCCGTTCACGGACACCTGGACGCGTCCGCCCGGCCCGGGGAACGGCTGCACCACCACTTCGTTGCGACCCGACTCGTCGGTGACGAAGGCAATCCACTTTCCGTTAGGCGATATCCGCGGCATGATCTCGATCGCGCTGGGGTTGGCCGCGATCGGGTGCGGCGTCGTGTCGCCGGCCAGCGCCCGATAGTAAATGTCGGCGCCCAACGTGTCGAGCTGGTACGCGATGTAGCGCCCGTCGGGCGACATCACGCCCTCGTACACGTCGACACGCTTGCCCAGCACCAGCGGCGTGGCATCGGCGCTCAGATCGGCGGGACGCCAGTAGATGCCGGTGCGATTCCCGCGATCGGAGCGGTACAGCACGCGCGCGCCGTCGGGCGACCACTCCGGACGCTCGTTCGCCGAGCCCTCGCTCGTTAGGCGGGTGAGCGTGCCCGACGCCAGGTCGTCGAGCCAGATGTCGCGCCGATCGCCGGCGCCGATCGTGATCGCGATGCGCTTGCCGTCGGGCGAGAGCCGCGGAAACAGGTAATCGCGCCGGTCGCCGAGCAGCGTGCGCGTCGTGTCGCCGCGGCCGACCATCACGACCTGCGAGAGCTGGGAACCGGATTGATAGATCAGCGTCCCGTGCGAGAGCGCGGCGCGCGCCAACCCCGTGCTCAGATTGACGACCACGTTGTCCAACAACGGCACGGGCGCGCCGAGCAGCCGGCGCTTTGCGAGGTCGATCCGTACGCCCATGATCGTGCCCGAGGCCGTCGCGTAGACGAGCGTGTTGCCCGTCACGCCTAACGGCTGGATGCCTGGAAGGTTCAGCACTGTCGCGACGCCCGTCGCCAGCGACGCAATCGCGATCCGCGAGGTCGACACCGTGGCGGTGGTCGCACTGGTGTAGATCACGCAGCGCGACGAGTCGATCACGAGCGGCGTGGCGGTGAACAGCTCTCCCTTGGGGCGGCCGGCCCCGCCGAACTCGCGCGTCTGACCTCCCGTCTCGGGCATCAAGTACAGCGACCGATTTCCCGACAGCACGATCACGCCGGTGGTCGACCAGCTCGCGCCGGCGAACGTGCCGGGCGCATTCCCAAGAACCTGCGGATCGCCGCCGTCGAGCGAGACCTTGTACAGCTGGTTTCCGCGGATGAACAACACCCACCGGCCATCGGGAGAAAACGTCGGCTGGCCGGCGTCCTCCGTGCCGGGCAACGGCCGTGAGGCGATGTCGTCGAGGGGCCGGATCACCAGCTGCTCATGCCGGCCGGCGCCCTGAGCCGCGTACAAAAGCGTGCGGCCATCGGGCGACACGTTCAGCATGTTCAAGCCGAGCACGTTGGTGCGCGCGGTGGGGGACGCGGGGAGGGTGAAGCGGATCACCGCTGGCGCGTCGTGAGGCGGCGGACGCCGTTCCCACACGGCGACGACCGCGGCCGCGATGGCGACCGCGCCCAACGCCAGGACCAGCGGGTCCCGGAGCCTGCTGCCTAACGGAGCGCGCGCGGCGCCGGCCATCGGCTGGCCGGCCGCGCCCGTGCGCCGCGACGGCGCGCCGGTCCCGGAGGTGTGGAGCGCCTCGGCGAATTGCGCCGCCGTGGCGAAGCGATCGGCCGGCAGTTTCTCGAGCGCCGTGAGCACCGCCTCTTCGACCGCCGGGGGGACGGTGTCGCGCTGCGGGTAGATCGGACGCGGCCGCTCGGTCATCACCTTGGCCACGATCGCCTGCGCCGTGCTGCCCGAGAACGGCGGATCGCCCGTCAGCATCTCGTACGTCGTCGCGCCTAACGCGTACACGTCGGCACGGGCGCTGACGTCGCGCTCGCCCATCGCCTGCTCGGGTGCCATGTACGTCGGCGTGCCGAGGCTCATTCCGGTCTCGGTCATGCGGCCGCCGCCGCCCTTGCTCGCCGCCAGCGCAATACCGAAGTCCGCCACGAGCGCCGAGCCGTCGTGCAGCAAAATGTTCTCGGGCTTGATGTCGCGGTGAATCACGCCGTGCCGGTGCGCGTAATCGAGCGCGCTGGCAACTTCGGTGGCGATCTGTACGGCATCGGGAATGGGAAGCTGCTTCTCGCGCCGCAGCCGATCGCGCAGCGACTCGCCCTCGACGTACGGCATCACGAAGTACGCGGTGCCGTCGACTTCGCCGCTGTCGATGAGACCGAGAATGTGCGGGTGCTGCAGCGTCGCGATGGTCTTGATCTCGCGCAAGAAGCGTTCGGCGCCGATGACGGCCGCGAGATCGGGACGCAGGATTTTCACCGCGACCTTGCGGTCGTGCTTCAGGTCGTGCGCCAGGTACACGGTGGCCATGCCGCCCTGACCGAGCTCGCGCTCGATCCGGTAACTGCCGCCGAGTGCGGCGGCGAGAGTGTCGGTCACGATGATGTGGGAGGGCTCGGTTGCACTGCGGCGGCGGCGAGGATGACGTCAATGTGTTGCATTCGGAGACACGCCGAAAGGTGCGGCGAGTGCGCGGAGCACCGTCGGTTTCGCGACGATGAACCGCGACCGCCCAGCCCGCCGGATCGCGCCAGACGCGATGAGCGCCGCAAGGGCGCGCACGACCACCTCGCGTGCCGTGCCGAGCTCGTCGGCGAGCGCCGCCTGCGAACATCCGAGCGTAAAGGCTGCAGTCGGCGATGCGTCGGCGCGCGCAAGCACGTGGCGGGCAACCCGGACCATCACCGTTGTCGCGGTGAGCTCGTCGATGCGATGCAGGAGGCTTCGCGCACGGGCCGCGAGACGGCGCATCGCATAGCGCGCGAACTCGGGCTCCTCGCGCACCAACCGCTCGACGGCGCCGACGGAGAGGTGCGCGCACCGCGTCGCCTCCACGGCAACGGCTGTGGCGGGAAACGGCCCGCCGCCTAACACGGGGATTTCGCCCAACACGCCGCCGGCCGTTTCGTCGTGCAACAGACGCGATCGGGCACCCGCGTCGCGCGACACCCGCACGCGGCCCGACAACACGATGTAGAGACCGTCGGCTTCGTCGCCGGCGCGATACAGCACGCGGTTGCGCGGATAGCGGCGCTCAGTGGCTAACGACGCGATCCGTTGGAGCGCGCTCGCCGCCATGGCGTCGAAGCCCGGCACGGTATCGCGCAATTCACGGGAAGAAACCATGGCCTTCCGGTGTTCCAGAATGGAACCGAGGTTCCGGCGCATACCGGCCGTCGGGCACAATGTATACGCGCAGGTCGGGCGTCCGCCCGATCACCCTTCAGGCCACGGAGTCGCCAATGCGCCACCGCATCCTGTTTGGAGCGCTTCTCGCGCTCGCATCCCCTTCTGCTCGATGCGTGGCCGCGCAGCACACGCACGCAGACATGGACACCGCATCGCACGACTCCGACTTTGCCGCAATGCAGGAACGCGGGCGTGTGGTCATGGGCGTCGATCAGTATACGTCGACGCATCACTTCGACGACTTGCCCAACGGTGGCCGG
>Ga0075426_10002277_pt1 | contig 13752 bp, 14 predicted proteins | sample SoiMethybrSBSTD5_FD_75304 | JGI IMG/M metagenome (GOLD analysis project Ga0075426, IMG submission 75304) | Bulk soil microbial communities from a Populus tree surrounding site in Tennessee, USA - Soil MetaG P. TD hybrid SBSTD5 | ecosystem: Environmental > Terrestrial > Soil > Tree plantation... | reverse complement strand
TTCGGCCACCTGGCGCTCACGCGGGGCGCGGCGGAGCTGCACGGCTTCGAGCCCGAGGCGTCGAACTATGCGTGCGCCGTGCGGAACCTGGCCCCGTTCGGCGCGCGCGTCCATCTCCACAATCGCGCCGTCTGGCGATCGGACGTCGCCTCGCGTCCGCTGCACTTCTGGCGCTCCAGCGACGACGCGAACGCGGGCGGCGGGACGCTGATCTGGGACACGGACGGACCGCTGGTCGACACGGTGTCGTTCGACGACGTGGTCGATGCCGTCAGCGGGAACGGCCGGCGCCGCGTCAGTCTGCTGAAGATCGACTGTGAAGGCGCCGAGTTCCCGATCCTCCTGACGTCCCGCCGGCTCGGCCTCGTCGACCGGATCGTCGGCGAATACCACGAGCTGCGCGCAGAGTTACCGCGGCACGTGCGGCTTGCCGGCTGCGAGCAGTTCACCGTGGAGATCCTCGCGGCGCATCTCGAGACCTTCGGCTTCGCGGTCAGCCTGGAGCCCCAGGCGACCGCGACGTTCGGCGCGCTCGGACTGTTCTTCGCCGATCGCATTCCGCCCGACGCTAGTAGGGGTAGCCTTTGAGTCTCGGCGTCCTCGGCTTCCAATCGGGTAGGGAAGCGTATTTGTCACCAATCGGCATCTTGACCTTCGGCAGACTCTGGGCGTCCAGCGTCACGTCTTCCGGGATGACATCGTTGATGTAGAGCAGATACGCCGTCAACGCGTAGACCTCATCGGCCGTGAGCGTCCCCTCTCGATTGAGGGGCATCCCGCGATTGATGTAATCCCAGACCGTCGTGGCGAACGGCGCGCGAAGCGGCAGGATGCGCCCTCGCGCCCAGACGTCCGGATTCTTGGGATCTTTGCTTTTGAGATTGGGCGCCGTGCCGCCGATCCCCGCGGCGCCGTGGCATCCCGCGCATCCCTTCGCGCGATAGAGCTGCGCGCCCTCCTTGGCCGTGCCTGTTCCCGGCGGGAGTTCTTCTCCGGTCGGGCCGATGGAGATATCCAGCGCGCGGATTTCCTCAGCGGTCGGCGTGCGTCCCACTCCATAGGTGGGCCCCTGCGCCAGCGCGGAGACGCCGACGAGCAAGGCGAACGCGAACGCAACGAGGAAAACCCTACGCGTTGCCATTGGTCACGCTCCCGTCGCTGGCGATCCTCCAGGGCTGAATGCTGTTGTCCAGCCCCGGCACGCTGAATGTTTCATCGAAGGGCTTGTTCCAGAACTTGGCGATCTGCGCGCGCGACGGTTGAACCTGACCGATCTCGTCCGTGCAGCGCGACTGGAGCTCCGTTTCGGTTCCGTCCCAATTCCACTGATAGGCAAAACGGGCATGGGCCATACGCTGCGGCGTTCCCTTGATCTCGGCCTTGTTCCATTTCCTGCCGCCGTCGGTCGACACTTCCACCAGCTTGATGGCGCCGCCACCGGACCAGGCCAGGCCGCTGATCTCGTAGAAACCTTTGCCGGGCAGCTGTTGTGCGCCCGAAGGGAACGTGATGACCGACTTGGGCCCGATCTGGTAACTCAGCGCCGCTTCTTTCTCTTTGTCGCCCTCATGAAGATGCCCAAAGTCGTTGTAGTTCATGTAGTACCGATCGACGATCTTGATTCGTCGCAGCCACTTGGTGTGAAAAATTCCCTCGAAGCCGGGGACCATCAGCCGCAGCGGAAATCCGTTCTGAGGCCGCACCGGCTCGCCGTTCATGCCGTAGGCCACGATGCAGTCGTCCATCGCTTTGGCGATCGGCATGCTCGACGCGCCCTTCACTTCCTCCGCCCCTTCCGCGACGAACCAGGATGCGCCGCCTTTCAGCCCGCACTCCTTGAGCAGCGTCGAGAGGAGCACGCCGGTCCACTCGGCGCAACTCGTCATGCCGTGCGTTTCCTGAACGGTTTTCGCTCTCCGCGACGATCGATTCCCCGCGCACTCGATGAAATGAAGGCGGGTGACGGACGGGAGGCGCTTCAAGTCGTCCATGGTGAAGGTCAGCGGACGGTCGACCAGCCCGTGGATCATGAAGCGATGCTCCCGCGGATCGATGTCCGGGAGGAAGGATCCACGCGTCGTCGCGAAGTAGTGGAGCGAGGATGGCGTGATCACTCCGACGGAGTCCTGGAGCGGCGTTGCCACATGAAACGTCAGCCCGAAGGGATCAGGCGACGGCCGGCCGCCGTGGGGGATGCGGACCGACTTCACATGCTTGGAGCGCTCGCCGTAGGCGATTTGACCATCAGTGTCGCCCTTGATCATGGGCGGGGATGGATGTGTCGTGGGTTCCTGGCCGAGCGCGGGCGCCGCGGCTCCCAGGGTGAAACCACCGGCCAACGTCGCGCCGCTCTTCAGGAGTTCCCGCCGATTCACGCGTTTCGAACCCATCGGTCTCTCCTTCGCAGATGAGCCCAGGAGGAAAATCGCCGACCCGAAGTCGAGAGTATACGCCTGTGTGTGGAGTGAGCGATGCGCCTCTCGAGCACTCTCAGCTGATTGGGGCCGGCCTTCGGCGGGCGAGCCGGTTGCTGAACACTGCGCTGTTTATCGGGAATTACATGCTGATGTCCGATACGCGGCGTTCTCAGTCACAGCCACGCTTCGTCTGTCTAGCTTGCGCCGCGGGCTTTCAGGAAACCCGCGATGTCCGTCAGCGCGTGCTTCGTCGCCCACATTACGGGCGTCTCGCCGTGCGTGTCCTTCGGTGACGGATCGGCACCGAACTCCAACAGAATCGCCGCACACTCCGTCCGATGGTCCATCGTCCGCCCGCGACTGTCCTTGTGGCACAGCTCGTGGAGCAGCGTCACTCCATCAACTGTTGGGTAATTCGGATCGAGGCCGCCGCGCGTCAGCAGCTCGCGCAGCATATCGGGCCGCTCGAGCAGATAGGAGTGGCACCCGCCGGCCTGCGGATGGACTTTGAAACCGGCGGCGAGTAATCGGCGCATCAGCTTGCGCCGGCCGCAGGTCACGACGGCCGTGAACACACCCCCGCACCCGGCGAGTGCCGTCTCGGGTCGTTCGGTCACGATCCGCATGACCTCGTCGTCCTCGCCCTTCCACACCAGGTCGTACGGATCGAGGAAACCACCATGCGCCTCGAGCAGTCTTCGGATCTCCGGTGTCTTCGCGGCATAGACGGCGTTGCCGCTGGCGTTGACGAAACCGTTGGGATCGGCGTGATGTTTCAGCAGCAGTTCGACCATCTCCCGGTCGCCGCGCCCCGCCGCGGCATGCAAGGCGGCGCCGCGCTCGGACGAATCGGCGTCGGGCCACGTCGGGTCGGCGCCGCGTTCCAGCAGCAGGCGGACGATGTCGAGATGGCCGAATTCGGCGGCGGCAGAGAGCGGGCGCCGATCGTCTGGGCGCTGCTCGGAGATGCGTGACGGGGCGGCGTCGAGCATCGACCGCACCGCGGCCAGATCGTTCAACGCGGAAGCGACCGTCAGATCGTACGTCGCACCGCGGCCGATGAGCAGTCGAGCCAGAGGCACGTTGCCGTTGCCGGGCCACACGCGGCGGCCCGGCCGCCAGCGCCTCCACAGCAGCCACGTCAGGCCGTTGGCGTAGCAGCGCCATCTTGCCAGAGGCACCTGCCGCGGGCCGCCCCAGATCGCCAGGTCAATGGGCTGTTTATCCTGCGGCGCGTAACCCTCGAACGACCCGACCCCGGCGCCGTGAATCGCGTGAATGTCGGCGCCACGATCGAGCAGCAGGGTCACCACGTCTGCCGATCCGCCGATGACCGCACGGTGCAGAGGATGACCGCCAGCGCGGTTGATGTCGTCGACGAGCGATGGCTGCTGATCGAGGAAGGCGCGTACGCGCGCCAGCCCGCCGGCTTCGGCAGCGTCATGGATCGGATGATCCTCTGGCCCGGTCGACGGTACGAGCCGTCGCGACGGATCCATCATGTGCGCGGAATCATACTAGCTGCCGCCATTTCACGAGGTCCAACACTACACGTCGGCAAACTCTCGAGCTTCCCTTGCGGCATTCGATGAGCCATACGGATCGTCTTCCGCGTGGAAGGGCAATGGCGGGATCCGCTCCGGGGGACACCACCCTTCGCTCGCTCGGGACGCTCGCTGACGGTGGGAACCGCCACACGGTGGAATGAGGACGCGTGGCCTGCCACCCGTAGCTCGCGCGGAGCGCGAGCGAAGGGTGGTGAGCCGGGTGGGAATCGAACCCACAACCCGCAGATTAAGAGACGGAAAAGAGGGGCGTCCACCGGATTCCAGGGAGTAGTACCGAGTCATTTTCCTAGGGAAATTGTACTTGGTGGACTGCCAGAAAAACCGTGGACGGATCAACCCCCGGCCAGAATCCCGGCCAGGTTTTCGTTCGACAAAGACCGGCTTCGGCGACGACCCCGACGGCCGAGTGGCCGCCGCATGTCTTCGCTAGCGCAAACGCTGGCTAGCCGGCTGGTTCGACGAGGCCAATCGAGATCGGTTCAGTTGGTCTGCGTTCAATGTGTGCGTGATACGCCTGCTGATCGGGCCCCCAATCGAAGTAGATGCCGGCGTCGTCGGCCCACAGCTCCTGTGCCTGCGATTCGGAAATGTGTACTGCGATGGCTGCAAGCTCTTTCGGGGTACGCCGGGATACCTTCTTGGCGTAGACGCGCAGGATGTACCGCCCAGCGAGAAGCTGAAATTCCGAGCCGTCCTCGGGTAGGAGGAAGTGGTGATTGCATGCGACGCCTTCCTGCGGCACGAACAGTCCACTGCCTCGCGCCAGTCGTTGATCTCCGTATACCCATATGGAGAAGTTCTGCCTTGATTCTCCACGCTGCAAGTTCACGTGTACGCTCTCGATAGTCTGACCACGGCGGGCAGTGCTGTACAGCAGCGTGCGAAGAAACACCTTGAGCCGTGGCTTCCGACCGCCAGGTATTCCCCCGTCTGGCCCAAAGAAGATCACGGTCGGCTGTGTCATCCGCAGATCACCGCTGCGAAAAAGAGTGAGCCAAGCGGTGACGACCGAGATCGACACGGCAACAATCGAGAGAGCCGTTGACAGCAAGGTGCTAATGTTCATGGTTGGCTCCCGTTCGGTCGCCGCTCACTCGACCTTTGCGCGGTCCGCCGAGGAGGCCTCGAGCAGTCGAAAATGCTGTCTTCCGACGGAGTTCTCGAGCTGAAACACTGCCGAGATGTTCTCACCGCTTGATCTGATGGTGACACGCACCAGATACCTGCCGCGCGGAAGCCGATAGTCCTGGTTGCGCCAGCCCTTGCCAGGCAGGTAGGCTTCATTGGACCAACCGTAGCATTCGTCGTCGTTGTCGAACTTGGCTGCGACGTCTGCGATCTCCTCTGAACCGGGAAAGCAGTCGCGCCGAAAGGCAGCGTCGTACCTAACAGGATCGAACACCTGAGCCACGTTGCCATCCCACCGGTGGATCCTCTGCGATGAGCTCGAGTCTCGGTTTCTTCATGAATTCCATAGCGACCGAGACGAGCAGCGACAGAACGGCTCCGAAGAAGGCGCCTAAACCCGTGAACAGCATCTCGTTCCACTTATCTCCATTCATTGTCGGGTCAGGCTAACGCCGCAAATGAGCCGCGCGCGGCCACGAGTCAGAGCGCGTCGGCTCCATTTGCAGTTAGCCCGTCCCTCGTGGCAAGCCGCGGGCCCGCTCTGACTCACCGGACTTGGTGCATCCATCAGTCGAAATACAATACCCCGATCGTCTGGCTTCTTGGGATGGACATCCTGCCGGATTTCTCGAAGCAACCCCGCCAATGTTTCGTCGTGGCGCTGTGCCGACTTAGTTTGATTACTGACGCGAATTTCATCTTGAAACTCGTAAAGCGCGCGCAGAACCGCGGGTGGCGCAATGAGAACCATCGAATTAACCGCGTCGGAATACCGCGCCTGCGATTCAGCTGTTGATCTTTCGCCAACTACGCCCGAAAGAGCTGCGACGTATTCCTTGTAGTGATCGAGTTTGAGTTTGCGCCATTCGGCTTCGCGGTCACGTCGCTTATTGAAGGCATGGCTGACAGCAGCCAAGGCCAAACCGGCTCCGCCAGAGATCACGGCTATAAGAATTGTCGAGTTCATGAATTTATTCGTACCGGGCTAACTACTCTTGGAGCAGACCGGGGATGCCTGCCCTCAGCCAACGCCAAGGCCGACGCGACCCGATAAGCGAAGGTTGGAGGCTCTTCATTTTACGCGGGCTAATGTCGGCTGGTTCGCGACCCCAGCTTCGCCGAACTGCGCGTTGTGTTCGTCGGCCGAGAGGCCAACATCAGCTGCGTGGCGACGGTCGCGCGTAGCTTCACTGCGACGAACAGGTCAGCCGAATAGAGATGATCCTCGCCCGACTCGTCGACGATACGCAGGTAGCCTTCTCGCGCAGCCGCGCGATCGGGAAGAATTTGATAGAGCTTCCGCTGCTCCAGATCCTCTGAACCGTCGCCACGGACGCAGAGTGCGAACCAGACAATCGATTTCCGGACCTTCATGAGCTACCGAACTCGAAACGATTCTCCTGGCCCAGCGGCCAGCGTAACCGTCTTCTTGGCTTCGAGGTCTGGATGCAGATCAGTTCAACGAGCCGCGAGCTCGCGGGCATGTGTGATTTCGCGACGGCCTACGGGCCGAACCTGCGAGGCTTCTACCGTTACGACTGCCGCCGTGTGGCCGTCGAGCGTAGTGAACTCGACCTCGAAGGCTTTTCGGTCGCCGTACACGTGGACCACGGTGCCGACGTCGCCTGTTTCGAGCGACTCTTTCGGAACGGGTTCTGTAAGGACGACTCGCTCAAGTTCGTTGATCATGTCCTCATTCCTCGCGAGGATAAGCCGTCACAAGACGCGGCGCATCGGCCGAGCGTTCAACAATCCAGATAGTTCGAATCGGACGAGAGCGGCTTTGTTCAGTGTGCGACATCAGCATGCCGTCCACGTATTTCTGCCCGTGAACCGATTCGAACCTTTCGACTACTTCGCCAGCCTCCGCGACAGCCTTCAGCGCTGCGACGAGATGTGACGGGGCGCCGCGAACATACCCAAGCAGCTCAAAGAACTTCGCCTTGCCGCCGTTGTCGGGATGCGCCGCGTTCAGCAGGTAGTCAGACGCCTTTCTCTGGTCGACAAGGGCGAGATGGGCGTTGGGCAGCTTCGTCGGCGGCATGGCCACCCGCTCAGTTCTTCTCGGTTGGACCGCTCATGAAGCCGGATCAGGCGCCGTAGCGTTGGCTGACGCGAGAAGCAACGGCGTCATGCTCGATGAGCCGACCTTCGCGAGCCGACGCACGCCCTTGTTCGACTTCGCGGCGAAACCATTCGCCGTGATCGGCCAACCTGGTCAGCAGGTCCAACGCGTACTCGTCCACGTTGCGGTCACTTTCCGCAGCGAGACGACTGAGCTTGGCTTCGAGCTCCGGCGGGACGTGCAAGTCCATGAGGTATGCTAGCAAATCCCTTCTCTTCTTGACCGCATTCTCAACTCGTGAGGTCCGTCATTCCCCTCTGAATCTGTTGAGGAGGTAGCCGAGGATCAGAACGCTCGCGGTGTTGGCTGCGTGCTTCCATGCCGCACTGAGAAACAGGAAATGCTCGCACGCATTCGCTCTGAGTTCTTCGACAAGAACGCTGGATCGACCAGACAAGCCCATCCACGGGCGCCGCATGTCAGAGCCTGGCGCGGCTTGAGTCAGTAGAACGGTCGCGGGCCCTCGGTCCAGCTCACACTCGATACGTTCAGCGACTTGCTGCCGGATCTCATGCTGAAGGAGCGAGCCGCGGCCAAGCCAGACGCGATTCTCGGTGGAGGAAACGACAACCCCGGCCAAAACCCCGGCCAGAGCGGTTAAGGTTGACCGGACGACGTGCGAATGTCAGCGGAACTGTTGATTGACGGTGAAGCTGAAGCCGACGCCGATTTGCGCGTCGAGCCGGCCAGGCCAGAGATCCGTCGGCGCAAATGGTGAGATGGTAACGCGGATCGGCACGATCAGCTTTCGATGGTTGCGCAGCGGCCTCACGTAATCGGCTCCGCCCGTAAAGCCGAAGTCGACTGCGCGCTGACTGAGTGGGTGCCTTCCGCCAAACGGCGCGACGGCGTCCTTCACGCGATCGAGTCCTTTGCTGTCGCCGACCGTCAGCGAAATGCCGGCGAGCCAGTCGGTCGATCGCTCGGCCGGCTCCCGGCCGCCGCGCCGCACCAGCAAGGATCCACGCGAGCCTCGGAATGCAAAGGCGTCGTCGTACAGCGCGCTCTCTCTGCTGGCCGTCACCTGTCCGCCGAACGCGAGCTCGAGCATGCCGCCGTACCGACCAGCCGTCAAGCGGAGACCGCCGGTCCCCACCGGCACGAAACCGCCGGCGGTGCAGTTGGTGAACGAGTCGCAGTACGCACCGTTGCTCGAGATCCACTTCACCGAGGCGCCGGCGACGATCTCGGTTTCGTAGACGACCAGTGTGTCGTGCAGGGCGCGCAGGTTGGCGATGCGTGACGCGTCGACCGGCGTGCCGCGATACGGCAGGAGAAGGGGCGCGTCGAGGGAATCGGCAATAGGCAGGCCTGCGGAATACGCCGCAACGGCGGTCGTTCGCAGGTCATCCAGGTAATGGAGCAGCGTGTCAAAGTCGGCCCGCGGCATCACCGCGCCGGTTCCCGAGACGGCCAGATCGAACGCCAGTGGCGCAATCGCGTGCATCCACTGCAGCACGTCGCGCGCGTTGTGACCCTTGAATGCCGGCGCGGCATCGGTGATCACCGGGCTGCCTGCGCTGAACAGCACACGTTCTTCCGGAAACAGGATGGCTGACGTGTCCGATCGGTAGGCGGGTGTCGGATTCAGGATTTCGATCTTGTGCCCGCTGACGTCGACGATCGTCCGCATCACGTAAATCGCGCGCGCCTGAGCGACCGCGCCGTACAACTCGCTCGACCGGAGCGTGCCGTCGCCGTTGACGTCGTAGGTCAGCAGGTCCGCTCGCAACGGTGTGTTCGCCAACTCGGCCGGATCGAGGACCTGGTCGCGATTTTGATCGAGCCCGCGAACGGATGGCGGTAAGGTCGCCTCCATCTCGCGGAGCGTCTTGTTGAAACGCTCGTGGCCGACGATGGTGGCCTCGGGACGGAACAGAAGCCCGCCGCCCGCACGCTCGAACGACGGATATGTCTGCACGACGAAGCGGATCGTTCGTCCCGGGAAACGCGTCGCCAGTTCGGCCCTGATCCACGTTGCGGCCGTAGGATTCAGCGGATCGGCCAGGAGAATCGCGTCGGCGCCGACGAAGCAGACCGTCGCCGCGTCCCCGTATTGGATGCGGTACACGTGTCCGCGCACCTGCACGATCTCGCGTGTTCGCGGCTCCTGCGCGCGCGCGGCGGTCGCGAAGGACGCGAAGGCGCACGTCAAGCCGATGGCGAAGATGGAAGCGATCCGCCGGATCACGTCAGCGTGTCCGCGGCGGGACGCCGAGCCACAAGGAACCCGACAGGCCGTTGTACGTCGCGCGCAGTTCGACGTTGCCGGGGATTCCGATGAACAATCCGGTCGTCGGCCGCATTTCGCCGACCGCGGGGTTCGAAGACGACCACGAGACGACGTTCGAAACGTCTTGCGTCAAGCCGCCGGAAAAGACGAACACGGATGGCCGCGGCGGGCCTCCCAGAATGCGCAAGTACGGTTGTTGATCGCCTCGGACGGTGACGGTGAGAGTGCCGACGACGCCCTGATACGTCGCCCGAACATCCGCCGTTCCTGCCGCCGCAGGAAAGAAAGTGCCTGTCAGTGTGGACGCCGTCAACGGCACGAGCACCGCGGGATTCGACGTCGCCCACGCTGCGCGGCTCGTGACGTTCGTGAACAGGCCGTCGCCGTCGACGGCATAGGCCTGAAACTGCGCGCTCTCGGAGTTGGCGGCGAGGTTCGCCCCGTTAGCCGGATAGCGAATCGTGACGGACGCGAGCGCCACTGGAGCCGTTGGAGCCGGAAACGACGCACTGCAGCCGATCGCCGTTGCCGCTGCAACCACCGCGAGCCATTTCGACACGATTTGTTCGAGCTTACAAGATAAGATCGGCGGGCTCAAGCGTGCGTCGTTCATATTGCCTTCCGCTGGCGATCATCACGTGTCTGGCCGCCGCCTGCGGGGGCCAGCCGCACTGGTACGATTCGCCGATCGGTCCGGGGACCGCGGCCATCGCGATAACCGATCTCGCGATCGATCCGCGCTCACTTGCTGGAGGCGCGACGGCTCGCGGCGTCGTGTCGCTGAACGCGCCCGCTCCATCCTCGACGACGATCGTTCTGTCCGCCAGCAGTTCCGCCATCTCGGTCCCGGCCTCGATTGCCGTCACGACCGGCGCGACCACGGTCTCATTTGCGTTGTCAAGCGCGCCGGTGACGACAGACGCGACCGTGACGATAACCGCGCGGCTCGGAACGTCCGTGCTCAACGCGACGGTGACGGTCGTCCAGCCAAGCGGCAGTTTCTTTGCCTGGGACAGCGATGTGGGCGATTGGGTGGGCGGTGGACAATCCGGGTACGTAGCGAACAGCCAGCTGTTCTTCGCTGTCTGCGACGTGAGCACGGTGTACTTCCAGATTCGCGGGAACTACTTCGACGGTTCGTTCGGTGCGCCGGCGGGGCAGCCGCTTCGCGTTGGCACGTACGACAATGCCTCGAGCTCGCCCGGGCCGCTACAGCCGTCCCTCCTCATCGGCGGACAGGGCCGCGGATGCACTGCGACGGGGCAATTCGTGATCGAAGAGGCCGAACTTCGGCCCATGGGCGAAGTGGATCATCTCGTGATGCGATTTCAGCAGCGCTGCGAGGGGAGTTCGGCTGCGTTCAGAGGGCAGTTGCGGCTCGTTTCGCCGTCCCTCGGTGCCGGAGCGGCCTCGCCGCCCCGCTGCCTGCGGTAACACGCAGGGCTTGCCAGCCGAAGATCGGAGCGAGAGGAGGACGTCCACCGTCGCGGCGCCGATTCACAGCGCCGCTCTTGTGGACAGCTTTCGCGAGACATGAGAGCGAGAGCTGGTGAGCCGGGTGGGAATCGAACCCACAACCCGCAGATTAAGAGTCTGCTGCTCTGCCAATTGAGCTACCGGCCCGGGGTGGGATCGTCGCCGGCGCGAATTTCGCGGCCGGCGCAAAACTCGATTCTATCAAAAACCGGGACGGAAGTTCGCCGACAGCCGCCACCCGTGCAGCGCCGGCTCGATCGGATGCGCGATGTCGAACTCGAACACGAAGCCGCCGGCGTTCAGCCGCACGCCCGCGCCCGCGCTGCGGAGCATCGTCCGCACCGGCGCGAGATCGGCGCCGCGCGCGTAGAAGAGGCCGGCGTCGGTGAAGACGAGCCCTTCGAGCGGAATGCGGCCGTAATTGACCGTGCGCGTCAGCGCGCCCGGGATCGGAAACCGCAGCTCCGCGTTCGCCGCGAACAGGCGCTTGGTCGTCGCCGCGTCGACGCCGTCGCAGCCGGCGAGCGTCGCCGCGTCGCAGTGCTGCGGCGGCAGCGTGCGGCCGTCGAAGCCGCGGACGACGTCCTGCACGAGCCAGACGAAGGGGAGCAGGCGGCCATCGTCGGCGCTCGCGCCGTAGCGGCCGACGTGCTGCGCGCGGAGCGCGAGCGTGAACGGCTTCAGCGGCATCACGTAGCGCCGATAGTCGGCGACGATCGTCGTCGCGTTGAGCGAGCCGAACATCGGCGCCGCGCCGATGCGATACCGCTCGCCGAGCACCGGGCTCGCCGCGCCGTGCACCGTCGTGTCGTGCACGAGCGCCACGCCGGTCTGCACGACGTTCGCGACCGCGCCGCCGGGCTGGATCTCGCGCGACTGATCGGTCAGCCGGCCGGTGATGCCGGAATACGTGCTCGTCCAGACGTCGGTGCGAAACGCGATCGAGTCGAATCCGGCCGAGAACTCGATCCGCCGCGCGTGGCTGAACGGATACATGAGCAGCCCCGTCGCCTCGCGATGCACCTGCTCGGCGAGCACCGACTGGCTGACGATCGTCGATTCGGCGGTGCCGGCGTTGCGCCGCTCGGTCTGCGTCAGGCCGGTGATCGACGGAATCTCCCCGCCGACGACGCCCCAGAGCCAGCGCGACCGGCGGTTGATGTACGCGGTCTGCACCGCGAAGTCCATCTTGTCCTTGCCGACCTGGATCGCGGTCTCGAGCTCGTGCTGGCCGAGCATGTCGCCGAATGCGAACGAGATGCCGGCCTGGACGAAGCTGCCGAACGCGCCGCCGCCGGCCGCGAGGTACGGCTGGCCGATCGATACGAGCGACATGCGGCGCGCGTACGGCCGATCGTTGAACGCGCGATCGCGCGGCGCGTCGCCCGCCGCGGCGACCTGGCCCGCCGCCGACGTCAGCGCCGCCGTCGTGGCGATCGCGGGCGCCACGAGCGCCGCGTCGTGCCGCTTGGTGTCGACCGCGTCGATCTCGTACGCGCCGTCGGAGTAGGCGCTGTACACGACGGCGCCGGTCCGCGCCGCCACCGACAGCGTCGGACTGAGCGCCGTGATGCCGCTGACGCCGGTCGCGACGCTGGTCACCTGCCGCAGCGCGCCGTCCGCGAGATCGCGGCGGTACACGTTGCTGACGCCGCCGCGATCGGCGACGAAGTAGAGGCTCGCGCCGTCCGGCGACCAGTGCGGATCGATGTTCTTCGCGCCCGCGATCGACGCGACGGCCTCGACGTCACCGGTCGACGCGTCGGCGATCGCGAGGTCGAAGTCGCCGAACGTCAGCGTCTCCACAGACGAGGAGAAGCGATCGGTGACGAACGCGATCCGCGTGCCGTCGGGCGACCACGCCGGCTGCAGATCCGCGAACAGATCCTTCGTCAGCGGACGGACGGCGCCGGTGTTGAGCGTCAGAACGTAGAGATCGGTGACGCCGCCTTTGAGGCCCGAGAACGCGACGCGCGTGCCGTCGGGCGACCACGTCGGCGAGAGCATCTGATCGACGTCCGCGACCGGGATGTCGCGCACGATCTGGCCGCCGGGCATGTCGAACACGGTCAGGCGCGCCGTGCCGTCGCGCACCGACGCGAGCGCGAACGCGCGGCCGTCCGCGCGCCACGCCCCGGCCGATTCGATGAACTGAATCGTGTCGACGTGCGCGTCGGTCGCCGTGCTCACCAGCTTGCGGACGATCGCACCCGAGTCGACGTCGGCGACGTAGACGTCGATCGAATAGCCGTCGCGCTCGGACAGGAACACCATCTGCGTCCCGTCGGGGCTGATCGCGGGGCCGATGTTCATCCGGCCGCCGCCTTTCCCCTGCGCGACGATGACGCGCGTGGCGCCGGCGGGAGCGCTGCCGGGCGGCGCCGCGGCGACGCGGCGCATCCACTGCTGCCATTCGCGCGACAGCTCCTCCTTCGCCGTGCCGGTCTCTTTCTTCAGGCGCGCGATCGCATCGCCCTTCACCTTCGTCTTCAGCGTCCGCGCCGCGAGCGACGGCCCGTAGCGCTCGCTCAGGAACAGCCACAGCGCCTGGCCGTAGCGATACGGAAACCAGTTCGGGTTGTCGAGGTCGTCCAGCCGCGGCAGCCGATCCTGCCGCACCGCATCGCGCAGCCACATCGCGGTGTTCGAGTCGATCCGGCCGACCGACAGATACTCGGCCATCCCCTCGATGTACCAGAGCGGCAGCAGCGACATCGACGTGGCGTGCTGCCTCAGGATGTCGCGCTGGAACGCGTGCACGAGCTCGTGGCCGAGCACGTGATCCGTTTCCGCGAACCCTTCGGC
>Ga0075426_10002275_pt1 | contig 13763 bp, 8 predicted proteins | sample SoiMethybrSBSTD5_FD_75304 | JGI IMG/M metagenome (GOLD analysis project Ga0075426, IMG submission 75304) | Bulk soil microbial communities from a Populus tree surrounding site in Tennessee, USA - Soil MetaG P. TD hybrid SBSTD5 | ecosystem: Environmental > Terrestrial > Soil > Tree plantation... | reverse complement strand
AAGGGTGATCGCGATGTCTTCCACCGAATGATGATCGTCAATTTCGAGGTCTCCATCGCACTTCACCTGAAGATCGAAGAGCCCGTGCTTGGCGAATAGTTCGAGCATGTGTTCGAGAAACGGCAACCCGATCGAAATTTGCGACTTGCCGCTGCCGTCGAGATTCAGCTTGACGCGCACATCCGTCTCTTTGGTTTTGCGACGAACGTCGGCGCGACGACCAGTACTATTGATTTGAGATCTCATTTAAGGCTCTCAGCAACCGATCATTCTCTTCCGGCGTACCCACACTAAACCGGAAATACTCACTCAGCATCGGATATCCGCTTACATCCCTAACGAGGATCTCTCGCTTGAGAAGTTCCGTGAAAATCCGTGTTATGTCCGTGGCCGACTTGACCAGCATAAAGTTCCCTTGCGAAGACACAGGAGCCAACCCTCTAATCTCCGAGATCGCGCGATAGAGATGTTCTCTCTCACCGATGATCGCCTGCACGGTTGGGCCAAGCAGCGTGGGATACCTTTCGATCGCCACCTCAGCCGCGATCTGCGAGAACGCATTCAGATTGTAAGGCAACACCGCTTTGCCGATTTCACGCACCAGGTCCGGTGCGGCAAGCAAATACCCGATGCGCAACGCCGCAAACGCCATCGCCTTCGAAAATGTCCGCAACACGATCAGGTTCTCGTGTTCTGTAAGCAGCGGCGCGACTGATTGTTGCGCAAACTCATGATATGCCTCATCGATCACCACCAATCCACGCGCCGCGCGCAGCATGCTACGTAAATCCGCGGCCTCGATGATGCAGCCGGTGGGATTGTTTGGCGAACAGATGATCGTGACGTCGGGTTGTTGCTCTTCGATCGTCTCTAGCAACGCCGCTGTGTCGTAAGTCAACTGCGGGGTCAATGGGACGCTGACAACGTCACTGCCTAAGACCGTCGCCACCTGCTTGTACAACGCAAACGTCGGCTCCGAGATCAGCACGCGCTTGCCCGGTTCCATCGTCACCATCAACACTGCCTGGATGAGTTCGTTTGAACCGTTGCCGGCGATCACGCCATCCGCTTTCCAACCGGCAAACTTCGCGAGCTGTTCGTGCAGCGTGACGGGAATGAACTCGGGATAACGCGACCATTGTCGCGCTGCAAAGCGGCGCAGGACCTCATCTTTAATCTCTGCTGGCGCGTCCCACGGGTTCTCGTTCTGATTGATCTTCACCACAGCGCGATGCGGCGACAGCGTGTACGCGCGCAGCGCACGAACTGCAGGCTTAATAATGTCGAGCGGCGTGGTCATTTTTCTTTTCGTATCGTCGCGGAACGCGCGTGCGCCGCGAGACCCTCGCAGTGGGCCAGGACAGAAATGCTTTCGGCAACCGAGTTGAAAGCGTTGGCTGAGTAACGCAGTGTGCTGGTGCGCTTCACGAAATCGTAAACACCGAGCGCCGACGAGAAGCGAGCCGTGCGCCCGGTCGGCAGGACGTGGTTTGGACCAGCGAGATAATCACCGGCGGCCTCGGGCGTGTACGCGCCGAAGAAGATCGCGCCTGCGTGCTTAATCTGTGCCGCGACTGCCTCTTCATGTTGCGTAATGATCTCGACGTGCTCAGGCGCCATTTGATTAACGAGTTCGCACGCTTCCGCGAGAGTGTTCACCAGCACAATCGCCCCGTAGTTGCGCAGAGACTGTTGCACAATCTCACGGCGTGGCAGCGTCGTAACCTGTCGAATAACTTCCTCGGCGACCCGCTCCGCTAACCTTTCGTCAGTGGTGATCAAAACCGCGGATGCGTCATCGCCGTGCTCCGCCTGCGCTAACAGATCAGACGCAACAAACTCCGCGCGGGCCGTCTGGTCCGCAACGATCACAATCTCGCTCGGCCCGGCGATCGCATCGATTCCGACGACCCCAAACAGCAGCTTCTTCGCGGCCGCAACGTACTTGTTTCCCGGCCCAGTGATCTTGTCGACGTGTGGGATCGTCGCGGTGCCGAACGCGAGCGCCGCAATCGCCTGCGCGCCGCCCACGGCGTAGATCTCGTTTACATTCAACTCTAATAACGTCGCTGCAACTGCCGGATTCTCCGCCAGCGTTCGTGGCGGTGTGACAACGACGATGCGCTCAACGCCGGCGACCCTCGCGGGCACAACGTTCATCACGATGGACGACGGATAAGCCGCAGTGCCGCCCGGGACGTACAAACCCACTCGCTCGAGCGGCGTGATGCGCTGGCCCAAACGAACACCATCCGCCGGCGCGATCTCCCACGACTCTTCGCGTTGATGCTCATGAAACGCCGTCACGTTCCTGATCGAGAGCCGCAACGCAGTAAGAACTTCTTCATCCACCTGAGCGGCTGACGCACGCAACGTTGCCTCGCTTACGCGCAACTCATCGGCGCGAAGTTCGACGCCATCGAAGCGTCGCGTGTAGTCGAGGAGGGCTTCATCACCGCGTGCGCGCACGTCCTCAACAATCGCGCTAACCTGCTTCAGCAACTCCGAATCAAGCGCCACCGAGCGTGCCGCGAGTCGCGACAACAAATCTGCTATGTCCGCCTGGCGCACGATCGGAATCAAGCTTCTTGTCCTCCGTTCATTGCAGCCTCCAACGCCTGGACCAACTCGGTTACCGCTTCCGCCTTGAGCTGATAACTCGCACGATTAACCACCAGACGGCCAGTCGATTCCGCGATCTCTTCAACCACCGTCAAGCCGTTCTCGCGCAGCGTCCGGCCAGTTTCTACCAAGTCAACAATCAGATCCGCCAGGCCCAGCGCGGGAGCCAGTTCGACCGAACCCGAAAGCTGAATGATCTCGACCGGAATGCCGCGCGCGCCGAAATGCGCCCCGGCGATCTGCGAATACTTCGTCGCAACGCGTAACATCCCGAGACTTCGCGTCATGATTTCCGCATCCACGGCCGCGACCACGATGCGACAGCGCGCAATTTGCAGATCGAGCGGTAACAACAGATCAGCCTGCGATTCGAGCAACACATCGCGCCCCACGACGCCGCAATCAGCAATCCCATGCTCGACGTAAACCGGCACGTCCGCCGGTTTTACAAAGATGAAACGATACTTGCCCGAGGCATCCGTGATTGCGAGCCGCCGCGAATTGCGCGCATCCTCGTCGAGTCGAACTCCCGCACGCGCCAGCAGCGCGAGGGCTTCGTCCTGCATTCGACCTTTGGCGATCGCGATCGTAATCATCAGGCGTTCACATTTCTGCGCGCGAGCACTTCCGTGAGCGCGTCGAGATTGAGCACGAAGCCGACGGCGGGCTCGGCACGGCCGAAGTTTCCGGTTAGACCATCGTAACGTCCGCCGCGCCCGATGCTCGTACCCGCGCCGCGTACAAACACTCTCAAACTGAGACCCGTGTAGTAATCGAGACTCGAAACGTCGCTCAGATCGATCTCGAAATGTTCGGCGAGTCCGAGCGATTCGATAGCGTCCCAAAGCTTTTCCAGCGAATCGAGCGCAGCCACGGAGCGGTTGTTCGTTATCACGTTGCGCGCAGCTCGAATCACTTCACGCGTGCCGGTCAGTTGCGTCGGGTGCAGGAACGCGCGTGCATCGCTGTCTGTATAGGTTGCGAGAAAGCGCTGCAACTCGGCGGTCTCACGCGTGTCGATCAGCCGCCGCAACTGCTCTCGTGCGGCCGGAGGCAAGTTCAACTGCGCAGCGACGCCGTTGAAGATTTCGACGTTATTGATCGTGATGCAATAGCCCGCCTGGAGTTCGAGGCGCGCGAGAATCTCGGTTGCGAGTCGTAACACTTCGAGATCAGCATCGTGGCCGTTTACGCCGATCAACTCGCAACCGAGCTGCGTGTTCTCGCGTCGCCACTCCGCGTGTGATTGCGGCTGCTGGCGAAACACGGGCGCCGCGTAACAGAAGCGCAGCGGCCGCGAACGTTCCGCCAACAAGGTCGCGGCCATGCGGGCCACCGAACTCGTCACGTCAGGGCGCAACGCCAGTAAACGCCCGTCGTTATCAGTAAAACGGAAGCCGCGTTGCGCTTCCTTCTGGCCCATTCCTTGCTCGAAAAGGTCGTAGTAATCGACCGACGGCGTGATCACCTCTTCGTAGGACCAGGCGGTGAAGACAGACATCGCCGTGTCTTCGATCGTGCGCCGCAGCCGTGCCTCAGCGCCGATGTAGTAACGCATTCCTGCTGGAATTCTCGCCGTCATAACAAAAGAAAACCCGCCGCCGGTTGGTCTCGGCAGCGGGTTTTGAAATCGTCTTTGCGCTTTTATTCTGGTTCGTCAGCGCTTGCAACACGATCGCAGCCCGCCACCGCTGTGGTGGCGATGCCAGTAACCATGATGGCCGCGAACTGTGCTAAACATTGCCCGGTTTATACCTGAGGCGCACGGAGCTTGTCAAACAAACTTGACATGATTCACATGACCGACAGGATTCACATCTCGTAAATCATGTAATCCTGTCTCAGTCTCCGGGAATGAACGGGCGCGACTGGACGATGTAAATCTGGCCTTTCATATAGGCCCACTCGATGTCCTGGTCGCGACTGGCGAAGACGCGCTTGATGGCCGCCGCCGCCCGCACCAGACGCCGCACCACGTCGTCCGTCAACACAACCCGATCGCCAGTGATCGGAACCTCTTTAACGCCGCCTTTTTCGTCAAACGTCAAGAGGCTGTCTTCCGCTGAACGAGTCAACACCTGCACCGCGTTGGTGCGTGGACGGTAGATGATCTGCTCCGCGATGCGCTGGCCCTCGACGACTTTGATCCCCAAACCGCGCTTCGCGCTGATGTAGATAACGCCGCTGTTTTCCTGATCAAACGGATCCGCCGTGATCATCACACCCGAGCTTTCGGAGTTGATGCCCTCCTGTAGCAACACCGCCATGAAGATCTTCGAATGATCCACGCTCGCCCGCTCGCGCGCTTCGTAAGCCTCGAAGTTCCATAACGACGCCCATACTTTCTTGATCGCGTCGATCAACTCATTCTCGCCGCGAACGTTCGGCACTGTCGTGTATAACCCCGCGCCGCTGAAGTTCGGCAGGTCTTCGGAGTTCGACGAACTGCGCACAAACAGTCCCTTGCCCGCATACTCTGCCGCGACCTTTTGCAAGATCTTCCGGCGCAACTCCGGATCAAACTCAGCACGCTCGATCTTCTGTCGCAACTGCACCAACTGCTCGCGCCGGTAAGCGGGGTCGTGAACGAATTTCTGATCGTTGAGCAAACCAAAAATGACGTCGTCCAGATTGTTTCGTTTGATGAAATCGTCGTAGTAGTAAAACGGAACCGCAAAACCACCCGGCACGACGATGCCCGGCAACCGCGCGTTCATCACTTCACCGAGATTCGCCGACTTACCACCAAAAGCGATACTCGACCGCGCACGTTGCTGCGAGAGATCGAGCAGACGAGTCTCATTCAGGTCGAAGTGCGGTTTCATTACGTCGAGCCGCTGCGCCTGCCGCCGCTGGTACTCGCGCAACTGGTCCATGTCAGCGCGTTTGATCGTGTACTTCTCGCGCAAAGTCTCAAACGAAACCCACCAGCCGTCGTACTGCTTGAACAACTCTTTCGCGTTTTTGATGTACGCGTTGGGAATGCCCCAGCCTTTCGCGAGCAGGTTAATGTGCGATAACGGTGTCGAGGGCTGCGAGGTAATGATGCCCGCGACCGGCGGCAACTGAACCGGGACTTCATCCAGAACCAGGATCTCGTTGAAACCAATTTCGACGTGGTCGTCGAGCTTCGGGATGATGTGGATGCGTCCGAGTCCCTTCGCGACATTGAGTGCCTGGTATTCCTGTTCCTTCGCGATGTCGCTTTGCAGCACTCGCTGCATGCCGGCGAGCGAGCGCGATGCTTCGTCCTGGCGCAACGAGTTTGGCTTGAAGGCGACGGGCGTGAAGAATGTTTTGTTAATAACGTCGTAAGTTAGTTGGATCTGATCGCTGGGAATCAGATCGCCTTCCCAAAACTCGAACGTCCAACGGCGAATCGGAGTTTGATAAGCGACAGTGCCGAGGATAAAGCGGCGATTGGCGCTCAGGTAGTTGTTGATGAAGAACTCGCGGCCGCGTTCGAGTGAGAGATAGGTGCCGTTGACGAAGTCTTTGTGAAAGCTGTAGCGCTTCTTGTTGACGTAATAGATGCGGTTGTTGTTTTTGCGATCGATGACGAAGTTAAGGTGTGGCAGCGCGTAAGGAGTGTCGGCGTCGTAAGTAACCGAGAGCTTGTCGAAGTCAGATTGAGATTTGATCGCCGGTAGCGATTTTTGCGCCACGGCAGGAACACAGAACAACACGGACAGGAAGAATAGACCTGGGAGCTTCATAAGGTGGCGCTCGCGTTTTGGAGCAAGCCCAGTAAAACGTCGACGTGGCGCTGCTCGGTCAGGAAGCTGTTGATGTTTACGCGCAACGCGCGGCGGCGGTGAAGAACGGTCGTTGTTAGCCACGCTTCGCCGCTCTGTTCGATGATCTGCTGCAAACGTTGCTGCACGCGGTCCTGCTCCGCGCCGTCCAACTGAGAAATCGACTCGGGCAGGTAACGGAAACAACAGACTGCGGTTTCGACCTCACCCAAACGTTTGAACCCGGGCAACCGATCGAGCTTCGACGCGAGATAGTTTGTCAGGTCGATCTGGCGCTCGACTGTTCGCGCGTAACCCTGCCGGCCCATGAACTTGATCGCCATCCAGAGCTTGAGCGAGTTGAAACGGCGTGTGCCCATCTGCCCGTAACGGAAGAAGTCAAACTCTACATCGGCGCCGCCACGATCCTCACTCAAGTATTCAGGGCTCATGTCGAACGAGTCGCGCAGCACGCGACCACCGTCGCGCACGAGTGTCGCGCCGCAAGCGAACGGCACAAACATCCATTTGTGTGGGTCGAAGGTGATCGAATCAGCGAGCGCGATGCCGCGTAGCTTGTCTTTGTGTTTCGACGAAAAGGCGAGCGGAGCGCCGTAAGCGGCGTCGACGTGATACCAGCAACCGTGTTCGCGCGCGATTGCCGCGAGATCTTCGAGTGGATCGATCACGCCGGTCGACGTTGTACCAGCCACGCCGACGATGCAGCATGGTAAATGACCTTCTGCGCGGTCGGCGGCGATCTGTTCCTGCAAGATGTCGAGGCGAATATGGAAGCGATCGTCAGTCGGAATTTTGCGCAAGCTTTCACGGCCAAGTCCCAGGAGATCTACGCTCTTATCGATCGAGTAGTGACACTGTTCAGAAGCGTAGACGACTAAATCCTTCCCGGCTGAACGCACACCGCGATCTTTGATCGTCGCCACTGCTTTGTCGCGTGCGCACTTCAACGCGATCAGATTCGCTTCCGAGCCGCCGCTGGCAAGCGTTCCAAAACTGTTTGGTCCATACTCGAGCAGATCGCAGAGCCAGCGCAGTACACACGCCTCGATCATTGCCGACGTTGGTCCGTTGCGCCACGCGCCCGCGTTCTGATTCAACAGCGACGACAACGCGTCGGCCCAAACCCCGATCGGCAGCGGCGTTGGATTAAACTGGCCGAAGTATTTCGGACTCGGCACACCCATCGCGTTTGGCTCGATGTCTTCGCGGAAGCGACGGAGAATTTCTTCGATAGCGATTCCGGTTTCCGGCAGCGGTTCGTCGAAAAGACGTTCGAGCTCGGCGGGCGTGGCGGCGGGAGTTACACGCCGCGAATCGAGCGCGGCGGCGTAATCGTTGATGATCTGCGGCACCGCATTTCCGAGCAGCTTATGCTGCTCAACAAATTCGTCAATCATGGTCTATGCATCTATGCTTCTATTCCAACGACCTCTGTGTCTCTGTGTCTTTGTGGTTAACTATCACTCAGGAAAAACGAACCACAGAGACACAGAGGCACAGAGACCGCCAAGTAAGTCATGCAAAGAGAACTAGCATTCTTCCAGCAAACCTTACATTCAAACATGGGCGCGTTCGACGTCGCGCTGTCGCCGGACGCGCTGGCGCGGCTCGGTATGTATTACAGTTTACTCACTCGCTGGAACGATCGTCTTCATCTCGTGGCTCCGTGTGCGCCGGAAGAGTTTGCGACGAGGCACGTGCTCGAGTCGTTGCTGCTGCTGAAACATCTGCCGCACGGAGCAAAGATAGCAGACATCGGCTCTGGCGGGGGTTTGCCGATCATCCCGTGTTTGGTTGTGCGCGACGATCTGGAAGCGACGTTGATCGAGTCGTCGGCGAAAAAGACGGTGTTTTTGCGGGAGGCATTGGCTGCGGTTGGGCGCCGGGGGACAATTGTGGCGCGGCGGTTTGAAGAGATTGAGGCGCCGGAGGTTCAGTTCGTGAGTTGCCGCGCCCTGGACCGCTTTATCCCTAAAATCCCTGAACTAACAGCCTGGGCACCGGACGGCGCGACGCTTTTGCTATTTGGCGGAGAGGCCGTAAAAGAAAAACTACCAAACGCAAAGGCCTACTTAGTTCCGGGATCAGAGAAGCGTTACTTGTTTAGAACACGGATAAACACGGATTGAAAGCAGGGATTGACTCAGAACTTCTTAGGCGGGTTCTTCGCGAACGACTTCCGTCGCCTTCTTGTCTTCACGCAAACCCTGAAACGACGGGTGACGAATGACGTTGTCGTGGGTCCACTCGGTGAATTCGACTTCACCAACCAGCTTCGGCTCGGTCCAGATCGCGCGACGCAGATCGGGATCTTTCGGAATCTCGGCGAAGGGTTTCGCCGGCCGCGCGATTCGATCCAGGGTCTTCTTGAGATCGGCGCGCAGCTTGTTACTAAACCCAGTACCCACGCGCCCGGCGTAAATCAGTTTGCCTTTCTCATACACGCCAAGCACGAGCGAGCTGAATGGCAATCCTTTGTCAGACAATGTGTAGCCCGCGATAACAAACTCCTGCCGCCGCAGGCACTTCACCTTTTGCCAGTTGTGACTGCGCGTCGATTCGTAAGGCGAGTCCGCCAGCTTCGAAACAATTCCCTCGAGGCCGAAGTCGCAAGCCTGTTTGAAAAACTTTGGACCGTTGCCTTCAACGTGATCGCTGTAACGCAACACACGATCGCTGCGCACGCTTCCGATCAGTTGTGCCAACACGCCCTTACGCTGAATCAGCGGCGTTCGCTGGATGTTGAAGCCTTCGATGTAAATCAGGTCGAACACTTCGAGCACCAATCCTCTGCCGCCGGTCTTGTGAATCGCCTGTTGCAATCCCTGAAAACTGCTGCGGCCGGACGAATCCATCGCCACCACTTCCGCATCGAGAATCGCACTCTGGACGCGCAATGCCTGCAAGGCCTTCGCCACGTTGGGAAACTTGTCAGTCCAATCTTTTCTGTTTCTCGTCCACAAGCGAACCTGCCCACGCTGCAAGTGGCAAAGCAAGCGATAGCCATCGAACTTGAGTTCGTGCAACCACTCGTTTCCGCGCGGCGCTTCTTTGACAAGCGTCGCGAGTTGCGGCGAAACAAACTCAGGCAGTCTGGCTTTGCGTGCTCCGGGAAGGTTTTTGAGTTGTTTGAGATCCACGGGAGGTGGAGTGAAATAGGTCCTATAAGTCTAATAAGACCTATAGGACCTATGTTTTGAACTGCCTACTCCTCTTCGGAAGGAGGAGCGACGCCATCGCCGTCGGCGCCCGCAGAAACGACGAGCGGTTCGCGCGTCGGCAGTACGATGTCGTGACCGCCGACGATGTCGGGAAACTCGTCGAGCTCGCGCTCACGCGCCTGATCGATGGTTTCGTCGCGTTCGATGTCGACGTTCCGATAGTATTCCATGCCGGTACCGGCGGGAATCAATCGGCCCATGATCACGTTTTCCTTCAAACCGCGCAGGTAGTCGACGCGGCCGGAGATGGCCGCTTCCGTCAACACGCGCGTGGTCTCCTGGAACGACGCTGCGGAGATGAACGAGTCGGTCGAGAGCGAAGCCTTCGTGATACCGAGCAGCAGCGGTTCGGCCTGCGCCACCTCGCCGTCCTCTTGTCGCACGCGCTCGTTCTCGTCCTGGAAGCGGAAACGATCGACCTGCTCTTCGAGCAGAAACTCGGTGTCGCCAACTTCCTTGATCTTCACCCAGCGCAACATCTGGCGAACAATCACTTCGATGTGCTTGTCGTTGATGTTTACGCCCTGCAAGCGGTACACCTCCTGAATTTCGTTCACGAGGTATTCCTGCAAACGGCTCATACCCAACACGCGCAAGATGTCGTGCGGATTGAGCGGGCCGTCCATCAATGCTTCGCCGGCGCGAACGCGGTCGCCGTCCTGCACGTTGATGTGCGTACCGCGCGGGATGTCGTACTCGCGCTCTTCACCGTCATCGCCGGTGATGATCAGTTTGCGTTTGCCCTTCGAGATTGCGCCCAGCGTAACCGTGCCGTCGATTTCCGACATGACGGCTGTTTCCGCCGGCCGGCGGGCTTCGAAAAGCTCGACGACGCGCGGCAAACCGCCGGTGATGTCTTTGGTCTTCGTGGTTTCGCGTGGAATCTTCGCGATGATGTCACCGGGCTCGACTTCCTCGCCGTCGGTCACCATCAGGTTCGCGCGCACCGGCATCTGGTAAGTCTTCAGCACCTTGTTGCTGGCGCTGCGGATTTCCAAACGCGGCTGTTTCTTTTCGTCGGGCGAGTCTTTCACGACCATGCGCGACTGACCGGTCACTTCGTCGACTTCTTCGTCGAACGTCACGCCTTCCTTCAGATCCTGGAACTTAACGTGTCCAGCGACCTCGGTAAGGATCGCGAACGTGAACGGGTCCCACGTGGCGAGCAGTTGGTCCTGCGTCACGCGGCTGCCGTCTTCGACGAGGATGTGCGCGCCGTAAACGATCTGATAACGCGCTGCCTCACGGCCACGATCGTCGATGATGATTACCGAACCGTTGCGGTTCATCGCGATGCGTTCGCCCTTGCGGCTCTTGACCGTTTGCAGGTCGAGATACTTGACGGTGCCGTCCTGGCGAGCTTCGTGTTTCGACGACTCTTCCAAACGTGCGGTACCGCCGATGTGGAACGTACGCATCGTCAACTGCGTGCCCGGTTCACCAATCGACTGCGCGGCGATAACACCGACCGCTTCACCGATCTCGACCGGACGACCAGTCGCAAGGTTGCGCCCGTAGCACTTGATGCAGCAGCCGCGACGCGATTCGCACGTCAACACGGAACGAATGCGCACGCGCTGCACGCCGGAACGCTGAATCTCCGCCGCGAGATCTTCGTCGATCTCCTGGTTGGCAGCGACGATCACCGAACCTTCAATCGGATCGGTAACGTCGTCGAGTCCCGTGCGACCGACGATGCGGTCGCGTAACGACTCGATCTCCTCACCACCTTCGATGATCGCGCTCGCGGAGATACCGCGCAACGTGCCGCAGTCGTCTTCGCTGATGATTACGTCCTGGGCCACATCAACCAGCCGGCGGGTCAAATAACCCGAGTCCGCGGTTTTTAGGGCCGTGTCAGCCAGACCTTTACGAGCGCCGTGTGTCGAGATGAAGTACTGCAACACGTTGAGGCCCTCGCGGAAGTTTGCCTGGATCGGAGTCTCAATGATTTCGCCTGACGGACGGGCCATCAGACCACGCATACCGGCGAGCTGACGAATCTGCTGCGCGCTACCACGAGCTCCCGAATCGCTCATGACGAGGATCGGATTGAGCTCGCCACTGGAGCGTTCGCGATCGTCCATCGCCTTGAACATCTCCTTGGCGACTTTGTCGGTCACTTCGGACCAGATTGCGATCACTTTGTTGTAACGTTCACCGTTCGTGATAACGCCGTCCTGATACTGCTGCTCGACCGCGATCACGTCCTTATCGGCCTTCTCGACAAGTCCGCGCTTGGATGGTGGCGTCACCAGGTCGTCGATACCGATCGAGATACCCGCCTTGGTCGCGTACAAGAAGCCGAGCGTCTTGAGATCGTCGAGCATCTTGACGGTCATCTCGTGACCGAGACGAATGTGCGAGTAGTTGACCAGCGATTGCAGACCTTTTTTCTTCAACGTGCCGTTGATGAACGGCAGTCCCGCGGGAATCGAGTCGTTGAAGATCACGCGGCCGACGGTCGTATTGATCACACGGCGCACGTCGTCCTGAACAATTGCGCGCAGGATGTCCTGCGGATCGTGTTCCTGGACGAGGTCGATCAAGTCGCCTTGAATGCGGAGCTTGATCGGCGTCTGCGTGGTGACTTCACCGGCGTCGAGCGCGAGCAGCACTTCTTCGAGTGAAGCGAACACGCGGCCTTCGCCCTTTGCGCCTGGACGATCGCGCGTCAGGTAGTAAATACCGAGAACGATGTCCTGCGACGGCACGGCGATCGGTTGACCACTCGCGGGGCTGAGAATGTTGTTGCTTGAAAGCATCAACACTGCGGCTTCGATCTGCGCTTCCGGACTGAGCGGAATGTGGACCGCCATCTGGTCGCCGTCGAAGTCGGCGTTGAACGCCGTGCAGACGAGCGGGTGAATCTTGATCGCCTTGCCTTCGACGAGCACCGGTTCGAAAGCCTGAATGCCGAGACGGTGCAGCGTCGGAGCGCGATTCAAGAGCACCGGATGCTCGCGAATTACCTCTTCGAGAATGTCCCAAACGACCGGTTCCTGCCGTTCCACCATCTCGCGCGCCTGCTTGATCGTGGCGGCATGTCCTTGCTTTTCAAGCTGGTTGTAGATGAATGGCTTGAATAGTTCGAGCGCCATTTTCTTCGGCAGACCGCACTGGTGCAGTTTCAACTCCGGGCCGACAACGATCACCGAACGGCCCGAGTAGTCGACGCGTTTGCCGAGCAGGTTCTGACGAAAACGTCCCTGCTTGCCTTTGAGCGTTCCGCTCAAAGATTTCAGCGGACGGTTGTTGACGCCGCGCAGCACACGGCCACGGCGGCCGTTGTCGAACAAGGCATCGACCGCTTCCTGAAGCATGCGTTTTTCGTTGCGCACGATGACTTCCGGCGCACGCAACTCCATCAGCTTCTTGAGACGGTTGTTGCGATTGATGACGCGGCGATAGAGATCGTTGAGATCCGAAGTCGCGAAACGTCCGCCATCCAGGGGCACCAACGGCCGCAACTCGGGTGGAATCACCGGAATCACGTCGAGGATCATCCAGTCGGGACGATTGCCTGACTTGAGGAAGCTGGTCGCAACTTTCAAACGCTTCGAATACTTCAGCTTCTTCTGTTGCGAAGTCTCTTCCTTCATCCGCTTGCGCAGATCGACGGAGAGCTCTTCGATATCGACCATCGCGAGCAGTTCCTTGATCGCTTCCGCGCCCATCTTCGCGACAAACTGCGCGGGATAATCGCGCACCAGTTCGCGATAACGTTCGTCCGTCAGGAGTTCGCGCTCTTTCAATCCCGGCACGTCGCCTGGATCGATCACGATGTAAGACTCGAAGTAGAGCACCTTCTCGAGTTCGCGGAGCGGAATGTCGAGCAGATGGCCGATGCGGCTCGGCAGTCCTTTGAAAAACCAGACGTGCGAACACGGGCTGGCCAGGTCGATATGGCCCAGACGCTCGCGACGCACTTTCGCCTGCGTGACTTCGACACCGCACTTATCGCAGATCACGCCGCGGTGTTTCATGCGTTTGTACTTGCCGCAGAGACACTCCCAATCCGCCACCGGACCAAAGATGCGCGCGCAGAAGAGTCCGTCGCGCTCAGGCTTGAAGGTCCGGTAGTTGATGGTCTCTGGCTTGGTGACCTCACCATGCGACCATTGCCGGATTTTCTCCGGTGACGCAAGTGAGATACGGATTGCTT
>Ga0075426_10002274_pt1 | contig 13766 bp, 8 predicted proteins | sample SoiMethybrSBSTD5_FD_75304 | JGI IMG/M metagenome (GOLD analysis project Ga0075426, IMG submission 75304) | Bulk soil microbial communities from a Populus tree surrounding site in Tennessee, USA - Soil MetaG P. TD hybrid SBSTD5 | ecosystem: Environmental > Terrestrial > Soil > Tree plantation... | reverse complement strand
AGACCAGCGTGCGCGGCGGGTATGGCATTTCCTACTGGCAGGCGTACTGGTCGGGGCCGCTCACTATTCTCGGACTCACGTACCCAAGCTACGTGAAGCAGCAGTTATTGACGCCAAACAACCTGACGCCATCGTTGTCCATCTCAAAGGACGGCATTCCCATCTCGAACGCGCAGTACGACAGCTCCGGCAATCTGGTGATCCCGGCCAACGCGGTGATCCGCGGCACCGCCATCAACTGGAAGAACCAGCGCGTGGACCAGGGCACGATCAATGTCGAGCGTGAAATCCGCCCTGGAATGATCGTGGATGTCGGCTACGTACACGTGCAAGGACGCAACAACAACCACGGCGTGAACATCAACCAGGCGCCTCCGCAGCAGCCCGGCGTTGATTACAACCTGGCGCGGCCGTTGTACGGCACCTATCCGCAGTTAGGGGATGTACCCGTTCAATTCTCGACTGCCGGCAGTTGGTACGATGCCCTGACTGCAACTTTCAATGCCAAGGTCACGAAGTACATCGACGTCTACGCCACCTACGCCCATGGCCGCAATTTCTCGAATGGCAACAACAACGATCCAAACAACGGCGCGTACTTCGGTGATCCCAAGAACCTTTACCAGTACTACGGGCCAACGCCGCAAGACATTTCGCACGTTCTCAACGCGCAAGTTGTCTTGCAGCTCCCATTCGGTCGTGGTAGAACGTATCTCTCGAACATGAACCGGGGGCTGGATGCAGTCCTCGGCGGCTGGCAGTACGCGGGCCTGATTCACGTGCGAAGCGGCACACGCTTTACGGTATCTTCAGGAGTGAGCCTGCTAAATAATGGCCAAGGCAACCGGCCGAACCGGATCTGTAACGGCGCGATCTCAAACCCGTCACCGAATCTGTGGTTCGACACGAGCTGCTACGTCGACGACACGGTGCCCGACACCTACGGCAACTCGGGCATGAATACGCTTCACGCTGACGGCCAGCAACAACTCGATTCGTCGCTTTCGAAAACCTTCAACGTCACCGAGCGGATCAACCTGCAATTCCGCGTAGACGTTTTCAACACGTTCAATCACACGAACTTCGCCGCGCCGGACTCGGGCGTGGGCGATGGCTCCGAAGGCCAGGTGTTTTCGACCTCTGTGGATCAGCGGCGCATGCAGTTCGGTCTGCGGCTGCACTTCTGACGCAGAAGCGCAAACACATCGAGCCAGGAATCGAAAGAGGGTCCATGCGCCTTGTCCATTGAACCCCGCCTGTTGATCATCGGCGCCGGCGGTTTCCTGGGGCAGCACCTGGTCCGCAAGGCCGCGGAATGCTTCGACGTGTATCAGGCGGATCTCGGGCTGACGCCCAGTGAGCGCGCCGTGGCGATAGACGTCACATTATCCAGCAGCGTGGATTCAGCCTTTGAGCAGGCAGCGCCAGACGCCGTTGTTCTGCTGGCTGCGCTTTCCGACATCGACGTCTGCGAGACCCGGCCGGACCTGGCCGAGGCAGTCAACGTTGGCGGCACGGCTCACGTGGCCGAGGCTTGCGCTCGCGCCGGCGCCAGGCTGGTGTTTCTTTCTTCAGCGGCTGTGTTCGACGGCATGCAGCATGGCTACCGGGAATCCGACGAAATCAATCCGCTAAGCGTTTACGGCCGGACCAAGGTCTGTGGCGAACAGCTGGTTGCACGAAAGCTGCCCTCGGCATTGATCCTCCGCCTGGCGCTGGTGGTGGGCTTCGCGGAGGGCTCCGGCACGAATGCCATGCTGAACAAATTCGCCGCAAAGCTTCGCGCCGGGGAACGCGTTTCGCTGCCCGATTTTGAATACCGCAATCCTATCGACCCCGATACACTAAGCGAATTCATCGTCGAGCTGATTGGGTCGGAAGACGCGTCCGGCATCTTCCATATCGGCGCTCAAGAATCCATCTCGCGCTTCGAGCTCGGGGTGCGGCTGGCGGAGGGAATGGGCTACTCCAGTGACCTAGTGCAACCGCAAACCCAGCCTTTGCCGGGGCGCGCCGCACGCGGTTTGAATCATTTTCTTCTGACGGATAGGATTCGCACGGTATGCCGGACGCCCGTCCCCACTTGCGGCGAAGTCATAGAAAGAGCCATCCATGGATCTCCCCAAAGCAATCTATGAACTCGAGTACGGCCACGGCTCGGTGTACGGGCCGGAAGAAGAGGCGGCGCTGGTCGAAGTATTGCGCGCCAGCGCTCCTTCATGCGGGCCGAAGGTAAAGAAATTCGAAGAGGCCTTCGCCGCATATTGTGGCGCCACGCACGGTCTTGCTGTCACGTCAGCTACAGCGGGGCTGCAACTTGCGCTGATCGCGGCCGGAGTTGGGCCAGGCGATGAAGTCATTACCACCCCGATCAGCTGGATCTCGACGGCCAATGCCGCGGCGGCACAGGGGGCGAGCGTGGTCTTCGCCGACGTGAATCCGCGGACATTGAATCTCGATGCGGCCTGTGTCGCCGGGAAGATTACGGACCGTACCAAGGCAATCATCGTCGTCCACCTCTACGGCCAGTGTTGCGATATGGACCCGATCATGGAGTTGGCCCGACAGCGAGGCATTCTTATGATCGAGGACTGCGCGCACGCGGCTGGCGGCGAATACAAAGGCCGCCGCGCCGGGACGCTCGGCGATATAGGCGTGTTCAGCTTTCACCAGCAGAAGAACATGGTCACGCTGGGCGAAGGGGGCATGATCACCACCAGCCGGAAAGACCTCTACGAGCGCATGCTGTCGTTCCGCTCGCTGTGCTGCTTGACCTACGATCCCAAGGGCAAGTACCTGCCCATCGATGAATCGAAACAGCCCATGGGGAAGCGCTACTGGTTCCTGGATTTTGACGATGTCGGCTTCAACTTTCGCATGACGGATGCGCAGGCCGCTGTCGGTGTGGAACAGTTGAAAAAGCTGGACGGCTTCAACGGCCGCCGGATCGAGATCGCCAATCAATATTGCGAGCGGCTCGGTGGAATTCGCGGCCTCACATTGCCGTACGTCTCACCTGACGTGAAACACGTTTTCCACATCTATTGTGTCCTGGTGGAGCCCGAATTCCGCCTTAACAAGGAAGACTTCATGTGGGATCTTTACACCGGAAAGCGCATCAAGGTGTGGTCGCATTACATGCCCATCCACCTGACCACGGCCTATCGGAGGCGCGGGCATCACGAAGGCGAGTGTCCGGTGGCCGAGGCGCTGTTTCACAAATATGTGAGCCTGCCCATCCATCCGCGGATGACGGAAGCGGCCATTAACTATGTAACCGACAGCATTCGGGAGCTGGCGTGACGGCATTCGAGAGCGAAGTTCGGCGCATCCGCGGGGAACGCCTGTTCTTCTCGCCCGGCTGCCCGGTTTTTATTGGACGCTCGCCGGGACGCCTCGACGTGATGGGCGGCAATGTCGATTACACCGGCGGTTTAGTCTTCGAGGCGACCATCCGCGAAGCTACCTGGGGCGCAGTGCAGTTGCGCGCCGACCGGCGAATCGCGTTCTGGAATCCGCAGATGGCGCAGCGCGGATGGCGGGACCACGTCGAATTTGAATTGGACGCGCTGACGGATGAGGAAGCCGTGCGCCGGATCGTGAATGCAGATCCCGGCCATCGCTGGACGGCTTATGTTGTTGGAATTTTCTATCTGCTGCGGCTTCGATACCCGGAAGCGGTGCAAACAGGCGCCAACGTCTATATACGCTCCGAGGTCCCACTTAATAAAGGTGTGAGTTCGTCGGCGGCGATCGAGGTCGCGGTGATGAAACCGGCGGCCCGCGCGTATGGAATCGATCTCCACGGCATTGAACTGGCGGAAGCCTGCCAATGGGTGGAGAATGTGATCGCGGAATCGGCTTGCGGCATCATGGACCAGGCCGCGGCCGTGCTTGGGGACGAGGGTTTCGTGCTCCCGCTTCTTTGCCAGCCGTGCCAGCTTCGTCCTCTGGTCCGGCTTCCGGATGAATTACGCTGCTGGGCGGTAGACTCGGGAGTCAGCCATGCGGTAACAGGAATTGAATACGAAGCTGCACGCGCGGCGGCGTTCATGGGCTACAAGCTGATCTGCGACTGGGAAGCACTGCCGGTTACCCGCGACGGCAACAGTCAGATCCCGCGATTTACCGATCCTCGCTGGTGTGGATACCTCTCCAACGTGACTCCCTCTCTCTTCCGCGCGAAATACGAGTTACGGCTTCCCGAAACCATGTCAGGCTCCGAGTTTCTGCAATACGGCGAGTTTCACCCAGACCCTTTCACTTCGGTCCGTCCCGAGATCCAGTACCGCGTCAGGAATTGCACCCGGTATGCCATTGAAGAAAACCAACGCATCCAGCTATTCGTCGAACTGGCTCGCGGAATAGAGACGAAGGTTTTCGAGGATGCCTCGCGCCTGATGGGCGATCTGATGTTTCAGTCACACTACTCATACACCGAGTGCGGGTTGGGCAATGCGGCCACCGATCTGCTGGTCGATCTCGTCCGCGAACAGGGGAGCGGTCTCTACGGTGCAAAGGTGACTGGCGGCGGTGCGGGAGGAACAGTGGCCATCCTTGGCCGCCGGGATGCGCGGGAAGCGTTTGATCGGGTGGTCCAGCGTTATGCTGAAGCTCGAGGCGTGGCGCCATACGTATTTGACGGTAGCTCGATGGGGGCCGACCGGTTTGGCGTCATCGTACAGGAAGGATGACAAGATGGCGACGACCGCTGAAACGGCCGGACAAACTCACAAAACGCGCATGCTCGGTTACTTCACTTTGCTGGCCATGGCGTCGCTCATCTGGTCCGCTCAGGGCACGGCGGTGAAATTTCTGGACCGCCAGATGGGCCCTGTCGCCATCACGTTTGTTCCTTTTTACATCACCACCGTCCTGCTGGTGCCGCTGCTCATTCAGAAGCGGCGGGCGAATCCTGGGGCTCAGCGGCCCACGTGGTCCGATTGGGGCAAGTTCACGCTCGCCGGCGTAGGGGGCCAGGTGCTCGCGCAATTGGGCATGACGTGGGGAATCTATAAATCACTGGCTTCTAACGGCGCCGTGCTCAACCTGATGATTCCCGTAATCACCGCGGTGCTGGCTTCCTTCATGCTGCACGAAAAGCTGAGCCGGCTGCGCATCGCCTCGCTCGGCATCGGGCTGGTGGGAGTACTCCTCATGTCGGTTCAGGATTTGCGCGAAAGCTCGTTCCTGGAAATGAAGTACATCGCTGGAAACGCTCTTATTCTGGTCGGCTGCTTCGGCTCCTCGTTCTACAACACATATTGCAAGGGCCTGATGCGGCGCTTTCAGGAAATCGAGATTCTGATTTTCAGCTACATCACCGCTTCGCTGGCCAGCGTGCCCCTGCTGATTTGGGTGGAACCGTTCCACTGGAGCGTATTCGGCGCGTTCGACTGGAAAGCCTGGGCCGCGTTCGCATTTCTGGCGATCCTCATGTATGGCGCATCGATGCTGTTTTTCTTCGCCGCGCTCGAACATCTGGACGTGACGGTGGCTTCGGTTTCTCTCTACCTGGTCCCGATCTTTGGTGTTCTGCTGGCGGCCGTTCTTCTCGGCGAACGGCTGAGCACGCTCGCGCTGGTGGGTTCCGGGATCGTGCTGCTAGCCACGCTTCTGATCGTGAAATACGACACGAGTTACTAACCATGATGCGATTTCGTTACGCCGCTGTGTTGCTGATTGCAGGCTTGGTTCGGGGCGAGGAGCCGTTCAAGATTATCTCGACCGTTGACGCTCCCACGATTGCCGGCCGGCCTGTCGAGCTGGATGCCGGCGGCAAGCTTCTGCCTTGGCCCATGCCAGAGAATACGGGCTATTCCTATAGCTCACATTTCCTTACGCAGTGGAAGATTCTCTGGGACCAGTATAACCGGCAGCGCTATCACTACTTTTTCTGCTGCTTCGACTTTGACCGCACCACTTATGAGATGCAGCCTGACTGGCACTGGGCGAACTCCACGGCTTATCTCCGCGCCATGCTCCAAGGCTTCATCGAGCGGCTCTATCCCTATACCGGCGATCCCGACACGATCGTGTTCCTCCAGGACTTCATCGATTACGAACTGGAAAACGGGCTGACTCCGGAGAACTACGTCTGGTCGCGCGTGCCCTACACCTCAGCCAATCCCGGAGACCATCGCTATACCGGCTGGAGCCACCACGGCGAGGATTACATCGAGCCGCACGTGGTCGGCGAGGACGGCTACGCTTATCTTCGCTTCTATGAGATGACCGGTAACACGAAATACCTGCAGGCTGCGATTCGCTGCGCCGACGCGCTGGCCAAGAACTACAAGCCGGGCGATGCCGCCAACTCGCCCTGGCCGGTTCGCTGCTACGCGCGCGACGGCAAGATCAGCGGCCCAGGAATGGGTCCATACTCGGCCAACGTTGTCGAGCCGGTCATGCTGTTCGACGAACTGATCCGGATCGAACAGGGCGACGTCGCCGCGTACCGGCGAGTGCGCCAGGCGGCATGGGAATGGCTGCACAAGTACCCGATGAAGAACGATGTGTGGGTCGGCTATTTCGAAGACGTCCCCCCCAGAATGGAAAACATGAACCAGGTGATCCCGCTGGAGTACGCGCGGTATGTGCTGCTGAATCCGGAGAAGGACCTGGAATGGCGCGATCACGCCCGCCACCTCATCGAGTGGGTCAAGACCACGCCGAAGTGGCCCAAGTACATGGTGCACGGCGCCACCGTCACCACCGAGCAGGGCGACGGGAAGAGCTTTTGCTGCGGCGCTCCGAATGAATGCTGCGACAGTCACACCTCGCGCCTCGCCGCCATCGAGGCGCTGTTCTACGCAAAGACTGGACAGGCGGCTTATAAGGAGGAGGCGTTTCGTTCCTTCAACTGGGTGACTTACTTTCAGGGTATGCCCGCCAAAGCGCACACCCCGTTCGGCAATCAATGGTGGTTCACCGATGAATTTGCCGACGGCCCCCGCCGCCTCATGGACGCCTTTTGGGCTGTTCCCGAGTGGGCCCCGGCGGACGAATCGCACCTTCTCGGTTCCGGTTCGGTGGTCACAAAAATTGCCTATGGCAAGGGTTCGGTGACGTATTCCACGTTCGACCCGTCATCGACGGACGTTCTGCGTTTGACCTTTGCGCCGGATTCGGTCTCGTCCGGTGGCCGCCCCCTGGCGCGCCGCGCCGATCTCAAGCAGGAAGGCTACACGTTCGATGATGCCACCCGCGTGCTGCGCATCCGGCATGACCGGTCGCGCGACGTAGATGTTCAAGGTGCCGCGGCTGAGCCGGTTCCGTTGGTGGTGGATTTCGATAATCCCCACGTCGCCGCCAATTCTCTGTTGGGCGGCCAATATCCCTCCGGAGTGATCGATTGGGGCGAAGGCCACTGGAAAGTATGCCCGCCGGGCGGCCGCATGAGCACCTTCTCGCTGTGCGCCGCCGATTCCACAGGGACGAAAGCGCATTTCCGCTTCTTCCATCCGAGAGTATTCCTGCGCGCAGAAGTTTATAACCCCACCGACAAGGAGATTGTATTGACGATCCGCGCGCCGGAGATGCGGGAGGTCACATTCACGCTGAAGCCGGGCAGCCTCCAGCGTATCAACACTGGCTGGATGAACCGTGCATCAACCGTTAGCCTGGAAGCCGACAGCCTCTCCAGCCTCCGCTTCGACAACCTCGCTTATTCATCCTATATCTGGGCGAGGGTTAACTGGTCCGAGTAGGCATCCGCACGCCTGTAGTTTGACAGACCAAACCGGCCGCAGATGGTGCGTCGCAGCGGGGATGGAGGCTCGCTGCCACCACAGGGCCAGTGGGAGCACACTTGGTTCCCGCTAAAACTCCAGCCGTGCCGAGAACTGAATGATGCGCGGATCGTTGGCCTGTATGCTCAGGTTCATCAGACCCGTGCTCCCATTGGGATTCACGTCGTTCGGGTGGTTGAAGAGATTGAAGAAGTCGGAGGTGACTCGCATCTTTATCTTCTCCGTGATGTCGAAGTACTTGAAGACCGAGAAATCTTGATTCCACGCGCGTGGCCCCAGCAGGAAATTCTTTGGGGTCCAGTTCAGAAGGTCCGTGACACTGGTATTTCGGATGGTTCCATCGGCGAGCCGGAACGGAAGCCTGCCGCTGAAATCGGATCCCAGGGGATGCAGCGCGCGCTGCGAACGATCCACCGGAACCAGCGCCTCCAGTTTCGCCAGGTCCACGTTGGTGGCTTGCGTCGGATCGAAATCGCCCTTGAAATACAACTCCTCGTTGTGACCGAAGATGTTCATGGTCAGGCGCTGGCTGGGGTCGAGGTGCGGATTGGAGAACATATACCCGTTCGCGCCTATCCAGAATCCGCTCCGCCACGTGCCAATGTAGGCCAATTGCCAGCCGCCAACGACCTCGTTCAGGGCGCGAGAGACGTGACTGGCGAATCGCTTGCCGCGGCCGAACGGCAGCTCGTAAATGCCGTTCCAGCTCATGGTGTGAGGCGGAACCCCTTTCGAGTTGTAGTAGACCAGCTTGAGCTGCTGGCTCCGAGACAGGTTCGGATCGCCAAGGATGTCGTTGTTGGTTGGCGTCCGGGCTCCGCCGGCGCCGTCACCGAAACCGTCTTCGTCGGTCGTCGTCAGAACATGGTCATAAACGTACCACCACTGGAAACTCAGGCCGCTCGAGAAGCGCCGCTGGACTTCCGTCTGGATGGAGTGAGAATTCGAATAGCCGACGTGCGAAGATATGGTGCCGTTCCAGTTCGGGTTGAGGCGCCGCAAATCCGAGTTCACCGGGGCCGCCAGTCCCGTTCGGGTCTGGTAGTTCCACTGGGCTTCCGCGGTGTTGAAACCTTGCAGTTGCTCCAGGTTGCTGCCGTGGTTGCCGATGTAACTGAAGCGCAGAGAGGTATTCCTCATCAGCTCTCGCTCGACGGTCAACGTCCACTGCTGCATCCGGTCGTCCGCCCAGTTGTGCGGGTCGAAAATGAATATTCCCCTGGATGAGACGCCCAGGCTCTGCACACCGGTCACAGGGACCTGCACGTTGGGCATGAGGTCGACCGAATTGTCCGGCGCGATGAGCAAGGAACGGTTGGGGAACAAACCGTTGAGGTTATCACGATGTTGATTGAACCTCAGGTCCAGCGGTGGATTGCCTCTCGCCGCCTGCAGGATCTGCGATAACGGCATGGGCCAGTAATACATGCCGTACCCGGCGCGCAGGACCCATTTGTCGCTCAGCTTGTAGGCGACCGCCAGCCTGGGCCCGAAATCGCTCCAGTATTGGGGAATCAGGGCGCCCGGGAAATGCGCCTGATCCGCCGTCTCCCATGTCAAACCTCGTGCGGCCCAGGATGCCAGCACTCCGGAGGGAATGTTGGGCATGCTTTCCATCGTGACGTTGTGCGGAGTGATGACCTCGAACTTGCCGAGGTAGTTCAAAGGATCCAGATTGATCAGCCGGTTCTGCTTCTCGTGGTAAGGATTCCAGTGGTCCCAGCGCAGTCCCAGATCCACTGTGAGCCGCGGGGTCAGCTTCCAAGTATCGTTGATGTAAGCGCCGATTTCCTTCTGCTGGAAGTAGAAGTAGCCGCGGTTGTAGACATCCCGCAGCGCCGTAGGCAAGCCCATCATCAGTTCAGCAAGGCCTGAACCGGTATACGGAGTGATGCCCTCAGCGCTCGGATCATAGAGCCCAGTCCAGGTGGAGTAGAAACTGTGGGAGCCCTCCGCCTGCTGCAGCTCACGAATGTTGTTGTATTCCTGGCGGCCCTTGAACCCCATCTTTAGAGTGTGCTTGCCTTTAATCCAGGTAACGTTATCGTTGATCTCGAAGGAGGTCAGGTTTTGGTTGTGGAAGTTGTCTCCGTCCCAGCATCCGTAATACAGCATGCTGTAGGCATCGCTACAGATTGTCGGCCAGCCCTTTGCGCCGAACGGGTTCGGGAATCCCAGTTTGGTGGCCCAATTGAGGCTGTCGCCCAGCGTTCCATAATGTGTGGGCGAGCGGTGGGCCGAGAGCTGCAGCTCGTTGAGCAGAGTCGGCTTGAACACATGGTTCCATCGAACGTACTGCGAACGGACGGCGGCGTCCTGTTCGCCACTGCCGCCACAGTTGGTGCAGCCAGGCGGGGGATAACCATACCGGCCGCCATACAGCGCATAAAAGTAGGGGGAACTCGTAAATCGCCCCGAGAGACTGTCCTTCTCCGAAAACGTCTGGTCGATCTTAATGGTCCAAGTGTGCTGGTTATCTACTTTCGGGTAGTAAGTCTGAAAATTCTGCGCGATCCACGGGTTCAGGTTGCCGCCAATATTCGGCGTGGGCGTAACGCTCTGCATGATGCCGGAAACCGCGTTTATGCGGCTTGATGGAATCTGATTATTGGTAAAAGGGGTTCGCGTGCCGTCGGGGCCGCTGGTGCTGTACGGGTCATACAGCGTGTACGTGTTGCTATTGGAATCGGTCATATTGCTGAAATCGCCGTTCCACATCGCCGCCGTAGGAACGCCCGTAATGGCATAGTTGTTTTGGCGCTGCTTCATACCCTCCCAGTCGAAGAACCAAAACGTTTTGTTCCTGCCGTCGTATACGTGCGGAATGAACACGGGGCCGCCCATCCAGCCACCGTACTCGTTGCGTATCAGTTTGGCGGCAGGGCCGAAATCATCGCGCGCGCGCGCCCGCAGGCCAGCCGCGTTATCCCGAAACGTTTCGAAACCGGCTCCGTGGATCTGATTCGAGCCACTCCGCGTCACTAGTTCTACGGTGGCCGGGCGCGCGAACTGTGCGGCCGAGCCGGCCGTCTCGACACGGAATTCCTGGATTGTATCGAGGCCGGGTTGCACGCGGGAGATACCGCCACCGAACCGGTCAACATATGAGATGCCATCGAGAGTCATCTCCGTCGAACCGACCTTCATGCCATTGGTTCGGGGACTGCCACCGCCAACCACGCCCGGTGTCAAGTCGAACAGGTTAGAAATCGAGCGCCCATCGAGCGGCAGGTTATGGATGCGGAGCGCGTCCTTGGTGTCGCTGACCTGGCCGCCCTGGGTGGCAACCACCGGCGCCGCCGCCGTTACCTCCACCGCGGCCTGGAGGCTGCCAACCTCCATGGCGGTGTCGATTACCAGCGTCTGGCCGGCCTCCACCGTTAAGGTTCCTTCCCATTTCTTGAAACCCTGGGCCTCGACGTCCAGCGTGTACGGCCCGATCTGAACGGCGCCGAAGTAATAGATGCCGGCGGCGTTAGACTGGCTGGCCTGCGCCACCCCGGTGGCAGTGTTGGTCAGCGTCACTTTGGCATTTGGAATGACAGCTTTGCTCGCATCCTCCACCGTGCCGCGGACAACGCCCAGACCGGTTTGCGCGGCAATTGGCACGGCTGCCAACGTCAGCGCTAGAAACAACTTTCTTACATACTGTAAGGAAGTATTCTCACCCATAACACCTCCTCCTAAATCGAAATTTGGTTTAGGCTATCCGAGATCTCCCAGCGTGTCAAGACTTTTCGGAGACTTTTCGAAGACTATGTTGCCTGAGCCAGATTTGGCAACGCATTTTCGCATGCTTATTTCATTCCCCGTCATCGGCAGCGCACTTGGGGCGTCGATCGGACTGTCGCTCGCGGTGGCTAGGCCGTCTCATTCCGCTCCACACTCACCATACTGGACTTATCTTTCTCAACCGCCACGAGGAGGAAAAATCCTCAGATGTTCGTTTTGGGGGCGAGGAAGACACACTCATCTCAAATCCGGCTGACCGTTCCAGCCGGTATATCTGCAACGAATGCGTCGTGGTGTGCAATGTGGTCCGGAACGACTGTAGAAAGTTAGCCAGCGCATTCCGAGCCTCGGCAACTGCGGATTAGCGGTCGGGTGTATACTAACTCCGAGCCGGGGGCCAAATGGAAATCCCTGGATGGGAGGGGATAAATGCTCAGAGAGACGTGCCTAGCGCTAGGAGTATTTGCACTTGCTACTGGAGCGCTCAGTGGGGCGAGTCCTGCCGTGACCGCCGCCCGGCGCGATCCTATCCACATCCATGAGCGGCATGGGAACCAGGTGACTAGCTCGAACTGGAGCGGATACGCGGTCACCAGCGCGAACGGGTCGGTCACTGACGTGAAGGGATCGTGGGTGGTGCCGTCCGTGAACTGCGGAGGCACCCCAACTGCGTATGCGTCGTTCTGGGTAGGAATCGACGGATATTCGTCCAATACTGTCGAGCAGATCGGAACGGATTCTGATTGCCAGGGCGGTTCTGGTGTCTATTACGCCTGGTTTGAGTTTTACCCTCATCCGTCATTCAACGTGAACAGCCTCGCGATTAAGCCGGGGGATGTGATTTCGGCAGAGGTAACATACACCAACGGACGCTTCACTGTTTCACTGACCGATAAAACAACAGGGCAGTCGTTTAGCACAAGCACCAAAGTGAACTCCGCCAAACGTTCATCGGCTGAATGGATAATCGAGGCTCCGTCGGGCGGGGGCGTTCTGCCTCTCGCGGATTTCAATACAGTCTCCTATGGTGCCAGCTATACGTCGGTATCCGGTACCTGTGATGCGACGGTGGGGGGAGTGATTGGTCCCATCGGTTCATTCGGCGGGAGCGTTGACGAGATCACCATGGAGAGCAGCAACGGCACCCCGAAGTCAAAGCCGTCGGCGCTATCGAATGGGTCGAGCTTCACGGACGCCTGGCTTAGCGCTGGCCCCTGATTCGGGACCGCACGTAAAATGCTTGAGATCAACTTTTCAAATTGGAGACTCACACGTGGCAAGAGCGGATAATGATTTGCTGAAAATGGCGCTAGCTGGGTACGAGGCTCATAAAGCAAGAATCGACGCAGACATCATACATATTCAGGCCCAACTCGAGCACCGTGGTAGTCCAAAAGCCGCGACAGACGGGGCGGCTCCAGCAAAGCGCGTCATGAGCGCTGCTGCACGGAGACGGATTGCGGCTGCGCAGAGGAAACGGTGGGCGGCAACCCGCAAGGCGGCTGTGAAAAGGACCAATTCGATGGCGAAGGCGGTTACCGAGAAAGCTGCTGCCGCTGCCTCGTAAGACTCGCAAGAAAACGCTGCTCCCGCCATGACTCTCAAAAATGCAGCACTGCTGGCGCTGGTCGGTACGGGGCTGCTCGCGGTTCTACTAGCGGCTCATTTCATCCTCGATGTAGCAAACGCTGTTAGCGGCTTAATTCCAGCGATCCAGGTCCTGACCTCGTTCATTCATACGCTGGCGAGTTTGAGTGTGGCGGTGTTCTTTTACGTCTTCCATAGAGGACAGACTTGATAGTCATGCACGCCGTCCACAATCATGTGACGAGATCCGACGGCTAGAGGAATGTTGCAAGCCGCATCCGATACTCGGATATCCTTGAGGCCTGACAATGAACATGCCCCGCAAGAAAGTCTTGAGCCTGTTCGGTACGCGCCCCGAGGTAATCAAGTTCGCGCCTATCCTGCGACACCTCGAGAGGGAGGGATCGCAAATTCAAGCCATCAACGTCTTGTCAGGCCAGCATACGGACCTGCTGTATCCGCTGAACGGGTTCTTCAAGCTGCGAATCGACCACGATCTGCATGCCATGCGGTCAAACCAGTCGCCGGCTGCCGTCGGGCGTCGCATTGTGCAGCGGCTCTTGCCCGTGCTGGACCAGGAACGGCCCGACATCATCCTCGTGCAAGGTGATACCTCGACAGCTCTGGCCGGTTCCCTCGCAGGGGCGATGCGGCGTATTCCAGTTGGGCATGTTGAGGCGGGTTTAAGATCGGGAA
>Ga0075426_10002273_pt1 | contig 13768 bp, 21 predicted proteins | sample SoiMethybrSBSTD5_FD_75304 | JGI IMG/M metagenome (GOLD analysis project Ga0075426, IMG submission 75304) | Bulk soil microbial communities from a Populus tree surrounding site in Tennessee, USA - Soil MetaG P. TD hybrid SBSTD5 | ecosystem: Environmental > Terrestrial > Soil > Tree plantation... | reverse complement strand
CCCCCGCCGCCCGGCGCCGCGCCGCCTGACCCGTCGCTTGCTATCGCGCAGACCGTCGCGCAGACCAAGATTGCGGACACACAGGCACGCGAGCGCATCGCGCAGCAAAACAATGAGGTCAAGCTCATTGATATCCGCACGCGCAAGGAAATCGAAGACCAGAAGGCCGAGGTCAAGGTCGCCGAGCTTACCGAGAAATCGCGCGGCGACGACGAAGACCGCACGCAGCACGGCGCGCTTGAACTTTACAAGGCGCAGCAGACCGACGAGCAGGCCGAGGCCGACCGGATGCATCAGGCGGCCGAGGGCGAGGCGAGCCGCGAGAACACGGTGACGGTCGCCAAGATGAAGCCGAAACCCGCCCCCGGTGGCGGCAAACCGAAGGGCAAGTGATGAGCAAGTACAGCGAAATCAAGGGCAAAGCCTCGGCCAAATACAAGGCCGGGGGCGGCAAATGCTACGCCGATGGTGGCCGGGTTGCCACCAAGCGGGCGGGCGGCAAGACCACCATCAACATTATTACCGCGCCAGCGGCCCCCACAGGGCCCGTGGCGGCCCCAATGCCCCCCGCGCCTCCGCCACCCCCGCCCGGACCGCCTCCGGGCGCTGCGGCCATGCCTCCCGGCGGTGCAGCGGCCATGAAAGCTATGGGCGCGCCCCCGCCGTTCGCCAAGGGCGGCCGGGTCAAGGGTGGCGCCGAGGGCGGGCTCGGTCGGCTGGCAAAGGCCGCCGCGGCGCGCGGAAACCGCAAGAAATGATCACGATTTGGTGGCCATACTTCTGGATATTGCTCGTCGCGGCGGCTGCACTCGGATGGGTAGCCCGTGGCTAGCGCCGCCAAGATGCAGCAGGCCGTTGAGCAATGGCTTGCCGAACAGATCGCCATAAGGGCGGCAGATATTCTCGACGGGGGCGTTACCCCTGAGAATTACAAGGAGCGCCGGGCATACCGCCAGGCGCTCAAGGATGTAATGGGCGCGCTGCCCAAGATAGCCAAGAAGGTTGAGGAATGAATATTGAAGACGTAAAGCCGGGCATGTCCGTGCGTGCTGCCGGATATGATTCTCACGGTGATGAACTGCGGATTGTTCGCCGACCGGACGCGCCGGTTATGGTGGTGCGGGAGGTATTCGTGCAATGCTCGTGGTTCGTTGATGGCGTGATGAACAGTGCCACATATCGTGCCGATGAACTCGAATCCGTGGTGAAGTAGCATGGAAATCGATACGAACCGTTACGCGCGCTGCGTGACGCCCGCCGAGCAGAAAGCCGCCATCATCGCCGATCTGTCCGACCTGCTGCCGGGCATCCGTGTGCTGCGGAACCGGGTGCTGGTGTGTACGTACGTTGAGGCGGAAGTGTCGGCGGGCGGTATCATCAAACCGCAGTCTCGCACTGACGAAAGCAAATACCAGGGCAAGGTCGGCCTCGTGCTGAAAATCGGCCCGGTCGCTTTCGACTTCGACGAGATCGTGCGCGATATGGATGAGCCCGGCGCCGAGGTCGATCTGGTGCAGGATTATCATGGTGTTCCAAAGGTCGGCGATTGGGTGTTTTTTCGTACATCCGATTCGTGGGATTGCGGTCTGGCCGTCGGACCGGGCAAAGGCGTGCATTGCCGCTTCATCAACGACGACAGCATCGTCGGCGTGATCGCTGACCCGTCAAGCATCTGGTGAGCCTATGAGTAGGAAACGAGGCGAACGGGGAAGCGGCGCCGATCTGTATGCGGCCCGTCAAAATGCCGTAGTTGATCCGGTGGAATCGGATGAGCCCGACGATATCGTCGTGGTCGATGAGGATCCGGCCGAGGTCGAGGACGATCCGCTACCGGTCGATGCTGGTGACGGTGAGGTCGACGAGCCAGAGGATGAGCTGGAAGACGACGGCGAACAGCTCACCACCATGCAGCGGCAGCTCGACGAGCTTAAGGCGCGTAATGCCGCGCTCGAAAAGCGCGCCGAGGATAGCGAGACGGATACCGTCATCTCGCAATCGGCTGTGCTCAAGCAGGCGCTTGCCGGCGCCAAGCAGCGCGCGATCGATGCGGAAAACGAGATTGCCATCGCCAGTGCGGCCGGTGATCATGTGGCCGTGGCCAAAGCGACCGCGAAGCTTTCCAAGGCCATTCAGGACCAGGATCGTTTCGAACTCGCCGACGATGAGTTGTCGGCCGAGATCGAGGAGCGTAAGCGCGCACCGAAAACCAAGCAGCCGGCTGCTACCGATGCGGACCCGTATGCTTCCAGTATCAAAGAGTTTACCGAGCCGTCGCGGCAGTGGCTGCTCAAGCACCGTAAGCATATCGAGGGCAATCAGCGGGCGGGCATGAAGGCGCAAGGTCTTGCACAGCTCGCCATGGCCGAGGGTATCCAGGTCGATACGCCGGAGTTTTTCGATTATCTCGACAAGGGAATGGGGTTTGCCGAAGTGCCGACCAAACGTGCCAAGCCGGCCGCCGCTCGGCCGCAGACCGCAGCACCGACCGGCAGTCGTGGTGGTGGCGGCAAACCGACGGAAATCATGCTCACCGCTGCGCAGCGTAAGATGGCGGTCGATATGGGCATGACCGTCAAGGAATACGCAAAGAATCTTATGGAGATTGAGAAAAATGGCAAGGACCCCAGCCGCCCCGGCCTCCGCTTTAGCGCCCACACCGCCCATTCCAGCCGCCGCTAAGGTGAAGGGCAAGCCCGGCCGCAAGCCACGCGACCCCGCCGCGGCGGCCGATCGTGCGGTAAAGCGTGCCGTGACCGGCACCGCGCCGCGGCGGGAATTACGGAACGGTGAGGTGCTCGGCCTCGACGGCGAGGTACTTAGCCGTGCTCGCTCGACTGGTTTCCGCAACGAATTCGAGGTGCCGTCACACCTCATTCCGCAGGGGTTCGTTGCGCAGTGGGTGCGTACATCGTGTCACGGCAAGCCGGATGAGGCGAACGTGACCGACCATCATGAGAATGGATGGCGACCGCTCGCAACACCGGGGGTGCTGGCACACTATCGGGTCGGCACCGGCCGCACGTCGATCGAGCGCGACGGATTGATGCTGTGCTGCCGTCCAAAGGAACTTAATGACCAGGCGCTTGCGGAAGAACGTCGTTCGGCTTATGAATTAAAGCAAGCGCAAGCGGAACAGTTCGGCGCACGCAAATTGCCTGACGGTTTCGACGAGGGCATGGTTTCAGGTGACGGACGGTACGATGCACGCCGCAAGATCCGCCGCACCGTCGAAGGTGCACCGCCTTCTTTGCTGCCGGACCGGCCGCTTGCTGTCGGCGACGACGATTAGAGAATCACAGGGACCACGCCGCTAAGTGTCCCGCCTTAACCACAGACTGCCCCGCGACTGCGGCATAAGGGTCGCGGGGATTACACCGCCGAGCACGCTGCCGGGGGTGTGAATGTAACACCCCTAATGCATCGGACCCGCGCCGGGTGATCGAAGCTCCACCCTTATGGAGTTCGCCACCATGGCAAACACGAATTCGCCTTTTGGGTTCAACCCCATTCAGATTCAGAACAACGCGACACCTTCCATGGTGTTGCAGCGCGGTTTGTTCGTCTCGACCAACACGCAGGTGTGCGCTCGCGGCGACGGTCTGGAGCAACTGACCTCCGGATATCTGAGCGCCGTAACCGGTGCGGTCGCGCAGAACCTGTGGAAGGGTATTGCCTGGGGTTTCGAATATCTCAGCGTTTCACAGCGTCGTCGCGTGGTCACGCAGTATTGGCCTGGCGGTGACAATACCGGCGATATCGAGGTGCTGTATGTGCCCCTCGAAGGATTTCCGCCCGTGCAGATCGTCGCGCAGGCCGCGAGCAGCCCATTCACGCGCGCCATGATCGGTGGCAACATGGAAATCGCCTACACGGCGCCGTCCGTGACCATCGGCGGCGGCCGGTCGCAGTGCGCTATCACCGCAAGTGCGGCAACGACCGCAACGCTGCCCTGGCGGCTGATCGATTTGTGGTCGAAGCGTGCGCCGACTTGGCCGAACGGAACCGACGACACCAGCAATTACAATTGGGGCGTTTTCGAGTTCAATGCGGCTGGTCTGGCTGGTCTGGCGTAAGCGCGGCAATTACTCGTTAAAGGGTCAATCACATGTCAATCAATATCGCCGCAATCCGCGATCTGCTGCTGCCCGGCCTGATGAACGTCACCGGCCAGTACCGGCAGATCGAGCGCCAGTGGTCGCGCGTCTTCAAGACTGCGCAGAGTAACATGCAGCTCGAGCGCACCGTGCAGGCTCGCTACCTGCCGATGGCCGTGCTGAAGTTTGAAGGCGGTCCAACGTCCTTCGATAACAACGCCGGCGAGCGGTTCGTCTACAACATGGAGCCGGTCGAGGTCGGTCTCGGCTATGCGATCACACGCAAGGCCATCGACGACAACCTCTATGCCTCGCAGTTCATGCCGACCAACCTCGGCCTGAACAAGTCGTTCAGCGAATATTGGGAGGTCGAGGCGGCCGGCATCTTCAACAACGCCACCACCTATAATGCCAATCTCGGCGGCGATGGCGTGGCACTGCTGAGCACTGCGCATCCATACGACTACGGCACGTGGGCTAACACGACCTCAACGCAGATGAACCTCAACGAGGCGTCGCTCACCACCGGCATGAAGTCGGTGCGCAAGAACTTCGTCGATGAGGCCGGCTTGAAAGTTCGTGCTCGCGCACGCACCCTGTGCGTGCCGGTCGATCTCGAAGACGTTGCCATCCGCCTCACCAAGACCGAGCTGCGGCCCGGCACCGGCAACAACGACGTGAACGCTATCCTCAGCCTGTCCGGCGGCCTGCCGGGTGGATACATGGTGTTCGATTACTTTACGAGCGCATATGCGTGGTTCCTCAAGACCGATATCGAGGGGCTTATCCATCTGCAGCGCATCGCCTACGAGACTGACATGTTTTGTGATTTTATCACCGATAATCTGCTCGTGAAAGGTTATGAGCGCGCCGGATTTTTCTACAACGACCCCCGGTGCATGTGGGGCCAAACGCCAACTTCCTGATGGGGCCTGAAAGCGGGGCGGTCAATTCGGGCCGCCCTGTCCAAACACACCAGCACCGGAGCGCCTCACATGGGCAATTTCGTTCCTACGGTCTTCCCTGGCGGCGTGACGAACGCCGATATCGACAGCTTCGGCGCGCGCGTGCCGATGCCCTGGCCGGCACAGTATTACGAATTTTTCACCGACTTCGATCGGTTCAACCAGAACGCTGCAACCACGCCGGTTGCCTATGGCGATTGGGTGGTGACTCTCATCGACGCGGGTGCCGGTACCACCTCAGGTGCCGTTTCCGATGCTGCGAATGGTGTGTTGCTGATCACCACGGCGGGCAACGAAGACGACGGCCTTATGGCGCAGTGGCAGGGTGGTAAGGGAACGGCTGATACGCCGGCTGTTGCCGAGACCTTCACATTTGTCGCCGGAAAGCGCGTCTGGTTTGCCGCTCGTTTCCAGATGAGCGATGTCACACAGTCCGATTTCATTATCGGTCTCGCCGTCGCCGACACGACCCCGCTCGACGCGGCCGACGGCGTGTTCTTCCTCAAGGTTGACGGCTCGGCTGTACTGACCTTGCAGGAAAAGATCGCTACCCCGCTCACCGCGAGCGCCAACCTCGTCACGCTTGTTGCTGCGACGTGGTACGATGTGGCGTTCGAATATAACGGTGTCGATGCCGTTACCGCCTACCTCAAGGACAGCACCGGCGTGTGGAACTCGGTCGGCTCGGTTGGGGTGACCGCGCTGCCGACGACCGAGCTTGCCGTGACCTTCGGTTTCCAGAATGGCGAGGCTGCTGCAAAGACCTGCCAAATCGATTATATATTCGCGGCACGTGAGAGGTAACAATGACGATCATTGTTCATGGTATCGTGATTGAAAACATCACGGCGGGTAGTGGGACAGGCACCCCTATTCCGCGCGTTTCGAATCACATGATCGTGCTTGCCGATGTGAGCGTCGGCAACAAAGCTGTCGAACTTCCTGCGTCGGCCGAAATCGGTGATATTGTCGAGTACTTCCATCACACCGATGATGGTACACAAACGACAAGTGACGTTTATCCGCCCGGTTCGGAAACTATCGATTTCCGTTCGCCTGGTGCGGCCTTTACGGGGCTCGGTCGATCGGGTGGTCGGAAGTTTGTGAAAACCGACGCCACGCGCTGGCGTTCATAGGAGCAAGTATCATGGGTACAGCACCGAAGGGTGGCAAGTCGCCCGGCAAGGGCGGCAAGGTCTCGACGGTCGTGTCGGGCAACAAGAAGGTGATCAAGGCGGCCAAGGCCGGCGGCGGTGGTGTCGGCAGCGACACGAGCCCTTATAGCTCGGCCCGCGCCAGCCTCAAGGGCGGCAAGCGCTAATGGGAAACCCGTCGCATAAGGGAGGGCGTTGCGATGGGTAATCCCTCCCGCCAGAATTTTAGCGCGGCTACGGTCACGCTCGGGCCGCAGGAACCAAAAGTTCTCGATTTTCTGCCCCTCACATCGTGCACCCTCGCCGTCGCGATCCTCAGCGGCGAGGCGACCTATAGCGTCGAGATGACCCTCGACGACGTGAACGATCCGGCCGTCACGCCGGTTTGGTTCACGCATAAGGAATTCCCCGCCGACACGGCGGTAAGCAAGTATGACGAACTGTTCACGCCGTGGCGATTTGTTCGGCTCAACATCGCCAGCATCACCGGTACGATGAGCTTCTATGTCTCGCAATCGCTCGAAGCGTCGGGCAGTTTCTGAGGTGGTGTGAATGTCCTGGTTTATTCAGCAGGCCCTTGCGGGCAATGTGTTTATCGGCACCGCCCCGATTGCCGGTGTCGATTTGCCTGCGGCCGATGGTACGGCTAATACGTTCGGTCTGTGGAATCCGGCCGGTTCGAACATTATGCTCGTGCTGGGCAAATTTAATGTCGGCATTGTCAATGCGACAACGCCGGTATTGTCCGGATTGACGCTTTCTTATGTTCCAAATGCCGGTTCGGCCATCGGTGCGGCGGGCGCACCGATTACGGCATTTACGGCAACTGCCCCCGTGAACGCGCGCATCGGGAATGCAAAGGCGCCGCGCGGTCGATTTACGGTTGCGGCTACAACAATTGCCATGACTCCTCTTATGGCGCTCGGTCTCTCTCATGAGAGCACGACCGCAGGCACCAATCCGGACACATGGGTTTATGATTTTGGCGGTTTGGTGATAGTGCCGCCGAACATGTTTGTCGGTTTCGGTGGTACTGCCGCTCAAACACAAAATCTCATGCCTTCCATCACTTGGGCTGAAGTGCCATATAACGAGGTTTAGATCCTTCCGAGGGAGATCAGCCGCAGATGGCTACCACAGGCACGTACGCCTTCAACCCGTCTGCGGCCGACGTCATCCTCAATGCGTTCGGCATGGTCGGCAAGCCGCGCACGCAGATCAACGCCGAGATGCTCGAGAATGCATCGTATCAGGCGCAGATGGTCGGGGTCGATTTCACCAATCGCAACCCGAACCGTTGGCAGATAGAAACGGTCAGCGTTCCGTTGCTGGTCGATACCCCCACATACACACTTCCCGCGCAGACCGTCGCGGTATCGATCGTCTATGTCGATACGGTTGCCTCGCCGGTGCTAACCCGTGTGCTCGGCCCGCTGAGCGCCACCGAATATGCATCGCAGTCCAACAAGCTGCAGACGGGCATCTCGACGAGCTATTTTTTCTCCCTGCTCACGCCGATACCGACGATTACGTTCTGGCCCGTGCCGGCCGCGAGCGGTACCCACATTGCGCGCGTGCAGACCTTCAAGCAGCAGCAGGATGTGCGGCTCGACGGTGGCTATACTCTCGATGCGCCCTATCGGTTTCTCGACGCTTTTACATTCGGTGTCGCCGCGCGCCTGGCGATCTTCTATCCCGACCCGAACCGGCCGACCCTGGCGGCCGATCTGAACACCGCATACGAGGCGAAATTCAAGCTTGCCGCGCAGATGGACCAGGAACGGGTAAACCTGAAGGTGTCGCCGACGCTCAGCTCATACTTTCGTCCGTAGGTGAGCCATGGGAAGTACCTCAAGGTACGGGCGCGCGACGATCAACCCGACCTCGCCGGAAGCGCTCGGCATCTGCGATCGATGCGGATTTCTGTTTAACCTGCGCGACCTGAATTGGCAGTTCGACTGGGTCGGCGTGACGATGATCGACCGGCAACTGCGAGTGTGTGACCCTTGCCGCGATCTGCCGCAGGAACAGCTTCGCGCCATCATCCTGCCGCCTGACCCGCCGAGCGTACGTGATCCGCGCGTTGAGCCGTTCCTCGTCGACGAGGTGAACCACCTGTTCATCACGAAACCGGTCGGCCAGCAATTTATGTTTGAAGCGGCTGGCAGTGTGACCGCTCTGCTTACCTATGGCGCTTTGCCGGTGGTTGCGTTGGATGGGGTATCGAACGTTGCAGCAGCGTTTATGCTCGCGGCAACATTGAGTGCCTCGATTGATGGCGTTTCGGATGTGACGTGTGATTTGGAGCTTGTCACTCCGGCAGATGTCCGTGTTACCGAAGATAATAACGTGCGCATCACTGAAAACGGCGATAGGCGCATCACGGAGTAACGGTTATGGCCGATATCAAAATTTCTGCTCTTACTCCGGGCTCACAAGCTGCCGGTGGCGACATTGAAATTGTGCAGAGTGCCGCATCGTTCAAAGTAACGATTGATACCATGGCCTATCAGGCCGCAAATGCGGTCGCGATAACTGGCGGCACGATTACCGGTATCAGCAACCTGACCATTGCGAACGCCGGAACGTTAACGCCAGCATCAAACGATGGTGCGGTGCTTGGTTCGGCGGCGTTATCATGGGCTGACTTGTTTATTGCGTCTGGTGGTGTCGTTAATTTCAACAATGGTGACGTCACGATTACGCATGCCGCGAACACACTTACGTTCGCTGGTGCTACGACCACGGGGTATCAGTTCCAAGATGGCCCCATTCGTCCGGTTGCCGATGATGGCGTTGCACTCGGCGTGAGCGGTACGGCATTTGCTGATCTGTTCCTTGCCACCGGTGGCGTAATCAACTGGAATGCCGGCGACGTTACCATTACTCATTCCGCAAACACGCTGGCATTCGCAGGCGCATCGACCGCTTACACTTTTGCCAATGGTCCGGTGCGCCCCGCAACTAACGATGGTGCGGCGCTCGGTGTCAGCGGCACTGCGTGGTCTGATCTGTTCCTGGCTGCCGGCGGCGTGATCAATTGGGCCGCAGGTGATGTGACCATCAGCAATCCCGTGGCTGATGCGCTTGCGTTTGCGGGTGCAACAAGCGGTTACAGTTTCACAGGCGGCCCAATCTTCCCATCCACCGATGATGGTCTGGCACTCGGTCAAGCCGGAACCGCATTTTCCGATCTGTTCCTTGCCACCGGCGGCGTGATCAGTTGGGACAGTGGTGACGTCACCATCACCCATTCCGCAAACACGTTGGCGTTCGCAGGTGCGGCAACCGCTTATACATTCGCCAATGGTCCGGTACGCCCCGCAACTAACGATGGCGCAGCGCTTGGTGTCAGCGGTACCGCATGGTCTGATCTGTTTCTCGCTACCGGTGGTGTTATCGATTGGAACGCGGGTGATGTCACGATCACTCATTCTGCAAACACATTGGCGTTCACTGGTGCAAGCAGTGGCTATACGTTTGATGCGTTGGTATCCAGTACGGCGGCACTTTTGGCTAATTCCGGGACCGCCATCCCCGCTGGAGGAACGGCAGGTGCCGGACTGCGCGTTTCCTCAACGGCTAATTTTGGCGTATTTTTCGGTTCGGGTGTACCTACTTTAGTTGCGGCCCAAGGATCGCTTTATATGCGCTCCGATGGTAGCAGCACAAGCACTCGTTTGTACGTGGCGACCAATGGTTCCGGCGGTTGGACAAATGTCACCACTGCTATATAGGGCAAACAAATGGCTGATTTCACCGCGGCAACGCGCAACACGCAAATCGACTGGCTTACCGGAAAAACGACGCCGGCCGCCGTGGCAACGCGCTACATCACTACGTTCAACGGCGATCCGCAGGGGGCCGGAACCGAGAACATCAGTACGATCACCGGCAGTCCAAATCGCATCGACATGACTACTGCAATGGCCGCCGCGGCGGCCGGCAGCGCGGCTAACGCGTCCGACATCACCATTACGGCGGCAGCAGTCGGCGCGGCTACGGTGGACTACGTGGCCATCATGTCGGCCATCACCGGCGGTAGTGTGATGGCGTCGACGCAGGTGGTCTCGAAATCGGTCGGCATCGGTGATAGTCTTACAATTCTGGCCGGCAATTTGACCATAGGTATCACGTGACCAAACACACTATCGAGGCACATTTCGAGGTGCGATCAAAAGGAGGACTTATGGCCAAGAAACGCAATGAGACACCCACCGAGGATGATCCGGCCCGCCCGGACGGCGAGGACAGCATCAATCGCCAAGCGGCCGATCGCACCGATGAGCAACTCGTTACCGCCATGGTCGATGCGGCTTGTCCGGACGGCAGTGCTTTCAAGCGCGTCGGCGCCGAGCAGCGGGCGCGCGAACTGCTCGCCATGCTGCGTGCGGTCGATCTGATCTGATAAGGGGACGCGGTCATGAGCTACACTTACGACAGTCTTGTCGACGTGGCGCTCGCCGCGTTCACCAACATTCCGACCATCGGCGCAAATGCCAATGCGGCGCTGCTGGCCGCCATGCCGACCGTCATCGACCAGGCCGAGCAGAAGATCTATCAGGACCTGCAGTTGCTCTCGACCATCGTGCGGGACACGAGCGGCCTCACCGTCATCGGCACGCGCAACTTCACCCTGCCGGCGCCGGCGGGCGCATCGCAATTCACCGTGTTGCAGTCGATCAATATCCTGAACGGCCCCTTGCGCACGCCGGTCATCAAATGCTCGCGCGAACTGCTCGACAGCATTTGGCCGAGCGACACCGGGACCGGCGCGATTCCCAACAAATGGGCGCCCGTGACCGATACGCTCATCCTGTTCGGACCGGCGCCGACCGCCGCATACAACGTCGAGTGCATCGGTACCATTCGCCCGGCCGCGCTCGCCGATGCCAATCAGACCACATGGGTGTCGACGCAACTGCCCGGCCTGCTGTTCGCTGCAACCATGGTCACGGCATCGGGGTTCATGCGCAACTTCGGTTCCCAGGCTGACGATCCCAAGATGGCGATGTCGTGGCAGCAGCAATACGACCAGTTGCTTGCGCTCGCTAAAGGCGAAGAGAACGCTCGAAAATTCCAGTCGTTCTACGGGGGTGTGTAAGTGGCGTGGGGAACAGTAAAGCTCATTCCCGGATCGAACTCCGAACTCACACCGACCTATAATCGCGCGGGGTACGTTCACACTGCGCTTGGTCGTTTCAAATCTGGGGTGTTTCAGAAGATCGGTGGTTGGGCGAAGTTTTTCAACGGCGTCATCAACGGCATTCCGAAAGCGCTGCACGCGTGGCAGGATCTGAACATCGTCAAGCGCCTGGCCATCGCCACGACGACAAATGTCGTGGTCATGACACCCGCAGGAATTCCGGTACAGATCACCCCGCAGACCCTCGACACCGACGGGCCGCCCGATTTCAGCACGACCATTGGCAGCGTGAATGTCGAGGTGGTCGACGGCAATACGAGTGGCCTCACCACCGACGTGAGCGTGTATTTCCGCACGCCGGTGAGTATCGGCGGTATCATCCTCAGCGGCATCTATCCTATCGTCACCATCACCGGCGCCGACAGCTATATTATCGAAGCGCAGACGGCGGCCACGGCGACCGAGGCGAATGCCGGAACGGTCCCGGCGTTCTCGACGACGAGCGGCAGCGCGCAGGTGAATGTTGAGCTTGCCGACCACGGTCAAATCGTCGGCAACATCGTGGTGTTCGATGAGCCGACCACCGTCGGTGGCATCACCATTGAAGGTAAATATACCGTCACCACCGTGGTGAATGTCGATAACTTCACCGTCACCGGTAGCGTGGCGGCCTCGTCGACCGCATCGGCCGACATGAACGGCGGTGACGCCGGGCTCACTTACTACATTGCGCTCGGCCCGGTTCCGGCCGGTGTCGGCTATGGGCTCGGCGGCTATGGGCTCGGCGGCTATGGGCTCGGCACCTCATCGACCGGCGTGCAAACGGGAACGCCGATCACCGCCACCGATTGGACGCTCGACAATTGGGGCGAAATCCTGTTCGCCTGCCCTGAGAATGGCGGTATCTATTATTGGCAACCCAACACCGGATTTCAGAACCTCAGCCTCATATCGACCGGCCCGTTGTTCTGCAAGGGCATGTTCGCATCGATGGGGCAGCAGCAGATTGTTGCGTTCGGGTCGAGCATCGATGCGCGTGAAGGTGGCGGCATCGGTATCTATCGAGACCCGCTGTTGCTGCAGTGGTGTGACGTCAGCAACTTCATGGTCTGGGCACCGACCGCGGCGAACTTCGCGCGCAATTATCGTATCGGCACGGGCTCAGAAATCATCGCGGGTGCGGCGACCAAGAATCGCAATCTGATCTGGACTGACCTCGGCGTGTGGTCGATGGTCTGGAACGGCGGCGATAGCGCGTACAGTATCAACAATGTCGCGGGCAACTGTGGCATCGTTGGCATGCATGCGTGGTGTGTAAGTGGCGATACGGTCTTTTGGATGGGCAAGGGCAACTTCTTTGCCTATGCGGGCAGTGGTGTCGCGCCGATGCCGTGTTCAGTTTGGGACGACGTTTTCCAAGACCTAGACACGGACAATCAGCACAAGTGCGTCGCGGGGTCCAATACCGATTTTACCGAAGTTTGGTTCTTCTATCCGAGCCGGGCGGACGGCACCGGCGAGAATAGTCGGTTCGCCAAATACAACACAGTTGAGCAGACATGGGATATTGGTCCGATGGATCGGTCGGCATGGATCGATCGCAGTGTGCTTGGTAATCCCATCGCCGCGACGCCGGGCGGCATCATCTATTATCACGAGATGGGTAAGGATGCCGACAACGCGCCGATTGAGCCCGTGATGATCACGGGTGATTTCATGATCGACGAGGGTGAAGACTTCGCTTTCATCGATGAGATCATTCCCGATTTCCGATGGGGTGAGAAGAACGGCAGCCAGGACGCGCAAGTCAACATCCTGGTGCACGTCCGGGACATCCCTGGCGAAGATCCGCGCACCTATGGGCCGTATCTGGTCACGCGGGAATCGCCGAACTTCACCCCGGCGAGTGCCGTCGATTACACCCGGCCGCGTGGGCGCCTGGCACAACTCGAAGTGAGCAGCAGTGATATGGGCAGTTTCTGGCGGCTTGGCGCGGTGCGCTTCCGATACGCGCAGGATGGGAGAAACGGGTAATGCCAGATCCTAATTTCATGAACGCCCTGCAGCAGGGGGCGAACGACGACGCGAACAGCATCATGCGGGCGGCAGTCGAGAACCTCGCTGCGCTCAATCGGCTGTTCGCGGCTTTCCTCGGCGTCAAGGGCATTGCCGGATCATTCACACTGGCGGCGGCCGCATCGCTCGTGGTGCCGCAAGCGCTCGTTACGGCTTCGAGCTTCATATTTTTGCAGCCGACCAATGCGGCGGCGGGAACGTTGCAGGGCAGTAACGAATGCCTGTATATTTCGGCTAAGAGCGCGGGGGTCAGTTTTACGGTCGCCACTGCGGCGGGCACGGCGGCGACCGGTGGCGAAACCTTCGACTATCTGCTCATCAATCTCACCTAGG
>Ga0075426_10002272_pt1 | contig 13769 bp, 7 predicted proteins | sample SoiMethybrSBSTD5_FD_75304 | JGI IMG/M metagenome (GOLD analysis project Ga0075426, IMG submission 75304) | Bulk soil microbial communities from a Populus tree surrounding site in Tennessee, USA - Soil MetaG P. TD hybrid SBSTD5 | ecosystem: Environmental > Terrestrial > Soil > Tree plantation... | reverse complement strand
TCAGATGCAAATAGCGAAGCGGCCAGGGCTCGGCCACGATCTGAACGAGCAATACCGCTAAACAACGCGTGTCCGGCATTCGACGCCCTCACCTTGCACGGCCGTTTCTTCGCGTCGAGGGCAAGCGCGTAAATGTTGAGGTCCTTGCACCAGAATGCTTCCTCGAATTTGTCCCGGAGCTCAAGTGCCTGTGCTTCGAGAGACGAACTGGTCTGCTCATCTCCCAAGGCGCTGCTGAGGCGAGCGGCCGCCAACTTTGCCGCGTATACGTAGCCTTGAACTTCGCACAGCGCAATTGGAGGTTCAGCCAGGGAACCATCAGCGTGGAAAATCGAGTCATTCGAATCTTTCCAGCCTTGCTGGATCAAGCCTCGGTCACCGTGCGCCGCATACTCAACAAAGCCGTCTCCATCCAAATCGCCGTAATTGTTCACCCAGTCCAGCGCAGCACGAATGTTTGGCCAGATCTGTTTGATGAGCCCCCGATCGCCGGTCCTTTCGTAGTAAGCGCCTGCCAGCATCACGAATAGAGGTGTGGCATCTACAGTTCCGTAATACCGGGCGAATGGAATTTCATTCAGGTTTGCCATTTCGCCATGCCGCATTTCGTGAAGAATCTTTCCTGGCTCTGCCTCGCGTGAACGGTCAACCTCGATCGCCTGCGTGCTGGCAAGAAATTCAAGCACGCCCTTTGCGATCGCTGGCTCAACCCACAGCATCTCCATGGCGGTGATGATTCCGTCGCGGCCAAACACCGTACTGAACCAGGGCACGCCGCCATATGGGTAATTAGTCTCCGGATTTCCAATCGTCATCATCTGAACGTCGGCGCTGGATCGCTTTATCCAATCGTTGAAGCGGGAATTCGAACTGGCAATATGAGGCAATGAGCGGACCAGGCTCTTCATTTCGGTTTCTGCCCGCCCCACCGCTTGCGAATAACTGAACTCACGGCGCCGCGTCGATTCGTTATCGCACTCGATGTTGAAGCACAGCGTGGTCTCCGCCTTGGGTCCCAATTCCAATCGAAACCTCATCTCTCTCTCAAGCACTTGCTGCGGGGCGGGGTGGCACTTAATGCGAGTCTGCCGCAGAATTCCGTCCAGCCCTCTACAACCCAGCACGATGGAATCCTGACCCGTTTCGGGCGGCAAGATGTCCCCGCTGCGCTCGCGGCTCATGCCCCGTACCTGAAAAATGTCGGCGAAATCAGTGGCGAAGGAGATGTCCATTGGCACGGTCAGCGACTGCATTCCGTAGTTGACGAACTTGAGCTCCTCATACAAACACCCGCGCCAAAGAAATTTTGATCGCAAAAGGTGCAGCGTCCCGCGATGGATGACGACGTTGTTTTCGCGCGAGACATCAAGATTTGCCAGGTCGGCAGTGAACAGGAAATTGTTTGGTTCGATATTCGAACTCAGCAGCAGAGGGCGCTCTCTCCAAAGCCGGAGCGACATTTCCGAAAGGTGCCGGGTGCCTTCGAAGAACACTCCCTGCTCGCCCATCCCGGTGCTGCGAATGTCGCCCAGGCGGTCGAATACCGCAAACATCGTGCCGTACTTCAGCACCCGGGCACGATCGTCGGTCGGCGAGGCTTTGGTCGCTATGTAGTACTGCTGGGAGACGTTAACTTCATCCAAGTCAGGACTCCATCGTCCACCTTGAGCGGCGGCTTCTTGTGGTTAACCAGCCGTTGGGCCACCATGCGTTCATAGATTCGCAAGTAATCCTGTGTCATGCGGCTTGCAGTAAAGTGTTGTTCGAAGTACTTTCTCACCTTCTTGCGGTCCAATTTGTCTAATTGTTTGGTCGCTTCCACGGCGCCTTGCAAATCGGAAACCACGTAACCCGAGACCCCGTGCTTGACCACTTCTGGCACCGACCCGAACGGATACCCGATAATCGGTGTTCCGCAGGCCATGGCTTCGATCATAACGATGCCAAACGGCTCCGGCCAGCAAATTGGAAAGATCAGCGCGGCAGCTTCGCCGAGAAATTTGTTTTTCTCCGGATACCCAATCTCTCCAAGAAACTCTACATCGTTCGAATCCAACAGCGGACGTATGCACGCATCAAAATATTCCTGATCGACTTTGTCGATTTTCGCGGCAATCTTGAGTGGCATTCCGGCGCGCCGTGCGATTTCAATAGCGCGGTCAAGGCCTTTTTCCGGTGAGGTGCGGCCAAGGAACGCCAGGTACTTTCCCGGTTTCGTATGACAGGTGTACGTCTCCGGTGGAAATCCGTGGTGGACCGTGCCTTGCCAGTTCAGGTGAGGCAATGGATCGCGCTGGGAATCGGAGATGGAGATCACCGGCATGTTCGAATAAATTTCGTAAAGCGGTGCCAGATCCGGAATGTCCAGTCTGCCGTGCAGCGTGGTCACGTGCAAGTACCGTTCACGCGAGCTGATGGGAAAATGCAAGTAGTCGGTATGAAAATGAATGAGATCGAACTTGTTCTTCTCTTGCAGCACCTTTTCGAGCAGCACCACGTGGTGCGCGAGTTGGTCCGCACACCCGGTCGCCAGCCGCAGTGACTCGGAGCAGCAGGGAACCAGCCGTGCCGTGGTCATTGAGTCGCCGCTGGCGAACAAAGTGACGTCGTGGCCCAGGCGCACCAGTTCTTCCGTAAGCCACGAAACTACCCTCTCGGTCCCGCCGTATCCTTTGGGCGGAACGCTCTCGTATAGCGGAGCTACTTCTGCGATTCTCATGGTGGCGCGTTCCTCCTGAATCAAGGTGCTGGTAGATACACGATAGCCTGGAACTTAGACCCCAGTCTTGCTCGATTGATTAAACGTGGCAGGGCGCGAGTTCAGCCGGTGGAGCGCACGACGATTGTGGCGGCAAATCTCATAACATCAATACTTTACAAAGTTATCTTTCGCTCCGCCATCCGGTCGATTCTGTACAGTCAACGTAAGGTATGAGCCGGTCTTCAAAGTGGGAACTCATCACTACAACGAGCGCCTGGTTTGCAGCTTCTCCGACTGCAGGAAGGCTCGTAAAGTTTGTTGAGTTGGGGAAGAAAGGGCCGTCTCACGCTGTGCTACCACACACCCTTGTCGCTTCCTGTGAGCCGGTAAGCAACCAGCGCAGAAACCGCTAACGGCGGGAGCAGCGGCAGCCTCGAGATGGCGCGCAAGTCTCCATGTCGCCCAGCGCTTAACAGTTGTGATCCATACAATCCGGCTGCAGGTCTCATAGGCACGCGCAGAAAGTTTCCGCGATATTGGACCCGCAGGTACGGCGAATACGCCGAGGATATGACCTCATCGGGCAGGGGGAGGAATCCACCGTGATCTTCAACGTAACGCGCCACGATCACCAGAAAGCTGGCGACCCCCGGCCAGATTCCGCCCAGTTCTGCGCCGCGCCGAAGTTCGGCAAAATCCACCGCGCCGCTTCCTACCAGCCAGGCGATATCCGCAATGTCGCACAACCGGAAGTAAAAATGCCGGTACATCCGCTGGAGTGTGGAAATAAGGATCCTCTCCTCCGGAGCCGGGACAGGAAAGGTGCGGCCGCTAATGGTTCTGGGGACGGCGCGCTCCAATACCCGCACAGCCATCAGTTTCTGTTCGCCGGTCTGCCCTAGATAACGAACGTGGATTTCAACCAATTCATTCAGACCGGGAACCTGGAAGTTCCATTTATTTGCCAGACGGTCGCCCCAGCTTCTGGGTTCAAGCTGCGCTTTAACTTTCGTCTGCATCACGCGCATGACCTGGTCCGGCGTGCCGCTGCTGTACAAATCGAGATCGGATCCCAGATCCGGCCAATGGTCCAGCGACTTGATCACGCAAACCGGGCAGCCGTTTAGATTCAGCGCTTGCACGATCGCGTAAAGCCACTCCACTGCCTTCCAGATACGCGCTTTTTCCGCCCTCAGCGCGGTGTCACACCGGTCTTCCAGTTGTTTCTTGTTTTGTTCGGCGGCGAACTTACGCACCACTCGCAGTGCTCGCACGGTCACATGGTGCATGTCGGCGAGCTTCAGGAATTCAATAAACCTCTCCTCGCTCAAACTTGCGACCTGCTCTAACTCAGAATACAAAGGTTGGAGATTTTCAGCCGGCTTGGAAAAATCGCCGTTGTAACCGCCGATCACAAGACCCGAGAGAAGGGAAATGTAGGTATCGCCGTCCGAAAATAGGTTATCCATAGCCCGATCCGCCGACGCGTCAAACGAATGAAGCTTCGATGTGATCTGGCGGATACGGGTTGGACACAGCGCTCGCGGACCAGTACTTACCCCGGTTTGCAGGAAAGTCCCTTGCGAACTACCGCAATTCTTCCATTACTTGTTCCAGGATTTCACGCCCGGGCCGGACGACTGAAGCCGGCAACGTCGCCAGCGGCTGATCGGTGATGTTCAGCATGTCGAGAAAAGTCGGCGCCTGAGTGTTTACATAGAGCACTCCAGTCAGCATGTCGCCGTCTTTTTTCGCTTCGTTCAAGCGGGTGATGGCGCGGATCTTGTCGGTTGGGTCGTAGTCTTCCTCAAGCTTGCGCAGCCTCAACCGGGAGCCGTCATGCATGGTGACTTCCATGGTCGTCCCCGGGTCGTATTCCACTGCGATGTCCTCGAAAACCGGAATGAAGTTAATCTCCTGCAGCGGTTCGTCGTGGTCCTTCATGTATTTGTAGGATTTCGTCGACCCTTCATGGTCATTGAAGGTCACGCATGGCGAAACCACGTCGAGCATGACGGTGCCATGGTGCGCGATCGCGGCCTTCAGCATCGCGTGTAATTGTCTCTTGTCGCCTGAGAACGAGCGCCCCACAAATGTCGCGCCCATTGAAATGGCCAGCTCACAAGTGTCGATCGCAGGCAGTTCGTTAATCACGCCAGTCTTGAGTTTGGAACCGATGTCCGCGGTCGCGGAAAACTGTCCTTTGGTCAGGCCGTATACCCCGTTGTCCTCGATGATGTAAATCAACGGCAAATTCCGGCGCATCAGGTGCATGAACTGTCCCAGGCCGATGGAAGCGGTGTCACCGTCTCCACTGACGCCTAGAGCCATCAGGCTGCGGTTCGCCAGCACCGCTCCTGTCGCTACCGAAGGCATGCGCCCGTGAACGGCGTTGAAGCTATGCGCACGGCCGAGAAAATATGCGGGACTCTTCGACGAGCAGCCGATGCCGCTCAATTTTGCTACTCGTTCCGGCTGCACCCCCATTTCGTAAAGTGCGTCAATAATGCGCTCAGAGATGGCGTTGTGGCCGCAACCCGCACACAGCGTGCTCTTCCCCCCGCGATAATCGAGGACTGAAAGTCCAAGGCGATTGCTTTTTGGTGCGGCTGGTGTTGTCGCCATTATTTTCCCTCCATCGAAACAATTTCATCGGTGACCGAGCGCGCATCTATGGGCAGTCCATCCAGCCGGGCCACACTGCGTAGTTTGGGGACGAGGTCCCCATCCAAATCCAATTTCAGAAGGCTGAACAGTTGCGCATCGCGGTTCTGCTCGACTACATAAACCCGTTTGTGCGCCCGCACGAAGTCGGCAATCTCATGAGCAAAGGGGTATGCCCGCACTCGCAGATAATCGGTTGCAAGCTTGCTCTCGTCGCGCAACTGATCGCGCGATTCGATCAGCGCCCAATGCGAACTGCCGAAAGCTATGATCCCAATTTCCGCGTTGGGCATGGTCTCGACCACCGGAGCCGGAACAAATGAGCGCGCATGATCAAACTTCTTGCGCAACCGCTCCATGTTCTTCTCGTAGTCTTCCGGCCGCTCACTGTAATTGGCGGCGGCATTGTGTCCGCTGCCCCGGGTGAAGTATGCCGCCGCCGGATGTTCCGTCCCCGGCAGCGTGCGATAGGGAATGCCATCACCATCCACATCTTCGTAGCGCGAAAACCGCCCTAGTCTGGTCAGGTCTTCTTTTGAAAGCACCTTTCCTCGCTCAATCGGCGCCTCTGGATAAGTAAACGGTTCCGACATCCAATTGTTCATGCCAAGGTCAAGGTCGGACATTACGAATACCAGCGTCTGAAATTGTTCAGCCAGATTGAATGCTTCCATCCCCATCTCGAAACATTCACGCGGCGAGGAGGGGAAGAGCATGAGGTGCTGGGTATCGCCGTGAGATAGAAAAGCTGTCGACAAAACATCGCCTTGCGAGGTCCGCGTGGGCAACCCTGTAGACGGACCCACCCGCTGAATGTCCCAAACCACTGCAGGGATTTCCGCGTAATAAGAGAGTCCCGCAAATTCACCCATCAGGGAAATTCCTGGGCCCGAAGTCGTGGTCATGGAGCGCGCGCCTGCCCAGCCTGCCCCAAGGACCATTCCAATTGCGGCAAGTTCATCCTCGGCTTGGACTACTGCAAATGTCGCTTTCCCGTCCGGCCCGATGCGAAACCGCTTCAGGTACTCGATCATGCTTTCTGCGAGCGAAGACGATGGAGTTATGGGGTACCAGCTCAACAACGTGCAGCCGGCGAAAACGCAACCTAACGCCGAAGCAGAATTTCCATCAATAATGATCTTGCCGCGGGTCTTGTCCATTCGCTCGAGGCGATAGGGATCGTTCTTCGTCAGACTGGCAGCCGCATAATCAAACCCTGCCTGCGCCGCAGCGAAGTTCAAGTTTGCGGCTTTGACTTTCTTGGCAAACTGCTTGCGCAACGCTTTCTCGACTTCAGCCATGTCGATATTGAGCAGCTGCGCAACCACTCCGACGTAAATCATATTCTTTACCAGCTTGCGCAGCTTGGCTTCCGGGCAAACTGGCGCAACCAGCTTGTCGTAGGGGACGGAATAAAAAATCAGATCATTGCGCAATGAACTCAGATTCAGCGGCTCGTCATACAACACAGCGGCGCCGGGCGTCATTGACATCACGTCGTCTCTCGCAGTTTCTCCGTTCATTGCTACCAGGAGATCGGTCTCCTTTTTGCGTGCAACGTAACCGTCTTTGTTGGCGCGAATTGTGAACCAGGTTGGCAGTCCAGCAATGTTGGATGGAAAAAGATTCTTGCCGGAGACCGGGATGCCCATCTGAAAAATGCTTCGCAGCAAAACGCTGTTCGAACTCTGCGAGCCGCTGCCGTTTACGGTTGCGACCTGGATGCTCATATTATTGACAACCGGCACCCGCGCCGTTCGCCCGGCCGACTCACGCAACCCAACATCGGTTGTAGCCATTTACTAGAAAATCCTTCCTGCCATCTCCGATGGCACGTCCTCTTAAGGGTTGTCATTCCGAATCGGCTTTAGCCGGGAGGAATCTGCATGTCGCAGATCAAGAGGAGCTACCCAAATTATACGGCAGTGAAGCGATCCCAGCGCCCCTGTGCAGCCCCTCAAAGATTACCGATCAGGAACTGCCAAGCCCATTTCCCAGTTTGGCGTGGAGGACGCCATTCGTACCCGAAACGTAAGGCCTAATCCAAAATCGGCAAATCCACGCAAGGCTGCACCAGGAAGTCCAGTTGCGCTATCTGCTTTAGTGACTCTCGTACCAGGGCGGCTGAACACGGCTCCAGCGTAATCACAAAGGGCAGCTTGGATTTGGGGAATCCAGGCTTCTGAAAGACCGAATCAATATTGATGCCCGCCTGGCACAGGATCTGCGCCAGCGCTGCGATGATTCCAGGCTCGTCCCTCACCACAAAGCGCAGGTAGTGCCGGGTGGTGAAATCGGCGCTAACCGGCAATTCTGAAGTCGCATTTTCATACAAAGATCCACCATGAGACTGGCGGGAGCGTGCGATCGAAATCAAATCCGACACCACCGCTACGGCAGTTGCATTGCCGCCGGCGCCATGCCCGGCGAACACCGTCTCTCCCCCAAACTTTCCCGTAGACATTACTAGATTCTGCGGACCTTCAACCCCGGCCAGCGGAGAGGAGCGCTGAATCAGCATGGGTTCGACCGCCGCCAGAAGCTTGCCAGCCGTTTTCTCTGCCCGCGAGATTTGCCGAATGGTGCAATCGAGCAACTTCGCGTATTCAAAATCAATGGGCTCTAGCATTGAAATCGAACGCGCGGGCACATCCGAATGCTTTACCGACACTTGCAGGCCGGTGCGAGCGAGGATGGTGAGTTTGGCGCGCGCGTCCAACCCGTCCACATCTTCAGCCGGATTCGCCTCGGCGAATCCTAGTTTCTGTGCTTCGCGCAACGCTTCATCGAACGAAACCCCGGCGCGCTCGATTCGCGTCAAAATGTAATTGCAGGTGCCATTCAGAATTCCGCAAAGCTCTACCAGTTCGTCGCCGGCAAGGCCTTCCTGCAGGCCTGCGATAACCGGGACACCGCCGGCAACCGACGCCCCGAAGGCAATGTGCTGACCGTGCTTGCGGGCCAGACGAACCAGTTCAGGGCCGTCTCTGGCAATTACCTGCTTGTTCGCCGTAACCACGGACTTACCCGCTTCGAGCGCCTGTCGTATCCATTTACTAGCAGGTTCCAATCCGCCAATCAGCTCAATAACAATGTCCGCTTCGGAAGTCAGCACATCGCCGATCTCTTCTGTCCACTTGGTCGTCGGCGACACCCAGTTCACGCGTTTGCCTTGTATGTTGCGATTAAAAATGTGGGCCAATCGAAGTCCAGCGGGAGGATGTTCTGTAAGAATGCGGGCCACCGAGCTCCCGACAGTACCGAAGCCCAAAATTGCTACGTTCAGGGTTCTGTCTCGCTCTTGGTGACGGCTGATGGTCGCGGAATCCTGCACAGGTTCGCCTACGCTCTTCTCTGCTATGCCCCCGGACTTTTTCGTCAGGCTCACGCGCGACCAACCGCGGTGCGTTTTGCCCGTCGCGGCGATCGCGGCTTCCGCTCCACGGTCCGCTTCGCCCGGGCCGAATGCGCGTCACCATTGCTGCTGATCTCCTGGTGAACGCCGCTGCTGGTTTTGACAGGCGCGCTTTTGTGTTCGCGGGGGAAGAACTGTTCATGCAAACGTCGCACCGCCTTTGGCACATCCTCTTCGCTGACCACGAAGCTAATGTTGATTTCCGAAGCGCCTTGCGAAATCATGCGAATATTCACACCCGCATCGGCCACAGTGTTGAAGACGCTTGCTGCCACACCAGGCTTCCCGTGTATATCCTCGCCTACCAGGCAAATAATGGCCTGCTCGCGCTCGCAATTTACATCTGCAATCTGCTCCAGGTCGTTCAGTAAGGCCTGCGGAAGCCGCTTGGTTTCCATGGTGAACGAGAGGCTCACCTCAGAGATGGCAACAATATCCACTGACGCTGCATGCCGGTCGAGCGCCTCGAATACTGACCGCAGAAACCCGTGCACCATGACTCCGCGCGAGGCCACTACGTTGACGATGCTTACCGACCTCTTGGCTGTGATCGCACGAAAAACATCGCGGCTGGGGGGAGCATGAGCCGTGATCTCGGTACCGGTGCTCTTCCCGTTCCGCGAATTCAGTACATACACCGGAATATTTTGATGAATCGCCGGCAACAGCGTAGCCGGGTGAAGTACCTTCGCCCCGAAATACGCCAACTCAGCTGCTTCGTTAAAACTGATCTGCTTTATGGTTCGCGCATCGGAACACAGCCGGGGATCGGTGGTCATCATGCCTTCGACGTCCGTCCAAATCTCGATCCGCTCCGCATCGAGCGCAGCGCCAAACACGGCCGCCGAATAGTCGGATCCTCCACGTCCCAGCGTCGTAGGAACGCCGTCTCTGGTTGCGGCGATGAAACCACCCATAATCGGAATACGTTTCTTCGACAGCAGCGGCGTAATCTTAGCGGTGCATCTTTCCCGGGTGTCAGCCATTTGTGGCACGGCGCGCGTGTACGCGGCATCCGTCACCAGGCATTCGCGGGAATCGACCCATTCAGCATTGAGCCCGCGCATGGCGAACGCGTCGGCCACCATGATGCTCGAGAGTAACTCTCCAAAGGAAAGCAGGTAATCGCTCCCGCGCGGAGTTAGTTCCCGCACCGCCGCCAGACCACGCACGAAATTCTCGAGTTCGAAGAAATGAGGTTGCAACCGCGGCGCAAGAGTAGCGCCCCGTTTCTTGCCGAGCAACTGCTCTGCCGTCCGAAGATGTCGTTCACGCAAAGACTCGAGGACTGCGAAAGCCGATTGCCAGTCGCCCGAGGCAGCCGCATGACCGATTGAAACCAGTTGGTCGGTAATACCAGCCATGGCGCTCACGATCACCAGCGGAGAAAGCTTGCGCCGGCTGGCTACGATTGCCGCCACGCCCTCGATTGCCGCCGCGCTTTCAACGGAAGTTCCGCCAAACTTCATGACGATCATGCTGGCACTCCGGTCATTGTCGGTCTTGTCTTCGCGTCGCCAAACAAAAAGCGCGCATAAACGAAAGACCCACCAGCCACTGTTTCCTACTTGGCTGTGGGTCCTGAGCGAGTGATTCTGTTCAACTCAATCGCGCCCACGCCAGACGCTAATTCGTGTACCCATCATACCTATGGGCACCAGCCGAATTGTCCGGAACATGGACGGCATAGTGCAATCAATATACCCGAAACGGGAACCGCTGCCGTAGCAGGTTTTTCGATAAAGGGAATCAAAAAAACAGAGGTCTAGCAACCTTATGAGCGAGACAGAACTCACGAAAGCTTCAAGTCGATCAAGTCGTCCGGCCTTGGCTTTTGGGCTGGAATGGGAGTCACACCGTAATCCTCCGGCAAGGTTTTTAAGTATTGCAAACGCGGCCGTGAGACCGAGAGTAACCAAACTCCGCCGCCCGTACCTACAACGAAGCCAAGCATCGCTCCCCACGGGTAAATATAAGCAATCGATTCCCCGGCAAAGCGCAGGCGGCCAGTAGCCGCATCGTAAAGAAACTTTGCTCGAGAGTTCGGCGGATGCCGTTCAATCCAACTCATCGCTGTGGCCCGTGACTGCGAGCCAGGCGACTTCACTGTGCCTATGCAGGAAAATGGCTTCTCGATGCCCCAACTCATTCCGGTGTTACAGCCAGCATTCTTGGGATCAAATTCCACCTCGAACTCGATCCAATAGCTTGGCCGGCTCCTACTTGAAACCTGCCAGGACTTTTCTTCATACCTGAGCATGTTGCCTTCGACTGTGCGCCAGTGGGTGCGGGTATAGAGATCAAACCCAATTACGTTGGCAACATGAATCCCGATTATCAGACCCCAAATTAACAAGAACCAGCCGACTAAGCGCATCCCGGTGGTGCGCGCCCGATTGGGCATTAACGTCGCAGCCAGCCCGTAATCATCGGGCATCGGCAGGTTTTGGTCCGAATCGGTCAAAGGTTTTACCTTCACACTGGATGCATTGTAATGTGGCGCCCTACGCTGTCGTAGTTGCTGATAAAGAACCTGGGTCACACGCCTTTGGTCATCGTTTTGACGACTTGTTTCGCTTCGGAATTTTCCATCCGCGGCATCGAAATTCTGAATTGTACTTTTAGCCTCCAACCCCTGTAACTAAAGATGTACACGTAGCCTCGACCACGTGCGCGACCGAAACGTCCCCGGAGAGATGATTTGCAGAATTGGAAGACCAATAATGGTCTGCCGCCGGCGCAGGGTCTTTATGATCCAGCGCACGAGCACGACGCTTGCGGCATCGGCTTTGTCGCCAGTGTTCGTGGCGAGAAGAGCCATCAGATCATCGAGCAGGGCATACAGGTCCTCATCAACCTAACGCATCGCGGCGCCTGCGGCTGCGACCCTGAAACCGGCGACGGTGCCGGCCTTCTGATCCAGATCCCGCACAAGTTTTTCGCTCGGGAGTGTGAGGCACTCGGCTTCGTCCTGCCTGCGCCCGGCGAATACGCCGTCGGCATGACATTCCTCCCTGTCGAGAAGCACCCTCGCCTCAATTGCGAAGGCGTGCTGGAAAGAATCATCCGCGAAGAAGGACTCACGGTTCTCGGCTGGCGTGACACTCCGGTCAACGGCGACGCCATCGGGCGTGTCGCCCGCGCATCGCAGCCGTACATTCAGCAGATTTTTGTCGGTCGTCCCCCCGAGATGGAAGAAGATGCATTCGAGCGCAAGTTATATGTCGTTCGCAAACGCGCCGAAAACGAAATCGCCGCGTCAGAAATCGAAGACAAGGAATTCTTCTATATTCCCTCTCTCTCCTGCCGCACCATCGTTTACAAGGGCCTGCTGCTGGCTCCGCAGATCGCGAAGTTTTACGGCGAGCTTTCTGATCCCGACGCCGCCAGCGCACTTTGCCTGGTGCATCAGCGCTTTTCGACCAACACTTTTCCCAGTTGGAAGCTGGCGCATCCTTATCGCTATGTAGCTCACAACGGAGAGATCAACACCCTCAAAGGCAACGTCGCCTGGATGCATGCGCGGCAGTCCATACTCGAATCGCCTTTATTTGGTGACGATATCAAGAAGGTTTTTCCGATTATTGAACCGGCCGGGAGCGACTCAGCAAGCTTCGACAACGCAGTCGAACTGCTCTTTCAAGCCGGACGCAGCCTGCCCCACGTTATGGCCATGCTCATCCCTGAGGCGTGGGCGGGCAATCCGCACATCAAGCCGGAGAAGCGCGCGTTTTACGAATATCACTGCTCGCTCATGGAGCCCTGGGATGGCCCGGCGGCAATCGCGTTTACCGATGGCCGAGTGATCGGCGCAACACTGGACCGGAATGGCCTGCGCCCCGGCCGCTACGTGGTGACGGACGACGACCTCGTGGTCATGGCCTCCGAAGCCGGCGTGCTTTCGGTTCCGCCGGAAAAGATCAAGCGCAAAGGCCGTCTCCAGCCTGGCAAGATGTTCCTGGTTGACACCATCGAAGGCCGTATTGTCGCCGACAAGGAAATCAAGAAGCGGCTCGCGTCACGTCAGCCTTACGGCGAATGGCTGAAGGAAAATCAAATCACGCTTGATCAGTTGCCTGAGCCGGTACGCGTGCACGCCTCCGACCACGCCACCATCCTCTCGCGACAGCGCGCCTTCGGCTACACCGATGAAGATTTGAAGATGATCATCGAGCCGATGGCAGCAAAGGGCGAAGAGCCAGTTGGCTCCATGGGCACCGATACTCCGCTCGCCTGTCTGAGCGATAAGCCGCAGCCGTTGTTCAATTATTTCAAGCAGTTGTTTGCGCAGGTGACGAACCCGCCCATCGATCCCATCCGCGAAGAGATGGTGATGTCGCTTATCAGCTACATCGGGACCGAGCGCAACATTCTCGACGAGACTCCCGAGAACTGCCACACGCTGAAGCTGCCGCATCCCATTCTCACTAATCGCGATCTCGAAAAGTTGCGCCGAGTCTCGCGTGGAGATCTACTGGCGATCACGCTGCCGGCCCTATTCCGCGCTGCGGACGGCGAGGCGGGTTTGCGCTCAGCACTCGACGAACTCTCCAAACGAGCGTCGCTGGCAGTGAAGTCAGGGTATTCGCTGCTGATCCTCTCCGACCGTGGCGTCGACAAAGATTACGCGCCGATCCCGAGTTTGCTTGCGCTGGCTTCGGTCCACAACTTGCTGGTTCGTGAAGAGACTCGAACCCAAGTCGCGTTGATTATTGAATCCGGCGAGCCGCGCGAGGTGATGCACTTCGCATTGCTGATCGGCTATGGGGCCAGCGCGATCAATCCATATCTTGCAATCGAAACCCTGGAAGACCTGGCCGGCCGCGGATATCTGCCCGGCGGCATGACCCCTGACGCGGCGGTCAAGCATTTCATCAAAGCTGTCGATAAAGGACTGCTCAAGACGTTCTCAAAAATGGGCATCTCGACTCTGCAAAGCTATCGCGGCGCGCAGGTTTTTGAAGCCATTGGTCTAAACAAAGTTCTAGT
>Ga0075426_10002270_pt1 | contig 13770 bp, 11 predicted proteins | sample SoiMethybrSBSTD5_FD_75304 | JGI IMG/M metagenome (GOLD analysis project Ga0075426, IMG submission 75304) | Bulk soil microbial communities from a Populus tree surrounding site in Tennessee, USA - Soil MetaG P. TD hybrid SBSTD5 | ecosystem: Environmental > Terrestrial > Soil > Tree plantation... | reverse complement strand
TGTGGCCCGCGCTGCTCGTGGCGATCGTCACGGGCGCCTACAACCTCACCTGGGCGTTCCCGTCCGGGATTGACCCAGCGTCGACGGCGGGGCGGTGGCTCACCGTCAAGTTCGCCTTGGTGGGGATCGTCCTCGTGGCGGGCGGGTTGCACTCCTTCGCCCTCGCTCCTCGATTGCGGTCGGCCCGCGAGTCCGGCCGACGCGAAGAGGACGTTCGAAGGCTAGTCCGCTGGAACCGCGACCTGGGCGTTCTGACCACGGTCGCGAGTGTTTCGGTCGTGATCGCCGCGGCGTTCTTGGCCGGCGGTTGAAATCGACGCTCTCGCGGTCGGCGACCCCCGCGGCACGCTCCTGGACGGAACACAAAGGTTTTTCCCCCGGACCTCGGGATAGATAGGGCCCAGCCAATCCATGCCGGGACCAACCGACCCGGGGGCCCGGCGGCTACGCTGGGGCGCCCTGTTCGCCGTCGTCTTGCTGCTTGCCGAGGGGCTCGTCGCCCTGCCGGCCGCATCGGCCGGGGCCGAGCGCGGCGGGGCCGGGCCGGCCCCAGGCGTTCCGTCGGGCACGACGTGCGCGGGCGATCGGTTCTCGGCGTGCCTCGACGATGCGCTCCCCCTGGGCCCCGCGGCACGGCCCGCGGCCGGGGCCGACCTCTGGTACAACGTCAGCTCGACCCAGCTGTTCTCCCCGCCCCCGCTCGTCGGGGCGGGCCTGGCCTGGGATGCCGTGGACAACTACCTGGTGCTTTTCGGCGGCTGTGCCCCCGGCCAGTGCCCTGCGCCGGCCCAGACGTGGAAGTACTCGGGCGGGTACTGGACGAACATCACCGCGGCGCCCCAGCCGCCTGCCCGGGCGTTCGCGAGCCTGGTCCTCGACTCCCGCGACGGCTACCTGCTGCTGTTCGGCGGTCAGGGAGTCGGAGGGGTCGCGCTGAACGACACGTGGACCTTCTCGGGCGGCGCCTGGACCAACGTGACGAACGCCTCCCTCGCGCCCCCGGCACGGTGGGCCGCATCGGCGGTGTTCGACCGGTACGGCAACCAGGTGGTCGTCTTCGGCGGCTGCGGACCCACCGCCTGTCCCCGCGACGACACGTGGCGCTACGTGACGGGTGTCTGGAAGAACCTCACCGGCGGCGCGGGTTACCCCCCGCGCTCTCGCGTCGGCGCGGCGTTCGCGTGGGACAGCGGCGACTCGGAGGGCATCCTGTTCGGCGGCTGCGGCACGACGTGCCCGTACGGCGACACCTGGGCGTTCCTGAAGGGGAAGTGGTCCCAGCTGTACCCCTCGAACCCGCCGCCCGCGCGGTCGTTCGCGTCGCTCACCTACCTCGGCCAGGAGAACGAGACGCTGCTCTCCGGCGGGAACGGGACCCTCGGTCCGATCCAGGACACGTGGAAGTACACAGGGGCTCGGTGGACGAACCTCACCGTCACGGTCGGACCCGGCCCCAGCCCTCGGTTCGGCGTCGCGTCGCTCGAGAGCACGATGGCGTGGACCTCCCTGGGGGCGAAGCACCTGACCTACTCCGTCGACTTCGGCGGGTCGAACGCGACCTGCTTCAACTGCACCCCGGGCGCCCTCGACGACACGTGGGTGTTCGAGCTGCCGCTCACCGCCACGCCCACCTCCCTGCCCAGCCTCGTCGAAGTGGGCGAGCCGGTCTCGTTCACCGCCGTCGCCCTCGGGGGCACCGGACCGTACGTCTACCTCTGGCAGTTCGGCGACCAGACGAGCCTCTTCACGCAGAGCCCGACCCACGCGTACGGTGGTCCGGGCGTCTTCACGGCCAACGTCACCGCCGCCGACCTCGCGGGCGTGTCGGTCTCCGCCCAGGTCACGGTCACGGTGCTCCCGGGGCCCGCGGTCGGGATGGGCGTCCAGCCCCTCGCCACCGACGTCGGGCTCCCCGTTTCCTTCACCGGTACCGCGAGCGGCGGGACCCCGCCGTACTCGGTCCTCTGGTCGTTCGGGGACATGGTCGCCTCGACGTCGCTCGGCGCGTCGCACGCGTACGGTGCGGCGGGGAACTACACCGTGTCGCTGAGGATCTCCGACGCCGTCGAGGGGTACGGGATCCGCTGGGCGAACGTCACGGTCCACCCGCTCCCCGAGGTCGACGCCGTCCTGTCGACCCTCACGCCCGACGCGGGCACGAACGTGACGTTCGCGGCGTCCGTCAACGGCGGCACGGCGCCGTTCACCTACGACTGGGTCTTCGGCGACGGCAACGCCTCCGCGACCGCCTCCGGTCAGCACGCGTACGGAGCGACCGGGACGTTCCGCGGATCTATCTCGGTCGTCGACTCCGTCGGTGCGTCGAGCCGGTTCAACTTCACGGTCCTCGTCCAGGCGCCCCCGTCGAACGGCACGGGCGGTGACGCCGGCCCCCCGCTCGGGGTCCCCGTCGCCGCATGGCTCGCGTTCGGCGCGGCCGCGGTCATCGCGGTCGCCGCCGCGATCATGATCCTGCGCCGCCGCCGCCCCCCGCCGACGTCCCTGGCCGCCGCACCGGTGGAGCAGTCCGATTGGCGGGACGAAGACCCCTCGGGGTCGCCCACGAGCTCGCGGTCGATGCGCCGCAGCGTCGACCGGTTCTATCGTCGCCGCATCTGAGCCGGCCGCATCGGGGTCGCCCTACCGATATCCGTCGCTCTCGACCCCGCAGACCCTCTCTACGCCGGTCTTGGTCGAGCACTCCTCGCAGACCATCCGTCGCGGCCCGCCAGACGGGTCCGAGCGCGGGGAGTGGAACAACGTCGGGCATCCACAGGCCTCACACGGCTGCAGGCGGTTCATCGCCCGCGGCAATCGGCGAGGCAGGATGGAGATTGCGGCCGGCTCACCCGTGGACGAGCGCCTATAGCCCGGGGCGCCGTGGCCGACGGGAGACGGAGCCAGGGAGCCGAAGAATGCCGCCGGAGACCCCCACCGCCCAGGCCGCGTGGCACGCCGGCGATTTTCAGCGGATGGCGGCCGGGACCCTGCTGCCGGCGGAGCTCCTGTGCGATGCGGCCCTGATCCGCGCCGGAGAGACGGTGCTCGACGTCGCGACCGGCAACGGGAACACCGCGCTGGCGGCCGCGCGCCGACGCGCGAAGGTCACCGGTGTCGACATCGTCCCGTCGCTCCTCGCGGCGGCCCGACGTCGGGCCGAGGCGGAAGGGCTCGCGATGACCTTCGTCGAGTCGCCGACCGAGTCACTCCCGGTGCCCGACAGATCGTTCGACGCAGTCCTCTCGACGTTCGGCGTGATGTTCAGCCCCGATCACGACCGCGCCGCCGCCGAGCTCACCCGGGTCTGCCGGCCCGGCGGCCGCGTCGCGGTCGCGAGCTGGACGCCGGAAAGCTTCTACGGACGGCTCTTCGCATTGACCCATCGGTCCGTCCCGGCGACGCCCGGGCTCGACCGCGCCACCGTGTGGGGGACGGAGGCGGGCGCGCGGGCGCTCCTCGGACCCAGCGCGGAACGGGTCGACGTGACGCCGCGCCGGATCCTCGTCCGGTCGGACTCGCCCGCCGCGTTCGTGGGGTTCCTGCGGCGCTTCTTCGGCCCGACGGTGACGGCGTTCGGCCGGGCGACGCCGGAGCAGGCACGCGAGCTCGAGGCGGCGATGCTCGACCTCGCCGAACGGTCGAACACCCTCGGGGGGCCGGATCTGCTGATGCCCGTCGAGTACCTCGAGGTGGTCGCGCGACGCGCCTGAGCGGCGCGTCGACTACTCTTCGACGATCGGTTTCGGGTGCTTGATGAAGTCCCCGCGCCGCAGCTCGACCACGGCCTGCGATAGTTCTTCGGGGCGGTTCATCACGATCGGGCCGTACCAGGCGACCGGTTCGCCGAGCGGTCGACCCGCCACGAGCAGGAAACGGGCGCCGCCGTCGCCGGCGCGCACCTCGACCCGGTCGCCGTCCCCGTAGAGGGCGACGTGCTGCGCCGTCGTCGGTCGGCCGGACGCGTCGAACGCCGCCGACCCTTCGACCGCATAGCCGAGCGCGGTGTGGCCCTTCTTCACGGGAAGGGAGAAGGAGCCGCCCGCCGGTAGGGTCACGTCGAGGTAGGTGGGGTCGACTGGGATCCCTCGGACCGGCCCCTCGACCTTCTCGTACTCCCCCGCGATGACGCGGACGCGGCCGCCCTCGGGCGTCGGAACGACGGGGATCTCGGGCGCGGCGAGCCCCCGATACGCCGGTAGGGACATCTTCTCGCGCGCGGGCAGGTTCACCCAGAGCTGGAAGCCGCGGAGCATTCCGTCCCGCTGCTTCGGCATCTCCTGGTGGATGATGCCGCTCCCGGCGCTCATCCACTGGACGTCGCCCGAACCGATCACGCCGGAGTTTCCGAGGGAATCGTCGTGCTCGACGCGCCCGTCCAGCATGTACGTGACCGTCTCGATCCCTCGGTGCGGATGCCAGGGAAAGCCGGCCTCGTAGTCGTGCGGGTCGGCCGAGCCGAAGTTGTCGAGGAGGAGGAACGGGTCGAAGCGTGGAACGTGCGCGTTGCCGAACAGTCGGCGCAATCGCACCCCGGCCCCCTCGAGGGTCTCGGTGCCGGCGAACGTCTCCTTCACCGCTCGAACGGTCTCGCCCACGGCTCCCCTCGACCGTTGAACGGCCGTCGCGGTGATAAGTTCCGCGGGCGCGTACTCGGGGGCCCGCGCGCCGAGCAACGCCGCGCAGACGCGAGGCGGTCGGACCGTCGGCAAGAGCCAATACGGAGGAGGGGTCCGGCACGGGCATGGCCACCGGCGGCCCTGAGGACGCGTTGCCGGGGAGCGGGCTCCTCGGCGGTCGCCGCGGGCGGGCGACGCTCGTGATGCTCGCCCTGCGGATCGCCTACGCATACAACTGGTTCGACCTCGGCCCCGCACTCCCCGCGATCTCCTCGGAGTTCGGGCTCGCGCCTACGGCGTGGGGTGAACTGGTCGCCGTCTTCCTCGTCGGGGCCGGGCTCCTCCAGGTCCCGTCGGGCCTCCTGGCGCGTCGGTACGGGACGCGCGCGGTCTCTATCGCGGGGGCCGCGCTCCTCGGCGTCGCGGGCGTCGCGGCCGGCCTCGCCCCGTCGTTCCCGGCCCTCCTCGTGCTCCGGTTCGTCGGAGGGGCGGGGGCGGGGCTGTTCTTCTCGCCCGCGATCGCGCTCGTCGGCCAGCTGTACCCGGAGGGCGAGCGGGGCGTTCCGGTCGGCACGTTCAGCTCGGCGTTCAGCGCGGGCGCCGGTCTCGGGATCTTCGGACCGGCGTTGCTCGTTCCCCTCATCGGGTGGCGGGGCTCGTTCGTCGTGGGCGGGGTCGTCCTCGTCGCGCTCCTCCTCCCCGCGCTGCGCGCCGTGCCACGGACCGTCGGCCCTCCTCCGCCGGCGGACCGCCGCGCCCCGACCGGCGTCCCCGCGGCGCTGCGGTCCCGCGGCGTCTGGGCGATCGGGATCGCGTTCATCGGGCTCGAGGGGGCGTCGCTCTCGGCGGCCCAGTACTTCGTGCCGTTCGCGGAAACGATCCAGGGCTGGACCCCCGCGCTCGCCGGCGCCGTCGGGGCGCTCTTCGTGTTCCCAAGCTTCTTCGGCGGGCCGCCGGGCGGGCACGTCGCCGAGCGGTTCGCCAGCCGCCGGACCCAGATGATCCTCGCGACAGCGCTTCCGTCGGCCCTGCTCGTCCTCGTTCCGGTGGCCGGGCTCGCCGCGACGTGCGCGATCGCGGTGACGTTCTCGTTCGGGTTCGGGATGGTCTATGCGATGATGTACGTCGTCGCGCCGTACCTGCCGGGGATCCGGGCCGACGAGGTGTCGCTCGCGATCGGCCTCCTCAACGCGATCCAGATCAGCGGCGGCGCCGCTGTCGCCCAGGTCACGGCGTTCGTGGTCGAGCACGACGGGTACACGTGGGCGTGGGTCTCGCTCGCCGGCCTCGTCCTGCTCCCGCTCGCGGCCCTGGCCTTCGTTCCGGTGATCCAGCGCCCGGGCGAGGCCCCGAAGCCCGGGCCGGAGTGAGCGGGGAGGGCCGGGCCGTCGCTGCGGCCGGTCGAGCCCGGTGCGAGCGTCCGGCTACGACTGGGCCGGTAGGACCGTCGGGGCGACGTCCTTCGAAGCGGGCCGGCCGGTCGGCCCACCGTCGAGCCCGACCGGCGGGTCGAGGTCCCGTTCGGCGAGTCGTACCTCCGCACCGGGGGCGCGCCGGTCGCGGAACTCGGTCGCGCGGAATCGAAAACCGAGGCGGCGGTTGAGCTCCGAGCTCGGCTCGTTCGCGGCGACGATGAGCGCTTCCGCCCGTCGGGCGCCGAGCCCGGCGGCCTCGCGGAGGAGCGTCTCCTTCAGGAGCCGTCCGACGCCCCGCCGCCGGGCGTACGGGGCGACGAACAAGCCGGTGCGGACGACGAGCACGCCGTCGGGGGCGCGGTGGAACGTCGCCGTCCCGAACCCGAGCAGGGGCGCGGCCGGCGAGGTCCCGGCGACCCAGAGCATCGGGGCGAGCGACGGGAACCGGTGCACGGTGCGGCGCCGCGCGCGCTGTAGCACGACGATCGCCGCGAGGAGCACGCCGAGGCGGGGCCGGTCGAACGGGAACGGGTGGTAGAGGCGACGGGAGGCGGGGTCCTGCGCTTGGTAGAGGCGAGCGATCGGTCGGAGGTCGTGCCAACGGGCCGGCCCGGCCCGGATCTCGGCCCGGTCGACGGGGTCCCGGCCGTCGGTCGGATCCACCGCTCTCGGTCCCCCCGAGCGCCGGGCGGTCCCACCGAACCTAAACGTTTGGGCCTAGTCGCACGGGGGCGTCCGGGGGGCTACGGGAGCTCCTTCTCGGCGAGCAGGAACATCTCTCGCGGAGGCTTGCGGTCGCGGATGTCGGACGGTCCGATGCGGTAGCCGAGCGACCGGTACATCCCGACGCTCCCGACGTTCGCCTCGCGGATCAACGCCTCCGCCCGCCGGGCGCCCAGGGATCGGGCCATCCGGACCATCTCCTGCTCGAGGCGCCCGCCGATCCCTCGCCGTCGGTGCGCCTCGCTCACGTAAAGGCCGGTGCGGGCGACGAGCCCCTGACCATCGGCCCAACGGAAATTCACGGAGCCAAAGCCGGCGAGGGCCCCATCGGACCGGTCGCGCGCCACCACGAGGAGCGCGCTTTCCCGCGGCGCCCATTGGACGGTGCGGCGCACGAGCGGCCGCGTCACCACGAACCCGGCCAACAGGAGCGCCAGGCGGACCCGGTCGAACGGGAACGGGTGGTAGAAGAGGCGGTTCGCCTCGGTCTGCGCCCGGTACGTCCGGAACACCTCGCCCAGGTCCCGCCACCGGGCGGAGCGAACCTCGTACTCGTTGGCCGACCCGCCGTCCGGTGCCGCCACGCTGGTCTCGTCGGTCATAGGGTGGGGGCACGGGCTCCCACGATTCTAGCCTCCTCCATGGGTTAAGAGTTGGCGCCGTCGGCGTCGGAGGGATTCGGGCGGCCGGAACGCGGCACGGCCACCCCGCGTTCGGCGCCGGGATCACGGCGGCGCGGCCGATCCGGTCGACAGGCCCGAGAGGAGGTCGGAGCGCGTCACGATCCCGACCATCTTGCCCCGGGCGACGACCGGGAGGCGGTTGATCTTCGCCTGGACCATCGTCTTGACCGCGTCGTCGAGCGACGCCTCCGGCTCGACGCACAGCGCCGGATGGCTCATCGCGTCGCGGACCTTGGAGCGGTCGAGCTCGCGCCGGCACGCTTCGGCGAGGTCGGAGCGACCGGCCGCGGAGCGGGCGAGGACGAGGTCGAAGACGCTCCCCGGCAGGCGGAGCCCCGCGCGGTCGCCCAGGATCCGCAGGATGTCCTTCTGGCTCACGACGCCGATGAGCCGTCCGCCGGGTCCGAGGACCGGGAGTCCGGATATACCGCGCCGGCTCATCCGCGAGGCGGCCTCGGTGAGCGAGGCGGTCGCCTCGACGGCGACAACCGGGCGCGTCATCACGTCGCGCACGCGGTACCCGTAGAATCCGAGGGCGTCCCGCGGGACCCGACCGCTCGCGTCGGGCGCCGTCCGGTCGGCCGGCTTCCTCCGTCGGGCGACCATCGTTTCCTCGCGTCGGCCACTTCCGCCGAAGGGATAACGTCTCGCGCGCGCCGCCGAGCGTCCAGATTATCCGCCTCGGAAACGTGGGTCGGTCGATGACGTCGGGCGCGGTACTCTACGGGATGCCGATGAGCCACTACTGCACGTGCGCCGACCGGGTCCTCGCGTTCAAGGGCGTGCCGACGCGCTCCGTCGTCGTGCCGTACCACGACAAGCGCGAGCTCATCGCGGCCACCGGGCAGGACTACGTGCCCGCGCTCGTGTGGGACGGGCGCGTCGTTCCGTGGAGGGAGATCGCGGACGACGTCGAGCGGGCGATCCCCCGCCCGACCCTCTACCCGGACGGGCAGAAGGCGCTCGCGATCGCGGTGGACAACTGGGGCCACCTCGTGCTCGAGGAGGCGGTCTGGCGCGCCGTCGTGACGCTCGTCCCCGCGCGACTCGCCGACGACGTCGAGCGATGGGTCTTCGAGGAGATCCAGAATCGCGTTCGGGGCCCGTGGCACGTTCTCGAGATGCGACGCGCCGAGTACCGCGAGGAGATGCTGCGGCTCCTGGGCCTCGTCGACGCGATGGTCGCCGACCGTCCGTGGATCCTCGGCGCGCCGAGCCTCGCGGACTTCGGCGTCTACGGGGGCCTCTCTCCGCTCCTCTTCGCCGGCGAGCGGGTCCCGTCGGAGCTGCCCCACCTCGCGGCTTGGGTCGAGCGCATCGAGTCGCTCGCCGCGGCCCGGGCACCGAAGGCCCCGGTGCGCTCCCCGAAACGTTCCGGGCGGACGTCAAAGGCGTAGCCGTTCGCACGACGCGCGGCGCCCCAACCGTACCGGACCGAACCGGGACGCGAGAGCCCCCGGCGGAGCGGTCGGCGACCGGTTCGGTTCAGAGGCCCCAGGCCTGGTTGAAGTAGTAGATCATGTAGACCCCGACGACGATCAGGACCGCGGCGCTGACCTTCTTGATCACCGGCGTGTACGCCTTGAGCTGGTTCACGAACCGCGCGCCCGCCATCGCGAGCATGACCGTCACGACGACCATCAGCAGCGCGGCGGTGAGGCTGAAGATCAGGATGTTGACGATCCCACCGAGGAGCCCCAAAGCGAGCCCCGCCAGGATCGCGGAGAAGATGACCGGGGCGACGCACCCCGCCGCCGCCGCGGCGTAGCCCATCCCGTAGCCGAACAGCTTGGCGTAGAACGCCCGGCCCGACGGCGCGGTCGGGCCGATCGGCGCCACCTCGACGGTGCTCTTCCGACCCCGCATCCAGCCCCAGAGACGTTGGAGCGGTTCGACCAATCGCCAGTACTGCAGGTTGGTCAGCAGGAGCAGTCCGAGGACGACGAGGGCGCCGCCGACGACGATCAGGAGGTACGGGACGTTCGCACCGACCGCGTTCGCGGCGAAGAGGAGGATGACCCCGATCGCGAGGAAGACGACGATCATCCCGAATGCCGTCACCGACCCCGCGAACACCGCCCGTCGGACGGCGCCCTTGTAGCTCGTCGAGGAGGCGAGGCGCGCCTCGGCGCCGCTCGCGGTCAAGCCGAGAAAGAGGCTCATGTAGCCCGGGAACATCGGGAACGCGCACGGGGAGAAGAACGTCGAGACCCCGGCCACCGCGGCGAGCGCGAACACGCTCAGCGTGACGATCGAGATCGGCGTCGCCGTCCCCGCGTGGGCGGAGTCGATCGTCGTCTCGAGCTGCGAGGTGCTCTGGGCCCCCGAGACGTCGTAGACGACCTGCCCCCGCTGGTCGATGATGAAGACCGTCGGGATCGCGCTCACCCCGTAGCTGCGGGAGACCTGCAGGCTCGGAGTGTCCTGGGCCATCGTCCACTGGACGTCGTTGGCGGCCCGATGGGCCTGGAGGGCCGAGATCGTGTCGCCGAACTGCGGCTCGATGAAGACCGAGATGATCTTGACCCCGGTCGTGTTGCCGCTATCGTACGTCGTGTAGAGCGACGCGAGGCTCTGCTCGACGATCCGGCATTCGCTGCACGACAGCGCGGTGAACTCGACGGCCACGACCGTCGTGTTGCGGTAGTTCGAGAGGGTGAAGTTCTTCCCGTCGATGTCGGTGAGCGTGAAGTTCGGCGCCAGCGGCGCGGTCGCGCCGCTGCCGCGCGACGACGGGAGCACGTAGGCGAAATAGACCGTGGCCGCGAGGACGGCGACCAGCACGGCCGCGATCGGGATCAGCCGCTTGAACCGCACGTCGCTCACCCCCCTCGGCACGGCGTCGGCGGCGGGCGGCTCACGCGGGGGTTCCACCGGGCGGGCGGTCCGCCCCGGGGCCATGGCGCCATGTCACTCGGGCCCCGCGGGCGGCGCGGGGCCCGCCGCGGCGTCCAACGAAGCGGGTGGTCCGCCCCGCTTCCGGCGCGACATCGCGTACGCGACGAAGGCCACGACGACGATCAGTCCGACGACAAAGGCCATCAACCAGAGGCCCAGGGCGGAGGAGAAGAACCCTGTCCCACCCGTACTGGGAGACGCTGGCGCCGCCGAGTTGGTCAGCTGGACGTTCTGGACCGCGCTCTGTCCATCGATCGCCACGGTGACGTTGTTCGTCCGGAACCCGCCGACCGTCACCGATACCGTGTAGGTCCCGTTCGATACCCCGCTGAAGGAGTAGACCCCGGCGGCGTCGGTCCGGGTCGTCCGAGCCGGCCCCGGCGAGAGCGTCACGTTGGCCCCCGCGACCCCGACCCCGGTGGCGAGGTCCGTGACGGTTCCCGTGAGGCCGTAGACGTGGTCCGCGACGACCATCTTGTAGACGTACTCGCCCGTGACCGTCTGGGCGACGGTGAGGTTATTGAACGGGTTGGGGATCGCCGGTTCGGTCGTGTTCGTGTTGTCGTTGTAGAGGATCGTGATGTTGTAGCCCGCCTCGACCCCGACGGTCATCCCCGGGTACTCGGTCATCGGGTTCGTCGTGCCCACGAACCAGTTCCCCGCGGCGGGGACCATCGTGATCGGCAGGTAGCAGAGCGAGCTCGTGAGCTGACAGAACGTGAAGTAGACCTGCTGGATGTTCGAGGCGTCGGTGACCTGCAGGTAGACCGAGAAATTGCTCTGCTCCGTGATGTTGTCCGGGGTCTGGTAGAGGGCGAGCACCGTCGGCACCGCCCCGCTCGATGGGTGCGGTGCGGCCCCGCCGACCACGAGCCCGAGCAGGACCGCGGACGCGGCAAGCGCCGCCCACCCTCCACCGATCGCGGTCATGGTCTACCGGCCGCGACGGCGCGCGGGCCCACGTCGGGCGCGGTGGGCCGTGGGGACGAGCGCTGCCGACCGCATCCTGCTCGCGTCCCGATCCGCCTCAGGGGGTGCGCGGGGGCGCCCTCTTCCCCTTGCGCGAGAGGATGATCACCGCGCCGAGCACCGCCGCGGCGCCGATCGCCGCGATCACGGCGAGCTTCGCCGTGCCGTCTCCGCCCAGCCACTGGTCCGCGCTCGCGGCCCCTCCCGACGGCGCCGGCACGGGGTGCAGGCTGAACGAGAGGGTCGTCGTGTTACCGGGGGTGAGCGCCACCGAGGTGTTGTTCGTCTCGTAGCCGGACGCCGTGACGACGACCGTGTGGGTGCCCGCCTCCAGGAACGGATACGTGAACGAGCCGCCGACGACCGCCACCGGCGTGTCGTCGACCGTCACCGCCGCCGTTACTGGCGTCACGGTGCCTTCGAGCGACGCGTAGCGGGGCGCGAACGACGCGGTCACATCGAGGGAGAGTCCCGCCGCCCCGAGCGTACCCGTCGATTCCGTCGCGACGAACGCGTACGAGGACGGGCCGAACTCGTAGTCGAAGATCCCCTCGGGGAGGTAGAGCGAGAGCGTCGCGCTCGACGGGGACGTGAACGTCACCGAGTCGATGGTGATCCACCAGCCGATCGCGGTGGGCAACCCCTCGGTGACCGCCGTCACCGCGGTCGCGGGAACGGCCGTCGTGTTCGCCGAGAATCCGAGCGCGCTCAGCGAGCTAACCTCGTACCAGTAGCTCTGGCCGCCCAGGAGTCCGGCGTCGACGTAGTCCAAGGTGGTCGACGTGCCCACGAACGAGTACGGGCCCGCTTCGGCGGTCGCGCGGTAAACGTAGTACGTCACGCCGACGCCGCCAGCGGCCGGCGTCGTCCAGTTGAGGGCGACCTGCTGCGCGGACGGCGCGATGGTGAGACCGCTCGCCACGCGGGAGAGCTGGAGCGGGTTGAGGGTGATCGTCGTGGTTCCCGTGCCGGCCGTGTAACCCGCCGCGGTGACCTGCGCGGTCAGGACGGTCGAGATCGGCGAGGCGACGTCGGGCCCGGTGATCGTCGAGGTGAACCTCCCGCTGCTGTCCGTGACGCCGATCGCCGGGGAGAGCGTCCCGCCGTTGCTGGACGTCAGCGCCACCGTGGCGCCGACGACGCCGGCGCTCGTGCTCGAGTTGGCAACGTGCACCGTGATCGTCGCGTTGGTCCCCGTGCTGACGGCGACCTGGTCGACGGACACGGCGGTCGTGAGCGTCGTGACCGGCACCATGTTCGTGTTCTCCACGATCTTCGTCGAGTTCTGCTGGACGAAGGTGATGACGCTCATGTGCTGGGTGTTCCACGTCATCCCGATCGCCTTGTTGCCGATCAGCTGGATCGTGCCGCCGGCGGTGAGGGTCACCGTCTGGTCGGCGAGGCTCTCGCGGACGACGTAGTCGATGTCGTGCCCGGTGCTGTCGTTCTTGCCGATGTGCTCGATGAGGTAGGTGATCGCGTGGTAGGTCCCGTTGATCGCCGAGGTGATCGACGCGTGCGACGTCACTGAGGTGGTCGTCAGGATCGCGGACTGGGTGATCGATACGTTGCCGGGCACGGCGGACGCGTTCGTGATGCGGCTCTCGTACATCGCCTCCAGGTCGGAGAGCGTGTTCGCGGCCCCGAGGACCTGGTGGGTGCCGTCGAAGAAGACGTCCGGGAACGCGCTCACGTGGTAGAAGCTCGATCGCGTGTTCGACGTCCCGTCCGCGGTGATGTAGCCGTCGCCGCAGTTGGTGGAGGAGTAGCAGACGTGGAGCTCGCCGACGTCCACGATGTTGAGGTTCAACTGGTGCTGGATCGAGTACCAGGCTTGGGACTCCATCTCACAGTAGATGCACCATTGGGCGGTGAACGTCTCGACGAGGACCGTGCGCGGGTACGTCGTCATCGGCGCCGGGGCCGCGGGGCTCGGGTGCACGGCGGCCGCCGAATGGGTCGGAGCGACCAGCGCGTGGGAGGAAGCACCACCGGCCGCGACGGACGCTCTCGCCCCCATCGGTAGGGCCAGCAGCGCCACGACAATCACGGCGAGCACGATCGTCCCTGCCAGGCTCTTCTTCTCCATCTTCAGAATTCCTTCCTTCGGCTCCGGGTCGAGGTCACGGCTCGCTGGCGACGGCCCACCGTCGAGTTCGGGCGAGCGTGGGTTGGGCGTCTCCTCGTTCCGCCATCCAACGAAGCTAAAGGCGAGGAACGGGGGCCAGTATATAAATCTCAGGGGGTCGGTCGGGGGCGCTGCCGACAGGATGACACGTGGCCCACGCCCCTCGGGCGAGGGCTCGCTACGGCGAGGCGCTCGGCCCGCCCCGTCGCTACGGGGGGGGCGGGCTCGCCGCTCAACGATGAAATAGCGGCCCCCGGTGGGCCGGCGACGATGGCGACCCCCGAGCGCCTGATCGCCACACTGCAGGCGTACCAACAGACCGAGGCACTTCGCGCGGC
>Ga0075426_10002269_pt1 | contig 13779 bp, 10 predicted proteins | sample SoiMethybrSBSTD5_FD_75304 | JGI IMG/M metagenome (GOLD analysis project Ga0075426, IMG submission 75304) | Bulk soil microbial communities from a Populus tree surrounding site in Tennessee, USA - Soil MetaG P. TD hybrid SBSTD5 | ecosystem: Environmental > Terrestrial > Soil > Tree plantation... | reverse complement strand
CGACGCGGAACTCCTCGCTGAGGAAGCCCGAGTGGTAATTGACCATCACGACGCCGCCGTTCTTCGCGACCGCGCGCAGCATGTCGTCGGTCATGTTGCGCGGCGCGTTCGCGATCGCGCGGGCCGACGAATGCGACGCGATGAGCGGTGCCTTCGTCGTCTCGATCGCGTCGAAGAACGTCTTGTCGGCGACGTGCGAGATGTCGACTATGATGCCGAGCCGGTTCATCTCGCGGACGACGTCGCGGCCGAACGGCGCGAGGCCGTCGTGGGCCGGCTTGTCGCCGGAGGAATCGGCCCACGTGGTGTTCAGCGAATGCGTCAGCGTCATGTAGCGCACGCCGAGCGCCGCGAAGCTGCGGAGGACGCCCGGATCGTTGTCGATCATGTGGCCGCCCTCGACGCCCATCAGCGCGGCGATCTTGTGGTCGGCGGCCGCCCGCCGGACCTCCGCCGCCGTCGTCGCCAGCACGAGGTCGTTCGGATGCGTGCGAACCGCCTCGCGCACGGCGTCGATCTGATCGAGGGCGCGCTTGACGGCCGTCGGCCCGGTGACGTCGCCCGGAATCCAGATCGAAAAGAACAGCGCGTCGAGCCCGCCCTCGCGCATCCGCGGGATGTCGATGCTGCCGGTCGGGTTCCGCCTGCCGATGTCGAACGACTTGTCGTCGAATAGCCGCTGCGTCGTGTCGTCGTGCGTGTCGACGACGATCGCACGCTCGTGCACCTGTCGGGCGCGCGGCGAAATCGGAGGTTCGGAGGACTGAATCACCAAGACAGCGGGAACGACGACGAGAAGCGAACGCAGCAGGCCATCGTACATGCGGCCAATCTTAGCAATGTCTACGTTTCTTCCCACCTGAACCGCGTCACCGCGATGGTCCAGAACACGATCGCGAAGCCGAGCAGCGCGAGCGTCGGACCGACGGCGCCGCCGATGCCGATGCCGCGCCACGTCATCGCGTCGAGGCCGTCGACGGCCCATCGCGCCGGCACGACGACGGCCGCCTGCTGCAGCCACGCCGGGAACACGAACGTCGGCACCCACGCGCCGCCGAGCATCACCATCATCAGCACCGCGAGCGTCGTCACGCCGCGCGTCGCCGCCGGCGTCCGACCGAGCGCGGCGATCAGGAGCCCGAAGCCCGCCGCCATCATCGCGCACGCAATCGACACGGCGAAGAAGCCGGCGATGCTGCCGTGGATCCGGACGCCGAAGACGATCATCGCGAACGCGAACGAGACGAACAGCGTCATCAGCGCGATGATCGTCATGCTCGCCGCCTTGCCGCCGAGCAGCGTCAGGCGCGAGACCGGCGCGCTGCGCAGACGCTTCCAGAGCCCGCGCTGGCGCTCGAGCAGAATCTCGATGCCGAGGTTCGCGGCGGCGAACAGGAGGAACTGGATGCCCATGCCGGCGAACGAGTGCGCGTAGCCGTTGTAGGCGACGTTCGATCCGGCGGTCATCGCTTCTTCGCGGACCGTGTAGGGCATCGTGATGCCGCGCGGGGCGTTGGCCTGGCCGCCCGGCTCCCGCTTGTAGAAGTTCTGCACCGACTTCAGCATGTCGACGAGCGCGCGCTTCTGGTCGTCCGGCATCGCGGCCGATTCGATCTGCGGCAGCGCCTGCGCGACGAGCGCGCGTCCCTGCTCGCCGCCGAACATCTCACGGCTGACCGCCTGCATCACGTGCTCGGTCAGGATGCCGCGCACCATCGCGACCTCGACGTTCCGCGACGGATCGAACAGGACGTCGAGCGGCGGCCGCTCGCCGTCGCCGAAAAACGCGCGGCCGGCGGCCTCGCCGAAGCCCGGCGGAATCACGACCGCGACGCTGACGCGGCCGCGCCGCACCTGATCGCGCGCCTCGTCCACGGTCGGCGTGGAGACCCTGAGGTTCCTGTCGCCCTGGACGCCGGCCACGATGCCCTTCGAGATCGCGCTCCCGTCCCGGTCGACGATCGCGGCCGAAATGCGCGCCGGCTCCGAGTTGCGGCTCGGCCCGCTGAAGATCGATCCGAAGAACGACGCGATCGCGATCGGCACCGCGAAGCTCATGATCACGGCGCGGCGATCGCTGAAGAACAGCTGCAGGTCCTTGCGGACCATCGCGATGAGCGGCGTCAGAGACATCAGTCGCGCAGGCTCCTTCCGGTCAGCGTGAGGAACACCGTTTCCAGATTCACGCGCCCGCCGCCGGCGGCCGCGGCGACCGACGACTGCAGCCCTCCGAGCGTGTCGTTCGCGATCACCTTCCCGTGATCGATGACGACGATGCGATCGGCGAGGCGCTCGGCTTCTTCCATGTAATGCGTCGTGTAGAGCAGCGCCTTGCCGCGGCGCTTCAGCTCCTCGAGGTTGTCGAAGATCGCGTTGCGGCTCTGCGGATCGACGCCGACCGTCGGCTCGTCGAGCAGCAGGATGTCGGGATCGTGGAGCAGGCCGGCGGCGAGATTCAGGCGCCGCTTCATGCCGCCGCTGAACGTCTTCACGCGATCGCCGACGCGGTCCGCGAGCCCGACCAGCGCGAGCGTCGACGCGATCGCGTCGTCGAGCGCGCGGCCGGCGAGATTGAAGAGCGCGCCGAAGAAGCGGAGGTTGTCGCGCGCGGTCAGCTCGTCGTACAGCGCGAGGTCCTGCGGCACGAGGCCGATGCGGCGTTTCGCCGGATCGGTGTCGCGGACGAGGCGCTCGCCGCCGACCGCGACCTCGCCGCGATCCGGCGTCAGCAGGCCGGAGATCATCGACACCGTCGTCGTCTTGCCGGCGCCGTTCGGACCGAGGAGACCGACGAGCTGGCCCCGCTCCAGCGTGAACGTCACGTCGTCGACGGCGACGAGCGAGCCGAACGTCTTTCGAAGGTGGGTGGCCGTCAGCATCGCGTTGACTCTATTCGTTCGGGGACCGGCCGCGCCCGGGAATTCCGACGAACGGCGCGAATCGCGAGACGAAAGGGACTGGAACGATTCCTGCTTCCGGGCGGCCCGCATGACGACCCGTCGTGCCGCCACAGGCATCCTTTTCATGGTGTTGGCCGCGGCGCCGGCCACCGCGCAGTCCGACGAGGACAAACCGGGATCGGATACGCAACTTGGCGCGTCGTTCGTCGGGAGCAACGGCAACGCCCATATATCGACAGTCGGCGTCGACATGTCGACAACCGATCGGCGGCCGCCGTGGAAGTTCGAGGCCGCGTTCAACGCGGTGAGGAGCGCGACGCGGGACGCGCTCGGCATCGATCAGACCCTGGAGCGGTATCTCGAGAACGCGCGGATCCGCCGCAAGATCTCGAAGCTGCTGTCGGTGACCGCCGGCGAACGGCTGGAGCACGATCCGGTCGCGGGGATGGAGCTCCGATCGATCGTCGACGCGGGCCTCGGGTGGAAACTCGCCGACAGACCGGACTGGTCGCTCGACGCCATCACCGCGCTCGCGTGGAATCACGAACATCCCGTCACCGCCGTCGCCTCCGTCGACCGGGACGATCCGGTCGGGTTGTTTCAGCTCCTGAACAAGGTCGCGCTCGGGAAGACGGGAAGCACGACGCAGCGCTTCACGGCGTACCCGGATTTCCGCGACACTGCGCTCTCCCGTCTGGAAGGCGAGCTCACGGCGCAGGCCGCGATGAACGCGCGTCTGGCCCTGAAGCTCGGGTTCCTGATCCGCTACGTGAACACGCCGCTTCCGGGACTGAAATCCACGGACACGACGGCGACGGCGTCGATCGTCTTCACGTGGAAGACGCCGCCGCCGCCCGCGAAGACGCCGTAGTCATTCCGTCAGGGCGACGATCGGGTCGATCCGTGTCGCGCGACGCGCCGGCAGCGCGCACGCGGCGACGGCAACCGCGGCCAGCATCGTCGTCGCGATGGCGATCACGAACGGATCGGTGGCGCTGACGCCGAACAGCTGCGTCTGCAGGCTGCGCCGCAGCGCGACCGCGCCCGCGCCGCCGAGGACGAAGCCCGCGCCGACGAGCAGCAGCCCTTCCCGCAGCACGAGCTCGACGATCGCTCGGGCGCTGCTGCCGAGCGCGATGCGGATGCCGATCTCGCGGCGCCGTTGCGTCACGAGGTACGCCAGCACGCCGTAGATGCCGATCGCCGACAGGAACAGCGCCACCGCGCCGAAGCCGAGCGCCAGCACCATCGGCGATCGGCGGTTCATCAGGCTCTTGTCCGTCCTCTCGGCCATCGTCTGCATCTGATAGACCGGCAGCTCGGGATCGATGCGGTTCAGCGTCTCGCGGACGGCGCCGGCGAGCGCCGCCGGATCGGTGGCGGTTCTGATCGCGTAGGTGAGCAGCCGCGAGTTGCTCTGCGCCATCGGAAAGTAATACGCGCCGACTTCGCTGTTGCCGGTGACGAGATCCGTCAGCTTGACGTCGTGGATCACGCCGACGACGGTGAGAAAGACGGTCCGCTCGTTGATCGCGAGCAGGTTGTTGATGTCCTGCGGCAGATACATGCGCCGGCCGATCGGATCCTGGTTCGGCCAGAACCGCCGCGCGAGCGTGTCGTCGACGATGACGACCTTCGGCGCCGTCGACGAATCGCGCTCGTCGAAGAATCGGCCGCGCGCGAGGCGCACACTCATCGCCTCGAAGTAGCCGGGGCTGACATCGACCTGCTGCGGCGAGATGACCGACTCGCCGGGGCTCATGCGGTAGCCCTCGGCGAGGATCACGCTGTCGCTGTGGTTGCCGCCGAACGGGATCGTGTCGGTCGCGCCGACGGTGAGGACGGCGGGCAGGGCGCGCAGCTGCCCGAGCGACGCCTCGGTGAACCGGTTCAGCGACGCGAAGTCGCTGTAGCGGGAACGCGGCAGGGTGACCGCGGCCGTGAGCACGCGCTGCGACACGAACCCGGGATCGACCGCGAGCACGCGCCGGAAGCTCGCGAACAGCAGGCCGGCGCCGACGAGCAGGACGAACGCGAACGCGACCTGCGCGACGACGAGGCCGCGCCGCAGCGTGCGCGCGCCGCGGCCGCTCGTGCCGGTGCGCCCTTCCTCGCGGAGCGCCGACGTGAGGCTCGCGGGGACGATCGCCGCGACCGGAATCAGGCCGAGCACGACGCCGATCGCCGCCGCGACCGACAGCGTATAGGCGGCGACCGCCGCGTCGATGCGAATGTCGAAGCCGCGGGGGAGATCGTGGAGGTTGAGCGTCCCGAGGAGCCGCAGCACGCCGTAGCCTGCCGCCAGGCCGAGCGCCGCCGAGACCATCGTCAGCAGCACGCTCTCGGTCACGAGCTGCCGCGCCACGCGCGTGCGGCCGGCGCCGAGCGCGAGCCGCGTCGCGATCTCCTTGAGCCGTGCGCGCGATCGCACGAGCACGAGGTTCGCGACGTTGACCGCGCCAATCAGCAGCACGAACAGCGCGCCGCCCCACAGCAGATACAGCGTCGGCTTCACGTCGCGGACGAGATCGTCCTGCAGCGGCTCGACCGTCGTGTGAAAGCGCGCGTTGATCAACAGCTGCTTGTACTGCGGGAAGCGATCGAGGTTCGCGCGGTTCAGGGCGTCGATCTGCTGCTGCGCCTGCTGCACGGTCGCGCCCGGCTTCAGGCGTCCGATGTCGTGCCAGTTGTTGCTGTGCCGCTGCTGCCTGCGCTCGGGCGTGAGGGCGAGCGGCCGCCACAGCTTGATGTCGTCGCTCAGGAACGTGAACCCGCGCGGCATGATGCCGACGACCGAGTATGGCTGCCCGTCGATGCGGATGTCGCGGCCGATGACGCCGATGTCGCCGCCGAACGCGCCCTGCCACAGCGCGTCGCTGAGGATCGCTTTGCGCTCGGCGCCGATCTCGCCTTCGCTGTCGACGAAGGTGCGGCCCGCCGCCGGGCCGACCTGCAGCAGCCGGAAGAACGAGGGCGTCACGTTCATCACGCGGATCCGCGTCGGCGTGCCGTTCTGATCGATGCTGACGTCGCTCGAGTTGTACATCGCCTGCTCGGAGAACACCGTCGTCTCGCGCAGACGGTCGTCGTAGTCGGGCGCGCTCGAGGTGCCGCCGAGGTCGACGCCGGCGCCCGGATAGTGATTCCCCATCAGCACGATCCGATTGGAGTCGGGAAACGGCAGAGGCCGCAGCAGCACGTGGTCGACGACCGAAAAGAGCGCGGTATTGGCGCCGATGCACAGCGCCAGCGTCAGCACGGCGGTCAGGGAGAACGCGCGGTCCTTGACGAGCAGACGAAGTCCGACCCGCAGATCGTTCAGCATGAATGCCATAGACGTGATCGCGGGGCGATGCGTTCGGCAGGGCGATGCCGTCCGCACCGGCCGCATCAGCGTGCCAACGGCAACGACATCCTCCGCGCGCACCGGTCGAGCGGCCACGTCGGTCGCGCCGACGCGGTGCAACGACATCTGCCGCACGCCGGTCGGGGGCGGCCACACAGGGCCGCCCCCGACTACACCGTCCGACGCATTCCCACCGCACGTGCGCGGCCACATCATCCGCCGGTACGCGCCGACGCGGTGCAACGACATCTTTCCGCGCCCCGGATCGGGCGGCCAATCGGCTATTCCGGGATCGCGTAGGGGCGGCCCTGTGTGGCCGCCCTACGCGGACCAATCGTGTCCTTTCTACTCACCGGGTTCGTCCTACCCGCCATCGGGCGGCGTAACCCTGCGCGCGATGGGACATACGGCAAAATCGCGCGCATGACAATCGGCGTCACGCATGCATGTGCACGTGTCGTGCGCAAATCGCCTCGACTCGGCGGGTTCGATTACTCAACGCCCGGCGCGTACTTCGTCACGATTGCGACGCAAGGCCGATCCGCGCGGTTCGGTTGTCTGCGGCCGGACGCAACGCTCGGTATGAATCCCGCCGGGTCGATGGTGGACCGCTGGTGGCTGGAACTGCCGCGAAAATTCGCGGCGGTCGTCCTCGACGCACACGTGGTGATGCCGGATCACTTTCACGGCATCGTCTTGCTGCACCACACACAGGCCGCCGCGCGTCCGCCGGTATCGTTGGTGGACGTGATCGATTGGTTCAAGACGATGACGACGAACGAGTACTTCCGCCGCGTCAAGAGCGACGGGTGGCAACCTGTCGATCGACGTCTTTGGCAGCGCAGTTTCTATGATCATGTCATTCGGGACGAAGGCGAGCTGCTGCAGATTCGCGCCTACATCGAGAGCAATGCCGGAGCGCTGCTCGAACGATACGGAGGGAAACCTCCTGGTACGTAGGGCGGCCACACAGGGCCGCCCCTACGCGCTGCAACGGCGCCTCCGCGCGCAGATCGTCGGCCACACAGAGCCGCCCCTACGTGATGCAACGGCGCCTCCGCGCGCTCCGGTTACCTGGTGTAGGGGCGGCCCTATGTGGCCGCCCGGCCGGTGCGCGCGGAGGATGTCGTTGCACGGCCTTGGTACGTATCCCGCGCGCCGCCCCGTCCCAAATCCCAAACACTTGCGCTCACATATGTGTGAATGATACATCTGTTGCCGGCACATGTCTGACGAACGTGAACTCCGCAAGGGCAGCGCCGAGGTCCTGATCCTCGCGCTCCTCGACGAGCGCGACCGCCACGGGTACGAGCTCGCGAAGCTGATCGATCGACGGTCCGAGGGCGCGCTGAAGTTCCACGTCGCGTCGCTCTACCCGACGTTGTATCGCCTCGAGCGGCGCGGCCTGATTCACGGACGCTGGGTGGAGCGCGCCGGCCACCGCCGCCGCCGCTTCTACCACCTGACCGCCGACGGCCAGAAGATGCTGGCGGCCGAGCGCCGCAGCTGGAACACGTTCTTCGCGGCGCTCAATCGCGTCGCGCGGATCCGCCATGCCTGACTGGGCGGCGCTCGTCCGCGCGCGCATCGCGTCGCTGGCGATCGATCCGCGCCGCGAGCGTGACGTCGTCGACGAGCTCACGCAGCACGTCGCGGAGCATTACGCGGAGCTCGTCGCGTCCGGCCGCACCGAGGCCGAGGCGCTGGCCGCCGCGCTGGCGCCGCTCGACGATCCGAGGCAGCTGGCCGCCGAGCTCGCGCGGGCGGGCCGGCCGTCGACGCCGGTTCCGCCCGCGGAGGGCGGATCGATCGCCGGCAACGTCGCGCGCGACATCCGCTATGCCGCGAGACTGCTGCGGCGCGCGCCCGGCTTCGCGGCGGCGGCGATCGTGACGCTGGCGCTCGGCGTCGGCGCCAACACCGCGATCTTCAGCGTCGTTCGCGCGGTGATGCTGAGGCCGCCGCCATACCGGGATCCCGGCCGCCTGCTCGTTTTCCTGAACGGCCGGAGCGGCCCGCCCCGGATCCTCGAGAGCAGCTCGCTCCCGGACTACGAGGACTGGCGCCGGCGGCTCACGTCGTTCGAGGACATCGGAATCCTCAGCGGCTGGACGTTCAACATCTCCGGTCTCGCGCTGCCGGAGCGGGCGTACGGCGCGCGCGTGAGCGGATCGCTGTTCCGCATCCTCGGGGGACAACCGCTCCTCGGCCGCGGCATCGAGCCGGCCGACGACGGTCCGCGCGGCACCGAGGTCGTCGTCCTCGGCTATCGCGTCTGGCAGCGGCTCTTCGGCGGCGACCCGAACGTCGTCGGACGCTCGCTGATGATGGAAGGGCGGCCGCACGTGGTCGTCGGCGTGATGCCGGCGCGTTTTCGATTCCCGAGCGACGACGTGGAGCTGTGGGCGGCGATCAGGGACAACATGTCCGGCATGCCGCGCAACAGCCGCTTCATGGTCGCGGTCGGACGGCTGCGGGCCGGCGCCAGCCAGGCGTCAGCGCAGGCGGAAGTCGACACGCTGACGACGCAGCTCGAGCGCGCGTATCCCGACACGAACAAGGGATGGCGCGTCCGGCTCGCGACGGTGCAGACCGCGGCGGTCGGCGACACGAAACCCGCGCTGCTGCTGCTCGCCGGCGCGGTCGGCCTCGTCCTGCTCCTCGCGTGCGCGAACGTGTCGAACCTGCTGCTCGCGCGCGCGGCATCGCGGCGGCGCGAGACGGCAATCCGGCTGGCGCTCGGCGCGGGACGCGGCCGCCTGCTCGCGCAATGGCTGGCGGAGAATCTGGTCCTGTCGACGCTCGGCGGCGCGTGCGGCGTCGCGATCGCGTACGGCGCCGTCGCGCTCGTCGTCGCGTACGGGCCGGCGAACGTGCCGCGGCTCGACGAGACCGCCGTCGACGGCGCGGTCCTCGCGTTTGCCTTCGCCGTCGCCACGCTCGCCGGCGTCGTCGCGGCGATTGCGCCGGCGCTCGCCGCCGTCCGCGCGTCGTCACCGTCCGCGCTGAACGATCGCGGCGAGACGACCGCGCCGTCGCGCCGCAGCGCCGCCGTGCTCATCGTCGCGGAGGTCGCGATCGCGATGACGCTGGCCGTCGCGGGCGCGCTGCTGCTCCGGAGCTTCGCGCGCCTGACAGCGGTCACGCCCGGCTTCGATCCGCAGCACGTGCTCAGCCTGAAGGTGTTCCTCGGTCCGCCGCACTATCGGAGCGTGGCATCGGCGAAGCAGTACATCCAGACGGCGCTCGATCGCATGTCCGCAATCAGCGGCGTCGAATCGGCGGCCGCGGTGTCCGAGCTGCCGATCGCGGATCCGCTTTCGGGTCAGCACTTCGAGATCGAAGGGCATGCCACCGCGCCGCCGGATCGGCCAATGGGAGCGTACCGGCCGATCAGCGCGACATATTTCCGGACGATGCGCATTCCAATCGTGCGCGGGCGCGGCTTCACCGACGACGATCGCGAGGACACCGATCCGGTCGTCATCGTCAACGAAGCCGCGGCGCGGCGGTATTGGCCGGCGGCGGATCCCATCGGACAGCGGATTCGCTGGTCGACGCTCGTCCCGGAGTTCGATCGCGCGCCGCTCACGATCGTCGGCGTCGTCGGTGACGTGAAGAGCAGCGGACTCGACAAGCCGGAGCAGCCCGCCGTCTACGGGCCGTTCACGCAGCGCCGGTTTCCGTGGCTGCGCTGGAACAGCTTCGTCGTGCGGACGCAGGGCGCGCCGGCGATGTACGCGCAGATCATCCGCGAGGAGCTGGCGCGGATCGATCGCGATCAGCCGGTCTACCAGGTGGCGGCGTTTGACGACGTGATCGCGGATTCGCTCGGCACGCGCCGGTTTCTCACCGGCCTGATCGATCTGTTCGCCGCGCTGGCGCTCGCGCTGTGCGCGGTCGGCGTCTACGGCGCCATCGGATGCTGGGTCGGGGATCGCACGCGCGAGCTCGGCGTGCGCATGGCGCTCGGCGCCACCGCCCGCGGGATCCGCGCGATGGTCGTGTCGCGCGCGCTCGGCCTGACCGCGATCGGCCTCGCGATTGGCGCCGCGCTGTCGGCGTTCGCCGGCCGGTTCCTGTCGACGCTTCTCTTCGGCATTCGTCCCTTCGATCCGTCGACGGTCGCAATCGTCGCCTCAGCCGTGCTCGCGACGAGCGCTGCGGCCGCGTACCTTCCGGCGCGCCGCGCGTCGACGGTCGATCCGCTGACGGTGATTCGCGGCGATCAGCCGTAACGCCTGCACGGCCCGCCTGATGTGTTCCTGTACGCGGTCGACCTGATCCGCAGCCGCCGTGGCACCCGCCTTGCTCGAACATGAGGCGGAGGAACCTCATGCGCACTCGGAGCCTCTTACCCGCGGCGCTGGCGATCGGCTGTCTCGCGTTGTGGCCGCTGGAGGCGGCGGCGCAGCGCGGCCACGGCGGCGGCGCGGCGAGCCACGCCGCGACGGCGGCGGCCACTCACGGGTCGCCGGCGTCGACACACGGCAACCCGCATACGACGGCATCGACATCGGGAACCAGGACCACCGCGGCGACAACCCTGAATCCGATCGCGCTGAAACTGCAGGGCACGCCGCTCGGCCACCGGCTGGCGACGCTGCTGCCCGCCGGTATGTCGCTCGACACCGCGTCGTCCGGATTCCGCAATCAGGGCCAGTTCGTCGCCGCGCTGCACGTCTCGCACAACCTCGGGATTCCGTTCTCGCAGCTGAAGACGGCGATGCTCGGCACGACGACGACGGCCCCGCTGAGCCTCGGCCGGGCGATCCACAAGCTGCGGCCGTCGGCGAATGCATCCGCGGAAGCGCAGCGCGCGGAAACGGAGGCGTCGGCGGAGCTGAAGCGCCACCAGTGAGATTCCTCGCCGTGGCGGGTGCGATCGTCGCGCTCGCGGTCTCCGCGCCGGCCTTCGCGCAGGGCAAGAGCCAGCAGCACAAGAATCCGCCGGCGCCGCCGAGTCGCAGCGATCTCGCCGCCGCGCCGGCCGGCATCGCCACGCCGACGTCGGTCGCCGCGACGCCGACGCCGTTCGCGGCCATGGACGACGCCAGCCTGCTGGAGCCCGGATCGGTCTCGATCGCGATGTCCGTGGTGCGCTGGCAGGGCGCGGACGTCAGCGAAGTCGACGTCCCTGTCGTCGACGCGGCGATCGGAGTCACGCCGCGCGTCCACCTGACCGCGACGGTTCCGCGCGTCCTCGGCGGCACCGACGAGTTCGGGGCCGTCGGAGGCGTCGGCACGAGCTACTTCAGCGCGAAGATCGCCGCGCTCGCCGATCCGCGGCGCGGGATCAAGGTGTCGGTGGCGCCGACGATCGAAGTGCTCGGACATGGTGTCGTGCAGCCGGCGGCGGACGGCGAGCACCGCACGCACTTCGGCCTGCCGGTCAGCGTCGAGCTCGATCGCGGACCGGCGCGGCTCTACGGCGGCGGCGGATATTTCACACGCGGCGTGTGGTTCACGGGCGCGGGCGCCGGCGCACGCGTCGGCGGCAAGGTGTTCGTGTCGACGGGCCTGAGCGTTTCGTGGCGGACTTCAGACGACGCGACGCCGTTGGCGGATCGCGATCGCAAAGAGCTCACCGTCAGCGCGTCGTACGCGCTCACGCCGCAGATCGGCGTCTACGGAGCCGTCGCGCGTACGATCACGACGCTCGACGAGAACGGCGCCGGCACCAGCCTCGTCGGCGGCGTCTCGTTCTTCTACGCGCCTCCGCGCAGGTGATTCAGAGCGTCACCCGTCGGCGAAGAGCTTCCTGCCGGCCGGCGGCGGATCCGGATAGACGTTCAGCATCCCGTCGAGCGACGACCCGAACTCCGGCAGGACAGCCGACACAACCGGCTGGCGCCGTGTGAATCGGCGCCGCGATGCGACACGGCCGTCGGCGAAACGCAGGACCTCGATCGAAACCGTGTCCTGGTGCACCAGCCAGCACTCGCGAATCCCGTAGCGGGCAAACCAGTCGATACGCTCCGTCGTCGTCCCGATTCGCGGATGCGGCGAGAGGACTTCGATCGCGAGGTCGGGCGCGCCCCGGACGCGATCGCGCACGATCCACGCGCGATCGTTCGAGATGAAGAAGAGGTCCGGCTGCACGATGAGCGCCTGCTCCTCGTCGAGGACGACGTCGAGCGGCGCCACCCACACCTGGCCGAGCTGTCGCGCACGAACGTGCGAGTCGAGGGCGCGGAACAGATCGGCCACGGCCATCTGATGCCGCGGCGTCGGCGATTCGGCCACGCGCAAGGTGCCGAAGATCAGCTCCATCGGCTTGACCGTTTCCGGCGTCTCGGTGAAGTACTCGTCGACGGTCATCAGCGGCGGTGCGGGCGACACAGCCACGGCTCCCTTCTTCTTCGTCCAATACATGTTCGACGACGACGACGATGCCATCGTCGGATGGCTCAAAGCAACCGGTTTGCACACAATGTGCAGCCGTCGCCGGCCGCCGCGGTGAGGAGCTAGGGAAACAGCGGCGGCGGGACGCGCTTCTTCGTCGCCTGCTCGAACGCATAGGCGAGCTCGATGAGCCGCGGCTCGCTGCACGCCATGCCGGTGAAGCTGACGCCGAACGGCTCCGGCTTCGCGTCGAACCCTTCGGGAAACGGCGGCGTCGGCGCGTTGGGCACGAGCGCGTACGGCACGATGACCGTCGGATAGCCGGGCTTCGCCGCGATGGCCGCGCCGCTCGCGCCCGGAAAGAGCAGCGCGTCGAGCCGCTCCGCCTTCATGATCTCGTCGATGCCGTGCGTGGCGCCGAGGCGGATGTCCTTCGCGCGATCGGCCTCGTAGCGCGCGCGGTCGCGCTCGAGATCCATCTCGTCGGAGATCTCGAGATTCGACTGGCCGTACTTGATCGAGCCGGCGCGCTGGTGCGCGGTGTTGAACGCGATCAGATCGGTCAGCGTCTTCAGCGGCGCCGCGGGACCGAGCGACGCGAGCCACGCGTTGAAGTCGCGCTTCATCCCGTACTTGAAGTCGATCGAGCAGTTCTCGTCCTTGCCGCGCGCGTTGTTGACGCCGCTGCACGTGTTCCACAGGATCAGGTTGTTCTTCGGATCCTTGTCGACGACGCTCGGGACGTCGGCGGGATCGACGAGCACGGCGCCCTGCGCCCTGAGCACGGCGATCGCGTCGGTCATCGCCTTGCGCTGCGCGTCGCTGATGCCGCCGCGCGGCATCGTCTCGCCGGGCGGCGTGACGCGATCGAAGTAGAAGGCGCGCGGGATGCCGATGCGCGCGCCCTTGAGGCCGTCGCGCTTCAGGTGCGTCGTGTAGTCGCGGTTCGGAGGCGGCATGCACGTGCGGGTCGCCGGATCGTCGGGGTCCGCGTGTGCGCCCTCGAGCGCGCCGAGCATGATCGCCACATCCGCGACCGTCTTCGCCATCGGTCCCGGCGTGTCCTGGTCCGCGGTGATCGGGATGACGCCGTGGCGGCTGATGCGGCCGACGGTCGGCTTGATGCCGGCGAGCATGTTCTGGTTCGACGGGCTGAGCACCGATCCCGACGTCTCGGTGCCGACGTTG
>Ga0075426_10002266_pt1 | contig 13781 bp, 12 predicted proteins | sample SoiMethybrSBSTD5_FD_75304 | JGI IMG/M metagenome (GOLD analysis project Ga0075426, IMG submission 75304) | Bulk soil microbial communities from a Populus tree surrounding site in Tennessee, USA - Soil MetaG P. TD hybrid SBSTD5 | ecosystem: Environmental > Terrestrial > Soil > Tree plantation... | reverse complement strand
CGAAGACGTCGCCGGAGCGGTGAAGGAACTTATCCAGCAAGGCAAGGTGAAGCACTTCGGGCTTTCTGAAGCCGGGGTGCAAACCATCCGCCGCGCACACGCAGTCCTGCCGGTCACGGCACTGCAGAGTGAATACTCGCTCTGGTGGAGAGAGCCAGAGAAGGAGATTTTGCCGGCGCTCGAGGAACTCGGGATCGGATTCGTTCCCTTCAGCCCTTTGGGAAAAGGATTCCTCACGGGCAAGATCAACGAAGAGACGAAGTTTGATAAGAGCGATTTTCGCAATATCGTCCCGCGCTTCACACCGGAGAACCGCAGAGCCAATCAGGGTGTGGTGGATTTGATCAGCAAGGTCGCAGAACAGAAGAAGGCTACGCCGGCGCAGATTGCGCTCGCCTGGATTCTCGCCCAGAAGCCCTGGATGGTTCCCATCCCTGGCACAACCAAGTTGCACCGGCTCGAGGAAAACATCGGAGCCGCTGCCATTCAACTAACAGCCGACGATCTCCAGCAGATCGACAACGCTACTGCCAGGATTCCGGTGCAGGGCGCGCGGTATCCGGAGAACCTGCAGAAATTAGTCAATCGCTGATTCGGCAGGCCTCGGTTCTTAGCACGCGGGAGTTGGACTTCATGTCCATCTGCTTCAGCAATTGCCATGTCAGGGCCGCCCCGCTCGCATCGTTCGAGAAAGGAGTGGTAAATGCCAGCACTGAACAACGCTTTCAAAGAACGCCTTTCTAAATCCAGCGAAATCACGATTACCGTAACCGGCAGAAAATCAGGACGCCCAGTCTCAATCCCGGTCTGGTTCGTATTCGGCGATGACAAGCTTTACCTGCTGCCGGTAAAGGGGTCGGATACGCAGTGGTACAAGAACGTGCTCAAAAACCCGTCGTTTCGGATCGACGCGGGCGGCGCTGATGCTGAATTGAAGGCCGTCTCTATCACTGACGCCAAACCGGTGGCGTCCGTGGTCGAGAAATTCCGCGGGAAGTACGGGCCCGGTGACGTGAAAAAGTACTATTCAAAGCTCGACGTTGCCGTTGTCGCACAATAATGGTCCCCGAGGGGACCGAAGCTGACCGAATCCGCGATCGGGGGTCTCTGTACCCAGCTCAGAAATTAAAGCACTCGAACAGGTCGCCAATCCGCGGGTCCGCGTCACGAGGAGGGGCCGATGGGCCGACCGTGGCACCGCTTGGGGCCGCCTCGTAATTCCCTCCAACCGGCGTAGCGGTATCGAACATGTGATTGACCGAGGCTAGCGTCGGCAGATTGAACAGCCGTTCTATGAACTTTAGGGTCGAGGTGTGCTCGAACACGGTTGGCTCGAGGTGCGCGGGCTTCGCGTGCGGAGAAATCACCCACATTGGAACCCGGATGCCCAGTCCGAATGCGTCCAGTTGCGGCGGAGGCACGTGGTCGAAGTAGCCGCCGTGTTCGTCGTATGTCAGCAGAAACGCGGAACTATCCCACGCCGATGACTGCTGCAGCGCGGTGATCAGATCTTGTTGAATACCCATCCCGACGGAGACGTCAGCAGGCGGATGTTCGTCTAAGCCGCGAGCAAAGCTCGGAATGATCCATGATACTTGCGGCAACGTCCCATGCTTAAGGTCGCTGAAGTAGTCGCCTCGTGTACCGTGAGTGCGCTTGTCATGCGCGAAGCGCTTCCAGAAGACGAAGACGTTATCTGTATTTCCGAACGGGACGCTGTCCCAGGTATTGTTGTAGACCTTCCAGGTAATGCCAGCCGCATCGAGCAAATCGAGAATGATGGGAAAGTCGAAGATCCCGAAACCCCACAGACCGTTTGTGGTGATCCCGCCCGAGGTGCCGGCGGCGAAATAGAAACGGTTTGGCCATGTCGGACCGAGTAATGAGCAGAAGTAGTTTGCGCAAAGCGTGAACTCATCGAGCAGACTGTAATAAAACGGCAGCTCGGCCGCAGTGTAGTATCCCATCCCGTTGATCCCGTCGGTGGTGAAGAAGCCGTCCATCGCGCCAGCGTTCCACTCGCTGTGGACGGCGCCCCAAGAATGGCCTATGTCGGGCGTCGAGAGGCTCGTGAACTCAAATGGGGAGACGGTTCCACCATTGCCATCCGGCTGTGAATAGCCCGCGGGTGGCCCGAACCCGGCGTTCTGAACCTGCGGGGCGAAGCCAAAATAATGGTCGAACGAGCGGTTCTCCTGGCAGGAAATGATCACATGGTTGATCGGAGGCTTGGCTGACGGCAGCGTGCTGGCGCGCAGGATCTTAGGCAAAAGTGTCCCGGCCATAGCGGCTGCCCCGCCGATCCCGGCGCGCTGCAGAAACGTGCGGCGGGTCAGCGGCAATTCGAATGGCTTGCGTGGCTGGGTCATCGCGATATCTCCTTGCGTTTTAGCTGCTCGGTGTGATTGATCTGATGAAGGATGGCTGTCCTTATTTGTCTGGCCAGGGGAAATTTATATCACCCGCGGTCGACCCCCAAACATTAATTTCCCAAAAAAATTGGATCTCCTCCGTCAAAACGATACCGGCGACGGCGTGGTCGTCATGACCAACTCCGATGTCGGGCTCGCTGTCGGCAACGTCCTACTCAATCGGATCGCGGAGGTCTATGGTTGGGATTACGTTGCGCCACCGCCGCCGTAGATCTTGACCCCAGTGGCAAAGTACAGACGTTCTCCAGCGATTGGGCTGAATCGGTGGCACGCGATTTTGGTGGAATTCATCTTCCGACTCGCCGAAAAAAAACGGCCTGGCCCCCTTTGTTTTCTTCGTGCGGAACCAGAACAGCTGAGGGTGCCCCATCCTTGCGTTCTCTGCAAGGGTGGGAACCTCGAACCCATCAGTCACACCATCGGAGATCGATCTGATTAACTGAAGAACCGAAGAATGGTCGGGGCGATAGGATTTGAACCTACGACCCCCTGCGCCCAAGGCAGGTGCGCTACCAGGCTGCGCTACGCCCCGACATCGATATTGCCGCTTGGAGGGTCTCCTTCGATCATAAAAGCAAGCTGGCATTCGGGCAAGGTGGGCGCTTTTCGGTGAATCCCACCAGAGGTATCCGCACGTGTATTTGCGGGCGAACTTTCGTCGGCGGACATCTGCCAGCGAACGTCTGCCACACCAGCCCGGTACGACGCCGCGCTACCCCAGTGTTTATAATTCCTCTTGCCCATGTCTGAGCAGCGGCGCTACGCCCTGGTGGCGTACGTGAAAAACGAAGTTGGCGAGTTTGTTGAGAAGCTCCGCAAGGAACTCCATCCCGAGCTGCCTCATTTGGCCGCGCATGTCACCTTGTTGCCTCCGCGGTGCTTGCATGAGTCTGAAACTGCGGCCCTCGGCGCTCTGGAGCAGTGCTGCAAGCGTATTGAGCCTTTCGAGGTGTCGCTCGGCGAAGTTGAAACCTTCATTCCGGTCACACCTACGGTCTTCATCCGCGTCGCCCACGCTGCCTACCGCATGCGCGAGCTGCACGACCTGCTGAACACGGAAGCCCTTGCCGTCTGCGAGGAATGGCCGTACATGCCCCATCTGACAATCGTGAAGATGGGCGCCGAGGAGCAGGCGCAGTATGCCTACCGGGTGGCACGGGCGCGCTGGGCGGAATTTAAGGGTAATCGGTGCATTGAAGTCCGCGATCTGACGTTCGTGCGCGAGGAAAGCCAAAACCGCTGGGTGGATTTGGCCGCCGTTCCTCTGGGAACGCAACCGGCGACCCAAGGCTCCGGATCGCGGCGGTAATTCAGTCCAATCTTTGAGGCCCTGTCCAGTTTGTGCGCGCCGATGCTACAGTATTTCTCTTCTACAGATCGATAGGTCACAGGACGCATGAAAATCGTTGATGCCAAAGTTATCGTGTGCTGTCCAGGGCGGAATTTCGTCACCTTGAAGGTCTTGACCGAGGACGGAATACACGGGCTGGGCGACGCAACTTTGAACGGACGCGAACTTGCTGTCGCCAGTTATTTGAGCGATCACCTGCTTCCGCTCCTGATTGGACGCGATGCGCGCCGCATCGAGGACACATGGCAATACTTGTACAAAGGAGCGTACTGGCGGCGCGGCCCGGTGACCATGAGCGCGATCGCCGCCGTTGATACCGCGCTCTGGGACATAAGGGCAAAAAGTTTGGGCGTCCCTCTTTATGACCTGCTGGGTGGCGCCTCGCGCGAGGGCGTCCTGGTTTACGGGCACGCGAGCGGGACAGATATTGAGAAGGCCGTCGGCTCGTTCGGCCATTTTCTTAGCCTCGGATACAAAGCTGTCCGCGCGCAATCCGGCATTCCAGGATTGAGCAGCACCTACGGAACCGGGGGCAAGCAAGCAGGGCTGGGCTACGAACCCGCGGAAAAAGAGGCGCCGCTGGAGAACCAGTGGTCGACCGAAGATTACTTGCGCTTTGTGCCGCAGCTTTTCGCGCGCTTGCGAAAAGAATTCGGGCCTGAAGTTCACATGCTGCACGATGCCCACCATCGCTTGACCCCGATCGAAGCCGGACGTTTGGGGAAAGAGCTCGAGCCGTTTCATTTGTGGTGGCTGGAAGATCCCACACCTGCCGAGTTGCAGGAAAGTTTTCGCCTCATTCGCAAACACACCACCACTCCGCTGGCGGTTGGGGAAGTGTTTAATACGATCTTTGATTGCCAGCAATTAATTCAAGAGCAATTAATCGATTTCATTCGTACGACGGTGGTGCATGCCGGCGGGATCAGTCATTTGAGGAAGATCGCCAACCTGGCGGAAATTTATCAGGTGCGCACCGGTTCGCATGGCGCAACCGACCTGAGTCCCGTCTGCATGGGGGCGGCGTTGCACTTCGACCTCAGCGTGCATAACTTCGGCATTCAGGAATACATGCCGCACACGCCGGAGACCGACCGCGTGTTTCCGCACGCCTACTCGTTCAAAGATGGACTCATGCATCCCGGTGAGGCGCCAGGAATTGGCGTGGACATTGACGAGAAATTGGCGGCACAGTATCCATACCAGCGCGCGTACTTGCCCGTGAACCGCAAGCTGGACGGGACTATGCACAGCTGGTGAAGCACGATTTGAACCCGCGGCATAGGGAGTGAGTTGTTGATGAGATTTGAATGGGGCGTGTATCTGAAGATGCTGGTGACGGCGACTGCCAGCTTGTTCCTGGCGGTCTTACTCCCGAGCTTCGCATCCATGTTCCGGCTAATGACGAGCCAGACAGCGACAGGATTTACTGCAGTCTCCGGCGGCCTGCTAGAGAGGGCATTGTCGCCTTGGTTCTGGGCTTCCTATTTGCTCTCCCTCTCGATGTTCTATGTAACAGCTGGCCTGGAAAACAGGATGCTACGGGTTTTCTTCTTCTGGATTCCTAGCATTGTGATTTGCGTTGCAGGGTTCGGGTTTTGGGCGCTTTTTCTGTATGTAATGACGCGGGCCCGGACAGCAGGTTAAGGCCTTGTGTCCTTGGTTGATGGCACACGGATTCCAGGCATTTCTAGTCCAAAGAACTGCCGGGCATTCTCAAAGCAAACATTCCGGATCAGGCTTCCGATCAGCTCTATATCGTTCGGCAGTTCGCCGCGTTCCATTTCTTGCCCGAGCAGGTTGCACAGCACGCGCCGAAAATACTCATGCCGTGGAAATGACATGAACGATCGCGAGTCGGTGACCATGCCGACGAATCGCGACAGCAGGCCCGTGTTCGATAGCGCATTGAGCTGCTTCTGAATTCCATCTCGCTGATCAAGGAACCACCAGGCGCTGCCATACTGGATCTTTCCCGGCGTCTTGCCGTCGTTGAACGATCCAGCCGCGGTGGCGAAAACATAATTGTCAGCCGGATTCACGTTGTACAGAATCATTCGGGGCAGAGCGTTTTCGCGGTCCAGCAAGTCAAGATATCCGCACAAGGCCCTCGCTTGCGGCCAATCGCCGATATTGTCGAAGCCGGTATCCGCGCCCAGTTCGGCGACTCTGCGCGTATTCACCGAACGGAGAGCGCCCAAATGCAACTGCTTGGTCCAGCCTTTCTCCGCATCAAGGTGACCGAAAAACAGCATGAGAAAAGAAGCAAACTGATGTTTCTCATCGCCCGAAGCCGGCGTGCCGGAACGCGCTCTGTCGAAGATGGCTGCGGCCTGCGGTTCGCTGCACGGGTCCGCATGGCAGTGCGGAAGGCCATGGTCTGACATGCGTCCACCGGCTGCGTGAAAAGCCTGGTGACGCTGCTTCAAGGCATCCAGAAAAGCGGCGAAAGAATTAATGTCCGTATTGCTGGCCTGCCCCAACCGCTTTATCCAGCCGTTAAATTTTTCCGGCTCGTGTACTTGCAGGGCTTTGTCCGGACGAAAAGTTGGATAAACGCGAAAGCTCAGGCTGCTTGCATTAATTTTTTGATGATGCACGAGATCGTCGCAAGGATCATCCGTGGTGCAAACTACACGCACCTGAAATTTCTTCAAGATTCCCCTTGCGCTGAGCTCAGTGGCGCCGAGCAAAGACTTGGCTTTTTCCCAAGTCGCCTTCGCCGTTCGCTCGTCCAATAGCTCATCAATTCCGAAGTAGCGCTTCAACTCCAGATGTGTCCAGTGATAGATCGGATTGCGCAAGGTAAAAGGAACGCTACTCGCCCATGCCTGAAATTTCTCAAATGGCGTCGCATCTCCCGTGCAGCAGCGCTCGCCGATTCCGTTCGCGCGCATCAGTCGCCACTTGTAGTGGTCTCCCTCCAGCCAGATTTCGGTCAAATCCCGGTAGCGCCGGTCTTCGGCGATCTCGGCGGCAGGCAAATGGGAATGAAAATCGAGGATCGGTTCGCCTTCAGCGAACTCGTGGTACAAGCGGCGCGCCGTCTCGCACCGCAACAAAAAATCTTCGTTGATGAAGCTCAAAGAATTCCTCGCCGCACAGAATACTACCCGAATTCTTGCAGAAGTTTTCTCTGTCAGGTGCAGGCTGAAAGTCACTAAGCTAAGAATTGAAATCGAAACTGATATCATTTCTTGATTTTGAAATCCGCTGGAAGGATTTGATATGGGCCATCCTGGGCTCGACCTGTCATCGAAAGTCGCCGTGGTGATTGGCGGTACTTCGGGCATCGGGCGCACACTTGCGCTTGGTCTTGCCCAAGCCGGCGCTGACGTCGTTGCCACTGGGCGTCGCGAGGAACTGGTGCGGTCTGTATCCGAAGAGATCCGCGCGACCGGGCGGAAGTCACTGGTTGCAGCGGCAGATGTCTCCAACCGTGCCAGCATTGAAGCATTCCACTCGGCCGTGCTCGCTGAGTTCGGTAAGGTTGATATCCTCGTGAACTGCGCCGGTATCACCAAGCGCACGCCCTCAGTGGACGTAAGCGAGAGCGAGTGGAACGGAATCATGGAGACAAATCTGACCGGGACGGTGCGCGCCTGTCAGATTTTTGGCCGCAAGATGATTGAGCGAAAATACGGGCGAATAATCAACGTCGCCTCTGTCTCATCCGGACGCGGATTCTTCGAGGTTGCTGCGTATGCTGCGAGCAAAGCTGGAGTGGTTTCGCTGACGAAAACTTTGGCGGGCGAGTGGGCGAAATACGGCGTCTGTGTCAATGCGCTCGCTCCCGGAGTTTTTCGCACTGACATTAACAAGGCCCTTCTCGATGGCACCCCGCGCGGCGAGGAGTTCCTGATTCGTACCCCGATGCATCGATTCGGAAAGTTAGAAGAATTGGTGGGGGCCACAGTTTTTCTTGCGTCCGACTCGGCCAGCTTTGTTACGGGCCACATGCTCGTAGTAGACGGGGGTTTCCTCGCCAGCGGAGTGAACCAATAGGTTTATGTCATTCCGAATGGCTTCAGCCATGAGGAATCTGCTTGTCCGGTGCGAACAGCAGATTCCTCACCGCTAAAGCCGGTTCGGAATGACAAGCGAGGTTCAATCCAGAACTATGGTGAGTTGCCGGCGGTCGGTGTCGCCGACGGCTTGGCAAACACGTCATCTCGAATCGCCGGATTTGCTTCAGCACTCGTAATCTGGATCACGAAACGTCCCGTCGGCGCTGCTGATATCCAGTGAAAGGGGATTTTCACTCCCCCAACATCGCGGTAATCGGAGTAGTCGATCCGGGTCGGGTTGAGCCCCAGTGCTGAGGATTCATAGCGCACAATTCTCGTCAGCAGCCCGGTTTCCGCGTCGAAGTACATATCGACGGGAGGCAATCCGGGGCGTCTTCCAGTGAGCAATATCGCGTCTCTGTCCCCGACCTTAACTTTGTTTTCAACCCGGACTTCGGCAAAAAGGGTCTTCATGTCGGGCCCAAAATGCAGGTCGGCATCCATGCGATTTAAATCTGCTTCACCCGCGGTCATTGGTCGCGCGGCGCTTCCCGGGAAAAACATCCATCCCGCCGAACCGTCGAATGTAGCTTTACTGTCACCCGCCGGGAAATGCGTGATAGTTGCAATTCGGGCGGGCGCTTTGATCGATATCTCGATAGGGAATTTACGTCCGCCCGCGTCCATGGAGCCTTGTTCATGAAGGCTGGTCAGCTTTGAAAGCGCCCCAATCCCACCCTTCGCCGCGATGTACCTATCGACGATTTCCAGCGGCTTGGGCAAATCCGGCGGATTGGGTTGGATTTCGGGCACAGGCGCATTGAGCATCCTGGTTGCCGTGTCAGTTATCGCTGGAATTGCCTGCGGCTTGGGATTGCCCCGATGGCACGAATAGCAAGTGACTTCCTGGTGCCCATCGAAGTTGTTGGCGTTAATCGAGAACATCATCTGCATCATCTTGCGGGCAGTCTGTTTGGGTTTCTTGTCGTCCTTGTCGAACGCATTTTCCACATGACAGTATTCGCAATGCACCCCGAGCGCAGCAGCGATGAATTTCATCGAGGGAATGAGTTGATCGGAAGGCACATCCTTGAGCACCTGCACGTTCTTGTAAACTTCGCTGCTCTTTTTGTCCGATTGAGGGGTTGGAAGCTGAGCTAACGCAACAAAGCAGCCGCACAGAACTGCTGCGAGAAGGAACCGCGTAATTTTCCTGCCGCCAGATTTGTTGCCGCAATGGGTTTGCATTGGAATTCAGCTCTCCTCAGGTGTCTTACTCGTCTGGAAAAAGTTTGGCGTCGCGAACAATTCGAATTCGATGATCAGTAAACGGAGAATGCATCTGTGGCATTTGATATTTCGGCATGTGGCAGCTGGCGCAATTAGTTGCATTCACCGGACATCCGCGCCCGGGATGATCGGCGGATGCCGTCACGGCCGCCGATTTGACGTGACAGCTTAAACATTTCTCGTCGTATGCAGAGACCTCGGTCACCAGCGGCTTATGCGGATTGTGGCAGGCGATGCATGTGATGCGGGAATCGCCTTTGCCCCAGCAACGGCTGCCCTCGAGCCGGTAAGCTGGAAATCGAGCGTTTCTTTCGCCGCGATAGGATAGCTGATTGATGTCCCACCAGGTGCGATGACACGAGCCGCAAAAGTCCACGGATGTAGCGGGATCCAGATGACCCGGGTTCGAAATCATGCCGGGATTGCCTCCCGTTCCAGCCCGGGCCAGTGCAACGTGGGCTGCTCCGGGGCCGTGGCACCCTTCACAGGAAATTCCTGGAATCATCTCGCCAGGGCCGAAGCGTTCATTGTTCATCACCGCAGTCGCGTGACAGCCGAAACACTTGGGGGCCTCCTCTTTATCGATCTTCCGGCCCAACGCAGCTTCTAGAGAATTGGGAATCTCTTTGGGATGATCGGGTGTGATGTCGAAACCGATGCCCCGAAAAAAACTGATACGCGCCTCATAAAAATCATCTTTGTTCTGGTAGAGAAAGCTCTGCCCGTGCGTCCCGCTACCGAATGCCCAGAGAAGAGGTGCCGAGAACGACTGGCTTCCATTTGTGACTGTGTATGTCGAAGCTCCCTTCTCGACCGCCATCGAATAGTGGAAAGGCCCAATGTCGAAGCCGACGGGCTGCTTTAGACCTTCCGACTGCGACGCCGGCATGGACGTGTGCGCCATCGCATGCTGTTGCTGGCCCTGTGCAATTGCGGAGTGACACTCTGCGCAAACCTCGACCCCGACATATTCCTTGCGTGCGGCGTCTCCTTTGCGCGGCCACCACCCGGGCTTTGCCAGATGTTCGTCGCTGGTCAGTTGATCAGCGATTGTCGCGGGTACCTGAGCGGAAGCCAACAACGATGCAAGTGAGAGGGTCCATGCAAGCAGGCACAGCCCATGCGTCATCCATCGGCGAAGTACATTTCGAAGCGAGCAATGGACGCGAAGCCTGAGCATTCGAATGTAAAGAAGAAGCGCTTGTAAAGAATGCCACAAAGGTGAGGTAGACGAAACTATGAGTACAATCACACTCTCCGGCAAGGCACTGCAATCCGATCGAAGCAGTCGATTTATACTGCTTGCCTTGGAGTCGGACTCGGGAGCTCAATGAGGCAGCTGCTGCGCGGCGTTCTGTTGTTTTTCGCAATTCCATCACTGGCTCAGACTCACTCTGTTCCGCTCCTCGCCGATCCGCCCAGCCGCACCACAATCAGTCTCGATGGCACCTGGAACACCATCGTTGATCCGTATGAGAGCGGCATTCCCAGCCGCTACTTCGAACCTCCCAAGCCCAAAAGTAAAAGTGAGTTGGTCGAGTTTGATTTTGATCATTCTCCCAAGTTGCGCGTGCCCGGAGACTGGAACACTCAGCGCGAATCACTACTCTTTTATGAAGGGCCGTTCTGGTATCAGCGCAAGTTCTCGTATCAAAAGCGTCCGCACATCCGCGTATTCCTTTACCTTGGTGCTGCGAACTATCGCTCACGCGTTTGGTTAAACGGAATCAAACTGGGTGAGCACGTCGGCGGATACACTCCATTTGATTTCGAGGTGACCAACGAAATCGGCGAAGGCGAAAACAGCCTGGCGATCGAGGTAGACAATACTCGCCACGAAGATGGAGTTCCCAGTACGCATACCGATTGGTGGAATTACGGAGGGCTGACCCGCGGTGTAAAGCTGATCGAAGTTCCAGAAACATTTATTGAAAACTATGCCGTCCATCTGGCACCGGGCAGTTGTGGAAATTGCGAACGCAAGCTCGATGAAGTTGAAGGCTGGGTGCAACTCAAGGGAGCGACTCAAGGCGAGTCAGTCACTATAGGGATCCCAGACGCGCAAGCGAAACAAACCGCGGCTGTGGATGCGTCGGGACGGGCAGTGTTCAAGTTTGCTGCGAGAATGCTGCAACTGTGGACCGCAGAAAATCCGAAACTTTACCGGGTCACAATTTCGGCCGGAAATGACAGCATCGCTGACGAAATCGGCTTCCGCACCATCGAAACGCACGGAACCCAAATTCTTCTAAACGGCAAGCCAGTTTTTCTTCGTGGAATTTCCATGCACGAAGAAGCGCCGTTTCGCAGTGGGCGCGCGTTCTCTGAGGAAGACGATCGGACTCTGCTCACTTGGGCGAAGGAACTGGGCTGCAACTTTGTCCGCCTCGCACACTACCCCCACAATGAAGATATGCTCCGGCTTGCCGACCATATGGGCCTGCTGGTGTGGGAAGAAGTGCCGGTGTACTGGGAAATGCAATATCAGGACCCCGCCACGCTGGAGAATGCGAAAGCTCAGCTGCATGACGTCATCGCTCGCGATCAGAACCGCGCCGCGATTATCTTGTGGTCAGTGTCGAATGAAACGCCCATAGGCCCGGCGCGGAACGCTTTTCTAAAAACGTTGGCCGAATACGCGCGCAGCCTCGATTCAACTCGCCTGATTACCTCCGCGTCTGACAAGTGGCACTTCAAGGACCCGCAAACTGCCGAGTTGAACGACCCTCTGGGCGAGTTTCTCGACGTCATCGGACTAAATGAATACATCGGCTGGTATGGCGATCGAAAATCCGAAGATGCAGACCACATTCAATGGGCGTTCGCTTACAACAAACCGGTGATCGTGAGTGAATTTGGCGCCGACGCGTTGTACAACCTCCACGCTGATGCACAGACCAGGTTCACGGAGGAGTATCAGGCTAATCTCTACCAGCATCAGCTCGGGATGCTGTCGCGAATTCCGGCGCTGGCCGGGATGTCTCCGTGGATCTTGATGGACTTCCGCTCGCCTCGTCGGCCTCTGCCTGGGATTCAGGATTACTTTAACCGCAAAGGATTAATTTCCGATCGAGGACAAAGGAAGCAGGCCTTTTACCTTCTGCAGAAATTCTATCGGGACAAGGCAGCCCAGAAATGAGCCGCAACTTCGATTCAGAATTCCCAACCTGATCCGCTGCAATGCCTTCACTTGTATTATGAATAGACCGATCGAGGACAACGAAAGATGAAATATCGCAAGCTCGGCCGCACCGGATTTGACATCGGCGACATTGCTCACGGGCTCTGGGGAATGGGTGGTTGGAGTGGATCAAACGACCGTGACTCACTCGAAGCGTTACAGCTCGCCGTCGATCTCGGCTGTAATTTTTTTGATAGCGCGTGGGGCTATGGGGAGGGCAAGAGCGACGCTCTGCTGGGGCAGACCATCGCCAGCAACAAGAAAAAGCGTCTCTTCGCCGCGTCTAAGATTCCGCCAAAAAACCTGCAGTGGCCGGCATTGCCGAACTACAAGTACCACGATGTTTTTCCTCCCGACCATGTCTTCAAGTACGCCGACCTGATCCGGAAACAACTCGGCACCGATTCAATCGATGTCCTGCAATTCCATGTCTGGGATGACAGCTGGACCAATGAGCCAGATTTTCGCGACACAGTCGAAAAGCTGAAGAGTGATGGCACGATCCGCGCTTTTGGGTTGAGCCTGAATCGCTGGGAGCCGTGGAACGGGATCAAAGCCCTGCGCACCGGGCTTGTGGACGCGGTGCAAGTGATCTACAACATCTTCGATCAAGCTCCTGAGGACGAACTCTTTCCCGCCTGCCGGGAGTTGAATGTCGGCGTCATCGCCCGCGTGCCTCTGGACGAGGGTGGCCTGAGCGGCAAGCTGACCAAAGATACTAAATTTCCGAAAGATGACTGGCGCTCCGGATATTTCAATCCGGAAAATCTGGCGAACACGGTCGATCGTGCGGAAAAGCTCAAGAAAATACTTCCAACCGGAATGACGCTCGCGGAAATGGCTGTCCGCTTTGTCCTCTCCAATCCTGTGGTGAGTACGCAAATCATCGGCATGCGCAAGCTCGAGCACGTGCGTCAGAATATTTCGTTCAGCGACACGGGCAAGCTAAGTAGTGATTTGCTGCAGCTGTTGAAAGAACATCGCTGGGACCGGAAACCCGCGCCCTGGTCAGATTAGATTTGATGATGGGAGTAACAGCAGCTTAGTGACGCTTGCCTTTGACCTTGGTGCCCTCCGGGTTAAGGCTTCCCTCGGCGGTGATGCGCGTGGCCTTGCAGACTTCTTTCGCCACTTTTAAAGCGGTGTCGCGCAGCGGCGCACCGTCCGCAATGATGGAGCTGGCAGCCAGGGTGAATTGAAGCGCGTCTTCTTGCCGGTCAAAATAAAGCACTACTTGACTCGCTGCCATGGCTGAAAAACCTCCAGGAACTTCTTTTCCGACATCATAGGCGGGATTTTGCGCCAAAGCGTGTACTGTTTAGGTGCCTGCCTGCGCAAAACTCAGCACCACCGGTCCGCTGCACCTTAGGAGCGAATACAGCCTACTGGGTAGAGCGGCTTGTTCCTGCCGGGTGTAGAAAGGGTGCGCCCGATTTTCGCTTGCTGCGCCAACTAGACGCGATCTGCGGTTCACACATCCAAAAGCAGTCACGAACTTTTATGGCCCGCTGCTCCATCAC
>Ga0075426_10002265_pt1 | contig 13784 bp, 11 predicted proteins | sample SoiMethybrSBSTD5_FD_75304 | JGI IMG/M metagenome (GOLD analysis project Ga0075426, IMG submission 75304) | Bulk soil microbial communities from a Populus tree surrounding site in Tennessee, USA - Soil MetaG P. TD hybrid SBSTD5 | ecosystem: Environmental > Terrestrial > Soil > Tree plantation... | reverse complement strand
TGATCGGTGTCGCCCTCGCCTTTGCACTGGCAACAAACATGGTGGGCTGGTTCGCGGACGACTCCGGCTTCTTCGGTCCGCATGCCAGTTACGTAGTCTGGCTCTTAGTGGGAGTAACTGAGGCCCTACGCCGGCTCTCTCAGCCCGGCTTGGAAGTAGTAGAACACGCCGCCTTATGATTTCTGTTCTCGACCAAATCGACAGTGGAATTCTGGTCTGTCCGGAAACCAAAGCTAGGCTGCGCCGAAAGGGAAACATTCTCGTCTCGGAAGCGGGCACAACTTACCGCCTTACTGAGACCCACGTTCCAATCCTTCTGAAAGATGCGCCCCAGGCTGAAAAGTATGCAACCGGCTCAGTACAGATGACGAACGAATACACACGCCGAAGAAGCCTGGCCAGTTTGGTCAATCGATTGAAAGCTGTCGTCCGCAAGGACTACCGCACAAAGTCGTCTCGCACTGCGCTCAGTCAGGTGCTGGAAGCCGGTTCCAAGGGACATCTTTGCCTTTCCGTCGGCGGCGGGCCACTACGCATAAATCCGGGCGTGACCAACCTCAATATTAGTTGTTTTCCCAACGTCGACGTTGTCGCTGATGCGCACGTTCTGCCTTACGGGAACTCAACCGTCGACTCGATTCACTGTGAGGCTGTGCTGGAGCACCTATCGGATCCGTTGGCAGCCGTCACTGAGATGGTTCGCGTTCTAAAACCTGGTGGCAAGGTCATTGCTGTCACACCTTTCCTTCAGCGCTTTCATGGATATCCGTATCATTTTCAGAACTTCACATTAGTCGGTCACTCACTTATTTTTCAGCGAGCTGGGTTTGAGGTATTGGAAAGCGGCACCTGTGTAGGCCCGACCTATGCAATTGTCAACTTGGTTTCTGCGTATTTCACTCAGTGCCTGCCGAAGGTCATCGGATTGCCATTAGCTGCAGCCTGGAACATTGCCGGTATTTGCCTTTTGCCATTGGACCTTGCGCTAAATCGCCCGGCCTCTTCGCACGTGCTCGCATCTACCACCTACGTTCTTGCGCAGAAGCCAGCTGACTAACGACCTTCCGACGACATCTATGATCGATCTGTACAGCAGTTCACCTGGCGACGCGACACTGCTTCGCCCGCCCGTGTTTGCACCTGCCTGGTCTCTGGCAGGCGTCGCCCAGACATCCTTGCGCGCGTACAACCGCCTTCGGCGCGCGCTTCACAGCAGTCATCCGCTGCCGACGGATTTCCAGGAACTCGCTGAAGTTCGACAACGGGCATCCATGGCCAGCGATATCGACGAGCACATGGAGGTGATGTTCCTCGAAGCACTTCTCTCTAAACCACAACTCATCGTCGAGCTCGGAGTTCGCGGCGGAGCGAGTACGTTTGCTTTCGGAAGAGCTGCCCGGCATTGCGGGAGCACTCTTATCAGCGCCGATCTGGATGATTGCTCCTCTATCCTTCGTGATGCGACCTGGCATTTCTATCGAGGCGATGACATCGAGTTCGCGGAGCTATTTCCCACGTTTTGCAAACAGCGCGGTGTGCAGCCCTCGATCGACCTGCTGTTCATCGACACCAGCCATTATTACGAGCACACGGTGCAGGAGATTGCCGCCTGGTTTCCATTCCTTTCCGCTCGCGCCAAAGTGATTTTTCACGACACCAATCTGCGGTTGATCGGGCCGCGCAAGGATGGCTGTTTCGCGCTCGCCTGGGATAACCAACGCGGTGTCATTCGGGCAATCGAAGAGTTTCTGGGCATTCACATTGACGAGCGTCGCGAGTGCACCGCGTTTGCTTCGGGATGGCTGGTGAGACACTGGCCAAATTGTAATGGGCTAACAATTCTCGACCGCCTGTCCTGACAGATTTAGTCCGGTTTCCACGCCTTTATGAAGATCGGTGCAGTAACCGTAACCTATAACAGCGGCGCTGTTATCGACGGATTCGTCCGCAGCATGCTGCCGCAGGCACATCAAGACTTTCTACTCTACGTAGTTGACAATCTCTCATCGGACGACACCTTGCAACGGCTCACGCAGTATCCTGACCCACGGATACGGCTCATTGCGAACCAGCAGAATCGTGGATTCGCCGAAGCAACCAATCAGGGGATTCGCGCAGCTTTAACGGACGGTTGTGATTCGGTCTTATTGATAAACAATGACACCGAGTTCGGCCCCGATCTTCTGGAGAGATTGGCGCAGGGCCTAGAGCAGTACGCATGCCACATGATCGCACCCAAAATTATGTATCACGATCGGCAAACAATCATCTGGAGCGCTGGAGGTGGCTTTGATCGTTCGAGGGGCTATGCCGGCATTCACTACGGCCTTGACCAGCATGACTCCGGACAGTTCGATACACCCCATGCGGTGGAACATGCTCCTGCGTGCTGCTTACTAGTGAGAAAAGATGTTTTCGACAATATCGGCCTGATGGATGACCGCTTTTTCACTTACGTGGAGGACACGGATTTTTCCTATCGCGCGATGCGTGCAGGCCTCACTCTTATTTACTTACCTTCCGCGATACTGCTTCACAAAGCTCATAGCCTGACGGGGGGGCGGCTTTCACCGTTTTCAGTCCGATACATCACCAGAAATCGAACTTACTTTATGCTGAAGCATTTCGGTTTCTGGCGCGCGCTATTCTACGTGTCCGCGTACCAATGCTACTTGTTGTGGCAGTTATTGCGCCGGAAGGTTTCGGTCTCGATCTTCTGGATACGGCAAAAAGCGCTTTTCGAAGGCATGCGGCTTTGGCGCCGGTCGGTCCGTGCACGCGTTTAGCATCTTCGTTCTTACCTATGCAGCACCATGACAATCTGAAGCGCATCGTCATCAAGAACGCGTCGGCCAATCTGCTGCGTCTTGTCGGTGCCGGGATCGTCGCGCTGCTCTTGCCGCCATTTCTGGTCAGAATGCTGCCAAAGGACGTCTATGGCGCCTGGGCGCTTTTGCTGCAACTGACGTTGTACGTTGGATACCTCGACTTCGGAATTCAGACGGCAGTCGCCCGTTTCGTCGCACACACCACAGAGTTGGGCGACTTTGAGCAGCGCGACGGAATCGTGAGTACCGCTCTGATAATGCTGTCAGGGGCGGCGATCCTGGGAGTGCTTCTGACCATTGTCCTCGTACTGCGACTGCCTGAAATATTCAGCCAGATGCCGCAGGGGATTTTTCATCCGGCGAAGATCGCTCTTCTCTTGATGGGTGTCTCATTCGCGATTGGACTGCCGGCGTCCGTAATTCAGGCGTTGTTCATAGGGCTGCAACGGAACGAAATCCCTGCAGCTCTGGTCATCGCCAACAAGCTGGCGCTGGCGCTGTTCACCATAGCAGTCGTGCTCAAACGTGCGGGGTTGGCTGCGATGGGCGCCGCCGTGGCCCTCGCGAATCTATTTTCGTATCTCGCCGCGGTGATTGCCTGGCGTGCCTGGGGAAACAAAGTGAGGATTCGGCTGGCGCTGGTAACGCGAGCGTACGCCCGGCAAATCGGCGGATATTCGGCGACGTTGGTTATTTGGATGGTTTCGATGCTCATGGTCAGCGGCCTTGACTTGAGTATTGTCGGGATTTTTGACTATCACGCAACCGCGTATTATGCGGTGGCTGCCAGTTTGACGACTTTCCTCGCGCAAGCTCAGGGAGCGCTTTTCGCAGCGCTGCTCCCAGCTTCAGCCGTACTCGGAGCACGCGGCGATGCGCGCCGGCTCGGAACAATGCTGGTCTCCTCTACCAGATATGGAATGCTGATTCTGCTGTCGATGGCTTTGCCCCTGCTGGTCGCCGGGCACTTCATAATTCATGTTTGGGCCGGAGCAGACTATGCCCAACACAGCACCGTGATACTGCAGGTGCTGGTTGTCGCTAACGTGATTCGACTCTGCGCGCTTCCTTATTCGACTCTACTGCTAGGTACCGGGCAGCAGAGCAAGGTGATTATTTCGCCTCTCGCAGAGGGAATCACGAATCTGGTCGCGAGTGTCGCGGGAGCTTATCTGCTCGGGGCGATTGGAGTGGCCATCGGCACTCTGATCGGCTCCTTTGTCAGTGTGGGCCTGCACCTGTTCTACAACATGCCACGCACGGCTTTGATTTATATAGACAGGCGGAGGTTAGTGAACGAATCTCTGTTGCGTCCCGCTTTGTGTGCCGCTCCATTTGTGGCGTTACTTCTGCTGCGCTCAGTCAGTCCGGATCTTCGTGGCGAGACTCAAGCCTCCCTGATTGCCGCAGCCACACTCGGAGCAGCACTTCTATTCTGGAATTATGGGTTAGTTGGCGCGGAGCGGCAAAAGTTGGCGCACGCCCTGCGCCAGTTGTAACCCCAATTTCGATCCTGTATCTATCGCATCGAGCTTAGTAAGTGAAGATTGCTTTCATCGGCGGCTTTGCATTCAGTCCTAAGGGGACGATCCGGGCGCGGGCGCATCCTATCGCGGCCGAACTGGTACGAGGAGGACACGAAGTCACAATTTTTCTTCCGCCCTACGACAATTTGGAACACTCCGGCCTCGAGTGGCAACTAGACGGAGTTTGCATTCACAATGTCGGCTTGCCTGTTGGCGCCGCAAAGACCAGGCAGAGTGTGCTTTCTAAAGCTATCGATTACACGCGGCTGCTGACTGAGCTCGTAGGCGCTGTGAATCAATATCGCCCCGATCTGATCCACATCTTCAAACCAAAAGGATTCGCCGGAGCGGCCGGCACCTACTTCTTTTTAAAGGGTCTGCGCTCCATCGTGCTGGATTGCGACGACTGGGAAGGCTGGGGAGGTTGGAATGACGCCAAAACCTACCCTGGGATAGTGAAGCATTACATCGACCGCCAGGAACGCTGGATGATGCAGACCATGCCCGCCGTGACCGCTGCAAGCCATGTGCTTGAAGAACGAGCGCGAACAATCCGTGGCGAGCAAGAAAGTGTCTACTATGTGCCAAACTGTGGGCCGTCGAACGGGGCTCGCGATATTCAGACACGAGTTCGCGCCCGGTCCGTTCCCGAGACCCGGCGAGTGCTGGGGCTGGCAGACGGTCCAATTGTCCTTTATAGCGGACACTTTGAGCCCGCTGAAGATGCTGAGTTCTTCTGTCGCGCGGCGGCAGATGTTATGGAGCGAAACCGCGCGTCGATTATTTTCATTGGTGACGGTCCTCAACTTCCTCGGGTGCGCGCTTTTTTCTCGCAAAGACTTGGCTCAAAAGTTCTTTTCTTACCTCAACTTCCGTACGAGCAATTTCTTCAATTGGTTTGGGCGGCGGACATAGCTGCATTTCCCTACAGCAACGACGCTGTCCACCGTGCCAAGTGTTCTGCTCGCATCGTTGATTACATGGCAATGGGCAAGCCTGTACTGACATCTGCGGTCGGACAGAACCATGAATACATCGTGAACGGTGAAAGCGGAGTGTTGGCCCGACCCGGTGATGAACAACACTTCTCCGAGCAACTAGAACACTTACTGCGCAATCCGCAGCTATGCGAACACTTGGGCCAAGCCGCTGAACTCCGTATACGCGAGAAGTTCGACTGGAGTGGCGTACCGTTGCAAAATTGTTTGGCGGCGTATGAACGAGTTGCTCACAGGCAACATAATTAGCAGACCTCATTAATGCCCAGCATTCTTTTTCTAACCGCGTATCCCATCGAGGATGCTTCGTGCCGTTATCGGATACACCAGTTCCTGCCGTATCTCGAATCTGCCGGCTATCAATGCACCGTGTCTACATTCGCCAGCGAGCGGTTATGGCGAGCGCTGAAATCGAGAGGTCAAGTTGGAGTGAAACTGTTGGAAACCTTGTCTTGCGGCTCACGACGCCTGAAAGAGTTTGCCAAGCTTGCCAAATTCGATTTTGTAGTTATCCATCGAGAAGCATTCCCGTTCTTCCAGCCGGCTGTAGAGAACTGGATCCTGCGGCATCATCCCACGGTGATCTTCAGCTTCGATGACGCGGTTTATGCAGGCCATCGAGATGTCTCCAAGCTGAATCATCCCCTGCTTTACCGGTGGAAACACGGGCGGGGATATGAAGCTATCATCCGCGGCAGTGCGCATGTCATAGCAGGAAATCGCATCCTTGCAGACTACGCGCGCAGGTTCAATTCCCAAGTGAGCGTCATACCCACAGTGGTCGATTGCATAAAATACCCTTTTAAGACGCCAACTGCGCGAGGCGAGGCATTGACGATTGGTTGGCTCGGGAGTCACTCGACCGCCCCATATCTCTCGCACATCGAACCAGCGTTACGGCATTTGGCTGCGGCGCACGGTGACAGAGTTCAGTTTCGCTTTTTTGGGCAGCCCGATTACAGGCTCGATGTACCCCAATTTCGTTCACTGCCGTTCGACCTGGATCATGAGCTTGATGCGTTGCATTCCTTGGACATCGGTTTAATGCCATTACCCGACACGAAATGGACCAGAGGGAAATGCGCCTTCAAAGCGATTCAATATATGGCCGTCGGCGTGCCCACGGTCGCATCTCCGGTGGGAATCACACCGGAATTGATTCAGCACGATGTCAACGGCATACTAGCTTCCTCGGTTGATGAATGGTTTAGCGCCCTGGACCGATTGATCCGTGACGCAAATCTGCGGCAAAGGCTTGCGCTTGCGGCACGACAAACTGTGGAGGCCAATTACTCTCTCGATAAGTGGGGACCGCGCCTTGTCTCTTTGTTTGACCAACTCGGCCGGCAGGAGCGCATCTTACAAATCGAAACTTCGGCGGCATAACTCAGGCGTATGGCCGACCTTCAGCAACCCATAGCTTCGGTCCGATCGGGTGACTTGCACGTCAGCCCTCCCGGGACATCTTTTCACATACTGAAAACAGCTCTGGATACCGTGGGGGCCTTCGCTCTGATCTTGCTGCTTTCACCCGTACTTCTTCTCGTTGCGCTACTGGTGCTCACGATTGAAGGCCCTCCTATGATTCATCGTAGGCGTGTCGTGGGCCCAAACGGCGAGTTTGACGCGTTCAAGTTCCGTACCATGCGTCCCGATGCCGACCGCATTCTTGAGCGCGATCAGCAAATGCAGGCGGCTTTCCGAGACAACTTCAAGCTGAAATCCGATCCGAGGGTTACGAAGCTCGGGACCATCCTCCGCAGGCTGAGCCTGGACGAGCTGCCACAGTTATTCAATGTGCTGATCGGGCAGATGAGTCTGGTGGGACCTCGGATGATCACCGCCGCGGAACTCGAGAAGTATGGAGAGCACCAGTCTTTGCTATTAACCGTGAAACCGGGGCTAACTGGTTACTGGCAGGTGCACGGGCGACAGGAAGTCACCTATGACGAAAGGGTCCGCATGGACATTGAGTACATTCGCAGTCGGACTTTGCGCAAAGACTTAAGGCTTCTGTTACTGACTCCCATACGCGTACTTCGCGGCAGGGGGGCCTACTAGCATGTCGACTGTCCTGGTCACAGGCGGAGCTGGATACGTCGGTTCAGTATGCTGCAGGCAGCTTCTCGATCGTGGACACAAGGTCGTGGTACTCGACGATCTTTCCACTGGTCATGCTACAGCCGTGCCAAAGGGAGCCACGCTCCACGCCCTCGATTATGGGGACAGATCTGGCGTGATGTCATTGCTGAAGAGCGCAAGGATCGATGCAGTATTTCATTTTGCCGCAAAAGCGCTGATTCCCGAGTCGGTCTCTAATCCAGGAATATTTTTTGATGTGAATGTGGCCTCAGGTATTGCGTTCCTCGAAACTTTGCGTCAATTCGGGATTGCCCGGTTCGTGTTCTCTTCGTCGGCGGCGGTTTATGGCAACCCTGAACGTGTGCCCATTGATGAGGAGCAAGCCAAGAACCCGGTGAACTCATATGGCGAGACCAAGCTGATGTTTGAGCGCGTTCTGCACTGGTACGCGAAAGCTTACGGCTGGTCGGTCGTGGCATTTCGCTATTTCAACGCGTCCGGGGCGACACAGCACTGCGGTGAGGACCATCGTCCAGAAACTCACATCATTCCTTTGCTGCTTCAAGCTGCTGCTGGCGAGCGTCCCTATTTTGAAGTGTACGGCGAGGATTACGACACACCCGACGGCACTTGCATTCGTGATTACGTTCACGTTGCCGACATCGCTTCAGCGCACCTGCTTGCATTGGACTTGCCGCCCGGTTCAGGAATGAAGGCCTATAACATCGGATGTGGGCATGGTCACTCCGTCCGCGAAGTCATAAGGATCGCAGAGGAGGTTACCGGAGCCAGGATTCCAATACGAATCTCAGCACGGCGGCCAGGAGACCCTGCGATATTGTGCGCCAGCCCGGAGAAATTGCAGCGGGAGTTACAGTGGCAACCGCAGCACTCAAACCTGCGGGACATCATCAGCAGTGCATGGAACTGGCAGCGACAGCGAAAATCTACGGTTGCAGCGTGAAGACCTACTCACTCGGTTTCCTGTTCACGCCTGTGCTTGCGCATGTCTATCCCTAACTGCTCGGCCTTTTTGTAAAGATGGCTGCGTTCCAGCCCGAGCGCCTTCGCGGCATTGGTCACGTGAAAATTTGCCCGCTTCAATTCCGCTAAAATCACCTCACGCTCAAAACCTTCCACACGAGCAGAAAGAATTCCCGATCCGAAATTCTGGCCTGCGATATCTGTCGTAGGCATCAGTGCAGCTCGAACCGCTTCCGCGCCAACCTCATCGCCACTCGCCAGCAGCATCAGACGCTCAACGATGTTGCGTAACTCGCGCACATTTCCCGGCCATGTGTATTGTTGTAGCGCTTGCACCGCGTCTGGCGTGAACGTCACCGGCTTCCAGTTGTTTTGAGCGCACAGTTGCACAGCGAAAGCCTCAAGCAGCACCGGGATGTCGTCGCGTCTGTCGCGCAGCGGCGGAAGCGATATGGGGAAAACAAAGACGCGGTGAAACAGGTCCTGGCGAAATTGCCCGTCGCGGACCAGTGATTCCAGGTTCCGGTGGGTCGCTACAATCACTCGAGCATCCACTGCAACGGGCTTGCCGCCACCTACTCTCTCGACCTCTCCTTCTTCGAGCACCCGCAACAGCTTGGCCTGCATGGACAGAGGCATGTCGCCAATCTCGTCGAGAAAAAGCGTCCCGTGTTCTGCCTGCTCAAATTTTCCGATGTGTCTTCCAGCAGCTCCGGTGAAAGAGCCCTTCTCATGACCAAATAGCTCAGACTCGATCAGTTCCGCCGGAACTGCCGCACAATTTATAGCTACGAACGGCCCGGACGCTCTCGGGCCTTTTTCATGCAGCGTGCGCGCCACCAGTTCCTTACCAGTGCCGGTTTCTCCCAGAATGCAAACCCGCGTGTCTGTGACCGCCACCCGTTCCACTTGGGCCATTACCTTCTTCATCGCTTCGCCGGACCAGATGATCTCGTGCTTGCCCAGGCGTTGTTTCAGTTGCTGGTTTTCAGCTTCCAGGCGCCGCAGCTTGAGAACGTTCTCGACCGTGAGCAAGAGTTTGTCGCTTGATATGGGTTTTTCCAGGAAATCCAATGCGCCTAATCTTGTCGCCCGTACAGCCATGGCAATATCGGCTTGGCCGGACATCATAACGACCGGAGTTGAAACACTCTGAGACCGCAACTCCTCGAGCAAAGTAAGCCCGTCTTTACCGGGCATGACGACGTCAGAAAAAATCAAATCGAAGTTGTCGGACTTGGCCAATTCAATGGCCTTGGACGCGTTATCGGTGACCGTCGCTTCGTGTCCGGCAAGCCGGAATGCGCGCGAAAGCGAAGCCAGCGTGCTGGGTTCGTCGTCAACGATAAGCAGGTGAGCTTTGGCTGGCAAAGGTTCTCCTAGACGTGAGTTCCCTGTGTTACAGACAGCTTCTCGATGTTTCGAGGCAGCTCGATGATAAATGTTGTGCCGCCGCCCGGCTCGCTCGCGGCCTCAATCTTGCCTCCGTGATCGCTGACGATCGATTGCACTATCGCCAATCCCAGGCCGGTGCCGTGAGGTTTATTGGTGTAATAGGGCGTAAACAGCCGGGAACGATCTTCCGGCTTTATGCCGGTCCCCGTATCGGTCACTTCAATTCGAACGAAAGCCTGTGTCTGGCGGGTGCGCAGAGTAAGCGTGCCGCCCTGCGGCATAGCATCAATGGCATTCAACACCAGGTTAGAAATCGCTCGTTGCAGAAGATCCGGATCGGCGGCAATCGCGCCTGGCGACTGCAGATCACAAGTACACGAGATGCCAGCGCGGTCGAGTTGCGCCCGGTAAACTTTGGAAACGTTTTCCATCACTTCATTCAAATTCACAGGCTGAAATTGCGGCTGTGGCATTCTGGAAAAATCGCTGAAGCGGGCAATGATGTTCTTCAGGTTTGCGATCTCAGTCAGCAGCGTTCCCGCACCTTCGCGGAATGTTTCGTCAAAATGCTGCTGGTCGCCTTCGCGCGCGCGAAGCAGGTTTTCGACTGTCAGTTGCAAAGGGAACAGGGGGTTCTTGAGTTCATGCGCCAGCCGGCGGGCCAGTTCTCTCCATGCAGCAACCCGTTCGGCTTGTACCAGGCGCTCACGCTGATCAACCAGCTCACGGGTCATTTGATTGAATGAGGTCGCCAAGTCTCCAATTTCGTCGTACGAACTGACCTCGACGCTTGCCGTCCAATTCCCGTCTGCAACTTCGCGAGCTGCTCCGGCAAGCTGTTCGAGCGGCTTGGTGACGCGGGCTGCAGCCCAACTACTGAGAAGCACCGCCAAGGCCAGGCCGGTGCCGGCCGCCAGCAGCGCCGCGGAGCGAATTTGATTCCTGAGCTCGGTATAGACTTGCCGCGAGCTTCCCACCAGCAGCACCCCCAGGAGCTGATTCTTGTCTCCGAATAAAGGGAATGCATTGACGGTTTCCTCCGGGCCCGAGTTCCAGTGGATGACCGCGCTCTTCTCACGGGGATTATGCTGCACTTGCTCGATGAGCGGCGCGAGCTTCTGAGTGTCCTGCACAGAATCACTTGCGCTGATCAACTGAGTTGGCAAAAAAACGCTATTGCGTTCAACATTCTCGTAAAGCATCACGCGCATTCCGGCGGGCAATTCGAGCGTCGAAAGAAAGGTCTTATCCAGCCGTATGCCGCCGATCAGGTAAAGCTTGTGGTCCGCAGCCGCAGTCGCACGAATTGCGAATAGACCCAGGGCGGCCCCGGAAGGTGTTTCCTCTTCTTTCAGGAACAGAGCTTCGGAAGGGCCGGCATTGACCAATGGCTCTTTGTAGCCGAACTTTGCCGGCCATTGCGCTGAGGAAATGATGGTGCCGCTGTCATCGCAAAATTCCAGGAAATCGAGCCTTTGCGCCTCCGCGACAATTTGTGCGTCATCTAAAAAGGCGTTGTAGTTAGGGGACGACTGTGCAGACGCTAACGCCATGCGCGCGGCCTCAGGTGTAGAGGATGCCGCCTGAATTCGGTGGGCCACTTCTTCGCCGCGACGGCTAAATTCGCTGCGAAACTGCGCCACCAGCGCTTGGGTGCGGTCGTCGTTGGTGCGATCAAACGCTCGGCGTGCGAGTGCAGAGACGATCAGGGTGACGGCGGCAACCGAGACGAAGACCAGCAGCGCGAACAGCAACAGCAGTTTGCGCCGGAAGCTCATGGCTTCTCCGCCGCAAGCCATGCATTTTGTAATCGCCAATTACCGTCGGGCGAGATGCTCATGTCGTGTATCCCGGGACGCAAGGCGAGTGCAACCCGCAGGTGCAGGAGCGGTATTAGCCGTTGCGAATCCACGAGATTTTTCTCCGCCGCGTACAAATCGCCTACGGAAGAGTCATTGAACTTCGGGCGCGGCAACTGCAGCGCATTCGCCAACTCTGCAAGAGCAATATGCGGATCGGACGAAGTGAGCGGAATTCGAACCAGACGCAGATCAATATTGGCGTCCCCTTTGGTATCAAGCGTGATTCCCGCATCATGCGCATTCAGTGCGAGCCGTTGCGCAATGACCCTCGCCACCGGATCCGGATTGTCAAAGCTCAAAGTCCAGGTCTGATTTCTCTTGGATGATGTTTGTAGCCGGGCGCCGGCGGACTGTGCCCCACGGAATACGAATCCGTAACCGCTCATCCAGGTAGGAAGGAGCGCGGATGCGGGTTCGCCCCCACCCTGCATAACAACATCATTCAGCGCAGCCGTGTCGATGCTCATAGCCATCGCATTCCGCATGTGGATTTCATCGTCCGACTGTGGCGCACTGGCGAACACCAGCGCCATCAGTTCGGCAGGCCGTGAGGTCATCAACTCGCGATTGTCCGCCTGCGTCCGGTGAATATTTTCTGCCGCGACTTGCACCACGTCTGCTTTGCCGAGATCGAGCATCATCATCTGCTCGCGATCATTTTTGCCGATGTCCACGTTCATGACGTCCACGAACGGTCTGCCCGCCCAGTAAAGGTCGTTGGCGGCAAGCGTCAGGTGTTTGCCGGCAGTCCACTCGCGAATCACAAACGGCCCGGTGCCGATTAGACCGCCGTTATTTCGTCGGACAATACTGTGCCTGACTTCGGCCAGCGTGGCGGGAAGGAAGAGATCGGGAGCCTCAGTCTCGATGATCACGGATTCCCCCGCAGCCACAACCTTCCATTCAGAGTTGCTGTTGCGCAGCGAGGCGACAACCGCGGCGGCATCGAGCGGGGTCCCATCACTGAAAGAGACACCGCTGCGCAGCTGAAAGCGCCAGCGCTGGTTCCCCGGCTCGGACGTCCAGGAAGACGCCAGCAGCGGCTGAGGGCTTCCGCGGCCATCCAGCGCGACCAGAGTTTCGAACACGGTAAGAGAGAGGCTCTTTGATGCAGGCGAAGTCAAGGCAACTGGATCGAGACTCTGCCACGTGTCTCGAACTTCAATGCGCAGGGTTCCGCCATAGTGCGGACGCTCGGCCGCGAACGACGTCGCACTCCATAGCAGGCTATTGACTGCAAGTAACAGTAAGCTGAACCGCATCATAGTTGCCGCTCTCCGAGTCGCGGTAAATCGCGACTGCGGTCTTGCCGTCGTACCCGGGCCACAAAGCCGTGACCGTTCCCGTGAAGTTCACTTTCTGGCTTACCGCAATCGGCTCGCGATCTGGGAATTCGAATGCCTGCACCCAATCTGGATTTTCATCGCTGGCTGAGGTTGCCAGGATCTGCCACGCGCTCCGGCAATCCGCGTGTATTCCTGCAATATCGCTTCCCCAGCGAAGCTTCGGCAGCACCTGCTGGTTAATACCATCCAGCAAGCGTAACTGGCCGTCTACTCCGGCAAGAATCCAAAGCGCGTATTTATCTCTGGGAACAGCAGCAGCGGAGTAGAACGGTGGCGTAGCCTTTTGTTTGCCGATCCCGGGCGCAAGTGCTCCGGTAAAAAAATTGCGCGCCGGCGAGAAAAAAGCTGAAACGCCAAAATCCTGAGTCTGGAGCGGCCAGGGATCGTCGCTGGCAGAACAGTTCATCGTCAAGCTAGGCGCATTCGCGCTTCGGCAAAAAAGCCCCGGCAGATAAGCATCGAACAGATGATCGTTGCGAATAACCAGCCTGCCGCGCAAGTCACGAGGGAAAGGATTTTTATGGCTGATGGCAAGCGCCTGCGCCGGCATCCAGCGACTATCTTTGAACTCGTAGATGGTCACTGATGCAGCGCTGAGCACGAGAACTCTTCGCGGATTACCTTCCAGGACAGCGGCGTCGAGGATTGCATCCGGCGAAGAGATCAGCGGCGTAACCCGAAGCACCAAAGGAAACGCATTCTGTGCGGTGGGCACCGGCTCTGGACGAGGTGCCGACAGCATAATCAGGGCCGGTTCATTCGT
>Ga0075426_10002264_pt1 | contig 13787 bp, 14 predicted proteins | sample SoiMethybrSBSTD5_FD_75304 | JGI IMG/M metagenome (GOLD analysis project Ga0075426, IMG submission 75304) | Bulk soil microbial communities from a Populus tree surrounding site in Tennessee, USA - Soil MetaG P. TD hybrid SBSTD5 | ecosystem: Environmental > Terrestrial > Soil > Tree plantation... | reverse complement strand
CCGCCCGCGTCCTCGCGGCGCCACACCTTGCCGAGCTCGGCCGCCTGGTTGCAGCGCATCGGCTGCTCCATCTCGGCCTCGATCGCCGCCTCGGTGCCGTCGGGCAGCTTGAAGCCGTCGCCGGAGAAGAACTTGATGCCGTTGTCGGGATAGGGGTTGTGCGAAGCGCTGATCACCACGCCCGCCGTGAGGCGCAGCGCGCGCGTGAGATACGCCACCGCCGGCGTCGGGATCGGGCCGCACATGTGCACGTCGACGCCCGCCGCCGAGAAGCCCGCTTCCAGCGACGACTCGATCATGTAGCCGGAGATGCGCGTGTCCTTGCCGATCAGCACCGCCGGGTTCCTGCTCTGGCCGGAAAGCACCTTTCCGGCCGCATAGCCCAGGCGCAGCACGAACTCCGGCGTCATCGGGCTCTCGCCCACCGTGCCGCGTACGCCGTCGGTGCCGAAATGCTTGCGCGTCATGCCGCCCTCACTGCTTCCCAGACCGCGATCAGGTCGCGGGTTTCCTTCACGTCATGTACGCGCAGTATAGTCGCGCCGCCTTGCAGGGCGATGAGCGCCATCGCCAGGCTGCCGGCGAGGCGCTCGCCGGCGGGGCGGCCGGTAAGCATGCCGATGGTCGATTTCCGCGATAGCCCGGCGAGGAGCGGCACGCCGAGGCTGGCAAACTCGCCGAGGCGCCTGAGCAGCGTGAGATTGTGCGCAGCGCTCTTGCCGAAGCCGAAGCCCGGATCCACCACGATGCGCTCGCGCGCGATCCCGGCCGCCTCCGCGGCGGCGACACGTTCCTGCAGGAAACCTTTCACCTCGCGCACCACGTCATCGTAGTGCGGGTCCTGTTGCATGGTGGCAGGCTCGCCCTTCATGTGCATGAGACAGACGGCGCACTGCGCTTCGCGAACCGCATCGAGGGCGCCGGGCGCCTGCAGCGCCTGCACATCGTTGATCATCGAGGCGCCCGCATCCAGCGCCGCCTGCATCACCGCCGGGCGGCGCGTGTCCACCGAAACGCACAGATCGCCGAGCGCTTCGAGCACCGGCAGGATGCGCTCCAGCTCCTGGTCCTCGGACACCGGCGCCGCGCCCGGCCGCGTCGATTCGCCGCCGATATCGATGATCTGCGCGCCCTGCGCCGCGAGGCTGCGCGCGTGCGCGATCGCCGCATCGCGCGCGAAATAGCGGCCGCCGTCGGAGAAGGAATCGGGCGTGATGTTCACCACGCCCATGATGAGCGGCTGGTCGAGCCGGAATGAAAATCTGCCGCAGCGAAGCACTGCGGCAGATTCTAGGGGAAGCTGAAAACGTCGCCCCCGCGAAAGCGGGGGCCTAGTTCGTAAAAACCTGGGTTCCCGCTTTCGCGGGAACGACGATCGGGGTTTACGCGGACGCGGCAGGCGCGGTGGCGCCCTCGGTGCCGCCGCCTTCGCCAGCGGGCGGTTTCGTCGTCTGCGAGGCGGAGGGCTTGGGCGGCCGCGGCGGCCGGCCGGCCATGATGTCGCCGATCTGGTCGGCGTCGATGGTCTCGAGCTCGAGGAGCGCCTTGGCCATCGCCTCGACCTTGTCGCGGTTCTCTTCCAGCAGCTGGCGCGCCAGGCGATATTGCGTATCGATGATGCGCCGGATCTCGCCGTCGACCTTCTGCAGGGTCGACTCCGAGACACTCTTGTGCGTGGTGATGGACCGGCCGAGGAACACCTCGCCCTCGTTCTCGCCGTACACCATGGTGCCGAGCTCGTCCGACATGCCCCAATGCGTCACCATGCGCCGCGCGATCTCGGTGGCGCGCTCGAAGTCGTTCGCGGCGCCGGTCGTCATCTGCTTCATGAAGAGCTCTTCCGCGACGCGGCCGCCGAACAGCACCGCGATCATGTTGAGCAGGCGATCGCGATCCTGCGAGTAGCGATCCGTCTCCGGCAGCTGCATCGTCACGCCCAGCGCGCGGCCGCGCGGGATGATGGTGACCTTGTGCACCGGGTCGGTCTTCGGCAGCAACCGCGCGACGATCGCATGCCCCGACTCGTGGTAGGCGGTGTTGCGGCGCTCTTCCTCGGGCATCACCATCGAGCGGCGCTCCGCGCCCATGATGATCTTGTCCTTGGCGCGCTCGAAGTCGTCCATGTCGACCAGGCGCTTGTTCTGCCGCGCGGCGAACAACGCCGCTTCATTGACCAGGTTCGCGAGATCCGCGCCCGAGAAGCCCGGCGTGCCGCGCGCGATGATGTCGGGCTTCACGTCCTGCGAGAGCGGCACCTTGCGCATGTGCACCTTGAGGATTTCCTCGCGGCCGCGGATATCGGGCAGCGGCACCACCACCTGGCGGTCGAAGCGGCCCGGGCGCAGCAGCGCCGGGTCGAGCACGTCCGGGCGGTTGGTCGCGGCGATGACGATCACGCCCATGGTGGCTTCGAAGCCGTCCATCTCGACCAGCAGCTGGTTCAGCGTCTGCTCACGCTCATCGTTACCGCCACCGAGGCCCGCGCCGCGCTGGCGGCCCACCGCGTCGATCTCGTCGATGAACACGATGCACGGCGCATGCTTCTTCGCCTGCTCGAACATGTCGCGGACACGGGCTGCGCCCACGCCGACGAACATCTCGACGAAGTCCGAGCCCGAAATCGAGAAGAACGGGACTTTCGCCTCTCCGGCGATGGCACGAGCCAGAAGGGTCTTGCCGGTGCCCGGCGAGCCGACCATCAGCACGCCGCGCGGGATGCGGCCGCCGAGCTTCTGGAACTTGGAGGGGTCGCGCAGGAAGTCGACCAGCTCGGCCACCTCTTCCTTGGCTTCCTCGCAGCCGGCGACATCGGCGAAGGTGACCGTATTGGTGGACTCGTCCAGCATCCGCGCCCGCGATTTCCCGAAGCTGAAGGCGCCGCCGCGGCCGCCGCCCTGCATCTGGCGCATGAAGAAGATCCACACGCCGATCAGCAGCAGCATCGGGAACCAGGAGACGAAAATGTTCATGAGGAGCGAAGGCTCCTCCTCCGGCTTGGCTTCGATCTTGACGCCGTACTTGAGCAGGTCCGAAACCAGCCAGATGTCGCCCGGCGAGTAGCTCGTCACCCGCTTGCCGTCGACCGTCTGCGCCTTGAGCTGGCGGCCTTCGATGGTCACCTTGGAGATGCGGCCGGACTTCACCTCCTCCAGGAACTGCGAATATTCCATCGGCGCCTGGGCGGCCTGGCGGTTGTTGAACTGGTTGAACACGGTCATCAGCACGAGCCCGATAACGAGCCAGATGACCAGGTTCTTGAGCATGTTGTTCAAAGACTTACTCCTGTTTTTTGCGGCTGCAGCGAACGGCCCATCTTACGCTGATTTCTCGCCACGACATAGGTTTCCCGGGACTCGCCGCGCGAGGCGCCGGGCTTGCGCACGCTCACTGTGCCGAATTCATGTTTCAAACGTTGCACTACTTCGTCGAACGCCACGCCGTGGAACGCCTTGAGCACGAATACTCCGTCGCCCTTCAAGGCTTTTCGGCACAGATCGATCGCCGCGTGGGCGAGCTCCGCAGCGCGCGCCTGGTCGACGTTCGCGATGCCCGACAGGTTTGTCGCGACGTCGGAAAGAATGACATCGGCCTTTGCGGCGCCGAGCGCGTCGATCAGCTTTGCCTCGCGAAAATCGCCCTTGAGCATGGTCACGCCTGAAATGGGGGCAATCTCGAGGAGATCAACAGCAATCACCCTGCCGAGCGGCGCGACCCTTTGCGCCGCCACCTGCGACCAGCTCCCGGGCGCGGCGCCGAGATCCACCACGATCGCGCCCGGGCGGAAAAGTTTCTCGCGCTGGTCGAGCTCGAGCAGCTTGTAGGCAGCGCGCGAGCGGTACCCCTGCTCCCGGGCCTTGCGCACGTACGGGTCCGTAACGTGGCGGCGCAGCCACTGCTTGCTCGACTTCACCATCGTCGGGCGGAGAATACCCCGCGACGTGGCAGCCGGTGCTGCAGCCTAGAGGTTCTGCAGGAGCATGAGCAGCGCGTTCGGATCGTACGGCTTGCTAACGTAGTACCTGAATCCGCCCGTCGCGCCGAGGATGCAGTCAACGCCTTGCCGGTAAATACCGCTGATCGCGATCAGCACAGGTCGACTCGGACCGTACGTCGCGCAGATCTCGCGCGCGACCTCCCAGCCGCTTTTGTCCGGCATTGCCAGGTCGAGGATAACCACATCGGGGTCGAACTCGGCCACGGCGCTGAGCGCGGCCGCGCCGCTGTAGACGCCCCGGCCTACGTGCCCCTCCACGCGCAGCAGTTCGGTCAAACTGAAAACGGTGTCGTGCTCGTCGTCCGCGACGAGGATCCGCAGCCGGCGCGTGCCGCCCGACGCTGCCGCAGCGCAATTGACACGGATCGAAGGAGCCATGGGACGCCCCTTAGCCCGGTCGGCCTGCCAGCCGCGCGGCAAGCTGTCCCGCGGTCAGCGGCCGGCTGAAGAGATAGCCCTGCATCTGATCGCAACCGAGCCGGCGCAGGATCGACGCCTGTTGCGCGGTCTCGACGCCCTCGGCGACGACCCGCAGGCGAAGCGAATGCGCGAGCGAAATCATCGTCTCGACGAGCTTCATGGTCGTCGCGTCGTCCACCATCGTCGCGACGAACGAGCGATCGATCTTCAGCGCTTCGACCGGCAGGCGCGCGAGGTAGAAAAGCGACGAGTAGCCGGTGCCGAAGTCGTCGATCGCGACGCCGACGCCGAGGCGACGCACTGCCGAGAGCTTCTCGATGCTGGCGTCGATGTCCTGCATGATGAGCGTCTCCGTGATCTCGAGGTCGATGTCGGTGGGCGAGCTGTCCGCGGCGATGGAGCGCTCGAGCGTCTGCACGAAATCGCGCTGCCGCAACTGCAGCGCCGAGACGTTGACCGCCACCCTCGGCGGCGCGAGCCCCGCCTCGCGCCAGGAGCGATGGTCGAGCGCCGCGCGGCGCAGCGCCCAGGCGCCGACTTGCAGGATGAGTCCGGTCTCTTCGAGCAGCGGCACGAACTCGAGCGGCGGCACCAGGCCAAGGTCCGGGCTTTGCCAGCGGATCAGCGCTTCCATGCCGACGATCGCGTTGCCGTCGATATCGACCTTCGGCTGGTAGTGCAGCACGAACTCGTCGCGCTCGAGCGCCTGGCGCAGCCGATTCTCCAGCGCCAGCTTCTCGGCCATGCGGGCATTCATCTCCTCGCTGTAGAAGACATGGCGCTCGCCCGCCGCGCGCGCCCTCTTGAGGGCGGCCTCGGCGTTGCGCAGCAGCGCGTCGGGGTCGCTCGCGTGGTCGGGAAACAGCGCGATGCCGATGCGCGCGGCAAGCCGCAGCTTCGACTCGCCCAGCTCGAAGGGCTCGCCGAACACGTCGCCGTAGCGCTGCTCGTTGCGCCGCGCGACGTGCTCGGCGCCGGCGAGTCCCGGCATGACGATCGCGAAGTGGTCGGCGTCGAGCCGTGCATACCAGGTGGCGGGCGGCGAGCCGCGCTGCAGGCGTTTTGCGAGCTGCGCCAGGACGGCATCGCCCGCCTGGCGCCCGAGGCTGTCATTGATGCTCTTGAAGCGCTCGAGGTCGAGAATCTGCAGCGCCACGCGCTCGCCGGTGCGCGCCGCCTCCTCGAGCTGCAGCTTGAGCCGCTCGTGAAACAGCGTCCGGTTCGGCAGCCCGGTGAGCTGGTCGTAATACGACAGGTAATCGACCTTGCGCGCCTTCGCGATGTGGTCGAGCGCATAGGACACGTCGCCCGCCAGCTCGCCGAGGAGCCGCATCTCCTCGTCGTCGAAGAAGCCGACGTCGGCCGCGTACAGCGCCAGCGCGCCGAGCGCATCGCCGTCGGAGAGCAGCGGCAGGATGGCGAGCGAATTGATGCCGCGCTCGGTGAGCTCGGCGTGCATCATGCGCTGGGGGTCGTTCACCACGTCATTCGACACGACCGCCGCCTTGGTGCGGATCGCCCGTCCGGCAATGCCGCGTCCTTCGGCTGTCTCCAGCACCGCGAGCGGCGCGCGCTCGAGAAACTCCGCAACGCGTTCGCCGCAGGCAGCGACCGGCAGGACCAGCGCGGCCTGCGTGTCGAGGAGCCCGATCCAGGCCATCACGAAGCGGCCGTCCTCCACTGCCACGCGGCAGGCTTCCTTCAGCAGCTCGGTCTCGTCGCGGATCCGAACGATGGCAGCGTTAATGCCGCTCAGCACCGCGTGCACCCGGTTCAGGCGCTTGATGCGCTGCTCCGCGAGTTTCACGTCGGTGATGTCCTGCAGCGTGCTGAACCAGCGCATGCCGCCGCTCTCGTCGGCCTGGCCCGGGAGCGCCTCCATGGTCTGCCGGACGTGGATCAGGCTGCCTTCGGGACGCCGCATCCGGTACTCGAGCTCGGTCCGGCGGCCGGTCTTGGCCGATGCGATCGATGCGGCGCGAAAGCGCTCGCGGTCCTCCGGATGCACGAGCTCGAGCCATTCCCGCGTGCTCTGCGGCAGCTCTCCGGGCGCGACACCGCCGAGCGGCGGCAGCGTCTCCGACCAGCTCTCGAAGCGGCCATCCTGCCGGCTGACGACATGGGCGAGCTTCGCCATGGTTTGCGCATGGCGCAATCCGGCCTCGCGCTCGCGCAATGCTTCGTTCAGCCGCACGAAGTCCGTCATGTCGCGCGAAATGCCGTCGGCGCGCGCCGCCTTGCCGGAGGCATCGGTGACGAAGCGCCCGCGAGCCTGTATCCAGCGCACTTCGCCCGAGGGCTTCACGATCCGGTATTCCGACTGGTAGTCGCGCGGCACCGGCATTTCCAGAGCGGCCGTCACGCGGCCTCGATCCTCGGGATGCACCAGCTCGATCCAGGTATCGCGATCCTCGTAGAATTCGCGCGGCTCGCGCCCGAAAACCGCGCTCGCCGCCGGGCTGATGTAGAGCACCTCGCGCGAGGGCACCGCAATGGACCAGACCACGTCGGGCAGCGCCGTGACGACCGCTTTCAGCCGCTCGCCGAGCGCGTCGAGCTCGCTTTGCGCCTGGCGGCGCGCCGCGCGCTCGCGTGCCGCGCCGACCGCGTTCCTCACGGCGCTCGGCAGCCGCCCGAGGCGATCCTTCAATACGTAGTCGTCGGCGCCGAGCCGGATCGCCTCGACCGCCTTCTCCTCGCCGATCGTGCCGGAGACGATGAGCAGCGGGACTTCGGGATGGCGCTTCTTCAGCAGCTCGAGCGCACGCAGTCCGCTGAATCCGGGCAGACGGTAATCGGCGAGCACCACGTCGGGCGGCGGCTCGAGCGCGCGCAGAAAGTCCGCTTCCCGGCAGACGCGCGTCCAGGCGAGCGGATAACCCGCTTCGCGCAAAGCCCGGACAATGAGCTGCGCGTCGCTCTCGCTATCCTCGACATGGACGACCCGGACTTCTCCCTTCACCGGGCGTGATATAGCCGGGAGCGCCGGGACTGTCTGTCCTGAAATCCCGACTACTCGAGCTCGACCAGCCCGTGCCGCAGGGCGAACTTCACGAGCGAAGGAAGATCGCGCAGCCCGAGCTTCTCCATCAGCCGCTCGCGGTAGGTCTCCACGGTCTTGCGCGAAAGCGAGAGCGTGCCGGCGATGTGCAGAACCGAGCGCCCGTCGGCGAGCAGCTTGAGCACCTGGCGCTCGCGCGCGCTGAGCCGCGACAAGGCATCGGCGGAGCCGTTGATCATCCGCTCGAGCAGCTCGTCGGCGAGCGGCGCGCTGAGATAGCGCCGGCCGGAGTGCACCGTGCGGATCGCCTCGAGCAGCTCGTCGCCGGCGCAGGACTTCAGCACATAGCCGTTGGCCCCGGCTTCCAGCGCGCGGCGCACGTGCTCGCAGTTCGAGTACATCGAGAGCATGACGACGCGAGTCGCGGCGCAGCGCTCACGGATCATGCGCACCGCTTCCGTGCCGTTCATTTCGGGCATCGCCTGGTCCATCACCGCCACGTCCGGCCGGCTCGCCACGCAGCGGCGCACCGCCTCGGCGCCGTTGTCGGCGAGCGCCACGACGCGCATGTCGGGACAGCCGTCGATCAGCGCGCGCAGGCCGTCGGTGATCACCCGGTGATCGTCGGCGAGCAGGACCTTGATTTTCAGAGCGGCACTTTCACCGTCAGCCGCGTGCCGCCCTCGCGCAGCGGCTCGATGACGAGGCGGCCGCCGATCGCCTGCGCCCGCTCGCGCATCGTGACCAGCCCGAGCCCGGTCCGTTCCGGGCCTGGCGCGCCGCCGGCGAAGCCGACGCCGTCGTCGGCGATCGACATCACCAGCTCGCCCGCCGAACGCCACAGCGTGATGGCGACGTTGCGGGCGCGCGCGTGCTTGGCGACGTTGTTGAGCGCTTCCTGCCCGATGCGAAACAGCGCGGTCTCGACTTCGGGCGCCAGGCGCTCATCGGGCTCGGCCGCCTGCACGGCGACCGCCACCCCGACGCGCCGGCTGAATTGTCTTGCGTACCAGTCGAGCGCCGCCGCCAGGCCGTGGTCGTCGAGCATCGGCGGGCGCAGCTCGCCGGCGATGTTCTCGATCGCCGCGGCGGTCGCCTTGACCAGCGCCAGCGAGTCCCGCACCCGCGCGGCGATCTGCGTGCTGTCCGCGTGCCGGTTCTTCAGCATGCCGAGGTTGATGCTGAGCGCCGTCAGCGTCTCGCCGAGGCGGTCGTGCAGCTCGCGCGCCAGCGCCCTGCGCTCGGATTCCTGCAGCTCGACCAGCCGGCGCGAGAGCGCCTGCTGCTCCGCGGCCGCCTGGCGCGAGGCCTGCTCGGCGCGTTTCCAGTCCTCGATATCGGTGCTCGCTCCATACCATTTGACGATCAGCCCCTGCTCGTCGCGCAACGGCACGGTACGCACCAGGAACCAGCGATATTCCCCGTCGGCGCGACGCAAGCGCATCTCGCCTTCGTACGGCCGTCCGGCCGCCATCGCCGCCAGCCACGACTGCATGATGGCCGACAGCTCATCCGCATGCATCGCGCGGGTCGGATCTGCGAGCGCCTCCGCGAACGACAGGCCGGTGTATTCGAGGTAGCGCTGGTTGATAAAATCGACCGTGCCGTCGGGCAGGAGGCTCCAGGCCGTCGTCGGGATCGTGTTAATGACGAGGCGCAGGTGCTCTTCGTTTTGCTGCGCTAGCGCCTGCATCTTCTGGGCAAGCTGCAGCGACGCCTGCCCGGCCTGTTTGTGCTCGTTCGCGTCCTCGGCCACACCAACGCTCCTGTATACCTCGCCAGCGTCATTCTCCACCGGAAAGCCGCGGTCACGACTCGAGCTCGACGACGCCGCGCCTGATGGCGAACTTCACGAGCGACGGAAGATCGCGTACCTCGAGCTTCTCCATCAGCCGCTCGCGATAGGTTTCTACGGTCTTGCGGGAAAGCGACAGCCGGGTCGCTATGCCGACGATGGAGTGGCCCTCGGCGAGCATCTTGAGGACCTGGCGCTCGCGGGCGCTCAGGCGCGACAACGCATCTTCGCAGCCCGCAAGCATGCGCTCCACAAGATCCTCGGCGAGCGGTGTGCTGAGATAGCGCCGCCCGGCGTGCACCGCGCGGATCGCGTCGACCAGCTCCGCGCCCGCGCAGGACTTCAGCACATAGCCGCTCGCCCCGGCCTGCAACGCCTGGTGCACGTGCTCGGTGTTGGAGTGCATCGAAAGAATGATCACGCGCGTCGCTGCGCGCCGCTCGCGGATTATTTGCGCCGCTTCGGTACCGTTCATCTCGGGCATCGCCTGGTCCATGACGACGATGTCCGGCGCGGTCTCGATCGCGCAGCGCACCGCCTCGAGGCCGGTGGCGGCGACCGCCACCACGCGCATGTCGGCGCGAGAATCGATCAACGAACGCAAACCGTCGGTGATGACCCGGTGGTCGTCTGCCAGCAGCACGCGGATCGTCACAGCGGCACCGTGACGGTCAGGCGAGTGCCGCGCCCGGCAAGCCGCGCCACTTCGAAGCGTCCGCCCACCGCCTGCGCGCGCTCGCGCATCGTCACCATGCCGAGTCCGCAGGCGCGCCGCCGCGCGGGGCTTGCTGCCGGCGGCAAGCCGTTGCCGTCGTCCGAGATCGACATCACGAGCTCGGGGCCGGCGCGCCGCAGGCTGATCGCCACGCGCCCGGCCTGCGCGTGCTTCGCCACGTTGTTGAGCGCCTCCTGCGCAATGCGGAACAGGGCAATGCCGACTTCCGCCGCGACGCGCGCACTCGGCTCATCGGCCTGCACCGACACGGCGATCCCGGCGCGCGCGGCGAACTGCTTGCCGTACCAGTCGAGCGCCGCGGCCAATCCATGATCATCGAGCATCGGCGGTCTGAGCTCGGCGACGATGTTCTCGATCGCTGCCGCGGTCGACTTCACCAGCGCCGCCGAGTCCTCGACGCGCGCCCGGGCGCGCGCGTCGCGCTGCACGCTCTCCTTCAGCATGCTCAGGTTGATGCTGAGCGCGGTGAGCGTCTCGCCGAGCCGGTCGTGCAGCTCGCGGGACAAGTTACGGCGCTCCTCTTCCTGGAGCGCGAGCAAGCGACGCGAGAGATGCTGCAACCGCTGCGCGGATTCGCGCAGCGCCGTCTCGGCGCGCACGCGATCGGTCACTTCACGATTGACGACCACCGCGCCGATGATCGCGCCGTCGCAATTGCGGATCGGCGCGGCCGAGTTTTCGATCGTCTTGCGCCGGCCATCGAAGGCCTCGATGTCGATCAGCTCGTTCACCACCTCGCGCCCTTCGGAGACGGCCACGGCCGAGGCCCACTCGCCCGGCGAGAGCTGCTTGCCGGAGCTGTGCCAGAACCCCTTGACGCGTGCCCGACGCTCGGCGCCGGAGACGATGATGTCGCCCGCCCAGACGCAGCGGGTGGCAGCGTTGGCGAGGATGATGTCGCCGGCAGCGTCCGTGACGACCGCGCTGATCGGTAACGTTTCGAGCACGAACTTGAGGAGCTGCTCGTTTTCCCGCACGGCTGCTTCCGCGCGCTTGCCGTCTTCGATATCCACCAGGATGCCGTACCAGCGCTGAATATTCCCCCGCGCGTCGCGTAGCGGCACGCCACGCGCGAGGAACCAGCGATAGACCCCATCGGCGCGGCGGTAACGCGCCTCGCTTTCGAACGGCCCGCCGCTCGCCACCGCCTGCTGCCAGTTTGCGAGATGCTTTGCAGCATCCTGCGGATGAACCGCCGACAGCCAGCCCCAATCCGCCGTTTCCTGCGCGCTCTGTCCTGTGTATTCCTGCCAGCTTCGATTGGTGAACTCACCCGGTCCGTCCGGGCGCGCGGTCCACGCGATCGCGGGAATGTTATCGATGACGTCGCGGTATTCCCTTTCGCTCGCGCGCAGCCGTTCTTCGTCCTGCTTGCTCTGGAACGCAACGCGGGCCATCTGGATCGCCATCTCGATGACCTGCACATGGTGGGAAGACGGCAGCCCGGGCTTGCCGTGGAACAGCGCAAACGTGCCGAGCACGGAGTTGTCGTCACCGAGAATCGGCGTCGACCACGCGGCACGAATTCCGCTGCGCAACGCCACGCCGCGGCAATCGGTCCACCGCGAGTCGAGCGCGATGTCATCGGTGTACACGGGCTCGCGCCGACATGCGGCCACTCCGCAATTGAGGGTATCCGGAGCGATGCCCAAGAAGGGCTCGACGCACCGCTTGAAGTCTTCGGGAATGTTCGGTCCGGCGACGAACCGCAGCCGCTTGCCGGTCGTGTCGGTCTGCAGAATCGAGCAGCGCAAGTCCGGCGCCATGCGTTCGACGAGCGTCACGAGCGTCAACAGCACCTCGTCGAGAGGAGCCCCGCTCGCAATGCGCTCGAGCACCCGGCGCTGGCAATCCAGCAGCAGAGTGACGATCGATTGGCCGGGCTCCTTGATTACCGCGCTCACAAAGTCCTCCGCTCGCGGCAGCACGAGCCCATATTCGGTGCAATCGCGAGGCAGGGCTCGATGTTGTGCTTGTAATCTTCGGCGGGGACAGTCGCTTTCATAGCCGACGCGCAGCGCGGCGCGCTTCCTTCTGCAGCAGGAGGGCGGCAACCTCGCGCACGCTGCGCGCCGCGTCGCGCTCGCCCGCGTACGCGCACGCGACGCAACCCATCATCAGCATCTGCCACTGCTGCGCGAAGCGCTTCGGATCGCGCACGCCCGCCTCGCTGCCGAGCTCGATGAGAAGCGAACGGATCGCATCCAGGTGCCCGCGCACCGCCACCCTCACCGGGTGCTTGGCGTCGCTATGCTCGAGCAGCGTCCGCAGGAACGAGCACGCCTCGTAATCGGACCTGCGGAACCAGCCATCGAAGAGATCGAAGATGCCGAGCAGCCGCTCGGCGGGCGGGCGGCTGCGCTCGCGGAGCGCGTTCTGCAGCCAGGTGCGCGTCCAGATCTCCTCGCGCCGGCGCAGGAACGCGAGCACCAGGTCCTCCTTCGACGGGTAGTGCTTGTAGAGCGTCATCTTGGCGACGCCGGCGCGCTCGGCGAGCGTGTCGACGCCGATGGCACGCGTGCCGTGGCGCGAAAAGAGCTCGTAGGCGGTGCGCTCGATGCGCTCGCGGGGATCCGCGGCGGGCGGGCTGCGAGGGGAACGGGCCATGGAGTAGACAGATCTGTACAGCTGATAAGCACTCTACGCCTTCTCAAGGTGGCTCGCAACTATACCGATCTGTATGGCCTGTCCGGAAATGCCGGACAGCGCTTCGCGGCGCGCGGCGACAGCGCCGCCCCGACACGCGCGGCATCATGCCGGTATCTGTCGGCCGTCGTCGCCCCTGTCGAGATGTCGCCCTTTCAGCGCCTGAGCCCGCGCGAGCTCCAGGTGCTGAGGCTCGTACTGGAAGGCGGCACGAGCAAGGAGATCGCGCGACTCGTGGGCGTGCTGCCGAGCACGGTGGACACCTATCGCAGCCGCATCATGCGCAAGCTCGAGGTGACGGATGTTCCGTCCCTCGTACGCCTCGCCATCCGCAACGGGCTGATCGAGCCCTAGCGCGTCGCGGCCGCAAGCTTGTCGCCGTGCGCACGCTCGGCGCATCGCCGCCTCGCTCGCCGAGCTCGCGCTAGGGCTCGATCAGGCCGCAGCGAATTGCCAGACGCACCAGGCCCGCGACGTCGCCGATCTCGAGTTTGACCATCAGGCGACTGCGATAAGTATCGACGGTGCCCGGCTTCACGCCGACGAGTCGCGCGATCTCCTTGCTCGTGCGGCCCTCGACCACGAGCTTCAGTACCTGGAGCTCGCGCGCACTCAAGCACTTGAGCGGCGACACTTCCGTCTCGCGGGCGGCTTCGGTGAGCACTGCACGATCGTGCCCGAGCGCTCGCCGCGAGGCTGTCGCCCTTCGGCCCCAAAAGGCGTCCGAATATTCCCGACAGCGAAGCCGCGAACCGTGTTCGCGCCCCTCGACGGTGTAGCCGATGCTAGAGCTTGATCAACCCGTAGCGAATGGCGAGACGGACCAGGTTTGCGATATCGCTGATTTCGAGCTTCTCCATGATGCGGCTGCGATAGGTATCGACGGTCCCCGGCTTCACGCCCATCACGCCGGCGATCTCCTTGCTCGTGCGGCCCTCCACGACTAGCCTAAACACCTCGAGCTCGCGCGGGCTCAGCGCATCCAGCGGTGTGGTCTTCGTGTTCTTTTTCATTGGGCCGAAGCGGCGGCCGGGCCGCGCCGGGCGCACGATAGCGGCAATCGCCGGCGGCTGTCTGTCCTGAAATATGTACAGGGGCGTGGTTGCAGCTGTAATGGCGCGGGCAGGCCGGGCGGCATACTGGCCGCCCATGATGGCGCTTCCTCTCGGTGCAGCGGCCGCCGTGTCAGCCGCGT